>Ga0302325_10000240_pt1 | contig 158550 bp, 148 predicted proteins | sample Palsa_T0_2_FD_201948 | JGI IMG/M metagenome (GOLD analysis project Ga0302325, IMG submission 201948) | Peat permafrost microbial communities from Stordalen Mire near Abisko, Sweden - Palsa_T0_2 | ecosystem: Environmental > Terrestrial > Soil > Palsa > Peat permafrost | place: Sweden: Abisko...
CACTGAGGTTCCGGCGATTGAGCTGGGCTTCACAACCGAGGTTCCGGCGATGGAGTCTGGTGTGACCTTCGATGTTCCCGCGATCGAGCTAGCCTTCACCACTGAGGTTCCTGCGATGGAGTCTGGCGCAACCTTAGAGGTTCCTGCGATGGAGTCTGGCGCAACCTTAGAGGTTCCTGCGATCGAGCTGGCTTTCACCACTGAGGTTCCGGCGATTGAGCTGGGCTTCACAACCGAGGTACCGGCGATGGAGTCTGGTGTGACCTTCGATGTTCCTGCGATCGAGTTAGCCTTGACCACTGAGGTCCCGGCGATCGAGCTGGGCTTCGCAATCGAGGTTCCGGCGATAGAGTCTGGCGCAACCTTAGAGGTTCCTGCGATCGAGCTGGGCTTCACAACCGAGGTTCCGGCGATGGAGTCTGGTGCGACCTTCGACGTTCCTGCGATCGAGCTAGCCTTGACCACCGAGGTCCCGGCGATCGAGCTGGGTTTTACGAGCGAAGTTCCCGCGATGGAGTCCGGTGTGACCTTCGATGTCCCCGCGATCGAGCTCGGCTTCGTAATCGAAGTCCCGGCGATGGAATCTGGCGCCACCTTCGACGTTCCCGCGATCGAGCTGGGCTTCGCAACCGAGGTTCCGGCGATGGAGCTTGGCGCAACTGTCGAAGTTCCGGCGATAGATCCGGGGCTAACTATTGAAGTACCGGCGATCGATGTAACCCGCGCCAGGTCGGAGACCAGCAATTTGCCGTTTGACGTAGGTCGCACACCAGCGGCTTCAACGATCTCCCCGAGATCCAACTTTTGAAAGCTCGGTGAAGACATCGCCGGCGTGAAATCGATAGTCAATGCGTCAAGTTTGGCGGTGCCAACTAAGCTGTCTATAGCAGACAACTTGCCCTTGACGTAAACAGGCGTCGATCCCGGCACGTATGAATCGGATAACCGGTCAATCGTTGTTGCTGGTGCGTCCAATTCTCCAGAGACAGCCAACTCATCACCAACCCTGACTGCGGAAAATCCTTTCGCCAGGTCGGCCGGTTTCTGGTCGATCAAAAATATGGTTTGCCTGGATATCGCTATTCGCTGGCCCGCGACGACCACGAAGCCCTTTGCCGTATCTATCGACTGGACTTCGCCTAATGCCTCTAAGTCCGGGCCGTACTGAATCTTGAGTTCAGAAAGCGACACATCAGCGCTAGCCGGCGTCATTGCCGTGAGACTCGATGCGATCATCGCGGACGCGACGGCACCAGTTATCCCTAACTTCCCTTCCTTCATCCCCTTTCCCCTTCGCGAAACTAAGTTAATTCCGTCAATGTACGAATTCGATTACATCCCGTAATGGAGTGGAATCCGCAACGTGCTCTACAAACAAAAAACACTGCAATCCGACATTGATATCGGCGACTTCGCCGGGTGGCACGGCCATTTTCTCTCGCAAATCAATAGCGGCGAATGCATCGACTCTCTGCAAGAACTGAGCACCCACAGTTTTCATGTACGCTTGCAACTCAAGCAATTGGCTTTTAGAGAGCGGCGAATCGACCGTCACGGTTCGTTCAAACAAATCCGTATTAGCGCGCGTATCGTTGGTGTTGTTCTCAAGCGTCGCGAGTAAGGATTCGACTAGCGCCGCCATTCTCTTAAGATTGACTGGGGACAAACTCGGCTCGATATAGGCTTGCTGTATAGGTTTCCAGACATTCGCACCGACTTCCGTAACCGCGCCTACACGACGCAATTCCTGCAAGATAGTGTCAGGCGAAACTCCTGGTGCGTGGCGGCTCGCTAGCGCGGTGAAGTTTAGAGGACCAGTATCAAAGGGAAGATCTACTGGAAAGCCGTAAGGACCGACGTAGGCTCGATCGTTGTGCCACCCATGGAGGACGCGAGCGAACGGATTGGTTGAGTCTATGATTCCGCTAGCTTCGAATTGCTCGTGCTCAACCATAACCTTCTGAACCTGATCAGGGGTCATGCCTGTCAAAGCGCAAACCGATGAAGCCGGTGATTTCATTCCCCTTCCAGCAAAATCCTTAGCAGCGGACTCGACAAATGCCATCTGCGCAATCGCAGCAAAGTGAGAATATGTCAGTCCTTCCCTCAACATAATCTTCACCAGAGGACGCAGAAGTCGCTTCAGCGACACCGAGAGAGTCGTTTTTACATTATCAGGCATTTGTGACCGATTTCACACATTCCTACGAGAAATTCGTATTTTCTCTTAATACCGAGTAGCTGAGGCTTATGTCAAAGGATTCCGGAAAGTATGAAGCAACCCACTGAAATAGCTACCTTTAATTTCACTGAGGGATCACCGAACCGGGTCCGACGATCGCCAATACTGCGTTGCAGCACGATCGTCGCGCTGATGCTTTCGCCCATGGCATGTGACCATCATCGGCACGAGGGCAGCTCGCCCGCACTGCAGCACGGCGTTGTCTTGAGGAGAGGTCTCCCGGGTGACCCGCGGACCCTTGATCCCCAACTCGCGGACGATCAGTTCTCCTTGCAGGTGGTACGGGACCTATATGAGGGACTCACTGCTGAGGATTCGTCCGGCCATGTTGTTCCCGGCATCGCCACTTCATGGGCCATAGATGGCACCGGAACAATTTATATTTTTCATTTACGTCCTGGCGCCAAATGGTCGAACGGCGCTCTATTAACTGCCGGAGAATTCGTCGACGGGCTACGGCGGGCCGTCGACCCCAAAACGGCATCGGGTGACGCCGTGCTTCTGTCTGTAATCAAGGGCGCCACCGATGTCATTGCCGGCCGGAAAAAGGCAAGGGAGCTCGGTGTAACTGCGATCGATGACTCGTCGGTGCGTGTCGAGTTGGAGCACCCAGCGCCGTTTATCTTGCAGGTACTATCACAGCCGATCGCCGCTCCTGTATACACCGGCGCTCCGATGCCTTCCAAAGAAGATCAGATGGGCAAGGATTTAGGTCCCTACGACGGACCGTATGTATTAACAGCTCGGGTGCCTGGCTCATTCATCGATCTAACTCGCAACGACAGGTATTGGAATGCTTCAAAAGTTGGCATCGAGAAGGTGCGATACGTAAATGTCGAGTCCGAATCCACAGAACTCCATGAGTACGTCGCCGGCCAACTCGATATGACATTTACTCTCCCCATTGCAGATCTCAAACGTATAACTGAACAGTGGGGACCAGAAGTACAGATCGATACGACGCTAGGAACAACATTTTTGGCGTTAAATCTCTCAAATCGTGATTTGAGCAATCGGAATGTCCGGGAGGCCTTATCAATTGCGATTGATCGGGAAGCAATAGCTCAACATGTCTTGCCAGGGGTTCAGCCTGCATATGCCTTGGTTGCTCCCAGCACCACTGGATATAAGTCCGCTAGATATGAATGGATGGATTGGGACCGCGATCACCAATTGGCATTCGCAAGAGCATTATTCGCCCATGCTGGCTATTCGGAGAAAAAGCCGCTCCACCTAAGAATGTACTCTGCAAGCGGCGAAGCTAATCAGCGCGTGTTGATCGCAATCGCGGGAAGCTGGCAGCAGAATCTCGGTGTTACCTCGGAACTGATCAGCGAGGAATTCCAAGCTTTCCTAGTTGGAAGGAAAGACAAGAGCCGCTGGGATGTGGAACGCGTTAGATGGGATGCAGACTATGATGACCCATCCAGCTTTCTTGACGTCCTAGTACCCGGCAGCAACCAAAACGATTCCGGCTACAGCAATCCTCGGTTTACCGAACTTACTCAGCAAGCGACACTTGAGCCGCGTCCAAGTGTGCGCATGGATTATCTACGCAATGCTGAGGAAACCATGCTGAACGATTATCCAATCATTCCGATCTACTTCGTTCGCAGTCGCCGCCTCGTCAAGCCATATGTAGGGGGCGCGCAGATTAATCCCATGGACCGCACGTACTCGAAGAATCTCTTTTGGAAGTAGCTTTGGCCACGATCCCGGCCCCTCTCCGCATTGCACCCCAAAACTCCAAAGTACATGATTAGCCCTACCCCACGCCTCGCGGCCTGGTCTTCCTTTTTCGGCTTCAAGGGGATCGTTTGGCGACCGCACCGTATAACGAGATGTATCCGACGGAGGGCACTGCGCGCGCTCATTACCACCGGTATGCCGAATGGTTGGCCGCCCAGCCGGCCGAGCGGTTGGCGCAGAAAAGGGCGGAGGCGGACGCCTTGTTCCACAGGGTGGGCATCACCTTCGCGGTCTATGGGCAGGAGGAAGGCGCCGAGCGGCTGATCCCCTTTGACATCGTCCCGCGGGTCTTGCCGTTGGAGGAATGGGCGCGGCTGGAGGCGGGGCTGAAGCAGCGGGTGAAGGCGCTGAATGCCTTTATTCACGATATTTACCACGATCAGCAGATCTTGAAGGCGGGTGTGGTCCCGCCGGAGCAGGTGCTGTGCAACTCGCAGTACCGTCCGGAGATGCAGGGGGTCGACGTCCCCGGCGGCATCTATGCCCACATTGCGGGCATCGACATCGTGCGCGACGGCGCGGGCGAGTTCCGGGTCCTCGAGGACAACTTGCGGGTGCCCTCGGGCGTCTCCTACATGCTCGAGAACCGCAAGATGATGATGCGCCTCTTCCCGGAGCTGTTTTCCGAGTACCGCATCGCCCCGGTCGAGCGCTACCCCGACTTTCTCCTCGACAACCTGCGCAGCGTCGCACCGGCCGGCGTCTCCGACCCGACCGTGGTTCTCCTGACGGCGGGGGCCGCCAACAGCGCCTACTTCGAGCACGCCTTTCTGGCCCAACAGATGGGGGTCGAGCTGGTCGAGGGCCAGGATCTGTTCGTGCGCGACGAGGCGGTCTTCATGCGTACCACCCAAGGCGCGCAGCGGGTGGATGTGATCTATCGGCGTATCGACGACGACTTTTTGGACCCGCTCGCCTTCCGGCCCGATTCCATGCTGGGCGTCCCGGGGCTGCTGGCGGCGTACCGCGAGGGCCGCATCACCATTGCGAACGCCATCGGCACCGGGGTCGCCGACGATAAGTCGATCTATCCCTACGTGCCGGAGATGATCCGCTTCTACCTCGGTCAGGCGCCACTGATCGCCAACGTGCACACCTGGATGCTGCGCCGGCAGGAGGACCTCGACTACGTCCTGGCCCATCTCCCCGACCTCGTCGTCAAGGAAGTGCACGGCGCCGGCGGCTACGGGATGCTCATCGGTCCGGCCGCCACCAAAGAGGAGATCGAGCACTTCCGCAAGCTCATCATCGCCTCCCCCGAGCGCTACATCGCCCAGCCCACCCTGGCGCTCTCGACGTGCCCCACCTTCGCCGGTCAAGGATTGAAGCCGCGGCACATCGACCTGCGGCCCTTCGTCCTTTCCGGCAAGGACATCCGTATCGTCCCCGGAGGCCTCACCCGGGTCGCCCTGCGCGAGGGGTCGCTGGTGGTCAACTCCTCGCAGGGGGGCGGGACGAAGGACACCTGGGTGCTCGAGGACCCATGCTGAGCCGCACCGCAGATCACCTCTACTGGATGTCGCGCTATATCGAGCGCGCGGAGAGCCTCGCGCGCCTGGTGGATGCGCATTACCGGATGTCGCTCCTCCCTCAGTCGGGCGATGCCATGGTTCAGTCCTTGAGCTCGACCATGACCGCCCTGCACGTCGAGCAGGCCTACCGGGAGCGCCACGAATCCATCGTTCCCATGGCCGTATTCGAGTTCGTGAGCTTAGACCGCGACTACAGCGGCAGCATCGTCAATTGCCTGCGCGCCGCCCGGGAGAACGCCCGCGCGGTCCGCGGCTCGCTCACCTCGGAGCTCTGGGAGACGCTCAACTCCACCTGGCTCGACGCGCGTTCTTTCATGGCCAGGAGCACGCCGCGCACGGATATCGGCCATTTCGTCGAATGGGTCAAGGAGCGCTCGCATCTCACCCGCGGGGTCACTATCGGCACGATGTTGCGCGACGAGGCCTTCTACTTCTCGCGCATCGGCACCTTTATCGAGCGCGCCGACAGCACCGCGCGCATCCTCACGGCGCACCAGAACGACCTGCGCCCCGGCGCGGATGCGGGCGGCGTGCCCGATCCCTACCAATGGAGCGTGCTGCTGCGCGCCCTCTCCGCCTTCGAGGTGTACCGGCGGGTGTACCGGGACGTGATCACGCCCTACAAGGTCGCCCAGCTCCTGATCCTCCGAGACGACATGCCGCGCTCGTTGACTCGCTGCTGCAAGGAGGTGTATCAGAACCTACAGTCGGTCAGGAATGACCAATCGCGGGAGACCGAGCGGCGCGCGGGAGAGATCCACGCTATGCTGCATTTCACGCGGATGGAAGCCATCATCGAGGTCGGATTGCCCTATTTTCTGCAGCAATTTCTCGCCCGCTTGCGGGACCTCGGCGACCGGGTGGCCTCCGACTTCCTCGTGCCGCCGGCGGAGGCTTGAAAGACGCATGCAGCTGCACATCCGTCACGTGACCCGCTATCGCTATGATCGCCCCGTCAAGTACAGCGTGCAGAGCCTGCATCTGACCCCGCGCCGCGACAGCTGCCAGCGATCGCTGTCCTGGACCATCACGGCGCCGGGCCGGCGGCTCGAGCAGATCGATGCCCATGGCAACATCGCTCATCTGCTCACCATCGAGCAGCCGCACCGCGAGATCCAGATTATGGTGCGCGGCGTGGTCGAGACCGTGGATACAGAGACCCGGCAGGACGACGGCCCGCTCTCGCCGCTCGCCTACCTCTCCCCGACCACGCTCACAGCGCCGAACGATGAGATCAAGGTCTTTGCGCGCACGACCCTCGAGCACGTGAAGGAGCCGCGCGAGCGCGCGCTGGCGCTGGCCGATGCGGTGTATCACGCGGTGCGCTACACCGCGAGCTCGAGCGACGTGCAATCGCCCGCCGCGACCGCCTTCAAGAACGGTGAAGGCGTCTGCCAGGATCACGCCCACCTGTTCATCGCCGCGGCGCGCGCCGTGGGGATGCCCGCACGCTACGTGAGCGGCTATCTCTACACGGGCGATGCGAGCGAGGCCGCAAGCCACGCCTGGGTGGACGCCTGGCTCGGGGCCGAGCTCGGCTGGCAGAGCATCGATGTCACCCATCAACGGCCCGCACTGCGCAATTATTGCCGTCTCGCGGTGGGCCGCGATTACCTGGACGCGGCGCCGGTGCGCGGCATGCGCCACGGCGGCGGCGGCGAGCGCATGGAAGCGAACGTGCTGGTGGCCGAGTCGGCGCAACAGTGATATAGAATTTCGCCATGACTTATTGTGTCGGCCTCTTGGTCGATACCGGTCTTGTTCTGCTGTCCGATTCCCGGACCAACGCCGGTGTCGATCAAATCAACACCTTCCGCAAGATGGCGACTTTCCAGCGCCCCAGCGAGCGGGTGCTCGTGCTCATGTCGGCGGGGAATCTTGCGATCAGCCAGGCGGTGGTGAATCTGCTGCACGAGAATCTCGAGAACGCCGAGCAGCCCGCCAAGATCTTTCGCGCGAAAAACATGTTCGATGCGGCACGCGTGGTAGGCAATGCGCTGCGGGAGGTCGACCAGCGCGACGGGGCGTACTTGAAGGAGCACGGCCATGACTTCAACGGCACGTTCATTTTGGGCGGCCAGATTCGCGGCGAGGAGCCGCGGCTGTTTCACATCTACTCGGCGGGCAACTTCATCGAGTCCTCGCGCGAGACGCCGTACTTTCAGATCGGCGAGTCGAAGTACGGCAAGCCCATCATCGACCGCGTGATCTCGCGCTCGAGCAGCCTCGCGCAGGCCGCCAAGTGCGCGCTCGTCTCCATGGACTCGACCATCCGCTCGAATCTCACTGTCGGCCCGCCCTTGGACCTCGCCATCGTGCGGCGCGACGAGTTCCGGCTCGCGACCCACATCAGCATCGATTTCGATAACGAGTATTTCAAAATGATCCGCACGCGCTGGGGCTTCGCGCTACAAGAGGTCTTCAGCGAGCTGCCGAACCCCGAGTGGTAGCGGAGACTGGAGCATCAACATGGACCTTGGGATTGCGGGCAAGACGGCGATCGTCTGCGCATCGAGCGCGGGCCTCGGCAAGGGCTGCGCCATGGCACTCGCGCGTGAGGGCGTCCACCTCGTCATCAACGGCCGAACGCTTGCCGCCCTGGAGGAGACCGCGCAGGAGATTCGTCGCGCAACGGGTGCGAGAGTGACTCCCGTGGCAGCCGACGTCTCGACCCCCGACGGGCGCGCGCTGCTGCTCGCGGCCTGTCCGAAGCCCGATCTCCTCGTCAATAATGCCGGCGGTCCGCCGGCCGGAGACTTCCGCTCGTTCGGCCGGGAAGCTTGGCTGAAGGCGCTCGATGCCAACATGCTCGCGCCGATCGAGATGATCAAGGCGACGGTCGACGGCATGATCGAGCGCCGTTTCGGCCGCATCGTCAACATCACCTCGATCTCGGTGAAAGCACCCTTCTCCTCGCTCGCTCTGTCCAACGGCGCTCGCAGCGGCTTGACCGGATTCGTTGCGGGGGTGGCGCGCGACATCGCCCGCCACAACGTGACTATCAATAATATTCTGCCGGGCTCGTTCGCCACCGATCACTTGCGCCGGCAGGCGGGGGCCGCGGCGAAGGCCGGACAGTCGGCCGACGATGTCCTCGAGGAGTGGCGCGCGGGCGAGATCTCGGGCCGCTTCGGAAGTCCCGATGAGCTCGGCCTGGTGTGTGCGTTTCTGTGCTGCGCGCGCGCGGGGTATGTCACGCGCCAGAATATCTTTCTCGACGGCGGCACGTATCCCGGGACGTTCTAGCTAAACTAGTTGATATCGGCCGGGAACCGGTACCCCGTGAGCGACTGCGGCCGGCCCATCAGAAAGCCCTGCGCGAAGTCGACGCCCAAGGCGCGCATGGCTTGCAGCTCCGAATCCGACTCGACCGACTCGGCCACGGTCTGCACGCCGAGATCTCCGGCCATGCGCACGATCGAGGAGATGACGGCGCGCGCGACGCGGTCGTTCGGGGCTGCGCCCACGAGCGAGCTGTCGATCTTGAAGTAGTGCGCGGGGATGCTGCGCAGGTAGCCGTACGAGGGAGCGTTCGCGCCGAAGTCATCCAGGGCGACCTCGCAACCCAAAGCCTCGAGGCGCTTCATCGACTCCGACACGCTGATGTTGCCCGAGGAGGCGAAGCGCTCGGTGATCTCGAAGCAGAGCATCTGCGGCGGCAGACCGCTCTTGCTCACGCAGGACTCGACATAGCTCACGAAGCCCGCATCGGTCATCGACTGCGAGGAGACGTTGATCGAGAACACCACCGGGACGCGCGACCAGAGCTTGCGATTGTTCACCAGCCACATGAGCAGCGTGCGCACGACCCAGCGGTCGATCGAGGGCATGAGATTGCGATGCGCTGCGGCCTGCAGGAACGTGTGCGGCTCGAGCAGCGAGCCGTCGCTCATGCGCAAGCGCAAGAGCACTTCGTAATGGCCCGCGCCGGGATTCTCGTGCAGCGCGCGGATGGGCTGCAAGTAAAGCTCGAAGCGCTCCGCATCGAGGGCATTGTCGATCTGCACCAGGTGCTGCTGGTCGCCGGCGGACGCTGCCGGCGGCGATTGGCGGCGGTCGTATTCGGCGGCGAGGCACACCATGACGGGCGCGAGGCGCTGCTCGAGCGGCTCCTGCGTACGCCCATCGGCGACCTGTGAATCGATGCTGAGGCGCACGGCGCCGATCACCTCGCCGCGCGTATCGCGCACGGGAATCGCCACCGAATAGCGCGTGCCTTCGCGCGTGCCATACTGGATCGAGTGCATGCCGGTGTCGTCGCGCGCCAAGCAGTCCTCGACCAGCTGATGGTCCTCGGGCAGCAGGAAATCCTCGCTCAACAGAAGCGTGTCCGCGGCGAAGTCGTGAAACGAAACGCTGCACACCTCCGGTGCCAGCGCACAGATGAGCTGCGCAAACGCGTCCAGCGTCTTGCTCGAGGCAGCGGCAGATTCTGTCAAGTTGTTGAGCATTTACGCACCCACAGTCGACTCACGGCGACATACTAGGGATGACGGCAGCGGCGAGGAATGTCGGCGCGCGGCGACGTAGGGTCTCGGCGACTAGCGAATTCAACACCTTGCAAGCGGGTTAGCGGGCTTGCGCGCGCCTCGCGCGCATGCTGTGAGCGGTCTCACACCGGCGTCCGGTCGGCCGGCCGCAGCCTCTCCCAGGGGATGGGGACGAGCCTCGGGATCATGCCGATCCAGCCGATGATGCCCGCGGCACTCACCACGGCGCAGACGATGAAGGCCAAGGTGAAATGGCCGGTCCGGTCGACGATGAAGCCGGTGAGCCACGTCGAGATGGCGCCCGACATGTTGCCCACCGAGTTCTGGACTCCCACCCAGCGGCCCGAGGCGCGCGGTCCGGCGAGGATCTGCGACATGGCGTAGACGCCGGGCGATGAGGCGCCCATCAGCACCTGGAAGACGAACATGGAGCCGACCGCGACGTTCTGCGAGCCCAAAGCCATCCCCAGCATGCACGGCACCGCGCCGGCGTGCGCCACCACCATCACGACTTTATAGGCAAAATTCGCCGAGCCGCGGCTCCTGATGTAGCGATCGATGGCCCAGCCGGTGGCGAGCGCGGAGCAGCCGTTGACGAGGTAGCCGAGCGTGCCGACGTGCTCCATCTCGTGCATGGAAAAGCCGCGCTCCTTGACCAGAAATCCCGGCAGCCAGCCGAGCATGAAGTACCACGTGTAGTTGCTCGAGAAGAGCCCGAGGCTCGTGCCCCAAAGGCTTTTTTGCCTGAGGACCATGCCCCAGGTCGGCGTTGCGTCATCGCTCCGTGCGGTCGCGAGCTTCGGCAGCCTCACGAACGCCCAGGGCACGAGCCAGAGCAGCGAGAGCAGGCCGAAGGTGACGAACGTGCCGCGCCAGCCGACGTGGTCGATCAGCAGCCCCGCCGCGAAGATGCCGATGCCCGGCGCCATGAGATAGCCGAATCCGATGATGCCGTTCGCGCGCCCCAGGGCCTCGACCGGCACCACCGCGGCCACGAGCTTCGAGACGGCCGGAAAGCCCACGCTTTCCCCGAGCCCCAGCAGCATGCGCAGCGCGAGGAGCATGGCGAAGCTCGAAGTGACTCCGACCAGCATGGTCGCCGCCGACCAGACGATCAGGCCGCCCGCGAGCACGCGGTGCGCTCCGTAGCGCTCGGCGAGCCAGCCCACTGGGACCTGGATGAATGCGTACACCCAGAAGAAGGCCGAGAGGAGCCGCCCGACTTGTTCGTTGTCGAGGTGCAGATCGTGCTGGATCAGGGGCACGGCGGTTGGCAGAGCGCCGCGGTCGATGTAGTTGATTAAGAGTACGGCCGAGAGGAGCGATACCACGAGAAACGGCCGCGTGTAGTTGCCCACGGTCTCGCCCGCCGCGACGGGTTTGGCGTCCGAGCTCAGCTCGCGTAATCCGATTGCTGACGATCGAGCATGCGCTTCAGCGCATCGAAGTGCAGATCCGCCCGGTCACGCCCGCCCACCTGGCCGCCTGCGGCGAACTGCGCGTGGGTGGCGCGGACCACGTTCTCGGGCACGAGTCTCAGGCTCCGTCCGGAGGAGAGCGCGAGCAGCTGCGCATGGGCGGCTCGCTCCAGGAAATACAGCCGCTCGAAGGCCACGGGCACGGTCTCGCCCACGATGAGCACGCCGTGATTGGCGAGCAGCAGCACGGACTTCGCGCCGAGGACGCGCGCCATGCGCTCGCCCTCGGATGCATCCAACGCGAGGCCGTTGTAATCGCCGTCGTAGGCGATGTCTTCGTAGAAACCGATCGCGCTCTGCACCGCCATCTCGAGGCGCGGATTCTCGAGCATGCTGAGCGCGGTGGCATAAGGCATATGGGTGTGCAGCACGCAGCGCCCCTGCGGGGCCAGGCGATGCACGGGCATGTGGATGTAGAGCGCCGTGGGCTCGATGGGTCCGCGTCCGGAAAGCATCCGGCCGTTGAGATCCACCACCATGAAATCGCTCGCCTTGACCTCCGACCAATGCAGCCCGAAGGGCGCCAGGAGAAACCGGTCGGTATGCCCCGGCACGAGCATCGTCATGTGGTTGTCGATGCCCTCGTTCAAACCGAAGTGATCGGCCAGGCGATAGCAGGCGGCGAGGTCGATACGCGCCTGGCGCTCGTTGGGTACGGACTTGAGGCTCGCACTCATGCCACCCGACTGTATCATTTCCTTCTGGAGGCAGCGAGGGTGCCTGGCACTTGGTAACGAGGGTCGCCGGGCTCGCTTTCATGCCCCGTTCACATAGAATGTGCACCATTGCTCGGTGACCCTCTTCGTCGGGGACGTTCGAGCTCAACCAGTGCAATCTGCGCGCGGGCCGTGATAAGAACAATAGACCTCGTCTATTTCAATGCGGGTGGAGGACATCGCGCGGCCGCGACGGCCCTGGAGACCGTGATCCGCGCGCAGGACCGCCCCTGGCAGGTGCGCCTCGTGAATCTCATGAAGGTGCTCGATCCCAAGGACGTGTTCCGCAAAACCACGGGCATGGACTGGGAGGACATCTACAACACCCGGCTCGCGCGCAGCTGGAGCGTGGGCCTCGCGCAGGAACTGAAACTTCTGCAGGCCGCCATCCGCATGAGCCGTCGATCGATGGCGAGCCGGCTGCGGCGCCACTGGCGCAAGAGCCGGCCCGACCTGGTGGTGTCGCTCATCCCGAACTTCAACCGCCCGATGTACGAGGCGGCCGCCTCGCTCAGCGTGCCCTACGTCACCCTGCTCACCGATTTCGCGGACTATCCGCCGCACTTCTGGATCGAGCCCCGGCAGGTTCAACATTTCATCTGCGGCACGCCCAAGGCGGCCGCCCAGGCCCGAGCGCAGGGCTACGGTGCGGACCGCGTGCACATGACGTCGGGGATGATCATCCGCCCTGATTTCTACACGGAGGCCAAGATCGATCGCCGTGCGGAGCTCACCAAACTGAACCTCGATCCGGATCGCCCCACCGGCCTCGTCATGTTCGGCGGCCACGGCTCGCGCGCCATGCAGGGCATCGCCAGGCGCCTGGACGATGTGCAGCTCATCATGATCTGCGGGCACAACGCAGCGCTCGCGCAGCGCCTTGCCGTCATGACCGCGCAGGCACGCGCGCCGAGAGTCGTGCTCGGATTCACCTCGCAGATGCGCCACTACATGCAGCTTGCGGATTTCTTCATCGGCAAGCCGGGACCGGGAAGCATCAGCGAAGCCGTGCAGCAGGGCCTGCCGGTCGTGGTGGTGCGCAACACCTGGACCATGCCGCAGGAGCGCTACAACACGGACTGGGTGCTCGAGAACGGCGCCGGCATCGTGCTCGAGTCGTTCCGCTTCGTCGACGAGGGCGTGCGCTCCATCATCGGGCGGCTGGATGCGTTCAAGGCGAACCTCGCACGCATCGAGAACCGCGCCGTGTTCGAGATCCCGCAGATCCTCGAGCGCATCTTGGAATCCCCGGCCGTGCACGGCGCTTTACCGGCGGAGCCTGCCCGCACCTCCACGCTCGTTCACTGATCGCGATGGCAACCTTCCTGCTCGCCTTCGGCGCACTCTTCTCCATCGTCAATCCGCTCTCGGGTGCATTCATCTTCTTCGGCGCGACCCAGGGCATGGAGCCGAAGACGCGTGCCGCCGTGTCGCGCTGGGTGGCCATCTATGCCTTCTGCATCGTCGCGGCCTCGCTCTACGTGGGCGCGTACGTGCTGAGTTTCTTCGGCATCTCCATCCCGGTGCTGCGGGTCGCGGGCGGCATTGTCGTCTCCATGTCGGGCTGGCGCATGCTGAACGAGCCCGACGCCACCGAGCAGCGCCGCAGCGAGGCGCCCGCCTACCCGCGCTCCATCGACACCCCGCCGAGCCGGCTCGCCTTCTATCCGCTCACCATGCCCTTGACCACCGGCCCGGGCACCATCTCGGTCGCCATCTCCATCGGTGCGAGCCGCCCCGGGGGCTCATACGCATCGCTGATCTCCTTCTTTCTCGAGACGCTCGCGGCGACGCTGCTGCTCGTGCTCCTGGTCTACGGTTCCTACCGCAACTCCGGGCGCCTTGCGGATCTGGTCGGCCCGACCGGGACGAGCATTGTCGTGCGCCTGTCCGCGTTTCTGCTGTTCTGCATCGGCATCCAGGTGTTCTGGAACGGCGCCGGCGAGCTGCTTGCGCACTTGCCCGTGGGCGCGCCCACGAGTTGAGCGGCGCGCGCTCAACGCGCCCGCTGCGGGACCTTGCGAAGCTTTGAAACGTCGTAGCCCATGGCCTTCAATCGCTCGACATCGGCCGTATAGGCAGCCGCGGAGATCTGGGGCGTGCGCGCCATGATCCAGGCATAGTCGCGCTTGCTGCGGGCGATGACGGTCTCCGAGTAGCTCGGGTCGAGATAGGAGATCACGTACTCGGCCTTGATGGGCCAGATGAACTGCATACCCCAGACCGCATTGCCGGTGCCCGGCATGACGGTGCCCACCGGCCGCAGAGTCTTTAGCGGTGACTCGAAGTTGCCGTTGCGATAGCGGAACGTCGTCTGGATACGCCCGTCGGGCAACAGCTCATAGGATTCGACCGCATCGTAAGCGTGGCGCTCGACATAAGAAGGAATGCTCGCGATCACGTACCAGGCGCCCATGAAGCGCGGCAGATCGACGCCCGGCGCGACGGGCACGCTCGGCACGGCCGCGCTCACGCAGCCCGCGCCGAGCCCGGCGAGCACGGTGAGCCCCGCCAGCGCGGTGAGCACGAGGATCCGCAGACCGGGCCGCCGCATCGCACGCGCAGCGCTCACGCGCGCCGCGCGAAGCGGTAGTGAGCGACGACCCACTCTTGCCCGCCCGCGTAGCCGAAGAGCTCGGCGCATGCCATCCAGAACATGCGCCAGCGCTGATTGCAGAGCCCGGCGCCCGCGGCACCATACACCGCGCGCAGCGCGGTAATTATGGCGTCGCGATGCGCATCGTGGTTCGCGAGCCAGTGCTCGGCGGTGCGCCGATAGTGCGTGCCATCGAGGAGCCACTGCGCCTCGACCTCGACGTGCTCCTGAAAGCGCAGCAATGTCTCGGTCGAGGGCATGAGGCCGCCGGTGAAGAAGTGCCGCGCCATCCAGTCGTCCTCGCCGGAGGTCTCGAAGGGATACATGAGCGTGCGGTGCGCAAAGATGTGCACGAAGAGTTTGCCGCCCGGAGAGAGGCTGCGGGCAATGCGCCAGAGCAAGGCGCGGTAGTTGCGCACGTGCTCGAACATCTCGACGGACACGCAGCGGTCGTAGGCGTCGGCGGCGAGGTCGAGGCCGTTCACGTCCGCGGTCCGCACCGTGACGTTATGGATCCCGCGGCTCGCGCAGCGCGCCTCGATGAACTCGCGCTGCGGCCTCGAGTTCGACACCGCCTGGATGCGTGCGTTGGGGAACCGCTCGGCCATCCAGAGCGTCAAGGACCCCCAGCCGCAGCCGAGCTCCAGAATGCGCTGACCGTCTTCGAGCTCCGCGCGCTCGGCGTACAGCTCGAGCATCGCCTCCTCGGCCTCATCGAGGGTCTCATCCCCGCGCGGGTAATACGCGCAGGAATACTTGAGCCGCCGTCCGAGGCAGGACTCGAAGAACGCGGGGGGCAGCTCGTAGTGCTGCGCGTTCGCCGCATCGGTGTGGATGGCGATGGGGCTGCGGCGCAAGAGCTCGATGCGCTCCTCGAAGCGCGCGGCCTGGCGCTCGAGTCCGCCGGCACGCTCCTCGCGCAGGCGCGCCGCGCACAGGCGCCGGATGCCGTGGCGGATCAACGCATCGGGCACGAGGCTGCGCTCGGCCCAGCCGAGCACGCCGCGGCTCGCGGGCGCCTGCGTGGGGTCGAGCGGGAAAGACCGCGGACGCAGAGTTACGGTGCTCAACGAGGATGCTCCTTCGGAAACCAGGGAATGAGCTGCGAGGTCTCCGCCTGATAACGACGATAGTCCTCGCCGCGGGTGCGCAGCGCCTGCGCCTCGGTAAACGGAATACCGCTGATCCAGCGCAGGAACGCGTACATGACGACGGGGCCCGAGAGGCTCAGCCAGAACAGCGGGCTCCCCACCGCGAGGCTCACGTAGGTGAACCAGTGGAGCCATTCGAAGAAATAATTGGGGTGGCGCGAGTAGCGCCACAGGCCCGCGCGGCAGGTGCGGCCGCGGTTCGCGGGATCGGCACGAAAGCGGGCGAGCTCCCGGTCCGCGAGGGCCTCACCGCAGACACTCCCGATCCAGATCGCGATGGCGGCGATCATCCAGGGCGTGAGATCCGCACGGGGATTGCGTGCCACGGCGAGGAAAGGCAGCGAAAAAAGCACGATGAGGAGCGCCTGGAACTGGAACATCCCGAACATCTTTCGCTGATGCCCGCGCCAGTGCAGGCGCAGCTGATGGTAGCGCCCGTCCTCCGCGCCGTTGAGCACGCGCGGCGCGAGATGCGCCGCGAGCCGCAGGCTCCAGAGCGCGCCGAGGAGCGCGACAAGCGCGCGCGGCAGTGCCGCACCGTCGAGCACCGCGGCATACCACACGGCCGCGGCGCCGATGCCGCCCGTCCAGATGAGATCGACGATGCCGGCATTCTCGCGCCGCACTTGCCAGGCCCAGCCCGCAGTCATGGCGAGCGCGGCGCCGGCCCAGAGGATCGCGACCGAGCACCCGGGGCTCACGGCCGCGCCTCGATGAACGGCGTGGCGCGTTCGGGAGCGCCGCGGCGGGCGACATAGGCGAGCACCGGTATGGCGGCGCCCCAGCCGAGCGCGAGTCCAGCGACTCCGCGAGCCGCGGGCGGCAGGAGATCGACGGCGGCGAAACCGCGCGCGGCGCTCGCGTAGGCGAGCGGTCCGCCGAGCGCGCCGAACAAGGCGCCGAGCCACGGACGGCGCATCAGCCAGGCGAGCGAGCGCGTCAGCGTGAGCGCGAACGAGGCCCAGAGGCACAAGATCCACAGCGGCGCGCCGTGCACGGGCAGCGCGGGCGCGGCAGAGGCGTAGCGCAGCCAGCCGAAGCAGCCGAGCGTGCCGTCCACGATGAGGCCGAGGAGGACCGCCGCCGCCATCAGGCGCGCATCGAGTGCGCGATGCCGCGAGAGCGTGAGCTGCACGCCGACGAAGAGCACGGCCGCCGCCACGCCGAGCTCCGCCCGGCGGGACGCGGCGCTTGCCACCACGGCGAACCACACGGCCTGATAGGCCACGAAATTGACCACGCCGTTCACCTGGGGAAGCGCCGATTGTGAGGAGGCCCCGCCTCGCAGGGAAGCTCCGCCTCGTAGGAAAGACCTGCTTTGGCGAGCTTCAGATGCCCGACCCCGATGGAGCGCTCGCGAAAGCCTCCCTCGCAGTAGGCGAGATAGAACTCCCAGAGCCTGATGAAGTGATCGTCGAAGCCAAGCCGGCGCACCTCGCCGCGCTGCGCGAGAAAGCGCTTGCGCCAGGCCTCGAGCGTGCGCGCATAGGAGAGTCCGAAATCTTGGAAGTGCACCAGATTCAAGTCCGTGACGCGGCGTTTGGCCTCGAGCATGGCGCTCACCGACGGAATGAAGGCCCCCGGGAACACGTGGCGCTTGATGTAATCCACTTCGCGCAGCGCCTGCGCGTAGCGGTGATCCTCGATGGTGATGGCCTGCAGGAGCGCGAGGCCGCCCGGCTTCAAGAGCGCCCCGACCTTCGCGAAGTAGCTGTCGAGATAGCGCGCGCCGACCGCCTCGATCATCTCGATGGACACGAGCTTGTCGTAGCGGCCCTCGAGGTCGCGATAGTCCTCGAGCAGCACGCTGACGCGGTCGGCGAGGCCCGCGGCCGCCACCCGCTTGCAGGCGAGCGCATATTGCTCCCGCGAGATTGTGGTCGTGGTCACGCGGCAGCCGTAGTGCCGGGCGGCGTGCAGCGCAAAGCCTCCCCAGCCGGTGCCGATTTCCACGACCGCATCGCTCGAGCAAAGCTCGAGCGATGCGCAAATGGCGTCGAGCTTGCGCGTCGAGGCCGCCTCGAGCGTGTCATCCGCCCCCGCCCAGAGCGCCGATGAATACATGAGATCGGGCGACAGAAAGAGCGCGAAGAACTCGTTGCCGAGATCGTAATGCGCGGCGATATGCTCGCGGCTGCCGCGGCGGGTGTTCGGCCGGAGCGCCGACCAGGCACGCAGCAGCCAGCCGCCGACTCGGGCGAAACCGCGCTCCAGGCCGTCGAGCAAGTCGCGGTTGCGCACCAGAAGCCGCACCAGGCCGACCAGATCGTCGCAGCGCCACTGCCCGCGGATGTAAGACTCGCCCGCACCGACCGCGCCGCTCATCGCGAGCGCGCGATAGAGCGCCGCATCCTCCACGCGCACGTGCACGGCGGCGATTCCCTCATCGCCCGCACTTCCGAGGGTCACGCGCCCGCACGCGTCCTCGATCACGAGCTGGCCGTGGCGCAGCGGGCGCAGGCGCTCGATCAGCCGGGCACGTAACGCACGGTCCAGGCCGCGAGGCTCGGCCGGCGCCGACGCTAGACAATGCGCGGGAAGGGTCTGCTGGTCATCGATCATCGAAGCTCCGCCGTTTGCGAGGCATGCGGGTACACGGGATTGCGCTTCGCCCAGAGTTTCAAGGCCTGCCAGTGAATGGCACCGATCACCTGGGTGGTCATGAGCGGATAGCGCCACAGCACGCGGCGCAAGGCGGCGGCGTCGAGCGGCCGGCGCTCGAGCACGAGCGTTGCGTCGAACTCGCTCCGTCCGCGATCGAGCACCTCGATGTGCACGCGCAAGTTCCGGCCGGGCTCGCTCGCGCGCCAGCCGTAGCGCCGATTCATCGCCATGAAGGGCGAGACGTGAAAAGCTTTATCGAACGACCAGCGCCAGGCGCCCGCCTGCCGCTCGGCCTGCTCCACCGGCAGGGCGTAGACATGCCGCTCCCCCCAGGGCGTGTTGGTGATCTCCGCGACCAGGCATTCGAGACGCGTGCCGTCCGCGCCGAAGCAATAGTAGAAGCTCACCGGATTGAAGATGTAGCCCGCGTAGCGCACGTGGGTCAAGAGACGCACGGGACCCTGCGGGCGATGCCCCGAGGCCTGCTCTGCGTAGTCGCGCACCACCTCGATGAGCGGCCGGTGCACGGGCTTGAGGTAATCGCTGCGCCGGAACTCCGCGACGTTGCGCCGGCCCACGGACCAGAGCCAGCGTCCCTCGAACACCCGTTCGATCTCCTCGAGATCGAGATAGAGTTGCGCCATGCGATAGTGGAACGCGTGCGGCTGCGGCGTGCGCCGCCGGTGCCGCACGACGCCTTCGTACACGGCGCTCGCGAGGCCGGCCTCGCTCGCGAGAGCCGTCGCATCGATAGGGCCGCTCATGCCGCGAGCTCACGCGATTCGGACAGCGATGCCGGACGCGCCGCGGGCGCATGGGAGGGCCAGGAAGCCTCAAAGGCCGAGGCGACCTCGACGGCGCTGCGCATGCCGTCCTCGTGAAACCCCCACCCCCAGTAGGCGCCCGCGAACCAGGTGCGCTGCGCGCCCTGGATCTCGGACTTGCGCGCGCGGGCTGCGACGCTCGCGTGCGTGTACACCGGGTGCGCGTAGCTGAGCGAGCGCAGTACTTTGGCCGGGTCGATGGGCCGTGTCGGATTCAAGGTGACGATCAAGGGCTCGGTGCTCTCGATGCCCTGCAGAAGGTTCATCCAGTAGCTCACGGTGCACGCCTTCCCCGGCGCTTGCGGAATGAGCGCATTCCAGGCGGCCCAGGCGCGCGGCCGCTGCGGCATGACCGAGCTGTCGGTGTGCAGGATGACCCGGTTCGGCTGATAGCCGATCGCGCCCAGGATGTCGCGCTCGGGGCGGGTCGGCGCGGCGAGCAGCTCGAGCGCCTGATCGCTGTGGCAGGCGAGCACCACTTGATCGAACTGCTCGCGGCCGGCGAGGCTGTCGACCACGACGTGGCCGGGCGTGCGCTCGATGCGCATCACGGGGCAGCCGAGGTGCGCCGCCACGTTCCAGCGCGCGGCGAGCGCCTCGACGTACGTCGCGGAGCCCCCCTGCACGACGCGCCAAGGCATGCGGCCGCTCACTTGCAGCATCTCGTGGTTCGCGAGGAACCGCACCAGATACTTGGCGGGAAACTCGAGCACTTCGCGCGGCGGCGCAGACCAGAGCGCCGAGCTCATGGGCACCAGATGCTCGTCGCAAAACGCCGCACCGTAGCCGTGCTGCGCGAGGTACTCGCCGAGGGTGGGGCCCGGGTCCGCGACGGACAACAACGCGCGTGCCTCGCGGTTGAATCGCAGGATGTCGCGGATCAGGCCGAAAAACCGCGGCGACAAGAGATTGCGCCGCTGACAGAACAGCGTCGCGAGCGAGGTGGCATTGTACTCGAGGCCGCTCGCCTCGCTCCGCACCGACAGGCTCATGCGGGTCGGCTGCGAGCGCACGCCGAGCTCCTCGAATAGACGCGTGAGGAGCGGGTAGTGGGCTGGATTGAAGACGATGAAGCCCGTATCGACGCGATGAGCCTGGCCGCCGACGACCACCTCGTGGGTGTGAGTGTGGCCGCCGAGATAGTCGTTCGCCTCGTAGAGGGTCACTGCGTGGCGGCGCGCGAGCAGCCACGCGCTCGCCAACCCCGAGATGCCCGAGCCGATGACCGCGATCCGCTGAACCTGACTCATGTGCAGCTATTCGAGAGCCGCTGACTCGCGGATGCACGCGGCGTCGACGTACGCGGCGTCGATCGGGTTCAGCGCCGTCCGCCCGGCGCACGTCTCAGGGGACCTAGCGTGAGACGAGCGGCGCGCTTGGAGCGCGCCTAGCCTTCGAGGCCCTGCGCTTTCAGGTACTCGTCGTAGGTACCCCTGAAATCGACCAATTTGCCGCCCGGCTTGAGCTCGAGGATGCGCGTCGCAAGGCCGCCCACGAACTCGCGGTCGTGCGAGACGAATACCAGCGTGCCCGCATAGTGCTCGAGGCCGATCTGCAGGGATTCGATGGTCTCCATGTCCATGTGGTTGGTGGGCTCGTCCATGAGCAGCACGTTCGGCCGCGTGAGGATGAGCTTGCCGTAGATCATGCGACCCTTCTCACCGCCGGACAGAACGCTCACCGATTTCTTGGTCTCCTCGCCGGAGAACAGCAGTCTTCCCAAGGTCGCGCGCACGATCTGGTCGTCGTCCGCCTTGCCCGTGTACTGCGACATCCAGGTGAACAGATCGCAGGGCGGCAGGAACTCGGCTTGCGGGTCCTGGGGCATGTAGCCCGGCTGCGCATTCTCCACCCACACGATGCGGCCCGCGGTGGGCGTGAGCTCGCCCGCGAGGAGGCGCATGAGCGTGGTCTTGCCGGCGCCGTTCGGACCTATGATGGCGATGCGCTCGCCCGCCTCCACTTGGAAATTCACCTTCTCGAGCACGTTGTGGTCCATGCCGGGATAGCGGAAGGAGAGCCCGTCCACGGTGAAGGCCGAGCGATAGAGCTTTCTCGCCTGCTCGAAGCGGATATAGGGATTCTGGCGGGACGAGGGGCGCACCTCCTCGAGCTTGATCTTTTCCAGTTGCTTCTTGCGCGAGGTCGCCTGGCGCGCCTTCGAGGCGTTCGCCGAGAAACGCCGCACGAATTCCTGCAGGTCCGAGATCTTGTCGCGCGCCTTGGCGTTCGAGGCCTCCACCCGGGCGCGCGCCTGCACCACGGCCAGCATGAAGTCGTCGTAGTTGCCCGGATAGATTTTGAGCTGCTGATAATCCAAGTCGGCGATGTGCGTGCACACCTGGTTCAAGAAATGCCGATCGTGGCTGATGATCACCATGGTGGCGTCATACTCGTTGAGCGCCCGCTCGAGCCAGTGGATGGAGTGAATGTCCAAGTTGTTGGTGGGCTCATCGAGGAGCAGCACGTCGGGCCTCGAGAACAGGGCCTGGGCGAGCAGCACGCGCAGCTTCAAGCCCGGCGGCACCTCGCGCATGGGACCGTTGTGGCGCGACTCGGGAATGCCGGCGTCGGTGAGGATGGCGCCCGCGCGCGCCTCGGCGTCGTAGCCGCCGTACTCGGCGAACACCGCCTCGAGCTCGGCCGCGCGCATATAGTCGGCGTCGGAGGACTCGGGGTTGGCATAGATGCGGTCGCGCTCGGTCATCGCGCGCCACAGCTCCGCATGCCCCTGCATGACCACGTCGAGCACGCGCTCGTCCTCGTAGCCGAACTGGTTCTGATTGAGCTTGCCGAGCCGCATTCCCGTCTGCAGCATCACCTCGCCCCCGCTCGGCTCGAGGTCGCCGCCCAGCACTTTCATGAGCGTGGACTTGCCCGACCCGTTCGCGCCGATCAGGCCATAGCGGTTGCCGTCGTAGAACTTGACCGTGACCTGCTCGAACAGCGGCTTCGCGCCGAATTGCACGGCGACGTTGGACGTAGAAAGCATGACTTCCGTTGAAGGTAGTAATAAAGGGGATGGCGGGCACCGCTCGGGAGGGGCGCTGCCGGCGGCGGATTCTAGCCGAGCGGCGGGTTTCGCGCGAGGTTTCGCTGGCGGCGCGGCAGTTTCAGGCCGCGGGCGGGCCTTTTTGGGCCCCTTCCAAGCAAAAAGGCGCCCCGCACGGGGAATGCGGGGCGCCTAAGCGACACTCTACTTGCCTGATCGTTCTTGTTATTCCTCGTTGATGAGCTTGGGAACCCACGGAACGCCGAGTCCGGTCACATCGTTGTATCCCGGCCCGGTTCCACCGGCGGTCGATTCGGAGGTGTAGTTGAACACATCGTCGACCCCCAGGCAGATGTCGATGCCGCAGGTGAAAAAGCCGTACGGCGCGGTCTCGATGTTGAACGGCACGGAGTTCACCGTGACCACGCGCACCTCGTTCAAGTTCGCCGCGTAGCCGCGGAGCACCGACACGGGCTCCGTCGGGGCGATGATCTGATTGATGGCCGAATGCAGCGACACGCCGTTCCCTTCGCTGCCGACGCTATAGAGCCACGGGTTTGCGAAACCGACCTCGGGCTCGCCGGCCGCCAGGCGCTTCTGGTTGACGACGGCAATCACACCCGCCATCAGCGGCGAGGCGAGACTCGTGCCGCCCTCCGGGTTCTCGCAATACTCCTCGGTCTTGGAGATCGGCTTGCAGCCGTGATCGGCGATGGCATCGCCGGCGATGGTGAAGGTCTCACCGAAGAGATAGCCGGTGTAGGGATCCGCGACCATGGCCACATCGGGGCTCACGCGCATCGGATTCGGCAATGGCTCGGCGTAGTCGCTCGCGAGGTTGAGCGTGGTCGCCAGCGCATCGGGGACGAGGCCCACCTGATACGAGGGCTGCGACTCGAGCAAGCTGATGCCGCCGCCGGAGCCCGCGTAGAAGGAGAAATCATCGTAGGTGTAGCCGAAGTTCGTGACGGTCGCGACCCCGGAGTCCTCGACCAGTTTCTGGCTTTTCACCGTGGCGTCGGTCAAGAACGCCCGATAGTTACCCCAGCCGTACTCGGATTTGGTGCCGGTGGAGTCCTCAATCTCGAGCGTCGTGCCGCCGACGCCGGTGACCCAGGCGCTGGTCGCGGGCCAGGAGCCCGACGCCACGCCGTTCAGCGCAGCAAGATCGCCGTCATCGCCGGAGGAGAACAGCGTGGTCACGCCCTCCGCGGCACCGGCCAGGGCGGCCTGGTCGAATGCTTGCTGCTCACCCGGCGCAATGGACTCGCCGTTATTGCCCCAGCTGTTCGTGACCACGTCGGCGAGACCGTTGTAAAGCACGTTCATGATGGCGACGGTGAGCGAGGTTTCGCAATCGCGCGATCCCACGAACAGGATTTTCGCGCCGGGCGCGGCGCCGTGCACGGAGGCGACGTCGAGCGACTGCTCCAGCCACCAGCCGTAGGGCCCGCACACCTCGTCGGGCGAGACATCGTAAATGCCGGCCGGGATGATCTGCGAGAAATTGGCGCTCGTGAGTTTGGGCAAGTCGTGGTTCGCCGCGTAGCGGTTGCCGTCCGCCTCGAGAGTCGGCGAGGCGTAGGCATCGACGATCGCGACGGTGACGCCGGCGCCGGTGTACTTGACCTTGTTCAATCCATAAGCCGCCTGGATCTGCTGCGGGGTGTAGCCGCAATTCAACCAGGGGATCGCGGCGCCGTACACATCCGCAGCCGTCGTCAGCGTGGCGATCATTGCCGAACTGCCGAAGTTTGTGTTGCAGTACGGAGACGGGTTCCCGGCCGCCACGGGCGGCGGGGTTGTCGTCGGGGCGGCCGATTTCTCCACTGTCGCCGGAGCGTGCAGCGCACCCAGGCTTTCCGACTGGTGAAAGGGCTTGCGCAGCGCCGCCGAATCGTCCAGTCCCTCGATGAACAGCACCTTGCCCGCAAGCGCGGCAGGAATGGTCGGCGCGTTGTTATTCGCGCGCAGGGTCTTGCCCTGATACGAGTAGAGGTTCTGCGCCACCTTGAACGCGGTGCGCAGCTGAGCGACCGTCGCGGTGGCGGTCACGTACACACCGTGCGGACCCTGAGTCACGTTGGTCATGCCGGCGTGCTCGAGCAGCGACTTGACCGCGGCGACATCGGCCCCAGCCGGCTCGAAGCGCTGGCCGAACTGTTGCGGCGTGATGTAGCGGCCGTATTCCTTGCTCTTGGGATTGGAGACCTCGGCGACCAGCGACTTGAGGCCCGCCAGGTTCTTGACGCTCATATGCACGGCGATGGTCACGGAGGTGCTCGCCGAGGCGGAGCCCATGAGCTTCGCGCTCTTCACCCAAGTGGCCACGTTGCCGGTGACCGTCGAGCTCTCTGCCGCCATCGCCGCACAGGCGAAGGCGACGGACGCGAGGCCGCCCACGATGATTCGAAACCCTGAATGCTTCATCACGAAAATCCCCTTTTATGATTTGAAGGTGCGCGTGCGCCCGCGGGCTTCCGTTGCCCTCACGGGACGCGCCGGCCGCAGCCGGACAGTTTTAGCTGGATCATCCCTCGACTTATTGCCGTTCTGCGCACCTGTTGCGCGCGCGATGCGCAAGTGCGTGCTTCTCAATTCTCAATACCCAGGAGCCGACTTGACCACAGCTTTAGGCTTATCCGCAAGTGGAAAAAATAAAACCGCCACCCGGCGGCCGCGTTATGGCAAATTGATGACGACGCGCGGGCGGCCGTTGCACCGCGCGAGGAGTCCTCAGGGGATCGAACATGAAGAATACGCTCCGCGCTCGCCGACCGGCGGCCCTGTTACTCGCCGCCGCTCTGATCGCATCCGCCGTCGCGGCGCGTGCCTGGGCGGCGGACGCCGCCGGCCCGGATTACCGCGCGCGGGTGCTGCGGGTGCTCGAGCAAACGCCGCTCATCGACGGCCACAACGATCTTGCGTGGGAGATCCGGGATCGCTACAAGAGCCGGCTCGCTGCCATTGATCTGAAAACCGATACCTCGAAGCTGCCGGTTCAGCCCGACATGGCGCCCCTCATGACCGACATCGTGCGCCTGCGCGCCGGGCACGTCGGAGGCCAATTCTGGTCGGTGTGGGTGCCCGTCGACGTGAAGGGTGCCGAGGCCGTGCAGATGACGCTCGAGCAGATCGATCTGGTCAAGCGCATGGCCGCCCGCTATCCGGCGGATCTCGAGATCGCCTACACGGCGGCGGACGTGCGCCGGATTCACCGCGCCGGCAAGATCGCCTCGCTCATCGGCATCGAGGGCGGACATCAGATCGACAACTCACTCGCGGTGCTGCGGCAGATGTACGATCTCGGCGCCCGCTACATGACGCTCACCCACTCGCGCAACACCGGCTGGGCGGATTCGGCCACCGATGCGCCGCATCACCACGGCCTCGCACCCTTCGGCGAGGAGGTAGTGCGGGAGATGAACCGCCTCGGCATGCTGGTCGACTTGAGCCACGTCTCGCCGGATACCATGCGCACGGCGCTGCGCGTGAGCACGGCGCCGGTAATTTTCTCGCACTCCTCGGCCCGTGCGCTGGTCGACCATCCGCGCGACGTGCCGGACGATGTGCTCAAGCTGGTGGCGGCGAACGGCGGCGTGGTCATGGTGAATTTCGCGACGGGCTATGTGTCCGACGCGGTCAACCGCTGGGAGGCCGATCGCGCGGCCGAGCTCGCGCGCTACGACAGCCCGCCCTTCGGCGGACTCTATATCGGCCAACCCGACCGCGCCAAGGCCGCACTCGCGGCGTGGGAGCGCGAGCATCCGAAGCCCGAGGCGACGCTCGCACAGGTGGCCGATCACATCGAGCACATCCGCCAAGTGGCCGGTATCGACCATGTCGGGCTCGGATCGGATTTCGACGGCATTCCCGAGACGCCGCGCGGCCTCGAGGGGGTCGACAAGTACCCGGATCTTCTGATCGAGCTCATGCGCCGCGGCTGGAGCGACGGCGATGTCGCGAAGCTGGCTGGGGCGAACGTGCTGCGCGTCATGGCCGACTGCGAGCACGTCGCCGCGACGCTCCGCGCGCAACAGCCGTCGGAGGCGGTGTTCGAGACGAGCGAGGTGCCGGCGAGCGAGAAGCGCTAGCCTCGCCGACTGGCCGCGCTGAGCTATTCGACCACCACCGTACCCAGCATCCGCGGATGAATGGTGCACAGGTAATGATAAGTCCCCGCCTTCTCGAACTTGAACGAGAAGCGCTCCTTTGTGTCGAGAGCGGATGAGCGGAACAGGCCCGCATCGCTGAACACGGTATGAGGCTCATCGTCGAGGTTCACCCACGTGACGGTGGTGCCGGCCTTCACCGTGAGGCTCGCGGGAGTGAACATGAAGTTCTTGGCGGACACCTGGATGGTCTGCTCAATCGCCGGCGCCGCGCTGGTCCCGGCGGCCGCGTCGGTCGCAGGCGCCCCGTTGCTCGCCGTGCAGAGCGAGGCCGCCAGTATCCCGGCCGCAAGGAATGTCTTGGGAGTCATACGAGCGTCCTGTCCGCGAGCGCGAGGGAGTGCGGATGCTTCACGAGCGACACGCTGCTGATGCCGAGCACGCCGGCCAGTTGATCGGCGGGCACTTTGAGCGGGCCGGGTCCCTCGCCCACACCGGCCGCGGGCTGCGGATAGGCGGTCGAGCGCGCCGTGTGAAAGGTCACGTTGCCCTCGACCTTCTGCACGATCTGATGTATGTGACCGTTCAGCACGGTCACGGAGCCGAAGCGGCGCAGATACGCCATGAGCTGCGGCGCATCGCCCGTGCCCCAGCCCCACGGCTCGTAGACCGACCAGAGCGGCATGTGCGCGAACACCACGATCGGGGTGCTGGCCGAACGGCCCTTGAGGTCGTCCTCCACCCACTCGAGTTGATCGCTGCCCAGCGTACCGAGGCCGCCGGGCTTGAACTGCAGCACGTTCACGAGTGCGATGAAGTGAACGCCGGCATGGTCGAAGCTGTAGTAGCCTTTGTTGTTCGAGGCCTTGCCGAAGCGGCTGAAGTACTCGCTCACCGTCGCATCGCTCGTGTCGTGCTCGCCGGGCACGGTGTGCATCTCGCCCGCATTGATCCGCGAGAAAAGCTGCTGGGCATGGTCGAATTCCGCCGGCCGGGACAAGTGAGTGATGTCGCCCGTGTGAATGACGAGCGCCGGAGCCTGCGGCATCACGTTCACGAGATCGATGGCGCGCGTGAGCGTCGCGTCGACATCTGGATTCGCTTCCTTGTTGAAGCCGATGTGCGTGTCGCTCAGCTGCACGAACAAGGGGCGGCCGAGCCGGGCCGTGCGATCGGCGTCCGCGGCCGCCGCGGCGAGATCGAGCGGGGTGAATACGCCGCCCGCGAGCACGAATAGCGTGCCCGCCCCGCCGTAGGCGAGACAGCCGAGCGCCCTGCGGCGCGAGGGGGAATCGAGCGAGTCATCCGTCATGTCCGTCTCCTTGGTTCTTGAAGTTCGGACGGGAGACTTCGCATGGGTCGAATTTATTCCAGGGTCAGCCGTGACTCTCCTGGCCCTCGGCGGCGCGGATGAGGCTCACGAGCTTCAAGAGCTCGGGCCAGCCGGTGTCCGAGACGGCGCAGTAGCGCAGATTCCCCTCTTCCCAAAAGGCGAGGTGATAGCCGTTACGTGTCGTGTCTGCCGGCAGCGCCCCCTCGCCGGCCCAGCTGAAGACGTTGATCACGTGCGGGCCGTGCTGATACGCGAGCGCCGCGGCGCGCTGGTGCTCGAAATAGTCGGCGCGTCCGCCGAGCAGGCGATAGCCCTGTGCCGTGAAGTCGTACACTGCCGGCGAGACGTCGACGTGCCCCGCGAACCAGGGCTTCACCGTGTGCCGATCCGTCGATTCCACATCGACAAGATGCGCGGGCAAGAGCGAGCGGACGTGCGCATTGACGAGATCGTCGAGGAGTGCGCCGCGCGGGGAAATGAGGTGCGGAGAAATGAGAAAAAAGGCCAGGGTCGCCGCCAACAACCCGCCTCCCGCGCCGGTGAGCAGACCACGCCCGAAAGACGCCGTGGACCGCCCGCTGGCCCCCCGCCCGCGCCTTGCGGCGCGCCCACGCGCGGCGAGGGTCGTGAGCGCAGCGAGCGCGGCGAGCGGATCCGCGGCCAATTCGTCCGCGGGCTCTTGCTTGTGAGGCGCGCTCGCCGAGGCTTCGCGATCGAGCGCCGCGGTAATGCGCGCGGCGAGCGCGGCCGGCGCACGCTCGTAGGGCAGCTCGGCGCGCAGCGCCGATCGCATGGCCTCGAGACCCGCGAGCGCCGCGCGGCACTCGGCGCAGCTCTCGAGGTGCCCTTCGAAGGCGGCGGCGGCGAGGGCATCGAGCTCGCCGTCGAAATAGGCGTGCAAGCGACTCTCGGTCTCAGCGCATGGCATCGCGTTCCTCCTCGCTCCTCATCGACCAGCGGACCTTCAAGGCCGCGCGGGCGCGCGCGAGCCGCGACATGACGGTGCCGATGGGCACCTGGGTGACTGCGGCGATTTCTCGATAATCGAGCTCTTCGATTTCGCGCAGAATCAAGACCTCCCGGTGCTCCGGCGCTAGGTCCTCGAGCAGACGCGCGAGGCTCCGCTCCTCGTCGCGGCGCATCGAGGCGGACTCCGGCCCCGGTGCTGGGCAGACCAGCGCGCCGTGCTGCGGGTCCCCCTCCTCTGGCAGCGGCACGAAGCCGCGGCGGTCGCGCTGTGCAATCCCCGTCAAGTGACAGTTGCGCACGATGGCGAAGAGCCAGGCCTTGACGTCGCCGCCGCGCAATCCGTCGAAGCCGCGGAACGCCCGCAGCATCGCCTCCTGCACGAGGTCGTCCGCATCCGCCGGAGAACGGGCGAGCCAGCGCGCGAAGCGATACGCCGCATCGAGATGCGGCAGCACCTCGGCATCGAAGCGGGCGCGCCGGGCCTCTGTGAAACTCGGTTCGACCGTCACGGTGCTCGGCTTCTGCTCATCGGTGACCCTGGTTGAGAGAGACTCGCGTCGGCGCCATTTTATTCCCTTCCCCGGGGAGCCGGGCCGCGGCTATCATTTCCAGCCCATGAGACAGGCATCGATCCTCGTCACGGGGCTACTCCTCCTGTCCGTCGCGTATGCGGCGGACCCTCCCCCACTGCAGGAAGGCCTGTGGGAGGTGCGTGGGCGCAGTGTCGAGAATCCCGGCGCCCGGGTCACGAATTTCAGCTACCGGCTGTGCCGCAATCACGCCTTCGACTCGGCCATGGACGCGCAGGTGAAGAACGCCCAGGAGTGCAGCACCTCGTTCGATGACCTGGGGAGCGGCAAATTCGCCGCCGCCTCGAGCTGCACCCTGGGCGGCCGGGTCATCGTGTCGAAGGGCACCTACACGTATGACAGCGCGACCTTGACGCACGCCGAATCGCACGCCACCTACACGCCTGCCTTCAACGGCAAGACGGAGGAGACGCTGCTGCAGGAGCAGCGCTATCTCGGCGATTGCCCGGCAGGCATCAATCCGGGCGATCGGATCATGAGCGACGGGACGGTGCAGCGGTACCGAAAGTAGCGCTACCGCAAGTCGCGCGGGCGCTCGAGGTCGGCGGCCGGTGTCAGTCTGCCGGCCAGAACGCCGCCTCGGCCGCGCGTAGCGCTCGCGCCACTCGTTCTGCCCACGCCGCCTGTCCCGCCTCTTCCTTGACGAGGTCCTGGCGAATCTCGATCTCGACGTGGGGAAGCCCGCGCAGCTCGCCGTGCTGCGGGACGGTGTAATCGGTCTCGTCGCTCACGAAGTAGGGCTCGTTGTCCGCGACCGTGAGATCCCGTTCCCGGCGCAGCATCTCGAGCACCAATCCGGCGAAGCGCCGGTCGCGGTTGTACAGCACCGCGGCGTGCATGTCGCGCTTCGCACCTTTGTATTGGTCGGTCATGCTGTGCTGCGCCACCAGGATGGTGCGCCGGCCGGCCGCCTTGCGCTCATCGAGGAGCGCACGGATGTGCGCGTGATAGGGCTCGAAGATCTCGGTGCGCCGAGCGGCGATTTCCGCCTCGCTGAGATCGAAATTGCCCGGGATCGAGACCCACTCGCTCAGCTGCGGGATCGAGGTCTCGACGCCGGGATCGCGATTGCAATCGATCACGAGGCGGGAGTAGTTCTGCGCCACGAGCGGCGCATCGAGGATGGCGGACATCCGCCGCGCGAGGCCCAAGGCGCCGATGTCCCAGGCGATGTGCCGGGTGAGCTCCGCGGCGGGCAGCCCCAGATTCTCGAGTGAGCGTGGAATGCGCGAGCCCGCATGATCGACCACGATCACGAAGTTCGATAGCCCTCGCGGGCGCTCCTCGAGTACGGCCGGCGGCTCATCGTCGGCGAGAAGCTTGAATCCGGAACTCGTTCGATCCGTCATGCGCATGTCCTGCTGTTCGTTCATCTGCCTGCAATACAAATCATACACACAGCATCCCAGCCGGGAAGGTGATCATCGCAGTCTGCCCCATGCTAGGGTGAGCCATGGACAATGTGCCGGAAATCGCCGCGCCGCCGCGACCGACGGGATACCTCGCCGTGTGGCGGCGCGTGAAGTCGCATCCTCTGGCACGCGTGGGACCCGGCCTCATCACCGGGGCGGCGGACGACGATCCGAGCGGCATCGCCACCTACTCGCAGGCCGGGGCGCAGTTCGGGTTCGACATGCTCTGGACCATGCCGCTCGCCTATCCGCTCATGTCGGCCATCCAGTACATGTGCGCCTGCATCGGCCGCACCACCGGCAGAGGGCTCGCGGCTAACATCAAGGTGGCATTTCCGCCGCTCGTGCTGAAGGCAGTCGTCCTCGCCCTGCTCGTGGCCAACACGCTCAACATCGCGGCGGATCTCACCGCCATGGGAGAGGCCGGCGCGCTCGTGACGGGAATCGACCGACATATCATGACCACGGTGTTCGTGACGGTCACGCTGCTGTTGCAGATTTTCGTGCCCTATGACCGCTACGTGTTCTTCTTGAAATGGCTGACGCTCTCGCTGCTCGCCTATGTGGCAGTTCTCTTCGTGGTGCAAGTGCCCTGGGGCACGGTGGCTCTGCACACCTTCATTCCCCGATTCAAGCCCGATGCCGCGGCCGCGGCGGTGGTGGTGGCCATCTTCGGCACCACCATCAGCCCGTACCTCTTTTTCTGGCAGGCTTCAGAGGAAGTCGAGGACATGGAGGCGGGTCGCGAAGCGGCGCTCGTAAAAAATCCCGCCGCGGCGCCGCATGAGCTTCGCCGCATGCGCTGGGATACGTGGAGCGGCATGTTCTATTCGGACCTGGTGGCGTTCTTCATCATCCTCGCCACCGCCGTCACCTTGCATACCGCCGGCGTCACCAACATTCAGACCGCCGCACAGGCGGCGAGCGCGCTCCGGCCCCTCGCGGGGGAATTCGCGTTTCTCCTGTTCACGGTAGGAATCGTGGGCGTGGGCTTGCTCGCCGTTCCGGTGCTCGCCGGCGCGGGCGCGTATGCGCTCGCCGACAGCATGGGCTGGCGCTACGGGCTCGGCCGCAAGTTTTCGGACGCGCCCGGCTTCTACGCCGTCATCGCATCGAGCGTGCTGGCGGCGCTCGTGCTGCAATACTCGCCCATCGACCCCATGAAGGGGCTCTTCTGGAGCGCCGTCATCAACGGCGTCGTGGCCGTGCCGCTCATGGCGGTGATCACGTTGCTGGTGTCCAAGAAATCCGTGATGGGACCCTTCACCGCGAGCCGCACCATCGTCGTACTCGGCTGGATCGCCACCGCGGTCATGGGCGCCGCTGCCGTGCGGATGCTGATTCCCGGATAGCGCCGGGGCCGGCCGCGGGCTCGTGAGCAGCCCCGCGCTCCTTCAGGCGTCGCGTCGCGGCAAGCGTCGCCGTGCGCCCTCAAGGGGATCTCGAATGCGCCCGGAACTTCGAAGCATTCGACTGCCTCGGAGGCCAAACCCTCCTCGTCGAGGCGGCGCAGGAAGGATCTGCGGGCTTGATCGACGATGTCGCAATGCCAGCAGGATTGGATGCTACTCAGCCGGCGACTGGGCGGCCGGCGTCCGGGCCGCCGCGCGGTGGGCGTGTGTCTCGAGCATGCGCCGGGCAGCCTCGAGGGCGGTCTCGATGGCGGGACGCCGGTAGTCCCAGATCTCGCCGGGGGCGGGCGGAACGAGCGCCATGGTGGCGTTCGCCTCGAACAAGAGGACCGCGCCGTCGGGAGCAAGCGCGAAATCGATGCCGCCGTATTCGAGGCCGAGCGCGGCCCAGACGCGCTCGAGCGCGCGCATCGCACGAGGCCCCAGCACCCCCGGCATATCATGCAAGAATCGCCGCTCTTCCTCGCGGAAGGCAGCATGGCGCGCCATGTCGGCGCTGAAATAGTGCACCTTCCAGTCGCTCGAGACGGCGAGGTGCAGCGGGTAGAGCACGCCGTCGATGAACATGACCCGGTACTTGCGCGCCCTGCCATCCGCGCCGCGGGCGTCGAGATACTCGATCGCGAGGAGCTCCTCCCCCTTGAGCCCGGCGAGCGCGCCGGCGAGCGCCTCGCGACGCTCGACGTACACGAAGTGCCTGCCGGTGTGAAAGCCGGGACTGCGCAGCAGCAGCGGAAATTCGAGACCCTGGCCGGGCGGGAAACCCAGGCCTGATTCGAGATCTTGGCCGGGCTCGAGGCTGGCGCGCGTCCATGTCTCGATGCGGGGGGCGATCACATCGGGGATCGAGCCCAAGCGGCGGGCGTTTTCGGCGCGTCCCGTGACCTTGACCCGTTCCGGCCGGTTGATGACGGGCACGGTGGTGCGCGCCGCGAGCACCTCGGCGCGCTCGAGCGCAAGGGCGCAGAGGTCGGCATCCCCGATTGCATTCATGAGGAGCGCGTGCGGCGGCAGCGGCTGACCCAGATCGAAGTAATCGGCGTAAATCGCATGAATGGTGAAGCGGCGATCGTCGATCCACAGCCGGCTCGGGATGTTGCCGCCGCGCGCCGAGACGAGCAGGACGAGCGGTATGCCCTGGCCCGTGCCGCGATAGGGCTGCGTGACCAGCGACCGGCCGGTGAATCCGCGCAGGCGGTGCTCCTCCGCGCCCTCGAGCCCGAGCTCGCCGAGCACCCAGGCCATGCCCTGGTGGGCCTCGTGCAACTCTGGATCGAGGGCGAGCGCGGCCTCGTACTCGGCGCGGGCGCCGGCGACATCCTGCTCCTCGCGCAACAGATTGCCGAGGTTCACGCGCGCGACGACGTTGTCGGGATGATGGGCGACGGCCTGCGTATATGCCGTGCGCGCCGCCGAGCGATAGCCGCCCGACCAGGCGAGCGTCGCGAGCTCGTTGAGCGCGTTGAAGTTGCGCGGATCCCGGCGCAGCACCTCGATGTAGGCCTGCTTGGCGGCATCGTCTTGCCCGGTGCGGCCCAGCGTGCGGGCGCGCTCGAGGGCGGCGGCGATGCTCTGCGCTTCATCCATCACTCGTCATCCCGAGTCTCTTGCCGGCTTGGAGCCCTACACTAGCATCGTAGAGGGCCGAGGACCTCGCACGCGAATGAAGGAAATGAAATGAAACAAAAACGCAGCGCGTCCGGTCCTTAAAAATGTACACGGATTTTTTTTGGCGGCGTGCCGACCGCAATGTCTCGATACGCCGACAATTGAAAATTATTGTCAACCGGCCGTAGAGTTTCAACATGAACCACGAGATCGACGATACCTGGCGGAACCTACGCTTCGGCGAATCGCTTCTCGCGGGCGGAGAATCCCTTCTCGCGGGCGGGGTCGAGAGTCTGACCCAGGGCTGGAAGGCCTCGACCGAGATGATCGGCAAGATCTGGAACGGCGGTGCCGATCGATGGCAGGCCGCGAATCGCCAGATTCAAGTCGCCTCCGTGAGTCTCGCCGACATCCTGCGCGCGCGAACGTCGACTTAAGCGGCGCGCACCTGCTGCGCCTTTGACGGGCGGCGCGAGCGCTGCCTATCATCGCTCATGCGTACACCTCTCATCGCCGCGGCTTGCGCGCTCGCCACGGCCGCCTCGCTTCCGGCAGCTTTCGCGCAGACCCCCCAGTCCGCACCGACGCCGCAGTCCCAACCCGGCGGCCAGCCGAGCGATCCCGTCGCGGCTTTGGCCGGGCGTCTCGATCTCGAGCGCTACAAGGCGACCATCAAGGGACTCACGCAGTTCGGCGACCGCCGGCAGGGCACCGACCGCAATCGCGCGGCCATCGACTGGATCGAGGCCCGGCTGAAGAGCTACGGATGCTCGAACACTGAGCGCCTGCACTACACCTACTCGCCGGACGAGAAGCCTCAGCCGAGCGGAGCGCCGAAAGGGCCCGGCCCCGACGGCGCCCCCGGCGGCGGACACTTTCGCGGCAATCGCGCGCCGACCGGCGTGAACACGGACCCCATGCGCCAACCGGACGAGAAGCTGCGCGCGCTCAACATGCAGCCGAGCGTGCCGGGGTCCCGTGAGGAGGTGTATTGCACCAAGGTCGGTACGACGCATCCCGAGGAGATGTACATCGTCGGCGGCCACATGGATGGGCACGGCTGGGGCGAGGCGGCGAACGACGACGGCTCGGGCGCGGCGCTGGTCATGGAGCTCGCCCGGCTCTTCTCATCGCCCGACGTCAAGACCGAGCGCTCCATCCGCTTCATCCTGTGGAACAACGAGGAGACGGGCTTGAACGGCGCCTACGCCTACGTGGCGCAGCGCGCGAAGCTCCAAGGGGTCGAGTCGCCGCGCGGTTCCGGGCAGTATCCCGAGCCCCGCTGGCTCGGCATGATCCAGCACGACATGATGCTGTTCGACCACGGGATGCCGCACGCGGATGGCACGGTCTCGAAGGATCAGCGGCCGGAGGCCGACGTGAACATCGAGTTCCAGTCGCAGGCCAAGCAGGCGGAAGGCGCGCAGAAACTGGCGTGGGCCCTGTACTTCGCCAATGAGGCCTACGCGACCGATTACCCGGCGGCCGTCGGCCCGCACATGACCAACACCGACTCGACGCCCTTCATGGATCTCATCCCCGCGATCAGCGTGCGCGAGAACGAGCGCGGCACGCAGATCGGGGCCGGCTGGGATCCGCACTGGCACCAGCCGACCGACGTGTACGCGACGTTCAACGACGCGGATTTCCGCTTGGGGCTGAACGCCGCGCAAACGACCCTCGGAGCCGTCGCGCGCCTCGCGGGCGCCTCGCTCGCCGAGTAGCGGCGCCCAGGCTTCGGTTCCTCGCGAGGCTTGGCCCCCTCTACTGTTGCAGCTCGTGCAGACTGAGGGACGTGTAATTCACGTGCACGAAGGTGTAGCCCGAGCCGTTCGTCCGCAAGTGTCCGACGCCGGGAAACGGCAGATGGGCGCCGCCGACCCAGTAGCGGTGCTCGGCCGCGTCCGCGAACACCTTCTTGCGCTGCTCCCTCGCCGCCGGCAAGTCCAGGTCGTATTGCAGGGAGACTGACGGGTCCGGGAATTGCGCGGCGGCGGCGTGCATGAGATCGCCCCACAGGAGCAGCTTCTCACCGCCGCTCTCCACCATATAAATAGTGTGCCCGGGAGTATGTCCCGGGGTCGCCACGGAGCGGACGCCGGGCACGAGCTGGACGTCACCGTTGAACGGCTTGAATCGGCCCGCAGCGACGTAGGGCTCGAGCGCCTTCTGCGCATTCATGAAGCCGTCCTTGGCTTCCGCGGGGGCCGCCGCCATCTTGGCCTTGCTCAGCCAGTAGTCCGCCTCCTGCTGAGAGGCGCGCACGACGGCATTCGGAAAAGCCATCTTGCCGCCGGCGACCAGGCCGCCAATGTGATCCGAATGCATGTGGGTGATGTAGATCTCGTCCACCTGCTCCGGCCGATATCCGGAAGCCTTTAGATTGGCCACGAGCTTGCCGACGGTGGGTCCGAAGTAAGTCCCCGCGCCGGTGTCGATGAGCACGAGTTTCGTGCCCGTGTTGATGAGGAAGCCGTTCACGGATGCCTCGACCGGGTTGGTGAGGAAAGAGCGGCTCAGATCCTCGTCGAGCTGCTTCGGGGTGATGTTGGTGAGGAGCTTCGCGACGTCCATCGGAAAAGTGCCGTCGCTGAGCGAGGTGACCTCGAAGTCGCCGAGCATCATGCGGTACCAGCCCGGCGCCTGAGTCTTCAGTTGAGGCGCGCCGGCGAACGCGGATGTCCCGCACAGAAAGGCGAGCGCGCAAGCCGCAGCCGCGGCGCCCCAGCGAGTGTCGAGCATGGCAACTCCGAAGTATCGAGAAGCGCGCGATTATACCGGCTCGATGCGCACGCGCGCAGTAGCCTAGCGAGGAAGGAGCGTATCGAGCTCGCGGCGGCACTGCTCAGCATCCGCGAAGTGGATCGTGCGGAACCCCAGCCGCCCGGCAGACTCAATATTGGGCAGATGATCGTCGATGAATACCGTTTCGGCCGGAATCAACTCATAGCGCTGCGCGAGGTGGTGGAAAATCTCGGGCTCGGGCTTCACCAGGCCTACCTCTCCAGAGACCACGATGCCGCGAAATCGATCCCAATGATCGTGGCGGCTCTTGAGGAGCGCGAAGATCGGGGCGGACATGTTGGAGAGGCCGTAGAGCGGCACACCTCGTTGCGCGAGCTCATCCAGAAGCGCTATGGAATCGGGCACAGGCGTGAGCGAGTCCTTGATGTGCTGCATGAGGGCGCGCATCTCGGCGGCGGGACGGTGCATCCGGACGGCGAAGCGCTCGATCGCGGCGCTTTCGCTCAACGTACCGCGATCGATATCGATCCAGTCCGGATGGCGGAATACGGCATCGCGCACGAGCGCGCGCGAGGGCTCGTCGGCGTAGAAGCCGGCGATGACGGCCTCGGGCTGCCAGCGAACGAGCACGCCGCCGAAATCGAAAACGACGTTGCGGATGCGGGAAGCGTTCAACGAGCGCTGCTCATCGTGACCGGCGTCATACGGTAGTATGCCAAGGTGGCTCGTTCCCGTATTCGCCGCTGGCGCATTTTTTTCATCGTCTCGGGGCTCTTGGTCATCGTGCTCGCCGCGGTCGCCGCGCTCTGGATCACCCATCTCGACCGCGTGGTGACGCGCGAGTTCCAGGGACGGCTCTGGTCGATCCCGGCGCGCGTGTATGCCGCGCCGCTCGAGCTCTATGTCGGTGCGCCGGTCTCGGCCAACGATCTCGAGCAGGAGCTGCGCGGTCTGCACTACCGCCGCGGCGATCCTGCCGCGGGTCCCGGCATCTATCAGCGCGTGGGCAATGCCTTCGACATCCAATCGCGGCGCGTGCGCTTCATCGACGAGCTGCGCTCGCCCGAGCGCGTGTCCATCCACGCCGACAACGCGGCCGTCACGGGCATGCGCCTTGCGAGCGGCGAGGACTTGCCGGTGTTCCGTCTCGATCCGCCGGTGATCGGGAGCGTCTTTCCGATTCATGGCGAGGACCGCCTCGTGGTGGCCCCAGCCGACGTGCCGCCGCTCCTCCGAAGCGGCATCAAGCTCATCGAGGATCGCCGCTTCGACGAGCATCACGGCGTCGACTTCTACGGCGTGCTGCGGGCGAGCTGGGCCAACTTGCGCGCCGGACGCGTCGTGCAAGGCGGCAGCACGCTGACTCAGCAGCTCGTCAAGAACTACTTTCTGTCCGACGAGCAGACCTTCGGCCGCAAGGCGACCGAGGCGGTCATGGCCATGCGCATCGAGGCGCACTACTCGAAAGAGGACATTCTGGTCGCGTACTTGAACGAGGTGTACCTCGGTCAGGATGGCGCGCGCGCCATCCACGGCTTCGGTCTCGGCAGCCAGTATTACTTCGCGAAGCCCTTGGGCGAGCTCGAGCCCGCGGAGCTTGCGCTGCTCATCGGCCTCGTCAAGGGCCCCTCGCTCTATGATCCGCGCAAGCATCCCGATCGAGCGCTTGCGCGGCGCAATCTCGTGCTCAAGGAGCTCGCGGAGGCGCATCTCATCGATGCGCAGACCGCCAAGCGCGCGCTGGCGAGCCCGCTCGGGCTGCGGCCTCCCGGCGGCACATACGTGCCGGCCTACATCGACCTCGTGCGCCGGCATTTGAAGCGCGACTACGCCGAGGCGGATCTCGCCGCCGCGGGTCTCGCCGTGTACACGAGCCTCGACCTGCACGCGCAGGCCGCCGCCGAGCGCGCGCTCACCCAGAACCTGCAGCGCCTGGACGCGCGCGCGCACGTGCGCACCGAACATCTGGAGGGCGCCGTGATCGTGGTCGAGCCGAACTCGGGCGACGTCGTGGCCGTGGTCGGCGGGCGCGACGTCGACGCGAGCGGATTCAATCGGGCGCTCGATGCGCGCAGGCCCATCGGCTCGCTGGTGAAGCCCGCCGTGTACTTGACCGCGCTCGAGAGCGGCCGCTACACCGCGGCGAGCCTCATCGAGGATGCGCCCATCGAACTCAAGCTCGCCGACGGCAGCGTCTGGGCACCGCAGAACTTCGAGCGCCAGGTGTACGGCCAGGTGCCGCTCGCGCGCGCGCTCGCCGAATCGATGAACCTCGCCACGGTGCGTCTCGGACTCGACCTGGGTCTACCGAAGGTGGCGGCGACGCTCCAAGAGCTGGGACTCGAATCGGCGCCGGCGCTCAACCCCTCGCTCCTGCTCGGCACCGTCGAGATGTCGCCGCTCGAAGTGGTGCAGGTCTACACGACGCTCGCCGACGGCGGCTTTCGCACGCGCCTGCGCGCGGTGCGGGCGGTGCTCGATGAGCAAGGGCGGCCGCTCAAGAGCTTCAAAGTTCAGGTCGAGGCCGTGGCGCCGCCCGCGGCGGTCTATGAGCTCGATCGCATGCTCATGCTCGTGCCCACGCACGGCACGGCGCGCGACGCGGCGGCTCATCTGCCGCATGGTCTGGTGATCGCCGGCAAGACCGGCACGTCCTCGGATACGCGCGACAGCTGGTTCGCCGGATTCACGGGCAGCTATCTCTCCGTCGTGTGGGTCGGCTACGATGACAGCCGCGAGACCGGACTCACGGGCGCGGCGGGCGCGCTGCCGGTGTGGGCGGATACCATGGCGAGCTTGAAGCCCCTGTCCTTCGACCCGGTCGCGCCCGAGACGGTCGAGGAGCGCTGGATCGGCTTCAACGACGGATTGGAAACGACGGCGACGTGCAGCGCGGATGCCGTGGAGATCGCCGTGCCCAAGGACACGCAGTTGCCTGGCAATCCCAAGTGCGTGTCGACGCCGAAGCCCAGCGTGGGCGACAAGGTGAAGGAATGGCTCAAGAGTATCGTGCATTGAGACGCGTGGCCGCGCTCGGCCTCGTGGTCAACTTATCGCTCCTGCTCGGCGGCTGTCCCTCGCCGTGGACGCGGCCCGAGCCGCAGCGCAGTGCCCCGGCGATCCCGGCGCAGCCTGCGCCCGCGCCGCCGTCGGCTCCCGCGCCCGCTCCGCCGCGGCCGCAGGCGCCGCCGCGCGAGAATCACCTCTCGCCCGCGACCCGTTCGCTGGTCACGCAGGCGCACACGCTGCTCGCGCACGGCGACATCGACGGCGCATCCGCGACACTCGACCGGGCATTGCGCATCGAGCCGAGCAATCCGCTGCTATGGATCGAGCTCGGACGGGTGCGGCTGGTGGATGGCAATGCGCATCAGGCCGAGGTCTGTGCACGCAAGGCGCTCGCGCTCGCGAGCGGCGATCCGGCGGCGCAAGGTCAGGCGGGCAAAGTGCTCAGCGATGCGCTGCGGGCTCAGGGGCGCAACCAGGAAGCCGCGCAGGTCGAGAGCCGGCCGTATATGCACTGAGTGCCGGCATGAATCGCAGAAGCCTTGCCGAAGCGTTGCTGGGCGCCGCACTCCTCGCGGTGGGTCATGGGGCGATCGCCGAGGAGCCGCTCGGAGACCCCACGCGCGAGGTCTCCTTGGGACGGGATCTCCTCGAGAAAATCCACGCGCTCCTAAAATCGCTGCGCGCGCCGCGGCTCGACCCGTTCCTCGCCGAATGGCCGGGCGAGGCGACCTCTCGCCGCGTCACGCCCAGGAGCCTCCCGGTGCTGAGGTACGCACCGGTATTCGAGTCGAAGACCTCGCCGTGGGCACGCAGCGTCACCGACGAATTGCTTCGACTCGCCCCGTCACTGCAGTGGGGACAGTCCTATCCGGCGTCCGCGGTCGGCGCGCAGTTCCTCGAGAACTACGGCTGGACCGAGGTTGCGGGACTTCATGGACCGATTCCGAGCGAGCACGTCGCGATCGGGTTCTTGATGCTCGGACCGGCGACGCGCTATCCGCGCCATCGGCACGAGGCGGAAGAGATCTATGTGCCCTTGAGCGGAACTGCGGCCTGGCAGGGAGGCGATGGGATCTGGCGCAACGAGCCGCCCGGAGCCGTCATCGTTCATGGGCGCAACGAGCCGCACGCGATGCGAACCTCGAGCGAGCCCTTGCTCGCGCTTTACCTGTGGCGCAGCGCCCAGCTCGATCAGAAGTCGCAGCTGGATCCGACGAGCTAAGAGGTGCTCCGCGCGCGGTAGGACGGATCTATTGCTGTTTGGAAGTCTCGATGAACCGACTCAGCAGGTCCTGTGCGGCCAACCGGTCCGACTCATCTTCCATGACTATCTGGTTGGCGGCGAGATGCGCCGGATGGGTGTCGAAAAACTCGACGAGGTTGTCGGTGGCCTCCCAGAACGCCCGCCGATGGGCGTACGTGGATGCTATCTCGGCATCTTGCCGCGCCATATTGCGGCGCGCCTCGATGAGCATTCTGTCCTGAAAGGCGGGCGGCAACTTGAGCTCGAGAACGCTGGCCTCGTTCGCCAAGTTCAACCGATGAATTTCGAGCTGGTCACGGTCGAGACTTCGGCGATGGCAACGAGACACGGACTTGATGCGCAGCCGTGAGCGATCATCAAGGAGGTCGGCGGGGCCAAATCCCTTTTCATCGCAATGACCGATGGTGGCGGCGATCCACTTGAAGCCCGCGATCACCTCGAGACGCTGCCGTTCGATCAGCCGCTCGTGTAACGGAACCCGGGTATCGCCCAGAGCGAGGTGGCTGTTCGATGATTCCTCGATCACCCGCTGCATGGCGGGCGACGGGGCGCCCGCCGAACCCGCAAGCGCGTGGACGAGCTCGGCATTCAACAGTTGATTGAGGCGGACAATTTCCGGCCGCGCGATATCGAACTCATGCTGCACCGCCTGATCGGACATCGGGCCGCGATCGTCAGCGTTCGATCCGAGAGCCGCCGAGAGGGCGCCGAGCCCGAGCGTCATGATCCAAAGGAACGATTTACTCACTAGCCGGACTTCTTGGCGAACGTGATCGTGCACGGCCGGCCCTCGACCCGCTGTCCCTTCCCCGAGTTGTCGGTGAACTGAACATCGACGTGGTAGCCGTACTGCGTCCCGGGCGGCCGGTGGCCGACCGCCATTTCAGCGGCGCCCACCAGACCACTCGCGTAGAGATTTCCCGTGCCGTCTTCTGAAATCGGTCCGTCCAACTGCAGCCAGCCCGCCTGCCCCTTGACCCCTTTCTCAGCGTGCAGAACGCCCTGCTTGATGAGGGAGGGAAACTCAAATGAATATCCCAGCGCGCCGTTCGAGTTCGGGCAGGACAGGATCGTGTCCCACTCGCCGTCGAAACGCTTTGCGCTTTCTGCAGCTTGACCGGCGCGGACGGCAAGCAAGCACAGCAATGCGCTTAGAGAAAACACTCGGGACATAGCGTGCGAAGAGGTTGCCCAGATGTCTCGCAGTATAGTATTCGAGGGAGACGAGCGCCCGCGCGGCGTCAGGCCTCAATTCGCTTTTACATATTGTTGAGCTTCGATCATTGCCGGCGAAGGCAGCCAGCGCAGCGACGGCGTAAAATCCGCCGAAAGTCGGGGGACGACGTGCGATGACACCGCGGCCCGTGTCGACAGCGAGAAGGGGTTTGCGCCTACGGCGAGGCGTGGCCGGCGCACTCTGCGTACTACTCCTGTACGCGGCGTCGTGGCCGACGTCGGCGGATGACGCGCGCCCGGTGACTGCAATCCTCCTCATCGGTCGAGCCGAGCTTCCCGATCCCGATTTCGCCGACTCGGTGGTGCTCGTGATGAACAACTTGGGTGCGGCGCCGGCCGGTGTCATCGTCAACAGACCCACGCACGTTGCCGTCGCGGAACTGTTTCCGGAGCTGAAGCGCCTCGCGCCGTTGCACGACAAAGTGTATTTCGGCGGACCCGTCGGGTTCGAGTCCGTTTGGTTCCTGTTTCGCGCAGCCGCGCCACCCGAGCACGCCATCCAGGCATTCGACGGCGTCTACGTGAGCGCGGATCGAGAGCTGCTGGTCAAGCTTCTCGGCCGCGCAAAGCCCATGGAGGGCCTCAAGATCTTCCTCGGCCACGCGGGCTGGGCGCCGGGTCAGCTCGAGGCTGAGATCGAGCGCGGCGCCTGGAACCTCGAGCGTGCGGATTCAGAGGTGATCTTCAACGGCAAGTCCGAGCACCCTTGGCCCGGATCGCAGCATCCAAAGCCTGGCACGTCGCCGCTGCTATGATTCGCGGCCCAACCGTGGAATGAGCTTGAACACTATGGCCAACGAAATGCCGCATGCCGAAGCCTATACGGGCCTATCGCGCAAAGTGTTGCAGTACTCCGAGAGCTTTCTGCGCATCGTCGACAAGATAAAGCGGCCTGGCTTCGCCGAGGCGGATTGGGCGCAGCTGGAAGAACTCGTCGACGTGAAGAGCTTTCGGCGTCAGGGTGTCTTCCTGACCGATCGCGCGGAGATTTCGAACTGGCAGCAATACAAGCAGCTGATCGCTCAGTATGGCGGCATGACCAGCTGGGAAGGGACCTTGCGACGGATCACCGAGGTGCCGGGCCTGGTATTTCTCGAGCTGGAAGAGCGCAACATCGCGCGACGGCGTGACGGATGTCTCCCACACCGTCACCATTTACGAGTTCAACTCGGCCGATAAGCTCTTCAAGCTCGACGTCTACGTGGCGCATATCGCTCGGCGCTAGCACTTGCACTGCGAACGGAACTACCCGCGCTTCGCGCAGTCCTCTATAGGATTTGCACGCGGGGGCGTGTGAACGCTAATCGGGGCGCAACCCGAGCATGAGCACGGTAAACTTTGCCAATGAAGATAACCCTATTGTCTATTGCGGGGGCTTGCATGTTGTACGGATGCGCTAAAGCACCAGAGGCGCCACTCTCCCCGGGCGCGCCTCCTCCGCTGTCGTCGGGCATCGAGATCCAGTATTTCGATGGCGCGGTTCGTCCGCAGGACGACTTTTACAAGCACATCAACGGCAAGTGGCTGGCGGATACGCAGATCCCCCCCGACAAGGGCACCTACGGCACTTTCATGAAACTGCGTGACGACTCGGAAGCCAAGCTGCACGCCATCATCGACGGCCTGCAGAAATCCGTGGACCCGAGCGATCCCAATCAACAAAGGATCGCCGACCTGTATTTCAGCTTCATGGACGAGCCCGCGCTCGAGTCCTTGGGTATCAAGCCGCTGGATGCCGAATTCGCCAGGATCGATGCGCTGAAGGATAAAAAAGAGATCGCCGGCGTGATCGCGCATTTGAACGAAATCGGAGTGACGGCACCCTACTCCCCGGTCGTGCACCAGGACGCCAAGGATTCCACCAAATACGTGTTCGACCTCGAGCAGGATGGCCTCGGGATGCCGGACCGCGATTACTACCTGCTGAACGACGACAAGCTCAAGGAGGCCCGCACCCACTACGGCCAGCACGTGCAAAAGATGCTGGAATTGGCCGGCGACAAGGCGGCGGCGGCGAAGGCCAAGGATATCGTTGCGCTGGAGACGCAGCTCGCGAAAATACAATGGACCAAGGTCGAGCTTCGCAACCCGATCAAGACATACAACAAGGTCGAATTTCCCAAATTGGCCGCGTTGGCCCCGAGCATCGACTGGAACCGTTATCTCACGGACACCGGTGTGCAGGGCAAGACCGATTACCTGGTGATCGGGGAACCCACCTACCTTCGCGGATTTGACGAATTGCTGCAAAAAACACCGCTGTCGACCTGGAAGACCTACTTCCGCTGGCGCCTGCTGAGTGATTTCGCGCCCTATCTCAGCAAGGCGTTCGTCGATGAGCACTTTGCGTTCTACGGCACGGCGCTGCGCGGCATTCCCGAGAACAGGCCGCGCTGGAAACGCGGCATCCAGCTCGTCGAGAACTCGATCGGCGAAGGCATGGGACAGCTCTATGTGGCGCGCTACTTTCCGCCCGAATCGAAGGCGCGCATGGAACAACTGGTAAAAAACCTGCTGACCGCCTACAACGCCGATATCGGCACGCTCGATTGGATGACGCCCGAGACGAAGGAAAAAGCGCGGGCGAAGCTTGCGAAGTTCACGCCGAAAATCGGCTATCCGGACAAGTGGCGCGACTATGGCGCCCTGCAAATCGACAAGAGCGACCTGGTCGGCAACGTCATCCGCGCGCAGACGTTCGAATACAATCGCAATCTCAATAAACTGGGAAAACCGATCGATCGCAGCGAGTGGGGCATGACGCCGCAGACGGTGAACGCCTACTACAACCCCGAGATGAACGAGATCGTGTTTCCCGCAGCGATCCTGCAGCCGCCGTTTTTCGATCCGCGGGCCGATGATGCGGCCATTTACGGCGGTATCGGCAGCATCATCGGCCACGAGATCAGTCACGGGTTCGACGATCAGGGCAGCCAGTACGATGGCGACGGCAATCTGCTCGAGACACCCGGCTGGTTCACGCAAGCCGATCTCGCCAAGTTCAAGGAAAAGACCAAGGCGTTGGTGGCGCAATACTCCGCTTACGAGCCCATCCCCGGCTATCACGTCAACGGGGAACTCACGCTGGGCGAGAACATCGCGGACAACGCCGGCCTTGCCATCTCGTACCAGGCTTACAGGCTCTCGCTGAACGGCAAGGAAGCGCCGCAAATCGATGGCATGAGCGGCGATCAGCGCTTCTTTGCCGGGTGGGCGCAGGCGTTTCGCGGCAAGTCGCGCACCGACGACGAGATCGTGGCGCTGAAGACTGATCCGCATTCGCCGGTGGCCATTCGCGGCACGGTGCCCGAGATGAATCAAAATGCCTTCTTCGACGCCTATGGCGTCAAGCAGGGCGACAAGATGTATCTCGCGCCGGAGAAGCGCGTTACGCTTTGGTAGGCGAGCTCGGGACAATCAAGCGCACCGGTTCGAAGAGTCGATTGACCGCCCCGTAGTTTGCGGACCCTTCGAATAACTCGCTCATGGTCCCCGCAAGGAAGGCCGATACGAGTTGACTCGTGCGGCCGAGAGCGGCCTGCGCAATCGAGGAACCCGCGCTCAGGCGTCGAACACCGCTCTCTTGCAGCGTGTCAATCGCGGGCAGGTTCGGAACGGCCATTACATTGAGGGGCGTTGGCTCGATGGCCGCAGAGATTGCGGTCATGGCCTCAGCGGTCGCAAGTCCGGGCACGAACAGCCCGTCACAACCTGCTTCACGGTAGCGCGCGGCCCTGCGCATTGTCTCCGCGATCGCCCCTTCTCCGGAGGCGAGACCACGAAGATACACGTCGGTGCGCGCGTTGATGAACAGGTCCTCGCCCGAATGCGCCACGTGATCTCGGATGGCAGCAATTTTCTTGCAGAGAAGATCGGGCGGTCCCGCACCGTCTTCGATGTTAATGCCCACGGCACCGGCACCTAGAACGCGGACCACGAGCCGTGCCACTTCGTCCGGATCCTCCGAGTAGCCCGCCTCGATATCAACCGTGAGCGGTACCCGGATGACGCGGGCAATGTCACGAGTCGCGGCAATCAACCGATCCGCCGGGAGGTCATTCCCATCCGGATAACCGTGCGACCAAGCAAGCCCGGCGCTCGTGGTCGCGATCGCCTTTGCACCCAAGCTCTCGATTAAACGTGCCGTGATGGCGTCCCACGCATTGGGCAAGAGCAATATCCCGGATTCTTGATGAAGATTCCTAAAACGCTGATTCGACATTTTCGACTCCCGACTTTGCTGCGGCAGACCTCGAAGCCGAGTGCGCTGTCGCGATGGCATCCTTTACGCAGCGGCCGAATTCGAGTCGCGTGCCGGCGCTGATGGGCTCGCAGTATCTGGCGGCGCCAGACCGGTCGTTGCATGCGACGCGGGAATGGGCAGGGTGCTCGCGAGAGCGGCGAGCAGGCGGTACTTGTAGGTGAACATGTCGTCTCCTTGAATGAGAGTCACGAGGGTCGGTGACGGAACACTTGTAGGAGACCATTTCGCCGTCGGGGGCGCTGTCAAAATCCTTAGTCGTTTCTAGCTGGCCCAGAATGATGAGGATGTCGGCGAGCTAGGATAAAGTTCGGTGAGGAAACCGACAAGGACGTCGATAACAATGTTTCGATCGGCCTGATCCGATCGGTGTCTGCTTTCGCTGAGCGCACGGCGAAACGCTGTTCTGCGGCGCGGTCTCCCTGACGGACCTCGCGCACATCGCCTCGCAACGTTCCCGATTCGTCGAGGGTCAGCGTCGCGGTGCGCGTGATGCCGTTTGCGCTCGGAGGCAGCGCGGGCAGTTGGGCCAATTCGCCGCCGTCCGGGCCTCGTCCGTAAGGATCTTGATCCGAACGTACACCCGCTCCCAACGGCTTAAGTCGCTGCGATCGATTTGTCGGTAGAGGTAAATCGCGGAGGCTTTGGGTGCCGCGGGTTCGTCGGTCAGGCGCAGCTCTTCGGGAGTGACCGGAAGCCAGTCGTCCGCATGGGCTGCCGCGATCGCGCACAGGCTGGCAGCCGCGATCACCAATCCCCGGCGTGCGATGCGCCGTATTGCCGTCCCTGTCGATTCCATCGCCTATCCCTGAAAGCGTCCCTGTATACCGCGCCGGGATGGTGCCATTATGGGGCAAGGTCCGGGCAGCCGTCGAGAAGGCGATCGGGGGACCGGGAGTTCCGGGGAAGCCGGGTCAAGCCGCTGCGTGCGACTCCGCATCACGGTCGGCGCGTGGGATCCGTCGCAGTTTTGGGTCGCGCCCGCGCCTTCCAATGGACTGCGACATCGATCGAATCAATCCGAGATCCATGAAGGGGGCTCACGATGACCAAGAATACCATTTGCCTTTGGTATGACGGCACCGCCGAAGACGCCGCCAATTTTTATGCGCGAACTTTTCCCAACAGTGCAGTCGGAGCAGTTCTCCGCGCACCGGGTGACTATCCCTCGGGCGAGGAGGGTGATGTGCTTACCGTCGAGTTCACGGTGATCGGACTGCCTTGTGTCGGCCTCAACGGCGGCCCGACGATCGAGCACAATGAGGCGTTTTCGTTCCAGGTCATCACCGACGATCAGTCCGAGACCGACCGCTACTGGCACGCAATCGTGAGCAACGGCGGCGCGGAGAGCCAGTGCGGATGGTGCAAGGACAGATGGGGCATTTCCTGGCAGATCACCCCACGCGTACTCATGGACGCGCTGAGCGATCGCGATCGCTCTGCCGCCAAGCGCGCGTTCGAGGCGATGATGGGAATGAAAAAAATCGACGTCGCTGCGATCGAGGCGGCGCGGCGCGGGTGACGTCTCAGATGCCTGGTCATCGACCGACCCAGCTATAGCTACCTTCGATGGGTCCAGGCGCCTCCGAGACAGCGTCCACCACTCTCAATCGCGCTAGAGCTTGCGGACCACGTCGCCCAGTCTGCGTGTTTGCCACACGTTGAGCATTTTCGTCATCATATGCAACTGAATTCGCGCGTTCTCATGCTCACGAAAGCAATCATCCTGATAACTTTCAACGGCGCCGATCTCCACAATGTCCCGCTCTATGGCGATGGGGGCACCCATCGAGTGAGCCAGACCGGAAACGGCAACGATCAACAGATTGTGAAGCCTCATTTCGTCGAGGCTCAGCCGCGGGCCGCCCTGAGCGGCATACTCCTCGATAAACATAGTCAACAGTTCGTCTAAATGCTCATTCCAGATAAACGGCTCGGCCCCACTCATCGCGCCGCTGACGGACTGAGCCACGCTGATTTGCCCGGCGTTTGCCCAGTCCATAAAACCGCATTGCAATATGCCCTCCGCGTCCCGCCAGAACCAGCAGTTATCAATATTGGCATTCCAGTGAGCGAACGCGATAAATTCAGGATTGCCGTATAGAACTTCTCTTATCCGGTCTTCCGCGGCGACCAAATCGGGAATATCACGGATAAATTGCCCGCGGAACTCTGGTGCGCGCACGTTTTCCGGAAACAGTTTCGGGTAACGCTCGATAAAATCAAACATCCGGTTCGCGCGCTGTATTAATTTCTCTTCCTGGATACGAATCGCAAACACCGCCGAGGCCTGTTTGCGGTTGTACGGGAATTTTCTATCAAACTCTGGCGACAATCTGCCGCCCCGGTGTGCTCCCGATAACTTTGCCAGACCCTTCAGAATGGCCTTGTAGTGTTCCATCGGCTCCGGCACGGTGTAATCCAAGCACTTGGGGTAAAGTGCTTCCACGCCGTTGCGGCCATAGGTTATGCATTCGGTAATAATGAGCCCGGTACCGGACCCCGACTCGACGTCAGCGAACAGGCAGGCCGGTACAGTAACGGGGAAGTCCGGCGATCTGGAGAGCACCGCAAAATTCGCTTCCGAGATCATCATGAAGCGCGCTCTGTCCCACAGCTCATTGTCGAAATTTCGCGAGAATTTGACAAACAGCTGCTCGGATAAAGCCGGCTCGGGCAATTCGTATGCCAAGGTCAGCAATAACTTTCTACCGGTGCCACCCCCGAAGAATTCTTCCGCTTTGGCAATACGACACACCCTGTTGTTGGCGGCTAGCGCCCCGGAGGCATGAAAAGCCTTGGTGAGAAAGTCCGTGCCGTCTGAGACCAGAGTTTCGGCGTCCGCCGGAATCTCAAGGCCGAAGATCTCGCCGGCAACCCAGCGCTTCTCGACTGAGGCGGCTTGCTCGTTCTTATCAAGCATCAATTAGTCCGTTCGCGCAGGCATAGCTGCTGAAGACCGCCTTGGAAGCGCCGCCCAAACTGTTCAACCGCTCTCGATCATGTCGAGCCTCTATCCTATGCGTCCCGATTGGTCGCGGATGCTCGGCGAGATGGTAACCGATTGAGCCGAAACGGGGCGATCGGTCGGTCAACGGGGTTTCCACAAAGCAGCCACTCGCGCCGCCGGTGTATTTCACTCCAAACACTGTTTGCGATCCCCCACGAACCCGCAACAGTCCTACATCGGCCAAGAACGAGGCTCGTAGAAGTAAGTTCGATTTGGCTGTACTGTTGATGCCATGAGCGTCAGTGCAAATCTCAATAGGGGAGTCGCAAAACTTCTTATTGCGATGGCTGCGGCCTTTCTAATTGCCATCTCCACTCGGCAGGCCCTGAGTCTTACGCAAGATGAGACGAATTTCCCGCAAGGATATGATGCCGTGACGGCGGCGCCCGACAGTCACCGAGTTATATTCGAGAATGAACTCGTCCGCGTGTTGGAGGTCACCATGCCGCCCGCGGGCAAAACGGAGCCGATGCATCATCACCGTTGGCCCGGCTTCTTTCTGGACTGGGATACTGGTGGAAAGTCGCCACATATTCGCTATCACCAACCAGGGAATATTGTCAGAGACGTCCAGAGTACTGACACGCCGCCTCACCCTGGGCATTGGTCCGTACATTGGATGAAGCCTGAACCGATGCATGCTATCGAGACGGTAGAAAACTATTACTCACCCAATGATCCAACCCCGGTGCGTGTCGAAATAAAAATCCGCCCGTAGCAGGAGGGGCATTGCACGCGAACAGACTCATCGCGGCTGTCCTGCTGGTGTTCAATACTGCGCACGGCACGACGCAAGAACATCCGTATAAGAATGGCGAGAAGCTGGGAGAGGTTCGCTTCGCCACGTCCTGTAACGAAGCGGCGCAGAGCAACTTTAATCGCGCGGTAGCCCTGCTCCATTCTTTCCAGTTCAGCCGTGCTGTCGAAGAATTCAACTCGGTTCTGCTGGAAGATCCTACGTGCGCCATCGCGTACTGGGGAATTGCACTGAGCGATTGGGGAAATCCCTTTGCGCCCGGAGCAATCGACATCAGGCTGCTGCAGCTTGGCCGCGAGAGCGCTGAACGCGGCGCAAGGCGCGGAGCAAGGACGGACCGCGAACGCGCCTATCTAGAGGCAGTCGGCAAGCTGTACAGGGACTTTGAAAACAAGCCGCAGCAAGTGCGTTTGCTCGCCTATCGAGATGCCATGGCGGAGGTAGCGGCAAAATATCCGGGAGACCACGAAGCGCAGATCTTCTACGCATTGGCACTCACGGCGGCGGCGGATCCCGGCGACAAGACCTACGGGGACCAAATCAAGGCCGGAGCAATCCTCGAGATGTTGCTCGCGCATGAGCCCACGCATCCCGGTTTGGCGCACTACATCATCCACGCGTACGACGTGCCGGCACTGGCGCCGCGCGCTCTAGTCGCGGCTGGACTTTACGCGAAAATTGCTCCCGATGCGCCTCACGCACTGCACATGCCCTCGCATACGTTTACGCGCCTGGGATACTGGCAAGAGTCGATTGATAGCAATGTGGCGGCCGCAGCGGCCGCGCGGCATCAGGGTCAGACGGCCGAAGAGCTGCATGCCAGTGACTACGAGACATATGCCCTCCTGCAAACGGGGCAGGACACGGCGGCAGCGGGGATTGTTAAATCACTGCCGGAAATGGCATCGCGCTTCGATCCGAAGGCGCTATTGATCGGCGCCGGTCCGCCCTCGGCGGGCTATTTTGCGCTGGCGGCAATCCCCGCAAGATATGTGCTGGAGCGCCGGGACTGGCAGGAGGCGGAGAGGCTAGCGCAGTCCGAGACGCCGTTTCCTTACGCCGATGCGATGACCTGGTTCGCCCGCGGATTGGGGGCAGCGCGATTGGGACACGCTGCGACGGCTGCCAAAGCTGCGACAGCGTTGAGGCAGATCCAGGAACGCCTGTCGAAGACCAACGAGCCTTATTGGGCGCACCAGGTGGAAATTCAGGCCACTGCAGTATCGGCATGGTCTGCGCTGGCGGCGGGTAGGAATGAGGAGGCTCTGCAGCAGATGGAATTGGCAGCGAAATTGGAAGATGGCACAGAGAAAAGTGTGGTCACACCAGGGCCGCTATCCCCAGCGCGGGAACTGCTCGGAGAGATGTTATTGGAGATGAACAATCCTACGAAGGCATTAGTCCAATTTGAAGACACGCTAAAGAAGGAGCCACGACGTTTCCGATCACTATATGGAGCGGCGCACGCCTCGCAGCTGGGCGGCCGCATCGATTTGAGTCAAAAGTATTTTGGCGAGCTGCTGACAGTTTGCGCGCGCTCCGACAAGCCTGGAAGACCCGAAATCAAGGAAGCGCGAGACGCCTTGGCGAAGCAATAAAGGCCGGTGATCGGCGTGTGATCCGAGATTATGTCGGGAGTCGGCAAAGCCGTGCGAACGACCGCGCCGCGGTAGCATCCAGGAGCCGATTGCAGGCACGGGAGTGGAGCGGACGATGGGAATCGAATACATCGCGCGGTTGCAGGCGGCGATCAGCCCTGCGTGCGATTCTCGTGTGAGAATTGCCGCAAGGCATGGACCGATGGTTCGGTCTGATTGCCGGACAAATCAAATGCTTGCAGCGTCATTGAGTCGCTCCGTACAGCCCGTGTGTGAATCGATGCGACCTGCTTTTTTAGAGCGCGAGCCCTGATGCCCGCGACCTGAACCGCAACTTATGTCAAGTACGCTGGTGCTCCGTGACCCACCGGCGGCAGCGAGGGGTATCCGTTCCCGGGTCGCGGCTCTGCGCGACGGCTAATGCGCTCCTCCTGAAAGCTATCCGAAAGACCACCTTCGTACACTTGGTTAGCTGCCTCACGGCGACTTCGATCTGGCGATCAAATCACAACAAACGTAGGATGGAGGGACAGCAGTGGACTAGTTCGATGAAACGTACGTTCACGGCCGTGGCGGCGTGCTTCGCGGGGCGAATCACCGCGTCTGTCAGCGGTGCAGAAAGATAAAGAGTAACAATCGTAACAAGGGGTGGTTTCATGAAAAAACTTCTCATCGGAACTGCGGTGGTCACAGCGCTAACGCTCTCCGGATTGTCTGCGCATGCAAGCTGTGTGGATCCGAGAAAGTCAGGTCAGCAGACGGCCCATTGGGATTTTGATCCGGGGCAACTGCCGCCGCATTCCGGGCAAAATGCTGGCGAGAAAATCGTGGGAACATGGCATGTGGTGTACACGACCGAGGGATCCACGTCTGGCGAGGCCTTCATTCAATGGCACAGCGACGGTACGGAATGGGAGAACATCAATTACCCCATACTGGGCGGAAACATCTGCATGGGTTCGTGGAAGACAATCGATCGCTCGCATGTCTTCCGCAACCACTATGGGTGGCTATACGATGGCACTAAGGGATTGCTCATTGGATACTTCAATGAGACCGAGACCGATGAACTGGCGTGGGACGGGAACTCTTACACCGGACTCAATACCACGACACTCAATTTTTACCCGGTTCCGCCGGCCAAGACGCCAACGGTCATGGTTCTAACGGGCACGGCAACGGCGACACGGCTCGCGCCGTAGCTTGAGCGGCCGGCCTCATGCTCCTGTCGTCCTAAATCCTTGGACGGCAGGAGCATGGTCGAGCGACGCGGGTAGGGTAAAGAGTTGGAAAGCAGGCTTCACGCCAAGGAGTGGAGCGGGCGATGGGAATCGAAAATACCGCTGGCGCACACCAACCTTTTGGAATCATGAAGTTGCAAGCGGCTGGGTCACCGACTGACAGAGACCGCCTCTAAGTAGTTCCGCTCTTTGATGACCGCGTCCGTCGGGCGGACTTCTTCACTCGCGCGCGTCCGCTTCGCAAGGATTGGAGTGCCCGTTCGACGAGCATGATGGCTTGATCATATCCATCTGAAATTCCGAGCGCCTCATCGATGACGAACGTTCGAGCCAGTGCAGCAGCGATCGTCACGACGCCAGCAGCCGGATAGAGGCTTTGATCGACACCATGTTTTTCCAAGATGTCCGATACAGCTTCAATTTGTAAGAGTCGGAACTCCTTCGCGGACCGAACTATCTCGGCTCGGATCGCTGGCCGGTGGTGCGCAATTGCCGCCAACTCTGTTGAAATAACAGCGCCCCCCGGACCACTGTTTAGTTCCCAGAGAGCCCTCAGCGGTTCCGATGACGCAATTGCATCCTTGAACCGCAGTTGCCGTCGGCGCGTTATTTTCTCGTGAACGGCGAGGACGAGGTCATCCATCGTCCGAAAGTAATAGTAGAGGAGCTGCGGAGTAAGGCCTGCTTTCTGAGCAACCTTTCTGGCGCTGATTGCGGCATAACCTTCCTCTCGTAGAAGCTGCTCGGTTGCCTCGACCAGAAGACTGCGGTTCGCGGCATTTTTATCGCCGAACCTCCGGTTCACTGCCATATTTCTCCTCACACGGTTAAAAACCAGGGCTTCTTAGTACAACACAAGACAGTAAACAAGCCGTCAAATGTCCGAAAGCGTGCTCGGAGATCCCGCCAAGCCTCGGATCCCATCCGGCCTGCTCATCGGGCCTGGAGCCGTAGTAGTTGACGTCGGCGAGTCGTAATGCTATGAAGGTGTTCAGCATATAAACAGATGCCTGGTTCTTGGTCGCTGAGTAGGTGGTCCTCCGATTGGGCCTGTGCATGTCCCACTTAGCGTGAAGGGTCAACTGAGGGATCTCTTATGAAGGCAATCCGCATCGAGATAATTAAGCCGGCCATAGGCGGTATCGTCCACGTTGCCAAAGAGGACTTGCTAAATGACGAAATCGTCAGCGCGCTTCGCGAGGCTCTCGATGATCGCGGGGTGCTTGTCTTCCCGCGTATCGATCTGACCGACGTCGATCAGCTGGCGCTCACCGACAAAATCGGTAAGCGGCTCAACTACGTCAGCAAGGCCCCAGGCAGTGGCGCAACCGGCGAAGAGGACGTGTACGCGATTACACTTGACAGGAAAATCAACCACCAGCCCGAATATGTATTGGGCACCTTCTTTTGGCACATCGACGGCGTGACGATAGATCAGCCGTTACCGAAGGGTACCCTTCTCACCGCGCGCAAGCTCTCCTCAACTGGTGGACAAACTGAGTTCGCCAGCACGTACGCAGCTTACGAGAGTCTGCCGGAGGTGGATAAGGAAGCGTACGCGCAACTGAAGGTTGTCCACAAAATGGAGGCTTCGATGCGTCCTGTATTCGAGACGCTGTCCGAGGAGGATCTCGCTCGCTGGCGCGGGATGTCGAGCGTTATGGTCCATCCGCTTGTATGGACGCACGCATCCGGTCGCAAGTCGCTGGTGGTGGGCAGTCATGCCGACAGCGTCGTTGGCCTTCCAATTCCCCATGGCCGATCGCTTCTGGTGCGACTCCAGGAATGGGCCGCCCAACCGGCCTTCTCTTACCGCCACGAATGGCAGGAAGGGGATCTTGTCATCTGGGACAACTACGGGCTCATGCACCGCGTCGTTCCCTATGACGTGAATTCTGGGCGAATGATGCACCGGACAACTCTGAAGGGCGAGGAGCGCGTTGCAGCCTGATCGCCAAACAAAGCCTATGAAAGCCACGGGCAAGAGCTAACCATATCCCCGCGTCCGCCAAGTTTAAATTGGCGGACCGGCGAAACACTCGCTGGCTTCTGACAAATGAACGTTTTGGAGAATGAACATGCTGGTTGAGCGCTCTGAACTGCTGATTAAAGACGGCTTGGAAGACGAATTTGCCGCCACAATGAGCGAACGTGGAATCACGCTCTTGAGCAGCGTGCCAGGCGTAAGTTCGGTGCAATTCGGCCGGGGAGTTGAAAACCCCGGAAAGTTCATGCTCCTGGTCGAATGGACCGCAATGAATGCACACACGGCATTCAAGAGCAATCCTGTCTATCCTGAGTTCTCGCAGCTATTGAAGCCCTTCGTTACAGCCGGCGCGATGGAGCACTTTAACATCGCCTAAGTCAGTCGCAATTGCTGCAAAGCGCTTTGATGTTGTGCTACATCTTTGCGGCATTGGCCAGCGATCGCGTGAGAGTGGAGCGGGCGATGGGAATCGAACCCACGGCTCAAGCTTGGGAAGCTTGGGTATTACCATTATACGACGCCCGCGCAGAGCCGATCATAACGCGCTCGCATCGGCGCGCCAACTGAAGCCGGGCTGTGCGAAGCCATGTATGCGCTGCAGGAAGCCTCGAAAGGCCTTGACGGCCCGAAACGGCGCGTCAGCTGGGCTGCCGCGACTCGCCCGTGGCCTCGATCTCGACCAGCAAATCCTCGCGGCAGACATCCGCCCGCAGGAACACGAGGGAGGTCGAGGGGCGCAGGCGCGGCGCCAGCGCGCGCTTGATGGCATCGAGATCCTCGGGCCGGCGCACGTAGACCTTGAGCTTCAATCCGTCGAGCGCGTAGCGCGAGGCGCCCACGACGCGATTCGCCTCCTCGAGCAAGGCGTCGATGTTGGCGAGCGTCTCGCGCGTCTGCGCGGTGACGTCGCCGGGGTGAATGGTCTCGTGACCCACGATGCTCGCCGTGCCGGAGACGAAGAGGTTCGTGCCGCCTGATTCGCTCAGCACGCAGGCTCTCGAGAAGCTCGGGCTGTGAGTCCCGAACTCCTTCGGATAGTGATAGGCGCTGGTCTGGCGCGGGTTCTCGATCATCTTCGGCGGCTCGCGCGTCGCCAGAAAGTAAATCGATATCGGGCTGCCGGCGGGCGATCCGAGCGCGCTCGCCGCGGGTACGCTCACCGCGGTCGGACGGCCCGAGGCGCGAAAGGCGACCTGGCGGGCGGAATTGAAATGCCGATAGCGCTCATCGCCGTCGGCCTCGCGGTTGATCTCGGGAAGATAGTTCCACACGCGAAGGAGGTGCGGATGCTCGGTCCGCTCGAGCACCTCGAAGATGCGCGCATAGGCCGCGATGGTCGCTTGCGTGAGCGCGGCGGAATCACCGAACGCGCGCTCCTCGATGGTCACGGAACCGAACAGAAGATCCTCGCAGAACCGGTAATGCACCCGCTCGTGCGGGCTCGATTCGGCGGAGATGCCGTTGGCGAGCTCGAGCTCGCCGTTGCCCGCGACGCGCCACACCTCGCACAGATCGTCGGTGGCACCGAGCGATGGGGTCATGCTGGCGGTGACGGGGACTCTGGGTGCCGCGATGTGCGGGGGCTTGGTGAAACCGACGACACCGAGGACGTTACGCCACCACGAGGGGGGACGCGCCGCGAGCTGGTCCACGCAGAGATAGTCGAGCTCGAGGGTGGTCATGGGTGCGAAGTTTATCCTGCCGCATTCACGGCCGGTAGGCGGCAGCCCCTGCCGCCACCTTAGGGTTCACCGGAGATCCGCTGCGCTCAGTAGGCGACGTAGGGGCCGGCGCCTACCGACGTCGTATAGCCCTGAATGGCGACCGCGACACGCCGGCCGTAGAAGAACGGCAAACCCCAGTCGAAGCTGTTCGGCGTGGGATTGGTGCCGCCGAGGCCCGGAAAGGCAGCAAACGATTCACTAATCTGCTCGGCGTTGCCGATCTCGAAATCCACCGTCGAGGTGCCGCTCGCGAGCTGCATCTCACCGCTCAAGCTGGTGGTGGTCGCCGGGCAGTAAAAGCCGGTGAAGCCCTGCTGCTGGCAGGCGGAGTTGGACAGGCTCGAGTCTGAGAAGAAATAGGCATTCGAGCCCGAGTCGATGAAGCTCTCGTCCAACGTGTTGCCGTTGAAAATCGTCGTCAGGTACCCGCTCGCGGCGACCGGCACCACCGTCTCGGTACCCGATGCGTTGTTCGATTCGGTGTCGATGCCGAAGATCAACGAGCCGCTGACCGTCGCGGCGCCGGCGCTCGCCACGGAGGGCAACGCGATGATGCTGCCGTTGTTGTCGGCCGCGAACAGGGTGACGGGATTCTGCACTTGATTTGCCACCGGCACGGTCGTGCCCACGCAATTCGACTCGGTGGTGCAGGCGTAATAAATGATGGGCTCAGCCACAGTCGAGGCGCAGTAGTCCCCGCAGTCTTGGGGGAAGGGCCCGATGCCGATGAGGCCGTTCGCGCCGAAGGAGGCGACTGTGTCCTCCGCGTTCGGCATGGTGGAATTCACGCAGTCCGCCGGCACGGTGGGATAGCGCGAATCACCGATGATCTGCACGGGAACCGAGCTTGCGGTCTCGCCGGAGACCTTCACGTCGGCGAGGGTCACCGGGCCCCAGCTGTAGCCGTCGACGAATGAGGTGCATTGGACGAGCGCGCTGCCGTTGCCGAGCGTCACCACCGGGAAGGTCAGCGTCAGCACGGGCGCGAGGATGCGCAGGCCGTATGAGCCCGTGTCGACCTGAATGTTGTCGATGGTCTGGCAAGTCGATGTGCCCGGCAGGCACACCGTGACCGTCGTGTAGAGCACGTTGACGCTGGTGGTACCGCTCGGCCCCCCCGTCACCGCCACATCCACGACATTGCTCGCCGCCGACACCCCGCCACCGCCCGAGGAGATCGTGCTGTCGCCGCCGCCGCAAGAAGCCGCGCTCAGACAAAGCGCCAGGCCGAAACAACCGCGCAACGCGCGGCGGAAAAAAGCAGTCACTCGAGATCTCCCGCTGTTACGCCGCTGGGCAGTGCCTCTGGCAGGTACGCGCGGCCGCTATATGCCCGCATGTGGCCACCCACTTGCACCACGAGATTGCTCGTCCGGACTTGCAGGTGATTGCGATCCTGCCGGCCGGCCGGCGCCGCGGCCGCATACTGCTCGAAATAGCTCCCGAGCGTCTGGCGCAGATTGGGAGAGAATGGACCATGCCAGGTCACCGCGAACACCTTGCCGTCAAGACCCGCGTACTCGCGAATCACAGTGCCGGACGGCTGTAAAATCTCGTGCACGCGATAGCTGCCGAGCGCCGTCTCCTTGATGGAGGCGTTCGCGAGCTGCGGCTCGGCACCGATGGAGGATTCCTGCTCCCCCAGTGTTGCGGAGGCGACACAGGACCACAGGGCGGCGAGAACCGCGGCACCCGCCAAACCGGCGTATTTCCGTCTCATATGAGTTATTCGAGTCCTCGAGTGTCGCGAACCAGCATCGTTGGAGCGATTATGGTTGATTTGGTTCACCGAATGCCTGCCGGCGGCCCGACGAACACTCGAACTGTGCGCGATATCACGGTCCGGCTAGCGGCGTCACTACCTGCCCTCGTGCCGTGCCCGCTGCGAATCCATTTCTTGATACTTCTTTTCTCGACTGCTCATCGCCGCGACGTGATTTGCGCGGTCCATGGTCTTAGAATCGCCGAGCCCCGGGTGGGCAGAAGGTGGTTGCGTGAGAACGATCGTCAAGTTGGGGGTCCTGGCACTGGGCATTGGGCTCGGGGCCTCCGCGTGCCACGTCGGCGGCGGGTACACCGTAGGCGGCACGGTCACGGGCCTGCGCGGCTCGGGTCTGGTGCTGCAAGACAATGGCGGGGACAACCTCACTTTTTCCTCGGGCGGCACGTTCACCTTCACCTCGGGCATCGACCAGGGCGGTGCCTATTCGGTGACAGTACAGACACAGCCGAGCGGGCAAACCTGCTCCGTGCACAATGGTTCGGGCACTATCGGCACGGCCGACATTTCGAACGTCATCGTCAGCTGCACGGGGGCGGGCCGCTACGCGTACGTGGCGAACGAGACCGCGAACACCATCTCCGCCTACTCGATCGACGCCTCGAACGGCGCCTTGGCGCCGATCGCCGGCTCACCGTTCGCCGCCACGGGCACGACCCCGGTCGCCGTCGCAGTGGATCCCAACGGCGCTTATCTCTACGTCGCGAACAACGGCTCAGGCGATGTGTCCGTGTATTCGATCGACGATGCCACCGGCGCTCTCACCGCCGTGGGGGAACCGGTCGGCTCGGGCAATGGCCCGTTTGCCCTGCTGGTCGACCCGTCGGATCAGTTCCTGTTCGTCGCCAACAAGACCGACAGTACCGTCGCAGTATTCGAGACCGGCAGCGGCGGCTCGCTCACCGCCATCGGCGGCTCGCCGTTCTCGGTGGGCACTGAGCCCACCTCGCTCAGTACCGATCCGGGCGGCAACTTTCTCTACGTGACCGACTACGCCCAGAATGCCGTGGCGGCATTCTCGATCGCGCCGGGCGGCGGCACGCTCACGGGAATCGGCGGCTCGCCCTTTGGCGCCGGGAGCGGCGCGCTCTCGGTCGCCATCGATCCGACCGGCACGTTCGCCTATGTCGCCAACGAGACGGGAAAGTCGGTGTCGATGTATTCGCTCAATTCCGCCACCGGCGCGCTCGCCGGGCTGTCGGGATCACCGCTGGCCACGGCCGCCAACGCCGAGTCGGCGGCCGTCGATCCGGCGGGCAAGTTCCTGCTGGTGTCGACCGCCGCCAACGAGCTCACGAGCTATGCCATCACGCCGGCGAGCGGCGCGCTCACCGCCATCTCGACCGCCGCTACCGGCACGTTTCCATTGAGCGTCGTGATCGATCCTTCCGGTGCGTTCGCCTACGTCGCGAACGAGAACTCCGCCGATGTCTCGGTGTACGCCCTCAACGCGGCCACCGGCGGCCTCACCCAGGTGGGCGGATCGCCCTTTGCGGCCGGTACCGGTGCGCGGTCGGTCGCGATCGATTGAACCCGGACCGCGAGTGGGCCGAACGGAGTCACATGAGCATCAGCAAGGTGTCGGCAGGGGAAAAGCTACCGCATGAGTTCAACGTCATCATCGAGATACCGATGAATGCCGATCCCATCAAGTACGAGGTCGACAAGGAATCAGGCGCGCTGTTCGTGGACCGCTTCATGACGACCGCGATGCACTACCCGGCGAACTACGGCTACGTGCCGCGCACTCTCGCTGCGGACGGCGACCCGGTCGATGTGCTGGTGCACACGCCGTTTCCTTTGCATCCGGGAGTGGTGGTGCGCTGCCGCCCGCTCGGCGTGCTGCGCATGGAGGATGAGGCCGGGGACGATGCCAAGGTGCTGGCGGTGCCGACAGACGACATCTGCCCCCTATATGCTTACTGGAAATCGATCGAGGACGTGCCCGACGCGCGTCTTGCGCAGATTCGACATTTCTTCGAGCACTACAAGGACCTCGAGCCCGGCAAGTGGGTACGGATCATCGGCTGGGCGGATGTGGCGGCCGCGCACGAGGAGATCTTGGGCGGTGTGCATCGCCATGCGACACCGCGGCCGGCCGCGCCCTGAGCGGGAGGGCGGGACCGGCCGCTGTCGGCTCAGCCATGTTTGGTGGAGCTGAGATACACCGCCGCGAGTCGCGGGTTATGCACCTTCGCCACGGCGCTCTCGATCGCGCGTTCCCGGCATGTCCGGACCTCATGGCTCGCCCAGTGCGGGTTTAGGCCGCTCGGGCAGACCTCTTCGGCCGCAGTGGCGATGCGAGCGTAGAGCCGGCGCGCTCCACCGTCCGTTTCGAGGGCCGCGGGGTCGTATTTCAACGCGATGGTGCGGACGTCGACATCGGCGGTGGCAGCACTGGCCACGCCCGAGGCGGCGGCGGCGCCGATGCCGCACATCAGCATCGCGAGGGTGATCTTGAGGTTCATGGAAGTCTCCTTTCGGGGTGGTGGATCGACGGTCTATGAAACGCCAGGCAGGCGCCCGGAGTCAGCGGCGGGGGGGCGAGGTCGTCCCTGAAAACCGCGGATTCGTCCCGAAGGTGCCTCGCTGGAGCCGCGGCGAGTCCCTTTTTGCGCTAGTCTGATCCCATGAAATGGCCGGCCTGGCACCGCTACATCGGGGCTCTGCAGGGGCACTACGCCTCCTCGCTGAGCCGCCGTCAGTTCTTCACCATCGTCGGTCTGTTCTGGGTCTACGTCACGCTGTCGAACGTGCTCTACGCGTATGGCATGCGCACCGGGATCGCGAAAGTGACGAATCTGCCGCTGTTCTCTCCGTGGGATGCTCGCGTGCTGCAGCACGTGTATCTCCTGCCGCTCATCCTGGTGTCCTACTGGGCCTCGATGCGCATCCAATGGCGGCCGCTGCTCGTGGCGCTGCCGCTGCAGATCATCCTCGCGCTCGCGTTCGCCGCACTCGCCTATCCCGCCCTGCTCCTCGGGGAATACAGCGTCGCCGACCATGTATGGCAGGCGCAGGTGGCCGCGCACAAACACAACCCGTTCGCGGACCCGATGGTGATGTCGCTGTGGCTCGCGAGCTTCGTGAGCTTCCTGCCCACCTACGGTTTCGGGCTCGCGCTCATCACCGGTCTTGCCTTGTATTCGCAATTCCGCAAGTCCGAGCTGTCGCGCGCGGCTCTCGAGCGCGAGTGGAGCGCCGCGCGACTCGCAGCGCTGCGCATGCAGCTCTCGCCCCACACCTTGTTCAACTTGCTGCACACCATCCGCGGGCTCATCGAATGGGATCCAAAGGGTGCGCAGTCCATGGTGGTGCAGCTCGCGGACCTCCTGCGCCGGCTGTTGAATGCGGGCGAGCGCGACTTCTCGCGCCTGGGCGAGGAGCTGCAATTCGTGCGCCTGTACCTGGAACTGCAGCAAAAGCGCTTCTCGGACCGCTTGAGCGTGCGACTGCCGCCGCCGCAGGACATCGTCGATGCGTGGGTGCCGAGTCTGATCTTGCAGCCCTTGGTGGAGAACGCCGTGGTGCACGGCCTTGCGGGCCATCAGGGCCCGGTGAGCGTCCGTCTAGACGTCGAGCGTGTAGGCGACTCGCTGCTCTTGCGCGTGACCAACACCATCGCAGCGGGCAAGCTGCCCGGCCCGCCGGGCATCGGCATCAGCAACGTGCGCGAACGCCTGGCGGTACAGTTCGAGGGCCGTGCGAGCCTCGTGGCGGAGCCCCGCGGCGGCGAATGGGTGAGCGAGATCACCCTGCCGCAGATTCATGCGTCGCCCGAGCCGCGCAGTTCGCGCCGTGCATCCGCGCTGACGCCTGCGTGAAGAAAGGCTGATGCTGAACGTCATCATCGTGGACGACGAGCCGGCCGGGCGGCGCACGCTGCGGGAATTCTGCGCGGCCGAGAGCGACCTCAACGTGGTGGGCGAGTTCGCCGACGGCGCCGCGGCGCTCGCCGCCATCCGCGCACAGCGGCCGCAGCTCTTGTTTCTCGACATTCAAATGGACCCGTTGAACGGCATCGATCTGGCGCGCGCGCTCTCGCCGGAGGAGCTCCCCTCGCTCGTGTTCGTCACGGCCTACGACGCGTACGCGCTCGAGGCCTTCGAGGTCTGCGCAGTGGACTACCTCTTGAAGCCTTTCGACCAAGAGCGCTTCCGCAAGACCCTGGCGCGCGTGCGGCCGCGGCATGCGCAGAGCGGTACGGAGGAGCGCCAGGCCATGCTCGCGAGCCTGCTCGCGCAGCTCGAGCGCGGCACGCGCCGGCAACCCGAGGAGCGGGGCCGGCTGCTCGCCGAGTTCAATGGCAAGCTCCACGTCATCGACGTGGCGCAGGTCGAGCTGATCGAGGCGGACCGTAATTACGTGAGCATCCGCGTGGGGCACGATACCTTCCACGCGCGCAGCACCTTGAGCGATGCCGAGCAGGCGCTGCGATCGCAACCCATGCTGCGCATCAGCCGCTCCTGTCTGATCAACATGAATTACGTGCGCGAGGTCAATCGGACCCTGCGCGGGGACTTCATTCTGGTGCTCGCGGGCGGTGCGACGGTGACCAGCAGCGAGGGCTACCGCGCCAAGGTCCGGGACTACCTCAGTACCATGCGCCTCACGGCTTCGCCCTAGATCAGAGCAGCTCCTCGGGCGCGAATGGCGCGAGCAGCTTGATGTCCACGCGCTGCCACAGCGTCGTTTCGGGCTCGTTGTGCCAGATTTTCTGCTCGCTCCCCTCCCCGCTCGACCAGACGATGTGGCCGGCGGTATCGAGCGAGAGGCGGTAGCTGCCGTCCGCGCTGATGTCGTCGAGAAGGCTTATCACCTGATGGGCGATTTCCGGGCTGCGTACCACGAGGCCGAGCTCCGAGTTGAAGTGTTTCGAGCGCTCGTCCATGTTGAGCGAGCCGATGAATACCGTGCGCCGGTCGATGACCAGCGTCTTCGCGTGCAGGCTCGCGTTGGCGCTGCGAAAGGGGTGAAAGCGCACGCGCCTCTGCCCGAGCCGCGGCCGCACCTCGGAGAGCTCGACGCCCATCTTCAGGAGCGCCACGCGATAGCGCGCATAGCCGTTGTGGACCAGCGGGGCATCGGTGGATGCGAGGGAGTTGGTGAGAATCCGGATGTGCACCCCGTTGGCGATGAGCTCGCGCATGAGTGCGACGCCCTCCTTGCCCGGCACGAAGTACGGCGAGATCACGAGGATCTCCTGCTGCGCGGAGCGCATGAGCTCGGCGATGTTGTTCGCGATGGTCTCTTCCTGGTCGGGAGAGACATCGCTCGCGATCTTGGCCGGGCGGTCCGCGAGCACGGTGGCCGGCGCCCAGATGAGCTTGAGCGTGTGGGTATCGAGCTCGTGCCTCAGCCAGTCGGCGTCCTGCTGCGCGCCGCCCTGCCCCTCCAAGACCGCATGATCCGCGGCCACTGCGGTGTGGGTCGGATCTTGCTCAGCGGGCGGGGCCGGGGCTGCGAGCGATGCGATGGGATAGGCGTACTTGCTGTTCCAGAAGGCGTCGAACGAGGCCTCCAGCTGGGGGACGATCGGCCCCGCGCCGACCACGTCGAGGTCGATGAAATTGCTGTGCTTGTCGAGCGTGAAGTACTCATCGCCGATGTTGCGTCCACCGGTGATGGCAAGGCTGTCGTCCGCCACGAACAGCTTGTTGTGCATGCGGTGGTTGATGCGACGAAATTCCGAGATCGAGGCGAGTATGCGGCTCCAGGTGGCCGACCGGCCGCCGGGGAACGGGTTGAACACGCGCACTTCGACGTTGGGATGCTGCCCGAGGTGCATGAAGTGCCGGTCCTCGCCTGCGGTGTTGAGATCGTCGACCAGCACGCGCACGCGCACGCCGCGGTCCGCGGCGTCGCGGACGTGACGCAGCAAGTCGCGCGCCGACTCGTCCTGCCGGATGATGTAATACTGGATGTCGAGGGTGCGCTCGGCGTGGTCGGCGAGTGAGACCAGGCTGTCGAGAGCCTCCTCTCCCGACGAGAGCAGCCGGATGCCGGACAGGTGCGCTTTGCCCGCCTCGCTCTCGGCGACGATGCGCCCGAGCGCGGTGCCCTGTGGATCTTTGAGAGCTTCGCTCGGGTGCTTCTTGACGTGCTGTGGCAGGCTCGCGCATCCCGCGAGGATCGACAGCGCGAGGGCTAGCCAGGTTTTACGCATCCCGGGATCATATCAGGCAGAATTTGGCCCCATGCATGTACGGCGTCCCATTCGCAGTTTCGTGTTGCGCGCCGGCCGGGTGACGGCCGCACAGAAGCGCGCGCTCACCGAGGTCTGGCCTGCGGTCGGCGTGGATTTCACCGGCGCCCCGCTCGATCTCGACGCGCTCTTCGGACGGCGCGCGCCGCGCTGTCTGGAGATCGGATTCGGGGCGGGCGAGGTGATCGGCGCCCTCGCGCAGGCGCACCCGGAGACCGATCATGTCGGCATCGAGGTGCACCAGGCGGGCGTGGGACGGCTGCTCCTCTACGCGCAGGAGCAAGAATTATCGAATTTGCGCATCATTTGCCACGATGCCGTCGAGGTTCTCGCGCACTCGATCAGCGATGAGTCCTTCGACTCCATCCTTATTTTCTTTCCCGATCCCTGGCACAAGAAACGCCATCACAAACGCCGGCTCATCGACACAGCGTTCGTAGACACGCTTGCCGCGAAGCTGAAGACCGGTGGAGTACTGCACCTCGCGACCGACTGGCAAGCCTACGCCGAGCAGATGCTGCGCGTCGGCAATGCGTGTGCGCGGCTCGAGTCGCTGAGCGCGGATGCCACGTACGTCGAGCGTCCGGACTTTCGCCCGGCGACGCGCTTCGAGCGGCGCGGCGCTCGCTTGGGTCACGGGGTGTGGGATTTGGCCTACAGGAAATCGTAGAGATTCGGGCAATGTCGCACAGGTGTTCGACGAGCCGGTGTCCGCATGTTGCTTCGCGCAAAATTTATTCGTTGCACCCAACGCACATTGAGAGTTGAATGAATGTGCGGCAACGAACGGAGGCGGCGATGAACTCAGTGAAGCCGATCGTGGGTCAATGGTACCGAGGCGGGACCAACGAGTTGTTCGAGGTCGTCGCCATCGACGAACAGGACGAGACCATCGAAATCCAATATTTCGACGGTACCGTTACCGAGGTCGAGTTCGACTCCTGGAACGAGCAGCTGCTCGATGAGCTCATCGACGTCGCGGATGCACCGGAGGATTGGTCGGGCGCCGTCGACGTGGAAGTGGAAGATCTGGACCGGGATTTCGAGGACAATGCACGCGCCTCCTGGTCGACCTCGCAGGATCGCTCGCTGCGCCGCTGATCCTCGAGTCCGCGGCCCAAAACAACCCTCCCCTTTAGCGTAGGCGCCGTGCCTCAGCCGCTGTGCTGGTGCCTCAGGCGCTGCCGCGCGTCGTTTCGCGAGCAGCGCGCTCGTTCAGCGGCCGCCGCATGATCACCAACAGAATGAGCCCGGGCATCGCCGCGAGACAGGTGATGACGAAGAATCGCGCCCAGCCGACGACGGGGACGAGGGCGCCCGCGGCGGCGCCCGAGAGATTCCGCGGCAAGGTCGCGAGCGCCGACAGCAGCGCGTACTGCGTGGCGCTGAAGTCGGCGGAGCACAGCGACATCAGAAACGCGACGAATGCCGCCTGGCCCATGCCCCCGATCATGGTGTCGAGCGAGGTGGCGAGCACGAGCAGCCACACTTTCTTGCCCACGAGCGCGAGCCACATGTAGAGCAGATTGGTGAGTGCCTGGCCGATGCCGAAGATCAGAAGCGAGCGGAACGTGCCCCAGCGCAGGTACATCCAGCCGCCGAAGGTCACGCCGATCATGGTCGAGATGGTCATGTTGAGCTTGCCGGCGATGCCGAGCTCATCCAAGGAGAATCCCACTCCGCGCAGCATGAAGGTGCTGTAGAGACTCAAGGCGAGCGCATCGCCCACTTTGTAGAGCAGCACCAGCAGCAAGAATCCCCACATGCTCTTTTCGCCGAGCAGCTCCCGCAAGGGATGCCAGACCGCATCGACCAGCGTGCGGGGCGGGTGGCCGGGGGCTTGCGGCTCCGGGGCCCAGAACGTCGCGAACAGGGTGGCGGTCATGAGGGCGGCGACGAACAAAAATGCGAGACGCCAGCCGAAATGGGCGGCGATGATCACGAGCACGGTGCCCGCGAGCATCGCCGCCGTTCGATAGCCGAAGGCGCTCGCCGCAGCGGCGAGCGCGCGCTCGCTCGGCGGGATGGTGTCGACGCGATACGCATCGATCACGATGTCCTGCGAGGCGGAGAGAAAGGCCACGGTAAGCGCCACGCCTGCGAGCACGTAGAGTTCCCTGGTGGGCGAGCAGAATCCCATGGTGCCGATACAGATGGCGAGGCACACCTGAAAGACCGCGATCCAGCCGCGGCGCCGGCCGAGAATGGGCGGCAAGTAGCGGTCGAGGAACGGGGCCCACAGGAACTTGAGGTTGTAGGGCAGCGCGACCAAGGACAGAAATCCGATGGTCTTGATGGCGAGACCCGAGTCCGCCAGCCACGCCTGCAGGCTGAAATTAGTCAGGTTGAAGGGCAGCCCGGAGGCAAAGCTCAAAAACAGGACTGCCGCCATGCGCTTGTCGCTGAGCGCTTGGAGCAGGGTGGGCTTCGCAGGTGGGGTCAACGATGCAGAGTTCAAAGAGGCAGGGCGCGTGCGCGAGTAAGTGGCATCGCGCGAGATCATACCAGGCGCGAACCGGGCGCTGCGGACCGGGTTCACTGGTTCGAGTTGCGCTCGCGGCGGCTGGCGCCGGAGCGGCGCTTGCGGCGCGGCGCTTCCCTTGCGAGACTGCGCCCGCATGACAGTGCCGTATCAGACCGAATTCATCGATTTGTGCATGCGGACCGGCGTACTGAAGTTCGGGAAGTTCACGCTCAAGTCCGGACGCGAGAGCCCGTATTTCTTCAACGCGGGCCTGTTCAGCGCGGGCGCGGCGATCGCCGCGGTGGGCCGTGCCTACGGGGATGCCATCGTCGCCTCCGACATCACGTTCGACATGCTGTTCGGACCGGCCTACAAGGGCATACCCCTGGTGACTGCCGCGGCGGCCTCGCTCGCCGAGCGTCATAGCATCGATGTGCCCTTCGCCTTCAACCGCAAGGAATCAAAGGACCATGGCGAGGGCGGCTCCATCGTGGGTGGAGCGCTCACGGGCCGCGTGCTCATAGTGGACGATGTGATCACCGCCGGAACGGCCATCCGCGAGTCCGTCGAGATCATACGCGCGGCCGGGGCCCATCCCGCCGGCGTGCTGCTCGCCCTGGACCGGCAGGAACGGGGGGCCACGAGCCCGCTGTCGGCGGTCGAGGAGGTGCGGGAACAGTTCGGTATCCCGGTGCTCGCAGTGATCAGCCTGACCGACCTGATGCAGCACATGAGCGCCCAGGGACGCTTCACCGAGCTCGCCGCCATGCAGAGCTACCGAGACCGCTATGGGCTCACAGTTTGAGCAATGCGCCCTGGAAAACCCGGGTCGCGGGGCTCAAAATGACGCGCCTCAAAGGGGGTCCCTATGGTTCGTAGCCGGCTGTTTTCCACTTCGGTCCTGATCGCCGCGGCGGTGCTCATGGCCAGCGCCTGGGGTGCCGGCCCGAGCTCGAACCACAAGGTCTACAAGTGGGTAGATGCGCAAGGCGTAACGCACTACGGCGACCAGATCCCACCCGAGTATGCCGCCCAGGCACACGGCGTCATCAATAACCAGGGCATCGAGGTCGAGCACACGGATGCGCAAAAGACGCCCGAGCAGCTCGCCGCGGAGGATCAGAAGAAGCTCGACGCGGAGCAGCGCGCCAGCCGCGACAGCAATCTCTTGAATACCTATGGCTCGGTGCAGGAGATCGAGCGCCTGCGCGATCAGCGCTTGAGCCTGCTCGCCGACCAGATCAAACTCAAAGAGCAATTCCTGGAAACTCTCAACGCCAAGATGAACAAGCTCAAGGCCACCAGCTCGCTCTACAAACCCTACAGCAGCGATCCGAAGGCTCCGCCCATGACCGATCAGCTGGCCGAGGACCTGGTGCGCGTCGGCAGCGATATCCACACGCAGGAAGAGAACTTGCGAGAGAAGCGCACCGAGCACGCGAACATGAACCAGGAATTCGAGGGCGACATCGCCCGCTTCAAAGAGCTCAAAGGCATCCATTGACGTCCAAGACCCGAATTCTGCTGGGGGTGACCGGAGGCATTGCGGCCTACAAGAGTCCCGACCTGGTGCGCCGGCTGATCGAGCGCGGCGCCGAGGTGCAGGTGGTCATGACTCCGGCCGCGCGGAAATTCGTGACGCCCATGACGTTCCAAGCGGTCTCGGGCCGTCCCGTGCGCACCGATCTCTGGGATGAGAGCGCGGAAGCCGCCATGGGCCACATCGAGCTCGCGCGCTGGGCGGAGCTCGTGCTCATCGCCCCGGCGAGCGCGGACCTGATCGCGCGGCTCGCGGGCGGACGCGCCGATGATTTGCTGACGACACTGTGCCTGGCCACCGAGGCGCCCATCGTGATCGCCCCCGCGATGAACCGGGTCATGTGGGCGAACAAGGCGACGCAGGCCAACGTCACCGCGCTCATCGCGCGCGGCGTGCGCTTTCTCGGGCCCGCATCCGGCAACCAGGCGTGCGGCGAAGTCGGCGCCGGGCGCATGTGGGAACCCCACTTGCTCGCAGCCAGCTTGCTCGAGCCGCCGGTCAATGCCGGGCTGCTGGCCGGGGTCAATGTGCTGATCACGGCAGGACCGACGCGCGAGCGTCTCGACCCGGTGCGCTACCTCACGAACCGCAGCTCCGGAAAGATGGGCTTCGCCATTGCCGCGGCCGCGCGCGAGGCCGGCGGCCACGTGACGCTCGTCAGCGGGCCCGTGCATCTGCCGACGCCGGCCGGCGTGACGCGCATCAACGTGGAGAGCGCGCGCGAGATGTATGCGGCCGTCCATCGCCACATCGCCGAGGCAGATGTATTCATTGCCGCCGCCGCCGTCGCCGACTACCAGCCGGTGAAGGTCGCCAAGCAGAAGATCAAGAAGGACGGCGGCATCGTGAAGCTCGACCTCGAGCCCGCGCCCGATATCGTCAAGTCGGTGGCCGACATGGCGAAGCGGCCGCTGGTCGTCGGCTTTGCCGCGGAGACGAACGACGTCGAGCAAAACGCCCGCGCCAAGCTCAAGCGCAAGAACCTCGATATGATCGCGGCCAACGAGGTGGGCGAAGGGATCGCCTTCGATTGCGAGGACAACGCCCTCACGGTTCTTTGGCCCGGCGGCAAGGTCGAGGTTGCGCGCGCCCCGAAGCTTCAGGTGGCCCGCGAACTCATCGCGCTGATCGTGAAGCGCCTGCCGCCGCCGAGCGGCGCGCCGCGGCGAGGCGCGCGCAAGCGCCGTCTCGCGGCCGCCACGCCCCGAAACCGGCTGCGCGCGCGGCGCACGCGCCGCTGATGGAGCGACGCGTCAAGCTCAAGATCCTCGACCCGCGCATCGGCCGCGAGTTTCCCTTGCCGCACCACGCGACGGCGGGCTCCGCCGGCATGGATCTGCGCGCCTGCCTCGGGGCGCCGCTCGTGCTCAAGCCGGGCGCCGCCGAGCTCATACCCACCGGCATCTCCATCTACGTCGAGGATCCGAACCTCGCGGCATTGCTCCTGCCGCGCTCGGGTCTCGGTCATAAGAGCGGCATTGTGCTCGGCAATCTGGTCGGCCTGATCGATTCGGATTACCAGGGCCCGCTGATGGTGTCCTGCTGGAACCGCGGCTCCTCCGCCTTCACCGTGAATCCCGGCGATCGAATCGCACAGATGGTCATCGTGCCCGTGGTGCAAGTGAATTTCGAGGTGGTGGAGGAATTCACGAGTACTGCGCGCGGCGCGGGGGGATTCGGGAGCTCGGGGCACGGGTGAGATACTTTTCAAGTCGAAGCACGAAGTGCGGAGCCTCATCGAGGGCGGCTGCCGCAACCCGGCGGTTTCACAGTGTGTTTTCAAGCGCGGGGATTTGGGAGCAACCGCCGACCCTCCAATCTCTGCGGTCGCGAGGGAAATGATCCTAGCGCCGGCTGCAGCTTGCGACCATGCTCGCGCGCATGGGCATCCGGGACTGGCCGGTCGATGAACGGCCGCGCGAAAAACTGCTCGAGCGGGGCCCGGCGGCACTATCGGATGCGGAAATCATCGCCATCCTGTTCGGCAGCGGATGCAAGGGTCGCTCGGCCGTCGATGTCGCGCGCGAGGTGCTCCTACGCTTCGGCTCGATCCGCCAGCTCGTCGGCGCCGATCGGGCGCGGTTTTGCGGCTGTGCGGGCTTGGGGCTCGCCCGCTACGCGCTGGTGCAGGCGGCCGCGGAACTGTCGCGGCGGCAACTGTCGGAATCGATGCGTGCGGGGCCGCTGCTCGCGAGCCCCAAGGCGACCCGCGATTTCTTGACGGCGCGCCTGCGCGATTTCGAGCATGAGGTGTTCTGCTGTTTGTACCTCGACAAGCGACATCGCCTCATTCAGTTCGAGGAGTTGTTTCGCGGCACGATCGACGGGGCGAGCGTGCATCCGCGCGAGATCGTGAAGCTGGCGCTGCAGAGGAATGCGGCCGCCGTGATCGTTGCTCACAATCACCCCTCGGGTGTGGCGGAGCCGAGTCAGGCGGACGAGCTCATCACGCAGCGCGTGAAGGAGGCGCTCGCGCTGGTGGACATCCGGCTGCTCGATCACATCATCGTCGGGGACGGGCTAAGCGTGTCGCTCGCGGAGCGAGGACTTCTTTAAACTGCAAACTCCGCCGCCAAAGATGATGAAGGCTTCATAGCCCCAACTGACCGGCAGGACCAAGAGAACGAATGATCGAACCAGCTCCCTATCGCTAGGCTGCGCCACGGGCGAAATGTACCACGGCGATTCAGCGGCTAGATTCGGAGGACTCGCCGGAGCGCAGCCGCGCCTCGGCGTCCGCGAGCGCCGGAAAGCCTGGATCGACGGTGTGCGACAGGTGGGCCGTCGCGGCCTCGTACGCCTCGTGAGCGCCCCGCGAGTCCCCTTGGGCGGTGAGCGTCCGTCCAATCATCAGCCACGCAAGTCCGGTGCGGCTCGAGTAGGCCGTGCCGCCCTGCAGCTGCTGTGCAATTTCAAGCGCCCGCCGGGCGTCCGTGCCGGCCTCCGTCCAATTCGACTCACGCGCGCTCAGCTCTGAGCGCGCGAGCAGCGCCCTGACGGTGGTAGCGATCGGCCGTTGGCCGCCGATCACGGCCGTGAATGAGGCCCGTGCCTCGTCGAGGCGGCCGCGTTGCAATGCCAATCGCCCCTGGGTCAACAACAAGGCCAGCGCGGCGGGAGAGCCTGCGGGCACTCTGTCCGCAGAAATGGCGGACGCTTTGCCGAGATACTCTTCCGCGGCGGCGGGGTCGTTCGTCGACACCGCCACCGAGGCCAAGCCCACCAGGCAATACGTGGTTTGCGCACTGGTACCGGATTTCTCCGCCAGCTCGACGCAGCGGCCATAGGCCGCACGCGATTCAGGATAGCGGCCGATATTTTCGAGCTGCCGCGCCTGATTGCCGAGCAGGTATGGCGGTATTTCCGCGTTGCCGCCCTCGCGCAGCATTCGCAGCGTCTCCTCGAAGATCTCCAAGGCCCGCCTCGAGTCGCCCGCGCCATCGCTGACGATTGCCCAATTGTTGCGCACCGAGATCGCATTTGCGCTTCGTTCGCGGCCGGCTTGTGTAAAGAGCCGCAGCGACCCGGCGTAGTCACGCTCCGCCTCTGCGTTGTGTCCGCCGAGATGTTCCGCATAGGCGACGGTCCCCAGGAAATCCGCCACCACGCTCGGTGACGCATGTGGCACCCCGCGCAGCCGTTCGAGTGCAAGCTGGCCGTATTTCAACGCCCCGGCGGCGTCGTTGGCGTCTTGGGCGAGGTAGCTCAGGTACTCCAGACAATCCGCGGCCTGTTCGTCGTCCGTGCCCGGCGTCTCGACGACCGCCGTCAGTGCATTCTTGGCCTCCGTCGACTTGCCCAGCGAGCCGATGATGAGCGCGTGATCACAGCGCACTTGTGCGCGCAAGTCCAAGTCGCTCGAAGAGCTGAGAGCGGCGAGCGCCTGTTGCATGAGCGGCTCCGCGCGCGCATCGCCCCCGGTGGTGTGGTAATGCAATCCCAGCATATCGAGGACCGCTGCCCGATTCTCGGGGTCGTCGTGGAACTCGCTGGCGGCCAGCGACTCGCTTCGATCCAGCATGTCGTTCACATTCATCGGCTTCTGCGACTGGGCGGCGTCCGAGATGAGCAGATCGAGAAACTCCTGCACCGCGTGATTGCGCGCAGCCAGCGAGAGCGCCCGGTCCCGCTCATGGTTCGCGCGGTCGCGCTCGCGAATGGTGGCGCGCAATTCCTGCGCTTGCAGCATCGCGAAAGCACATAGGAGGAGCGCCAATACGGCTGCTGCGCTGACCCCGAAGCGATGCCTGCGCACGTACTTCTTCAATCGGTACGAGGCACTCGCCGGACGCGCCAGTACGGGCTCATGTCGCAGGTAGCGCTGAATGTCCGCGGCCAGCTCCGAAGGTGTGCCATAACGCCGAGCGCGGTCCCGCTCGAGCGCCTTGGCCGTGATCGCATCGAGGTCGCCGCGCAGCAACTTCACGAGTTGCTTCGGCTCGGTGCAGCGCGAATGGGCTGTCGCCGCGGATGTATCCCGGTCCGCGATGATTTTCGAGCTCGGGCTCGGCGGCTCCTCCAATCGCAGCTCCCGCAGCAGCTCATCGAGCGGCTGCCGATGCCACCGCTTCGTCTCGAACGGCAGCGTCCCGGCCAGCAGCACATAGAGCACCACGCCGAGCGAATAGACGTCCGTGCGGGTATCGACGTCGCGTTGGGTATCCAGTTGCTCAGGACTCATATAGCCCGGCGTCCCGATGAATTGCCCAAGACGGGTATACACGCTCTCGCCGGTGAGCTGCGGAGTGACGGCCTTGGCCAATCCGAAGTCGATGATCCGCGGCGCGGGATTCCCATCCACGTCCTGAACCAGAATGTTCGGCGGCTTCAAATCTCGGTGAATGATCGCTTTCTGATGCGCATGCTGTACGCCCTCGCAGACTCGGACGAAAAGCCCGAGGCGCGCGGGGATGTCGAGTCTTCTCTCGTCGCAGTACCGCGTAATCGGCAGGCCAGGCACGTACTCCATGACGAAATACGGCTGCCCCTGAGCCGTCGTTCCGGCGTCGAATACCTTGGCGATCGCGGGGTGATCCATGATCGCGAGCGATTGCAGCTCAGATCGGAAGCGCTGCTCGACGGCGTCATCGTACATGCCCGCTTTGATCAGTTTCAGTGCGACCTGGCGAGTGACCGGCGAGGTTTGCTCGGCAAGCCATACCTGGCCCATGCCGCCTTCGCCCAACTTGCTGATCAGATGGAAATGCCGCGCGAACGTTTGACCCGCCTGCAGTGCGCCGGCGGCGAAATCGACGTGGTCCCACGGGGTCGATTGCAGGAAGGCGGGCGGCACGTTCTCGCCCGCCAGCAGCAGCGATTCCAATTCGATGCGCATGGCGGAGTCCGCGGCGCATGCGCCATCGAGAAATCCGGCACGGCGGTCGGGAGGCAGCTCCAGTGCTCGATGCAGAAGCTCTTTGAGCTGCTGCCAACGTTCGATGTTCACGGCCCCAGACCCCCCGCTCTTTTTCGTGATCTCGGCGTGCCAGGCGTTCCCGCGGAACTCTATACGTAGGGCCGCAGTGGATCTAGCTGTTGGTTTGCCGCTCAGCGCCTGGGGGAAAATGATGCTAAGCAGCGGCAAGGCGGCACACGGGCCGGGGCGCGGCCGAGGCCCCCTGAGTCCCGCGCGCCCCGTTGCTTTCTTTGTCACCCCCCAGGCGCCAGCGGAGCGGGGGCGAGCTCGCCAAAAGAAAATTGCTACAGCCGCGATCGGGGCCGCGGGGGGTCCCGGCGAGCCGAAAAGATCGGCGCTTCGGCTTTGCCCCCTCCGCGCCGGTCCGCAGGGACCGCTCTGGTGCCTGGGACACGTGTCCTGCAGGAGCAGTTTCGTGTTCAGCTATAAGAGCGCTCCGCTCGGGGGTGCGTCAAGCGCAGAATCCGGTGCAATCGTCGAGTTACCGCGCCCGGCTCGAGTTACCGCGCCCGGCTCGAGTTACCGCGCCCGGCTCGAGTTACCGCGCCCCGCTCGAGCGCGAGCGCGGGCCGAAGCTCGAGGTCCCTGTGCCGACCGATACCCTGTCCCGGCCAAGGTTATTGAAAATCAACTAGTTAAAGGGTCGGAAGCCCAACGGTTGCCTCCCCCGGCGGCCCCTGGTATAAAGCGCGGCTGCTTTTTCTTTCCAGTATCCAGGTGTGCCGATCATGTCGCGAGTCTGCCAAGTCACGGGCAAGGGCCCCAAAACCGGTAACACGGTATCCCACGCGAACAACCGCAAGCGCCGGCGCTTCCTGCCGAACTTGCACACGCAGCGCTTCTGGCTGGAGACGGAGCGGCGCTTCGTCAGTTTGCGAGTATCCACCCGCGGCCTGCGCACCATCGAAAAGCGCGGCATCGAGGTGGTCGTGGCCGATCTTCGCGCCAAGGGCATGAAGGTTTAGTTTAAAGGAGCATGGTCCATGCGCGACAAAATCAAGCTGGTCTCCTCCGCGGGCACCGGGCATTACTACACCACCACCAAGAACAAGCGTCTGCATCCCGACAAGATGGAGACCAAGAAATTCGATCCGGTCGTGCGCAAGCACGTTGCCTACAAAGAATCGAAGATCAAGTAGCTCCTGCCCGAGCTACCTGAAGTAGAAACCACTGCGCGGGGCATTGCCCCCGCCATCGTCGGCAAACGCATTGCGGCTTTGCGCGTGCGCGACCGCCGCCTGCGCTGGCCGATCGACGCGAAAATCGAGAGCACCGTTCGCGGTCGCCGCGTGCGCCGAGTCGACCGGCGGGCGAAATATATCCTCATCCGCTTTGATGCAGGCACGCTCATCGTGCATCTCGGGATGTCGGGGAGCCTCTGCATCGTCTCGGCGGAGGCTCCGCCGCGCCCGCACGATCACTGGGATCTGGTGACCGACAAGGGAAAGGTGCTGCGCTTTCACGATCCCCGCCGGTTCGGGAGTCTTCACTGGACCCTGGATGATCCGCTCGAGCATCCGCTGCTCGCGAAGCTCGGCCCCGAGCCGCTGTCCCCGGCCTTCGACGCCGAGTATTTGTTCCGCGCGACCCGTAAGCGCTCGGTCGCCATCAAGCATCTCATCATGAACGCCCACGTGGTCGTCGGGGTCGGGAACATCTATGCCAACGAGGCGCTCTTCCGCGCGAGGATCTCGCCGCGCCGCGCGGCGGGCCGGCTCACGCGCGCGCAGGCAAAGGCGCTCGTGCGTGCGATCAAGAGCGTGCTCGAGGAAGCCATCGAGATCGGGGGCACGACCTTGCGCGACTACGTGAATGCGTCGGGCACGCCCGGATATTTCAAACAGAAACTGTTCGTGTACGAGCGGGCGAAGCAGCAGTGCCGGGTGTGCAAGACGCCGATCAGGCAGTTCGCGCAAGGCCAGCGCTCCACTTACTGGTGCGCAACCTGCCAGCGTTGAGGACGCCTCTGCGATAGTTCGGCTAGTAGACGAGCCCGGCGCCCGCGCCCCGTGGATCGGACGCCGCGTCGACTTTGCCGCTCGCGAAGTCCCAGGTGACCACTTCCATGTTGCCCCAGCGGTGGCTTTCTTCCTCCAGCTTGTGGCCCATCGCCTGAAGGCGCGCGATCTCGCTCTCCGTGAATGCCCCCTTCTCGTACTCGACGACGTCGGGGAGGTACTGATGATGATAGCGCGGATCGGCCACGATCTGCTCCGCACTCATGCCGTCGAGATAGTTGAGCGTGCCGAGAATGACCATGCTGATGATGTAGCTGCCGCCGGGCGAGCCGATGATCATGAGGCCCCGCGGCGTCTCGATGAAGCTCGGCGTCATGCTCGAGAGCGGGCGCTTGTTCGGCGCAATGGCGTTCTCGCCGTTGCCCACGAGGCCGAAGGCGTTGGGCGTTCCCGGCTTGATGGAGAAATCGTCCATTTCGTCGTTGAGGATCACGCCGGTCTTCGGGACCATGTCGCCCGAGCCGAAGAACAGGTTGATGGTGATGGTGGCCGCGACGAGATTGCCCTGCGCGTCGAGCACGGAAAAGTGAGTGGTGTCCTGGCCGACGGGTGCGCTCTCGATGCCCGGCAAGAAGTCGCTCGGCATGGCCTTGTCCAGGCGAATGCTGGAGCGCTGTCCGGCGGCGTAGTCCTTGCTCGTGAGCTGCGCGATGGGCATGGTGACGAAATCGGGATCGCCCAGATGGACCGCGCGGTCGCGGTAGGCGCGCTGCATCGCCTCGACCACGAGATGCTTGTGGGTGGCCGAATCGACCGACTTGAGGTCATATCCCGAAAGGATATCGAGCGCATCGAGCAAGGCGACTCCGCCCGAGGAGGGAGGGGAGGCGGACACGATGCGCGCGCCGTGATACTCGCCGATCAGGGGTTTGCGTTCGACGACCCGATAGGCTGCGAGATCCTCGAGCGTCCATATCCCGCCGCCGGCGCGCACGCCGTTCACGAGGTCGCGCGCGATGCGCCCGGAATAAAATCCGGCGGCTCCTTGTTGCGCGATGGCCTCGATCGTGTTGGCGAGATCGGGCTGCTTGATCGAAGCGCCGAGCTCGGGCACCTCGCCGCTCGGGGTCAAGAACACGCGGGCCGCATCCGGCGAATGCTGGAGACTTGCGCGCTTGAACTGGATCGCGCCGCGCAGCCGCTCATAGAGCGGGAACCCCTCGCGCGCGAGTCGAATCGCCGGCGCGAGGCTCACTGTCAGGGGCAATTTGCCGTAGTGCCGCGCGAGATATTCGAGGGCCGCGGGCTCGCCGGGAATGGCCGCGGCCAGGGGGCCCGTGGTCGAAGCATGCTCGACGGGATTGCCCTGCGCATCGAGATACATGTCGCGGCTCGCGGCGCCGGGCGCCTTCTCGCGGGCATCGAGCATGGTGTCGAGGCCGTCGGATGAGCGGTGCAGAAGATAAAAGCCGCCCCCGCCGATACCAGAACTCGTGGGCTCGACCACGGCGAGCGCCGCGGAGACCGCGATGGCGGCATCGAAGGCATTGCCGCCGTGGGCCAGCATCTCTCGTCCCGCTTCGCTCGCGAGCGGATGGGCGCTCGCGACGGCGCCCTTGTGCAGGACGGCGGTGGCCATCGCGCGCGGCCGGGGGATCATCGGGTGGGAATGCGCCGGAACGGGAGGCGCGTGGTCTGCCTGCGCGAGCACCGCACCGCCGGGTGCCGCACCGCCGGGTGCCGCACCGCCGGGTGCCGCACCGCCGAATGCCGCGCCACCGAGCCCCGTGCCGCCGATCAAGACGGCGAGCCAGGCGGCGGCCAAGGAGGTCCGCGGCGCGGGACGAGCCGCTCCGGTTTGCGCGCTGAAGGCCCTCAAGCTTTGCGGTGCCGTTTCAGCTCGACTTCGACGATCGGATGCACGAACTCGGACACGTTGCCGCCGAGCACGGCGATCTCGCGCACCAGCGTCGAGGAGATGAAGGTGTATTGCTCTTGCGGCGTCATGAAGACCGATTCGATTTCCGGGGACAGATGGCGGCTCATGTTAGCCAATTGGAATTCGAATTCGAAGTCCGACACCGCCCGCAGGCCGCGCACGATCACCGACAGGCCGTTCTGCCGCGCGAACTCGACCGTGAGGCCCACGTAGCCTTTCACTTCGACGTTGTGCACGTCCGCGAGCACGCGGCGCGCCATCTCGACCCGCTGTTCCAGGGTGAACATGGGTGCCTTGTTGGGATTCGCGGCGATGGCGACCACGACTTTGTCGAAAATGCTCGCCGCACGGCGCACGAGATCGTGGTGACCGTTGGTGATCGGATCGAACGTCCCCGGATATACAGCGGTCCTTTTATTCATTGTTCCAACCGAGACCTGACGCGGGCCAGATGATACCCCACCTCGCCCGCCGACTTCGATTTAACCAAATCCCATCCCGCCGGCAGGAGCGGCGCGCCGGCCTGGCGCTCGCGTTCGAGGTACACCCATCCGCCGGGCTTGATCCAGCCGCCGGCTTCGATGAGCGCAATCGGCTGCGCAAGCGCGTCCTGTCCGAAAGGCGGATCGAGGAAAATCACATCGAAAGGCTCCCCCGGGGTCCCGAGATAGCGGGCCGCCGTCGTCTGCAGCACCCGACCGAGCGCCGCGCCGCCCAAGCGCTCGAGCTCCTCGCGCAGCGACTCCGCCACGGCCGCCGCCTCATCGACGAACACCACCTCGCGGGCCGCGCGCGACAAGGCCTCGAGGCCGAGTGCGCCGGAGCCGGCGAAGAGGTCCAGGCAGCGCGCGCCGGCGAGAGAGAATTGCAGCCAGTTGAACAAGGTCTCGCGGACGCGATCGGGCGTCGGCCGAAGTCCCGGCGAGTCCGGAAAATGAACGCGCCGGCCGCGCCACCCGCCGCCGACGATGCGCAAGGAGTTGCGCTTGCCGGGCGCCGGCTTGTGGGATTTCGGGGCGGTCACGCCCGGCATCATATCGCACGCCGCACGGGGCCCGCCCCGCGCTGATCGGCGCCGGGCCCGGCAGCCGTCGCGCCAGGCTCTCTCTGCTAAGCTTTGCGTTATGACGAACGAAGCCGACAAGCCCGGCGTGCGCGGCTTCTTCAAGCGCCTGCGTGCCAAGCTGAACGTGGGACCTGCGTGGCTCACCACCGACATCACGGAGCTTCTTCCCGGCCGCAAGATCGACGCCGAGATCCTCGACGACCTCGAGACCCGGCTCATCACCGCCGATGTCGGCACGGAGGCGACCGGGCGCATCCTCGATGAGCTGCGCCGGCGGGTCGCGCGCAAAGAGCTCAATGATGTGGATGCCCTGCTCGCGGCGCTGCGCAAAGCCATGGTGGATATCCTCGCCCCGGTCGAGCGCCCTCTCGTCATCGATCCCGCCATCAAGCCCTATGTCATTCTCGTCGTCGGGATCAACGGCGCCGGCAAGACCACCACCATCGGCAAGCTCGCCCACCGGCTGCTCGCCGAGGGCCGCAGCGTCATGCTCGCGGCGGGCGATACGTTCCGCGCGGCGGCGCGGGAGCAGCTGACGATCTGGGCGGAGCGCAATCGCGTGCCGATCATCGCGCAGCAATCGGGCGCGGAACCCGCTGCGGTCATATTCGACGGTCTGCAGGCCGCGCGGGCGCGGAACATCGACGTGCTGATCGCCGATACGGCCGGTCGGCTCCATACCCAGACTCATTTGATGGACGAGCTGAAGAAGGTCAAGCGCGTGCTCGCGCGACTCGATCCGGGGGCACCGCACGAGGTGCTGCTGATCCTGGACGGCACCATCGGCCAGAATGCAGTGGCGCAGGCGGCGGAGTTCCACAAGGAGCTCGCAGTCACGGGCCTCGTGGTCACGAAGCTGGACGGCACGGCCAAGGGCGGCGTGGTACTCGCCATCGCGCAGCGGCTGGGCATCCCGATCCGCTTCGTCGGCGTGGGCGAGGACACCGAGGATTTCGGCGTTTTCAACGCCGCCGAGTTCGTGTCCGCGCTCCTCAAGACCGCGGACGAAGGCGTGTCGTGATCCACTTCGACCAGGTGTCCAAGCGCTACCCCAACGGCCGCGAGGCGCTTGCGGGCGTGGCGTTTCGCATCGAGCCGGGCGAGCTCGTGTTTCTCACCGGGCATTCCGGGGCCGGCAAGAGCAGCATCCTGAAGCTGATCGCCCTCATCGAGCGGCCCACCCGCGGCCAGGTATTCATCAATCACCAGAACACCGCGGCCATCAAGGCACGCAGCATCCCGGAGTTCCGCAGAAGCTTGGGCGTCGTGTTCCAGGATCACAAGCTGCTCCTCGATCGGCCGGTCGCCGACAACGTCGCCTTGCCGCTCATCGTCGCCGGAGTGCCGAGGCGCGAGATCGAGAAACGCATGCGCGCGGCGCTCGATCAGGTGGGACTCCTCGGCAAGGAGCGCAGCCGCCCGCTCGAGCTCTCGACCGGCGAGCAGCAGCGGGTCGGCATTGCCCGCGCCATCATCGGGAAGCCACCGCTGCTCATCGCCGATGAGCCGACCGGCAATCTCGATCCGGACCTCGCGCTCGAGATCATGCAGCTCTTCAAGCGCTTCAACGACGTCGGCGTGACCGTGGTCATCGCGAGTCATGATGTGCACCTCATCGATCGCCTGGGCGCGCGGCGCATCGTGCTCGCGGATGGGCACGTGGTGGGCTGATGCCGACCGCACTCAACACCTGGCTCGCCCGGCACGCCCAGACCTTGATGGGCTCGCTCGGGCGCATCGTGCAGCACCCGGTCGCGACCACCATGACCATGGCGGTCATCGCGCTCGCGCTCGCGCTGCCGCTGTTCTTCAACGTGCTCCTGGAGAACTCGCGTGCCGCGACGGCCGACTGGAATCAGGCGTTCGAGCTGTCGGTGTATCTGGCGAAGAAGGCCGGTACCGAGCGCGCCGAGGCGCTCGCCAAGCAGCTTCGCGCCCGGCCCGACGTCGCTCGGGTCCGCGTGATCACTGCCGACCAGGCGCTCGCGGAGTTTCGCGAGTCGTCGGGCTTCGGCAAGGCGCTCGATCTGCTCGACACCAACCCGCTGCCGAATGCGCTCGTGGTCACGCCCTCGCTCGCCGCGAGCACAGCCGAGGGCACCCAGGCGCTCAAGGTGCACGTCGCATCGCTCGCCGACGTGGACACGGTCGAGCTCGACACCGAGTGGGTGCAGCGCTTGAACGCCATCCTCGACGTCGTGCGACGCGTGATCTGGCTGACCGGGGCATTGCTCGCGATCTCGGTCGTGCTGGTGGTGGGCAATACCATCCGGCTGGACATTCTGAACCGCCGCGCCGAGATCGAGGTCATGAAGCTGGTCGGCGCCACCGACAGCTTTGCGCGCCGCCCTTTTCTCTATAGCGGGGTCTGGTACGGGCTCGGCGGTGGCGTCGGCGCCGTGGCCGTGGTGGCGGTGGCCACCGCCCTCCTCGCGAAGCCGATCCAGCGGCTCATCGGCCTCTATGGCAGCCAATTTCAGCTCAGCGGCTTGAGATTCGGGACGGCCGCACTCATCTTATGTTTATCGATTGCCCTAGGATGGATGGGCTCATGGATTGCTGCGACGCGACATATACGCGCGATAGAGCCCTAAGTCCTTCTCTGGCCTCGCTTTTTGCGCCCAGAACTTTACAGTAATTGCGTACTCTAAGTGTTAGCACTCTCCATTTGGGAGTGCTACATCAGGAGTGATAACATTGAGTGGAGAAATGATTGGAGGCCGCATGAGTTCTGCCCTGATCGCTAAGCAAACCGGATTGGTGTTCGCGGGTCCCATCGGGAGCCTGGACGCCTATATAGATCGTGTCTCGCAAATCGCCGTGCTGTCCAAGGAGAACGAGGTGGCGTTGGCGACGCGGTTTCGCTCGGAAGGTGATCTCGAGGCTGCGCGACAGCTGGTGCTTTCGCACCTGCGCTTTGTCGTGCACATCGCCCGCGGCTATCTCGGTTACGGCTTGCCGATGGGCGATCTGGTGCAGGAAGGCAATGTCGGTCTGATGAAAGCGGTGAAGCGCTTCGATCCGGGCGTAGGCGTACGGCTGGTGTCGTTCGCCGTCCACTGGATCCGCGCGGAGATTCACGAGTACGTGCTGCGCAACTGGCGGCTCGTCAAGGTCGCGACCACGAAATCCCAGCGCAAGCTGTTCTTCAACCTGCGCCGCATGAAGAAGAATCTGGCGTGGCTCTCGGCAGAGGAAACCCGGGCCGTCGCCAGGGACCTCGGCGTCGACGAAAAGGACGTGCGCGAGATGGAACAGCGTCTGTCCGCGCGCGACATGTCCTTCGACCCCGCGCCGGATACCGACGAGGAGGAGAGCTATTCTCCGGCGATGTATTTGCCGGCGAGCAACTCCGATCCAGCGATCGAGGTCGAGCGCGAGGAGTGGGAAGAGGACTCGAGCGATCGGCTGAGCGTCGCGCTCGAGAAGCTCGACGAGCGCAGCCGGAATATCCTGAAGCGGCGCTGGATGACGGACGACAAGGCCACGTTGCACGAGCTCGCCGACGAATATGGCATCTCCGCCGAGCGCGTACGTCAAGTCGAGACCAACGCCATCAGCAAGCTGAAAGGCCTGATGGCGGTGCCTGCCTGATCCTAAGCCGACGCGGCCGAGGCACACTCGCCGCGTCGGGCTTCTCTGCGCTATAGGGCCAGCTAAGGAAGGATTGCGACCGTGCGAGGGACCGCATACTGGCTCGACGAATACGCGGCGAGCCATGAAAACCCGACCAACAAGGCGCTGCACTGGGTCTGCGTTCCGCTCATCGTCTGGTCGCTGATCGGGCTCCTGTGGTCGCTGCCGGCACCGGGCCGCGCGCAGCTCGAGTATGCGAACTGGGCGAGCTATGCCGTAGCTGCGGCGGTCCTTTATTACGCCGTGCTCTCCCTGCCTCTCGCCCTCGGCATCCTGCCGGTGCTCGCCGTCATGCTGTTATCCGTGGATGCGCTGAGCCAGCTCTCGCGGGTGCCGCTATGGGCGGTGTCGACGGCGGTGTTCGCCCTGGCGTGGGTCGGCCAATTCGTCGGTCACGCCATCGAGGGGAAGCGGCCGTCCTTTTTCAAGGACGTGCAGTTTTTGCTGATCGGCCCGATCTGGCTGCTGGCAGCGGTGTACCGGCGCGCGGGCATCCGTTACTGAGAAACCTCATACCGATGGCTTCCGCTCGGAAATCCGGCGCGGCTCTCGTAAGCCGCCGCTTCGCGAAAGACATGGCTGTGGAGCTCGGCGGTGCGAGCGCGAGTGGGAGCGTACCCTCCGGCCAACACGATCACGAGTGGTACGCTGAGGTCCCGCACGCTCTCGATGACCAACCGATCGCGTAACCGAATGCCCTCGCCCGTGAGAGACAATTTGCCGTAGCGATCCCCGGCGGCAACGTCGACTCCCGCCAGATAAAAAGCGATCTCCGCTTGCGATTGTTCGAGCACCGTCGGTAGATGCCGCTGCAGCGCCTCGAGATACTCGTGGTCGGAAGTCCCGTCCGGGAGCGGCACGTCGAGGTTCGAGCGCATCTTCGCCAGAGGATAGTTGCGTTCGCCATGCATGGAGAAGGTGAAGACCGCATCGATGCCCTCGAAAATCGCCGCCGTCCCGTTGCCCTGATGTACGTCGAGATCGACGACGATCGCGCGCTCAATGAGGCCTTCGGCACGCAATCGCGAGATGGCGATCGCGACATCGTTGATCACGCAAAACCCTTCCCCATGATCGGCGAACGCGTGGTGCGTGCCTCCGGCGAGATTGCCGGCCAGTCCGCTCTCGAGCGCGGCACGCGCCGCTTGCAGCGTTCCGCCGGAGGCCAGACGCGAGCGCCGCCAGAGCTCTTGCGACCACGGCAGACCGAGGCGCCGCTGTTCCGGCGCCGAAAGAGTCGAGAATTGGAGCTTGTCGAGATAGGCGCGCGTGTGGACGAGCGCAGCGGTCTCGATATCGATGGGCTCGGGCTCGAGAACGTCGCCGGCTGCGAGCAGACCGTCGGCCATGAGCCGATTCCTCAAGAGCAGATACTTGGACATCGGAAACGGGTGAGGCGCCGGCAGGACAATCCCGTAACCCTCGTGATAACTACACTTCATGGTCCTTAGCCCGATCGGTGGGCTCATGATAGCAACCGGCTGGCTGCGCGCCACCAACCAGCCACCGGACATCGGTACCGAATGACTCATCTCCCGGGCGAAGCCCTGCGCCAAGCGCCGTTGCAGGGCGTGCCAGGGGAGACTCCACGACTCCGGGACATCGTTGATGGGGATCATTGCATCACGCCGCGTGGCCCACGGGGATGGCGACCGACACGGCGCGAATCTGCTCTCGCAGCTGAGGCCAGTCGACCAATCGCAACTGTCCATTCATGTCCTCGACCAGAGAGGAGCAACTCTCCACCCAGTCTCCGTCATTGCAATAGAGAACCCCGTCGATCTCGCGCATCTCCGCGCGGTGAATGTGGCCGCAGACCACGGCGTCGACGCCGCGCTTGCGCGCCGCCTGCGCGACGGACTCCTCGAAGCTGCCGATGTACTGGCAGGCCTTCTTGGTCTTGTTCTTGAGGTACGCGGACAGCGACCAGTGCGGCAGGTCGAACAGCCGGCGCCACCAGTTGATGTACGGGTTGAGCGCGAGAAGGATGTCGTAGATATTGCTGCCAAGCTTGGCGAGCCAGGGACTGAATTTGACCACACTGTCGAACTCATCGCCGTGCAGCACCAGCATGCGCCGGCCGGCGGCGCCCACGTGTACGTAATCTTTGTGAATCTCCAGATTGCCGAACACCGCCCCGTCGAACTCGCGGAAGACCTCGTCGTGGTTGCCTGGAACGAAGATCACCTTCGTGCCCCGCTTAGCCTTGCCCAGGATGGTGCGCACTACGTTGTTGTGCGACTGCGGCCAGAACATGCTCTTCTTCATGTTCCAGACGTCGATGATGTCCCCGACCAGGAACAGGTACTCCATCTCCACCGAGTGCAGGAAATCGAGCAGAAGTTCGGCACTGCAGCCCTTGAAACCGAGATGGATGTCGGAAACGAAAACTGTTCGCAGCTTGAGCGGCGCGGGCGAGTTGCGCTCCACCATATATCGTCCTCCGAAGCTCCCAGGCTTCGGGGGGCCAGAATCGCAATCCCATGTGACGAATGGATGACTTGGGGAAGAACTTTTGTTTACGAGACGAGCACCTTACGCGCGGAACATCGTGAAAAACGCGAAATGTGAGCCCCGTCACACCGAGCCGGGACGCGCGAAGCGATACCCGAACCCGCGCACGGTCTGGATATAGGACTCGTAGCCCAGCATGCTCAAGATCTTGCGTACCCTCTGCACGTTGACGTCGACCGTGCGCTCGCCCACTTCGCAGTCGCCGCCCCAGACCAGCGCGAGGAGTTGAGCGCGGTCGAACGTCCTTCCCTCATGCGACATGAGAAACTCGAGCAGCCGATATTCGACACCGCGCAAGCTGAGCACCTGGCCGCGCGCCGTCACACGATTGGTAGGCGCATCGAGAACTAGCTCGTCGCAGGCGAGCGCCGGGGGCTGATGCTCATAGGTGCGCGTGCGCAGAACCGCGCAGACACGCGCGACCACCTCTCGTAGCGAGAACGGCTTGGCGATGTAGTCGTCCACTCCGAGATCGAGACCCGAGACGACGTCCTGCTCGGCCGCGAGCGCCGATAAGATGATAAGCCGAATGGCAGGCGTCGCGCCCATGCGGCGAGCTGCGTGTATCAGGTCGAGGGCGAAGCGGCGGGACATGTTCCAGTCGAGGATGACCAGATGCGGAGGGCACTTCGTCACGGCCGCGGCCGCCGCGGCACCGTCGGTGATGATGCGCACCACAAACCCGGCGTCGGAAAGCTTCTGACGCAGCGGCTCGACTGCGGCGACATCCCGATCGACGATGAGAATCTGCTTATTGGTTTCGGCGGCCATCATAGACGCCGCGACATTAGAGAGATGCAGCTTTACATTTACTTGACGCTTTTGTGACCCTTGGAAAAGAATTTCATCGCCGCGATGGCAGCGCGCTCGCACCTGCCGCGAGATTCATCGCCGTACTTCGCTCGACGGCGCGCACCGACACTTGCGAATAGCCGCGCAGCGCCTCTGGCCGACGCGCCGCCGGCTGGGCGTCGTCCGCGGCGTTCCACGCCGCGAGCAGCAATCCGAACGCGAGCCAGTTGAGCGCGGCCTCGCGATGCTGCGACCAGAGCTGGTCCGGCATGCCCGCCGCCCTTCTCGAGTTCGATTCACGCATACTCGAAACCCTCGTTGCCTTCGTGCGAAAGCCAGTGTCGAGCGCAAGAATTCGGGCCTTGGGCCGCGGTCGAGGCATTCCCGCGGCCGATTCTGGCGAATTGTGGCAGCGACGAGTGAGGCGCACGAATTCCGGGGCCCGGCGCACGTCATCGGCAGGCTGCGTTGGGCTATGATTCGGCCGTGAAAAAGAGCATTGCGATCGTCGAGGACGAGCCGGCGTTGCGCGAGAATTACGCGGCCGCGCTCGCGCGGCACGGCTATCAGGTAAAGAGCTACGCGAACCGCAAGCTCGCCATGCAGGCGTTCACCACGCGCCTCCCCGATCTCGCCATCATCGACATCTCTCTCGAGGACGAGGCCGAGGGAGGCTTCGACCTGTGCCGCGACCTGCGCGCAATGTCCGCCGAGCTGCCCATCATTTTCCTGACCGCGCGCGACAGCGAGCTCGACGCCGTTTCGGGCCTGCGGCTCGGGGCCGACGACTTTCTCACCAAGGACGTGAGCCTGCCGCACCTGGCCGCGCGCGTGGCGGCGCTCTTCCGCCGCATCGACGCCCTGCGGCTGCCGCAGAACGCCGCCGACATCGTGCGCCGGGGCGCGCTCCTCATGGATGCCGGCAAGATGCAGACCTCGTGGAACGGGAAGCCGGTGACCTTGTCGCTCACGGAGTTCTGGATCGTGCACGCGCTTGCCTTGAACCCCGGGCACGTCAAGAATCGCCAGCAGCTCATGGATGCCGCCAACGTGGTGCTGGACGACAGCACCATCACCTCGCACATCAAGCGGCTGCGCCGCAAATTCCTGGAAGTCGATCCCGCCTTCGACGCCGTTCAAACCGTGTACGGAATGGGCTATCGCTGGGTCGAGTGAGCATCCGCTTACAACTGCTGATCGTCGCGCTGACCACTTTGATCTTGCCGTGGGCCGGCTGCCAGTACGCCCGCTCGCTCGAGGACGCCTTGCGCGCATCGCAGGAGAATGCGCTCGAGTCGACGGCCGACACGATCGCGCTCGCGCTCTCGGCGCAGCCCGCACGCGTGTTCCGCGCGCCCGAGGACCCCCGGCCCTATGTGGAGGAGAAGGGTGACCTGTATGTGTTCGCTCTGCGCAGCGCGCCGCTCCTCGATGGATATCGGGAGGACTGGGGCGTGGCCGCGGATCCGAAGCGCCTGCCAAGCCCGGACGGCTACGGCGCACGCCTGCAGGTGGGCTCCACGGACCGGTATCTGTTTCTCTATGTCGAGGTGGACGATCCGCACTTCGCCCCCGAGCCGGCCAATCCCGATCTCGAGAAGGACCGGTTCGACCGCATCGATGTGACCCTGGAGCAGCCCGACGGCTCGCTCGAATCCTATTTCTTTGCCACCGGCGCGCCCGGTCTCATCGAAGCGCAAAGGACGGTCATTCGAAGCGACGGCACGGCGCACGTCGCGACCGAGCCGCGCATTCAAGCCTACTGGCTCGAGACCGCCGGCGGCTATCGCCTCGAGGCGCGCGTGCCGCTGGCTCTCGTAGGCAGCCGGCTGTGGGTCGAAGCCCGCGAAGCGGGCGGCCGCAAGGCGGGCTTTGCGGTGGATTCGGCCGAAGGGGGGCGCCTGTTCATGGCGACCTCCGGTCTCGGCGATCTGCTCGCAACGTTCATCCGCGCAGGCACCCGCGTCACCGTGGTCGACACGAACGGCCTCAAGCTCGGGACGGCGGGCGCGCCCGGTGCGGCGGGGGCGATCGGTGCCGCGGGCCTCGAGGATGATCCGGGCGGCACCTGGTATCGCCGCTTCGTGACCGTAGATACCTCATCGTGGCCCGTGCAAACGACGCTGCCCGACCGGATGACCGGAAAAAGCGTCGCCGCCGCGCTCGCCGGCCGGCCGGCGGCCGAGTGGCTGCGTGCCAGCGGCGCTGCCGAGGATCTGATGCTGCTCGCCGCCGCGCCGATCGCGGTGGATGGCCGCACCCGAGGCGCCGTGGTGCTGGAGCAGTCGGGCGACCAGCTGCTCGACTTGCGCGACCGCGCGCTCGTGCATCTCTTCAATCTCACCTTGCTCGCGACCGCGCTGGCGGTGTTGTTTGCCTTCAGCCTCGCGACCTTCATCAGCGTGCGCATCGGGCGGCTGCGCTCCGCGGCCGATTCCGCCGTCGGCAACGACGGCCGGATCCGGCTGGAGATGCCCGAGTCGGGCAGCGCCGATGAGATCGGGGCGCTCGCGCGTGCTTTCGAGCGGCTGCTGGCACGCCTCGACGAGCATGCGCGATACTTGCGCACGCTCGGCGGCAAACTCTCGCACGAGCTGCGCACGCCGCTCAGCATCGTGCGCTCCTCGCTCGACAATCTGGAATCCGAGGGCGTGCGCGGCGACCAGCGCGGCTATCTCACCCGCGCGCGCGAAGGCACCGTGCGGCTGCAGTCGATCCTCGCCGCGCTCGGCGCCGCGAGCCGGGTCGAGGAGAGTATCCAGCAAGCGGAGCGCGCGAGTTTCGACCTCGCCGAGCTCCTGCGTGCGGCGGTTGCGGGCTATCGCGACGCGTTCCCGGGGGCGCGGTTCGAGCTCGAGGCGCCGACCGATGGGTGCCTCCTCTCCGGTGCGCCCGAGCTGATCGCGCAGATGCTGGACAAGCTGGTCGAGAATGCCGTCGATTTCACGCCTGCGGGAGGAACGATCACCGTGCGGCTGGTGCGCGCGGGCAGCAACTACGAGCTCGGCGTCGAGAACGACGGGCCATCCATTCCGGATGCGATGCTCGGACGGCTATTCGAGTCGCTGTTCGAGCACCGCCGGGGAAGCGATGACAAGCCGCACTTCGGACTTGGCCTGTATATCGTGCGGCTCATCGCGGAGTTTCACGATGGCAGAGCGCTCGCGGCCAACCGCGTAGGCAGAGGCGGAGCGGCGTTCACCGTGTTCCTGCCGCTCATATAAGGCTCTGCGCTCGTGCAACGCCCTCGTGCGCTCGTAATTCGAGCTCCCGTTGGGGCTCCGCGGTCCTGCCGGGCATGCGTAGCCCGTTGTGCGCGTAGAGCCGTTCGTGCGCGAGCAGCCAGCGCTTGCGCGCGATCCCTCCGCCGAAGCCCGTCAGCGATCCGTTCGCTCCGATCACCCGATGACACGGCACCACGATCGGGATCGGGTTCTTGCCATTGGCAAGGCCCACCGCGCGCGAAGCGTTCGCATTGCCGATGCGCCGGGCCTGCTCCCCGTAGGAGCGGGTTTCCCCGTAGCCGATCTCCAGCAAGTTATGCCACGCGCGTTTTTGAAATTCGGTGCCGTCGAGATGCAGCGGCAGCTCGAAGTCGCGCCGCTCTCCCTTGAAGTATTCCTCGAGCTGGCGCGCGCTCTTTTGCAACGGCTCGCAGCTCGGGTCGAGCACCCAGCGATCCAGATCGTGCGGCGGCCGGCTGGGCGCATCCAGGTAAACGCCGGTCATGTAGATGCCCGTGAGCGCCTCACCATCACTCCTCAAGATCAAGGACCCGATGGGACTCTCGGTTTGGCTGTAATAGATCATGGAATGACTCCTAGCGATTGCCATAGATAATGAGTGGCGTAGGCGCGCCAAGGCCGCCAGCCTTCGGCGCGCGCCCGCAGTTCCTTCTTGCCGAGCCCGGCGGCCCGCAGCACCATGAGATCCTCGGCCGGGAACGCATCCGGCCAGCGCAAGGCGCGCATGGCGATGTATTGCGCGGTCCAGGGGCCGATGCCGGGAAGCGCCGTCAGGCGCTCGATCTGCTCCTCGACGTCCGCCGCGAGGCCGAGGACGATGCGCCGCTCCGCCGCGGCATGCGCGAGCTCAACGAGGCACCGGGCGCGCGCACCCACCACGCCGAGGGCCGCGATTTCCCCCGCGGTGACTTCGCACATGCGCGCGGCAGTCGGCGCGATCGTGTCGAGCTGGGCGTGGGGCGTTGCGATCGGCGAGCCGAAGGCGCGCGCCCAGCGGCCGGCCAGCGTGGTAGCCGACTTGACGGAGACCTGCTGGCCGAGCACCGCGCGGACGGCGAGCTCGAAGCCGTCGAACGCCCCTGCTACCCGCAGGCCCGGCAGCCGGCGCACGACGCCGGCGAGCATGGGATCCTGGGACAAGACGTCCGCCACCGCATCGGGCGTCGCGCCGAGATCGAACAGGTTCTTGACCCGCACGATCACCGCACCGATCACCGGCGCAAGACCCGGCGAGAGCTCGACCTCGAGCGCCGTTGCACCCTTGGCGAGCGACACTCCGATGAACCCCTGGTGCTCGCCGATGGCGACCGTGCGCCGGTAATGCGTCGCATCGACCGACTCCACGCCCGGAATGGCGCGAAAGCGCAGGTAGGCGAGCAAACTTTCCCAGGCGAACGGCGGACGGAAGTCGAGCAGGCACTTGAGACCCCGGACCGCATCGCCGGTGCGGCGGATGCTGCGCGGGTTCAGGCCGTAGCGCGTTTTGAACAGGGCATTGAATCGGCGCACGCTGCCGAATCCGGAAGCAAACGCGATGTCGGTCAGCTTGAGCGAGGTCTCGCTGAGGAGCCGCTTCGCGAGCAGGAGCTTCTGGGTTTGCGCGAGCTCGATGGGCGACACCCCGAGCTCGGTCTCCGTGACGCGGCGCAGGTGACGGTCGCTGACGCCGAGCGATGCCGCGAGATCGCCGACCCGCCCATTCGATACCGCGTGCTCCTCGATGCCCGCGATCGCCGCGCCAGCCAGCCGGCTCGCCGCATCGACGCTCGCAAGTCCCGGCGCCCGCTCCGGCCGGCAGCGCAGGCACGGGCGGTAGCCCGCGCCTTCCGCGGCGGCGGCACTCGAGAAAAATCGCATGTTCTCGCGCTTCGGCGGCCTGACCGGACAGATCGGCCGGCAATAGATGCCGGTCGAGGACACCGCCGTGAAGAAGCGTCCGTCGAAGCGCCGATCACGGGCCCGCACTGCACGGAAACAAGCTTCTGCGTCGAACAACATGGCGCTAGGTTAGCCGCTTGCGGGGGCAAATACTCGCCATTTTCGGACATGGATGTCGGGGGCTTCCGCCGATGCGGCCGGCAATTTAGATTGCCGTCAAGAGACAAAGGAGAAGTGCATGCCCAAGATCGATATCGCCACCGTGCCCGCGCGCCCAGGTTCCGGCTACCCGCCGCCGCTCGACGCGCCCTGCGCGGCACGTACGCGGCGGCGCCTGGGCAACGCGGGTGGACTTCGCGATTTCGGCGTCAATCTGATGACCTTGCCGCCCGGCAACTGGTCGAGCCAACGCCATTGGCACAGCCACGAGGACGAGTTCGTCTATGTGCTCGAAGGCGAGCTGACGCTCATCGAGGACGGCGGCGAGACGGCGCTGCGCGCAGGTGATTGTGCGGCGTTTCCGAAAGGCACCGGCAACGGCCATCACATGATCAACAGGTCCTCGGCCACAGCCGTTTATCTGGAGGTGGGCTCGCGCAACCCGCAGGATCTCACCACCTGCTCCGATGTCGACATGATGAGCTCAAACGCGGATGGGCAATTTGTACACAAGGACGGCACGCCCTATTCCACGTCGTAAAGGAGCGCGGCATGCGCGGTGTCGATTCGGGGCGTTCTAATCCAACAGTGGATGCCCCTCGGGCAATTGATGCGCATACCAAGCAGCGAGCCGATGTCGAATCGTCTTGTCGCCGACCTGGTCTTCCGGCATTGGCGAAATGAGCTTATCGTGTACCAGCAGGCGGTATACATATAGCGCCTTCTCGCTCGCCGAATCCGTCGCCTCGAACTCGACCGCCTTGCGTCCTTCTGCATATGCAACGCCGGCGCCCAAGGCCGCTTTGAACAGTTCTGCTTCGTGCCTGAACTTCTTCATACTCCACTCCCCAATGACCCGCCCAAAACTCTCACGTCGCGCATCTCCTAGGGCGAAGCCCCGGCCAGTTGGTCCTCGATTTGCATCGCTCGCTCCTCCAACCTACTCCGGCAGCCTCATTTTTTGCAGCAACGCTTTGTATCGGGGATCTTCGACTAAACTGGCGAGAAGTGGGTCCCCTTTGATCCAAAGTAATCCGTCGCCGTACACGTTAAATGCTCGATCGAGCCAGGCGAAGGCCCGATCGGGGTCGCGGCGCGCGGCATACACCATGGCGATCCAATAGCCCATTTCGTCGCCGAACTCCTGCTCCGCAGTCCGAAGCTCCTTGTCCGACTCGCTGGGCTGTCCCAGCGCACCCAGGGCCAGTGCCATCCCGACGTGGCGGAAGCGCGGGTTCGGTTCCTGCTTCATCTCCGCGAGCGCTGATTCGCGCTGGTCCCTGGCGATCAGCACAGCCCCAAGAAGACAGTGGAATTTTCCGGATCCCGGGGCCAGGTCCAGCGCAGTTCGAAAGTTGGCCTCCGCCTGCGCGAGCCGCGCGGAGCGGTAGGCCGCATAACCCCTCGCGATGTAGTTCCATGGGTGGAGAGGATCGAGCTCAATGGCCTTCTCTGATTGCTCGATCGCTTCATCAAATCGACCATACGTCGTTGCCAGGTATGCCGCCAGTCTGTGCGCCTCGGAATTCCCAGGCTCGAGTTCAATTGCCTGCTTCAGTTCTGCATCGGCTGCCTGCCAACTCCAATCGACTTCATATAGGACGCGCCCCAGTACGATGTGGATTGGCAGCAGGCTCGGTTCCAGCTTTCTGGCGTGGTCCAGCGCGGAATAAATCAGCGCGCGCGCCTCATCGTGAGGCTCAACATCAAACAAATTATAATCTGCGGCCAGGAAGGTTGCGAGGGTTACCCATCCCTGCGAAAACTCCGGATCGAGCTGTAGCGCTTCGTGTAGGTAGTTGACTGCCTTACGCGAGCTATCCAATGAATTGCCGCGGTAGTGGATTTCCTTGGCCTGCAGATACAGCAAGTATGCATCGTGGTTGGCTGTGGGCGTCGCTCTCGGGATCGTCCCTCCAAGCACAGACAGCTTGAGCCCGTTGACCACGGATTTCGCGATCTCGTCCTGGATCTGGAAGATATCATCGAGCTTGCGGTCGTAGGTCTCCGACCAGACGTGATAGCCGTTGTCGGCGCGAATCAGCTGCGCGGTGACGCGAAGCGTGTTGCCGGACTTGCGCACACTACCCTCCAGGACATGCGCAACGCCCAGCGCTTTGGCGATATCGGCAATGGTCGCTTGCTTGCCTTTGAAGTAGAACGACGACGTACGCGCCGGCACCCGTAGATCCGGGATCTTGGTGAGCATGTCGATGAGTTCCTCCGACAGGCCGTCGGAGAAATATTCCTGATCCTTGTGCTCGCTCATGTCCACGAACGGCAGCACCGCGATCGACTTATCGCTGACGACGCTGGTAGCAGCGGCGCTGACCGTCACCTGGGCAAGGCTCTCGCGGTATCGCGCATAACCCACCACGGCAAGAATCGCGGCGAGGGCTGCAACGCTGACTGCGAGCAGCGCTCTATTGCGCAATATGAACTTGCGCAGGCGGTAACCGATACGTGCCGGTCGGGCCCGGATGGGCTTGCCATCCAGGTAGCGTCGCAGATCCTCCGCGAGGGCGGCGGCACTTGCATAGCGCTGCGCCGGTTCCTTCGCCAGTGCCTTGAGCACCACGGCATCCAGATCCCCACGCAGCTGCCGCGCCAGCCGTTCGGCCGTACTCGCGCGGGTAGCGACCGCCGACTGCTCGAGCTGCATGCTGGGCTTCTTCACCTCGATTGTGGCGATGGCCTGATCGAGTGCGCCGATCGAAGCCGCGCTCTTGAGCCGATAGGGTCGAGTACCCGTCAGCAGCTCGTAGAGCAAGACTCCCAGGGAGTAGAGATCACTGCGCGCATCGATCGGATCGCCGCGCAATAACTCGGGACTGGCGTAGTCCGGTGTCAGCGCTCGGCCGTAGACACTCGTCAGCGCCGGCTGATCCGTCTCTTCAGCCTCCAGCAACCTCGCGACGCCAAAATCCAGCAGCCGCACCTGCCCGGACTCGGTCACCAGAATGTTCGACGGCTTGAGGTCCCGATGGATGACGCTCTTTTCATGAGCGTACTGCACGGCCTCGAGCACCTGCAGGAAGAGCCCTAGGCGCTGGGGTATCCCAAGCCGGTGTGCGTCGCACCAGTCTGTCAGCTGCGCGCCCTGCACGTACTCCATCGCCAGGTAGGGCAGCCCTTGCGGGTCGACGCCCGCATCGTAGAGGCGCGCGATATGAGGGTGCTCCAGACTGGCCAGGATGTCTCGCTCGCGCGCAAAGCGCACCTCCAGACCCGCCTGCAGGCGATTGAGCATCGGCAGCTTCAGCGCCACCTCGCGCTTGAAGGCGCCATCGGCTCGCCGTGCCAGCCATACCTCGGCCATGCCCCCGGCGCCCAGCCGTCGAATCAGCTGATACGGGCCCACGCGTGCCCCGGGAGCGAGGCCGCTCGCGGCCGGGGCGCTTGCCTCAGCCGCGGCAGCGAGCTTCGGCAGGCTCATCAGCTCTTGCAGCTGCGCTGCCTGTGCTGCTCCCGGCAGCAGCGCCTCGCGCAACGCTGCGGCTAGATCCGGATGCTCTTGCGTAGCCCTTTCAAGCCAGACGCGGCGCCCAGCCTCATCCAGTGCCAGCGCCTCCTCCAGCAGCTGGCTCATTCGCGCCATCTGAGGAATCGATAGGGCCATCGGTCTGATTGTTCCCCTCAGCGCAACGCGGCCGCGAGGATCAGCCGCGCCTTCTCCCAGTCGCGCTGCACCGTGCGTTCGGTGATCTCCAGCGTCTCGGCAATTTCCTGCTCGCTGTAGCCGCCAAAGTAGCGCATCTGCGCGACCTGCGCCAAACGAGGATCGGCTTGCTCCAAGGCCTCGAGCGCCTCGTGCACGGCCAGAACCGTCTCTTCGGCGCCCGGCAGCTCGGCTCCAAGACCGTTGGACAAGGTGAGCGGGGAGCGATCGCCGCCGCGCTTCTGCGCGATGCGCTCGCGCACGCTATTGACGATCACTGAGCGCATCACCTGGGAGGCGTAGGCGAAAAAGGCTCGGCGATCCTCGGCACGCAGCTCCCCTGCGCGCACAAACCGCAGATACGACTCGTGCACCAAGCAGGTCGTGTCCAGAACCGTATTGCGTCCGCCGTCGCGCAGCCGTGCATGCGCCAGCCGGTGCAGTTCTCCGTAGGCGGCCGCAAACAGCGCGTCGCGCGCCCCCGCATCGCCCGCCTGAACCCGGCCCAGAAGCTCAGTGAGTTGGCTCATTGGCGGCCAACTTAGCGCGTCCCTGAGGCCCGTGCCATGCAATCGTTGGATCGGATGTCGGGTTTGGCACCCGGAAGGTGTCTGTATGGGTGAGGAAGCGAATTGGGCCAGCCGGGTACCCCCGGCAGAGGGCCGAGAGAGCACCTCGTGACGATCGATCCAGTAACCCGAACGGCTTTATCGACCCTTCCAAGGAGACCACCATGAACACGATCACTTCCACATCCCTTCGCACCCTGGTTGCCGGTGCGATTCTCAGCGCCCTGGCTTTCAGCTTCGCGACCGTCTCCCGCGCCGGTGACGGCACGGCTCCCCCGCAGGTCGTTGTGAAATTTGCGGATCTCGACGTCTCGACTTCACAGGGCGCGGCGGCTCTCTATCGCCGGATCCACAGCGCGGCCGTCGACGTGTGCTCACGCATTTACGACAGGGAACTAGCCTACAGGCTGCACAAGGATGTCTGTTTGCAAGCAGCAATCGGAGACGCGGTGATAAAGGTCAATCGCCCGGCGTTGTCCGCTGTCTTCGCCTCCAAGTTCGGCGTGTCGCCGCCGATGGTGCTGGCCGCGGCGGGGACTCGCTAGTCGCGTGCGGCAGGTTGCCCTACCGGGCACCCTTGAGGACTCGGGCTCAGCACGCAAGCGTGCGCCTGGGTCCTTTCCTTTAGCTAGCTGGCGTTCGCGGCGATCCGCCGCGTCGCCTCAAAACTTCGGGCTCGCCAGCAAGTAATAAAGGCCGCCCGCGACCAAGATGGTCACGGGCAGCGTGAGCACCCATGCCATGACGATGCGCCGGATCATGCCCCAGCGAAGCCCGGCGCCGGAGCTCACCATGGTGCCGCCGATTCCCGAGGTCACGATGTGCGTGGTGCTCACGGGCAGGCCGGTGAAGCCGGCCGTACCGATCAGCAGTGCGGACACCACCTCGGCGGAAGCGCCCTGTGCGGGGGTCAAGTGCACGTTGCCGAGGCGCTCGCCGAGCGTCTTTACGATGCGCTTGTAGCCGATCATCGTGCCTACACCTAAGCACACGGCGGACAGCATGCGCACCCAGAAGGGGGCGTATTCGACGTAACTGCCGAGCTGCTTGCTCAAGCGTTGCGCCTGCTTCTTTTCCGGCGCGCTGATCGATTTGGATTCCTCGGCGTGCTTGAGTTGCGAGATCACGCGATAGACGTCGTCGCGTACGTTGGACTTCTGCTGCTTGGTCTGCGCGTGCGCGGCGGCCGTGGGCGAGCCGGACGGTGCGGCGGCGGGGGCGGGCGAGTCGGGCGGCGCAGAGGTCGCGGTGGGCGCCTCCGCCGGCGAGGCATTCATTCGTTGTTCGATGGAATGCACGGAATCGAGCGCCGTCTGCTTCTCGTCGTCGCCGTACTTGCTGATCAGCGGTTCGGCTTGCTCGAGGATAGCGGGCAGCTGGTCGAGCGAGCTGTGCGCCTGTGGGTTCAACGCGTAGCTCGCTGGAAACAGGCCGATGATGGTGAGCATGATGAGCCCGATGCTCTTCTGTCCGTCATTCGTGCCGTGCGCGAAGCTCACGCCGCTGCAGGTCAGGATGAGGATGCCGCGCATCCACCAGATCGGCGGCTTGTCGTCGACAGGCTTGTAGAGGTTCTCGTCGTGCAGGGTCTTGCGGCAGACGAGATACAAGAGCCCGGCGAGCACGAATCCCAGAATCGGCGACAACGCGAGCGCCTCGAGCACTTTCCACAGCTGCGGCCAGTGCACGCCGTCCGCGACGCTTCGTGAGCGCGCAAACGCATTGCCGACGGCGACGCCGATCAGGGAGCCGATGAGACAGTGCGAGCTCGAGTTGGGCAGCGCCAGCCACCAGGTGCCGATGTTCCAGAACAGCGCCGCCACGAATAGCGCGACCAGCATGCCGACCGCGGGGCCGCCGTCCGGAGGGGACAGCACCTCGGCCGGAATGAGCTCGACCAGCGCATACGCCACCGCGATGCCGCCGAGCAGAACACCCAGGAAATTGAGGACTCCCGACAGCATCACGGCCAGTCCCGGCGAGAGCGACTTGGTGTAGATCACCGTGGCGACGGCATTCGCCGCGTCATGAAATCCGTTGGTGGCCTCGAACAGGACCACCATCACGAAGCAGAAAATCAACAGCGCGATGGCGAGCGCGGAGGCCGGATCTAGCTGTGTGAGCATCTTGAAACCATTGCATCGAATCGTGACACGGAGATTGCACGCCGTGTAGGCGCGCAACGCTACTCGGTGTCGGTCTTGCGCACCTCGAGGTAGCTCAAGATGCCGAGAGCCGCCTCGCGGCCTTCGAACACCGCGGTGACCACGAGGTCGGAGCCGCGCACCATGTCGCCGCCGGCGAATACCTTCGGATTCGTGGTCTGAAACTTGCGCGGCGCGAGTCCGGAGACACGTACGCGGCCATTCCCGTGCAAGGCGATCCGATGGCTCTCAAACCAGCGCGGCGGGCTCGGGTTGAAGCCGAATGCCACGATCACCGCGTCGGCCGGAATGGTCTCCTCCGTTCCCGGAACGACCTCGGCCACGCGCCGCCCGCGCGGACCCGGCGGTCCCAGGCGCGTCTGCACGAGCTTCACCCCTTCCACGCGATCGGAGCCGACGATCTCGATGGGCTGGCGGTTGAACAGAAAGGTGACGCCCTCCTCCTTGCTGTTCTTGTAATCGCGCCGCGAGCCCGGCATGTTGGCCTCGTCGCGCCGATAGGTGCACGTTACGGAGAGCGCGCCCTGGCGGATGGCGGTGCGATTGCAGTCCATTCCGGTATCGCCGCCGCCGAGCACGACGACGTGCTGGTCGCGCATGTCGATGAATCCCGTGGCCGGGTTCGGCAAGCCGAGCTCGCGGTTGATGTTCGATACCAGATAAGGCAACGCCTCGTGGACCCCCGGCAGGTCCTCGCCGGCGAATCCGCCCTTCACGTACGAGTAAGTGCCCATCCCCAAGAACACCGCATCGAATTCGCGCACGAGATCCTCGAAGGCAAGGTCGCGCCCGATTTCCACTCCGAGTCGAAACTCGACCCCCATCTCCTGCATGATTTCACGGCGCTTCTCGACGACGTCCTTCTCGAGCTTGAACGGCGGAATGCCGAAGGTGAGAAGTCCCCCGACCTTGGAATAGCGGTCGAACACCACGGGTGTGACGCCGTTGCGCACCAGGATGTCGGCGCAGCCGAGCCCGGCGGGGCCCGCGCCGACGATGGCGACGCGCTTGTCCGTGCGCACGACGTGCGAGAGGTCCGGCTTCCAGCCCTGCTTGAACGCCTCGTCGGTGATGTACTTTTCGATCGCGCCGATGCTCACCGCGCCCAGGCCGTCGTTCAGCGTGCAGGCGCCCTCGCACAGCCGGTCCTGCGGGCAGATCCTGCCGCAGACCTCGGGCAAGGAATTGGTTTGATGCGAAAGCTCCGCCGCCTCGAACAGCTTGCCGGCGTTGACCAGCTCGAGCCAGTTCGGAATGTAGTTGTGGACGGGGCATTTCCACTCGCAGAAGGGATTCCCGCAAGAGAGGCAGCGCCCGGCCTGCTGCGCGGCGCCGTCGGCATCGTATTGCGAATAGATCTCGCGAAAATGCCGGGTGCGCGCCTCGACATCGAGTTTGTCGGGGTCGCGGCGCGGAATGTCCAGAAATTGGAGGTACTTGTCGGCCATGAGAGGTTCGGCGCGGCCCTTCAGGCCGCGCGCCGCAGATCGACGAGGAGCGAGGCGATGGCGGCGGCTTTCGGCTTCACCACCCAGAAGCGTCCAATGTAGGTGCGGAAATCGTTGAGAATCTGCTGCCCCCACACGCTTCCGGTCGCTTCCACGTGCTGCTCGATGAGCCCGCGCAAGTGCTGCACATGGGTCCCCATGCCCTCCGGCGAGACGCGGTGAATGTCGATCAAATCGTGGTTGTAGCGGTCGACGAAATCGCGCTCGAGATCGAGCACGTAGGCAAATCCGCCGGTGAACCCGGCGCCGAAGTTCACGCCGGTGCGGCCGAGCACGCACACGACGCCGCCGGTCATGTACTCGCAGCAATGATCGCCGGTGCCCTCGACCACGGCGAGCGCGCCGGAATTGCGCACGGCGAAACGCTCTCCCGCAGTGCCCGCCGCATAGAGCTCGCCGCCGGTCGCGCCGTACAGGCAGGTATTACCCATGATCACCGTATCGCGCGCGCTGAACGAGGCCGCCGCGGGGGGCTTCAAGACGATTTTGCCGCCCGCCATGCCCTTGCCCACGTAGTCGTTGGCCTCGCCTTCGAGATGCAAGTGCAGACCGCCCGCGTTCCACACGCCGAAGCTCTGGCCCGCGGAGCCGCGGAGCGTCACCACCAAAGGGGCATCGGCCATGCCGTTGTTGCCCCAGCGTTTGGCGATCTCCCCCGACACTCGCGCGCCGATGGAGCGGTGGAAATTGCTCACGGAATAAGCGAATCGACCGCCGAGCCGGCCGTGAACGCTTGCGCGCATGTCGGCGAGCATCTGCTCGTTGAGCGCTCCCTTGTCGAAGGGTTCGTTGCGCGCCTCCGTGCAGTACTGCGGAGCGCTCGACACGAGCGCCGCGTTGGCGAGCAGCGGCTTGAGATCGAGCTTGCGCTGCTTCGAGGTCTCGCCGGGCAGAATCTCCAGCCTGTCGGTCGCGCCGATCAGCTCGGCGATGCTGCGCACGCCGAGGCTCGCCATGATCTCCCGGCATTCTTCGGCCACGAACCGGAAGTAGTTCATGACCATCTCGGGCAGGCCGATGAAATAGCGGGCGCGCAGCACATTGTGCTGCGTGGCGATGCCGGTCGCACAGTTGTTGAGATGGCAGATGCGCAGGTACTTGCAGCCGAGCGCCACCATCGGCGCGGTGCCGAAGCCGAAGCTCTCCGCACCGATGATCGCCGCCTTGATGACGTCGAGTCCCGTCTTCAACCCCCCGTCGGTCTGCAGCCGCACGCGATGCCGCAGATCATTGGCGCGCAAGGTCTGATGAGTCTCGGCGATGCCGAGCTCCCACGGCGTCCCCGCGTACTTGATCGAGGACAGGGGACTCGCGCCCGTGCCTCCGTCGTAGCCGGAGACGGTGATGAGGTCCGCGTAGGCTTTGGCGACGCCCGCGGCCACGGTGCCGACTCCGGGTTCGGCCACGAGTTTCACCGACACCAGCGCTTGGGGATTGATCTGCTTCAGATCGAAGATCAGCTGGGCGAGATCCTCGATCGAGTAGATGTCGTGATGCGGCGGCGGCGAGATGAGTCCGACGCCCGGGCGCGCGAACCTCAAGCGCGCGATCATGTCGTTCACCTTGTGTCCGGGAAGCTGCCCGCCCTCGCCGGGCTTCGCGCCCTGGGCGATCTTGATCTGCAGCACCTCGGCGTTGATCAGGTATTCGGGCGTCACGCCGAAGCGCCCCGAGGCGACCTGCTTGATCTTGGAGTTCTTCTCCGTGCCGTAGCGCGCGGGATCCTCGCCGCCCTCGCCCGAGTTCGAGCGCGCACCGAGGCGGTTCATGGCGATGGCGAGGGCCTCGTGCGCCTCCGGCGAGAGCGCGCCCAGGGACATACCGGCGCTGTCGAAGCGCGCCAGGATCGCGGACACCGGCTCGACGTCCTCGACGGGAATCGCGGGGCCGCCCTTCAGCTTCAGCAAATCGCGGATGCAGGACACGGGCCGGGCGTTGACCAGCGCGGCGAACTGCCGGTACTGCTCGTAATCGCCCGCGGCGACGGCTGCCTGCAGGGTCGCGATCACGTCGGGGTTGTACATGTGGTATTCGCCGTCGTGCATGTACTTGAGGAGCCCCCCCTGGCTCACGCTCACGCTCGAATCCCACGCGCGCCGCGCGAGATAATCGGCGTCCGCCTTCAAATCCTCGAAGTCCGCTCCCTCGATGCGGCTCTCGGACCCCTCGAAGCACAGATTCACCACCTCCGAGCCGAGACCGACGATCTCAAAGAGCTGTGCACTGCGATAGCTCGCGATCGTCGATATACCCATCTTGGACATGATCTTGAACAGCCCCTTGCGGATGCCGCGCCGGTAGCTGCGGCCGAGCTCCTGGCGCGAGTCCGCGTCGGTGAGCGCGCCCTTGCGCATCAGATCGAACAGGGTCTGATAGGCGAGATACGGGTACACCGCCGTCGCGCCGTGGCCGATCAGGCAGGCAAAATGATGCGCATCGCGCGCAGTCCCGGTCTCCACCAGAATGTTGCAGCGGCAGCGCAGGCCGGTCTTGACGAGGCGGTGATGCACCGCGCCCGTGGCGAGCAGCGCGTGGATCGGGATCTTGCCCTTCACGAGGTAGCGGTCCGACAGGAGCAGCACGAGCTTGCCGGCGCGCACGGCCGCCTCCGCCTCGTCGCACACCTCGAGAATCGCGGTCTCGAGGTCCACCGCGTGGTCGGACTGCAGGTCGATGAAGGCGTGCGGCACGCCCTCATTCTCGAGCCCCATGATCTGGCGGAGCTTGCGCTGCGAGAGGACGGGCGAGCTCAGCACGATCTGCTCGGCGTGCTGTGCGGCCGGCACGAAGATGTTGCACTCGGGTCCGATCTGCGTCTGCAGCGACATGACGATGCTCTCGCGCAGACTGTCGATCGGCGGATTGGTGACTTGCGCGAATTGCTGCCGGAAATAATCGTAGAGCGAGCGCACCTTGGTCGACAGCACCGGCATGGGTGTGTCGTCGCCCATCGAGCCCACCGCCTCGCTCTCGTCCTCGGCGAGCACGCGGATGATGTCGTCGCGCTCCTCGGCCGAGACGTTGTACATCTTCTGGAAGACCGCGAGCGTGTCGCGGTCGAACGGCTCGGCGGCGAGGCGCGGATCGATCAGATCGGTCTGCAGATAGCGCACGCCCTTCTTGAGCCACACCTTGTACGGATGGCGGCTCTTCAGGAGATCGTCCACCTGCTTCGAGTCCATGAGCTCTGAGGTTTGCAGATCGAGCGCCAGGATCTCGCCCGGTCCGAGCTTGCCCTTGCGCACCACGTTCTCGGGCAGGTAATCCCACACGCCCGCCTCGGAGGCGATGGTGATGTGGCGGTTCTTGGTGATCACCCAGCGCGCGGGACGCAGGCCGTTGCGGTCGAGGGTGCAGCACGCATAGCGCCCGTCGGTGAGCACGATGCCGGCCGGACCGTCCCACGGCTCCATGTGGGTCGCGTAGTACTCGTAGAACGCCTTCAAGTCCGGATCGATCATGTCCACCGATTGCCAGGCGGGCGGTATCAGCATGCGCATGGCGTGCATCGGGTCGAGACCACCCATCAACAAGAGCTCCAGCATGTTGTCGAGCGACTGAGAATCGGAGCCGGTGAGCGAGACCACGGGCAGCACTTCGCCCAGGTCCGGCAGGAGCGGCGAGCGGAACAGGGGACCGCGCGCCACGGCCCAGGAGCGGTTGCCCTGCACAGTGTTGATCTCGCCGTTGTGGGCGAGATAGCGGTACGGATGCGCGAGCCGCCATTGCGGCAAAGTGTTGGTGGAGAAGCGCTGGTGGAACACCACCACCGAGGCCTCCAGGCGCGGATCCTCGAGATCGGGGTAGAACTGCGCGAGGTGCTGGGGCATGACCATGCCCTTGTAGACGATGGTGCTCGCGGAGAGGGAGGGAACGTAGAACGCGGGGTTGCTCGCCTCGAGCTGCTTCTCGGCGCGCCGCCGCGCCATGTAGAGCCGCCGATTGAAGGTGGCCTCGTCGATATCGAATCCCGCATTCACGAACAGCTGCTCGATGTGCGGGAGCGTCCGCAGGGCCTCCTCGCCGCAAGCCCCAGGGTCGATGCGCAGCGGGCGAAAGCCCGCGACGCTCAGCTTCTCGCGCTCGATCTCGGCCGCGAGCACCCGGCGGGCGGCATCGGCCTGCGCCGGATCGCGGTCCAAGAACACCAGGCCCGCCGCGAACTGCGCCGCGAGCTTGATCCGCGATTCCTGGGCCACCGCCCGCAAGAACGCCCTGGGCATCTTGATGAGCAGGCCGCAGCCGTCGCCGGTCTTGCCGTCCGTTGCGATGGCGCCGCGATGCGTGAGGCGGTTCAAGGAACTGATGGCCGTCTGCACGACCCAGTGGCTCGGCTGGTCGTCGAGACTTGCGATCAGGCCGAACCCGCAGGAGTCGCGCTCATAACGGGCGCGATACAGACCCCAATCGGTGGCCCGAGGATCCTGCGCGCGCGCAGGCGCTCCTTCCGGATTTCGTTGCTTCGACATAATAGACGCCCGTGCGCAGCCGCACCTCGAGCGCGACAACGCTCAAAGAACGGCCGCAAAATAAATTAAATCGGTTCCGGGCGCTCGGTTCGGGGCGGGTCCATGCCGCCGGGTGGGGCAAACGCCTTCAAGCGCGCCTAGTATGAGGTCATGATACCGGGGCGGCGAGTGCCGTCAACCCGCGATGTAGCGCTCGAGTTGCTCGATCTGGGCGGTTTGCTCCTCGATCACGGCTTTGACCAGATCGCCGATCGACAGGATGCCGACCACGCGGCCGGCCTCGACCACCGGCAGATGCCGGAAGCGGCCCTGGGTCATCATCTCCATGCAATGCCGCACCGTATCGGTGAGAGTCACGGTGACGGCCGGAGAGGTCATGATCTCGCTCACCGAAGTGTCCTGGGAGGAGCGCTGCTTCAGAATCACCTTGCGGGCATAGTCGCGCTCGGAAATGATGCCGACCAGCGAGCCTTGCGCCGACCCGGGGCTCGATCCCGGGTTCATCACGAGGAGCGCGCCCACATGGTGGGTGGCCATGAGCTCGATGGCCTTCAGCACCGAATCGGTGGGCGCGACCCAGAAGAACTCGTTGCCTTTCTGACGCAGCAAATGACTGACGGTCTGCATGGAACCCCCAACCCCCAGCCAACCCCTGGGGCGTAGCGCGGCAAATCCGGCGCGAGGCTAAATCCGCCTCCGCCCGAATGACTATACTCCCGCCTCTTGCCAGGACAAGTGACCCTATGAAACGCGAGGACAGCGCGCCCGACACCCCGCCCGAGGCCGAAATGCGCCCCCGCGTGGTCGCCTCCCCGCACGGCAACCGGATGGACCCCTATTACTGGCTGCGCGACGACGAGCGCAGCGACCCGGCGGTGCGGGCCTATTTGGAGGCCGAGAATGCGTACAAGGAGCGCCGCCTCGCCGGACCGCTGCGCGAGGTGCTGTACCGCGAGATCGTCGGGCGGCTGAAGCAGGACGATGCGAGCGTTCCGTACTTCAAGGATGGGTACTGGTACTACACGCGCTTCGAGACCGGCAAGGAGCACCCGATCTTTGCGCGGCGCAAAATCACGCTCGAGGCAGCCGAGGAGATCGTCATCGACGGCAACGAGCGTGCGGCCTTGGGCCGCGCGGCGGGCCGCGAGTTCTACCAGCTCGGCGCGGCCGAGGTCTCGCTCAACGGCGAGTGGCTGGGGTTCTGCGAGGACTTCGTCGGCCGGCGCCAATACGAGCTGCGCTTCAGGAATTTGCGCACGCGCGAGGTGTTCGAGGATCCCATCTCGAACGTCGAATCCGACCTCGCGTGGGCGAACGACAACGCCACGGTGCTGTACGTCGAGAAGGACCCGGAGACGCTTCTCGGGCTGTACGTGAAGAAGCACACGCTCGGCGCGGATCCCGCGCTCGACCCCGTCATGTTCACGCAAGCCGACACGAGCTTCTACACGGGGGTCGTCAAGTCGAAATCGGAGCGCTACATCTTCATTTCCATGGAGAGCACGGTGTCCTCCGAGTGGCACTACGCCGATGCCGACGACCCCGCGCTCGAGTTCAAGGTGTTTCTGCCGTACGAGCGTGACCACGAGTACCAGATCGAGCACCTCGGCGAGCACTTCATCATCCGCACCAACTGGCGCGCGAGCAATTTCCGTCTGATGCGCGCGCGCGTGGGGGCGCCGGGCGACCGGTCGAGCTGGCAGGAGTTGGTCGCGCACCGCGAGGACACCTTCATCCAGGACTTCGACGTGTTCGAGCGCTTCATCGCCTTGAGCGTGCGCTCGGGCGGTCTGCAGAAGATCAGCATCCAGCCGCTGGGGCCGGCGGGTGATGCGGCAGGCGCACCGCAGTTCTTCGTCGCGAGCGAGGAGCCCGCCTACTCGATGGCGTTGAGCATGAACCCGCGGCTCGACACCGAGGTGCTGCGCTACAGCTACTCCTCGCTGACCACACCGACCACCGTCTACGACTACGACGTGCGTACCGGTGCGCGGCAACTGCTGAAGCGCGATCCGGTGCTCGGGCCATTCGATCCCGCAAGCTATCAGACCGAATATCTCTGGGTCCGCGCGCGCGACGGCAAGCAGGTGCCGGTCTCCCTGGTCTACCGCCGCGGCTTCAAACGCGACGGCACCGCGCCGCTCCTGCAGTACGGCTACGGGGCCTACGGGCTATCCATGGATCCTTATTTTTCGTCGGCGCGCCTCTGCCTGCTCGATCGCGGCTTCGTGTTCGCCATCGCCCACGTGCGCGGCGGACAGGAGCTCGGGCGCGCGTGGTACGACGACGGGCGTCTTCTGCACAAGAAGAACTCGTTCGAAGACTTCATCGACGTGACCCGCCATCTTACGTCCCTCGGCTATGCGGACCGCACCAAGGTCTTCGCCATGGGCGGGAGCGCGGGCGGCCTCCTGGTGGCGGCCGTCGCCAACATGGGCTCGCAGGACTATCGCGGCATCGTCGCGCAGGTGCCGTTCGTCGACGTAGTCACCACCATGCTCGATGAGAGCATTCCTCTCACGACGAACGAGTTCGACGAGTGGGGCAATCCGAACGACCGCAAGTTCTACGATTACCTCCTCTCCTATTCGCCCTACGACAACGTGAGTGCACAGCGCTACCCATCGATGCTCGTCACCTGCGGCCTGTGGGACAGTCAGGTCCAGTACTATGAGCCCGTCAAATGGGTGGCGAAGCTGCGACGCTACAAGACTGACGCCAACCTACTACTGCTGCACGTGGAGATGGAAGCCGGTCACGGCGGGAAGTCGGGCCGCTTCGAGCGCTATCAGGAGACTGCGATGGAATACGCGTTCCTGCTGATGGAGCTCGGCATCACCGAGTGAGCCCGTGCGGGGGAAAAAAAGGCGCCGCGAGCGGGGAAGCTTAATCGCGGCGCCTGAGTACCATCAACCAAAGGGGAGAACGCAAAAACATCAATGCATCGACATCAATCTAGACACTTGAAGGCAATGAGCGTCGAGCCGTTGCGATCCGCGCCGGAGCCATCCGGGCCGGACCACCGCGCAGCGGCGCGTGCGGCGAAGGCCACGCGCGCATCGATTCTTTCGAAGGCAAACTGACCGTCCGCCCGCCGTACCAGCAAGGCCGCCCCTGGGCTGCCTGCCGGCATCAACATTGCGACGATCCGCGATTGCATCCCGCTGTCCTCGGCTCGAAACTCGATGACCTAGACCAAGCAATCTCCGTGCCAGGGCGAAAATGCAGTCAGATCAATAGGTTGAGCTACGCGTGTAGGACGGCGACTGACAGGAATTGTCAGTCGTGTGACGTACTGCGACCAGAGTGCCGAGGTTAAGTCAAACCGCGCACGATCACGCAGGGCTGGGACTTGGCCTTCAGATCCTTGCAGATCTTGCGCGCGTGGCTTTCGCTCGCGCCCACGCCCTGCAGGCGGTACAGCATGCCGCTCGCAGTTTTCTTCGGCACCACCTTGGGGGTCAAGCCGGCGAACAGCTGCGGATATTCCTTCTGCAGCCGCTCCCAGTGCTTGTTCGCCGCCGCGCTGCCGGAGCGAAACGCGCCGAGCTGAACGGCATAGGTCCCCTCGGCCTGTTTGCCGGCAGGCGCGGGGGGCGCAGGGGGCGCACCCCTTCGCGGAGCGGGCTTGGGCGCGGGAGCGACCCGGTTCGAGGCCGCTGGGGCCGGCGGCGTCTCCTCGCCGGCCGGGCCTGCGCCGACGGCGGTGCCGGCGGGAGCTTCCGGTGCGGTGCCCGGCGCGGCGGGCGTCCCTGCCGGAGACTGGGCCATGCTGAAATTCTCGAGCCGATTGCGCGCCTCGGTCGCGGACTGGCCCTCGGGGTACTGATTGAGATAAGCCTGATACGCCTCCGGGGTGTCGGCATCGCGCGCCTTCTGCCAGTCGCGGTCGTCGTAAAGCTCCTTGAGTCTCGCCTGGGCCTGCGGCGTGAACTCGCCGCTCGGATATTTCTTCAGGAACTGCTCGTACGCCTCGGGCGTGTTGCTCTCCCGGGTCTTTTGCCAGTCGCTTTGCTGCCGGCTGCAGCCGGCGAGGCCGATGATGAGCGCGCAACAGCACGCAAGTGCGAATCGTTTTCTCTGCATTTTCCCTTCTCGACGGCGCAGTGTTTTTGGACGCCTCATTCTACTTTAGATTTTCGGCCTCTGTCGGCGACGCCAAGCTCGTCACATCAGCGGCGGGGTGAGTTGGGATAAAAGGAGCCGGATGAAAGAGCCGAAGCGGCGATTCTTCGACTTCGATCTCGGTTTGCCGACCCCGACCGTCATCGGTGCCGAGTCCGTCGTGGTCGGCGACATTCGCGGCGCGGGTCAATTCGTCGTGTCCGGCGAGGTGCACGGCGACGCCGAGATCACGGGCAGCCTGAATCTGGCCGTCACGGGCGTTTGGAACGGACATATCCAGGCCGAGCGGGCCGTCATCGCCGGCAAGATCACCGGCGGCCTCACGGTGCAGGGCAAGCTGGAGATTGGCTACACCGCCGTGATTCGCGGCAAGGTGAGCGCGCGCACCATCGCGATCGCCAAGGGCGCCATCATCGACGGCGACGTCGAGGTCACCTCCGATACGCCGATGCTCGAATTCGAGGAAAAGCGCAGCCAATGAAGCCGCCGCTGTGCGCGAACGGCGACATGCGCGGTAAATTTTGTGTGTTGGCGCGTATTCGCTCATCCTAGGCACTTTTTGGCGCAAGCGCCGCGAAGCCTCAGGAATACTCAAGGATAGATGCGAGCATTCGATGTAGTCGTCGTGGGCGGAGGTATCCACGGAGCCGGGGTGCTGCAGGCTGCCGTCGCCGCGGGACATAGCGCGCTCCTGATCGAGAAGACCGCCCTGGCGAGCGGCACGTCGAGCCGCTCGAGTAAATTGATTCATGGCGGACTGCGCTACCTCGAGTCGGGCCAGTTTGCGCTCGTACGCGAGAGCCTGCACGAGCGAGCAGTCCACCTGCATATCGCGCCCGACTTGGTGCAGCTCAGACCCTTCTTCATTCCGGTCTATAAAGAAACGCGCCGCCGCCCGTGGCAGCTCAAGCTCGGGCTCTGGCTGTACGCGCTCCTCGGCGGATTCGATGCGAGCACGCGCTTCGGTGACGTGCCGAAGAGCGAGTGGCCGCAACTCGACGGCCTGAAGACGCGCGATCTCGACGCGGTCATCCGCTATCACGACGCTCAGACGGACGACGCACAGCTGACGCGTGCCGTGGTCGAGTCGGCGCGCGCCCTCGGCGGAGAGATCGCCGTGCCGGCCCGATTCGTGGGCGCGACGCTGCTCGATGACGGCGTGCGAGTCGCCTTCGAGAGCGGCGGCGAGCGCACGGAATGCCGCGCCCGGGTGCTGGTGAACGCCGCGGGGCCCTGGGCACCCGAGGTCGCGCGCGCGGTCGAGCCGGCCATCCACATACCCGACCTCGATCTGGTCCAAGGCACGCACATCGCCCTCCCCATGCGCGTGACCCAGGGTATCTATTACGTGGAGAGTCCGAGCGACGGCCGCGCCATCTTCGTCATGCCATGGCACGACGGGACCCTGGTGGGCACGACCGAGACGCCCTTTCACGGGGAGCCAGACCAGGTCGCGCCTCTCCCCGAGGAAGAGGAATATCTGCTAGCCGTCGCGCGCCACTATTTTTCGGCCGCCAGCGGCTTCACCCGCAAGGATATCGTGCAGCGCTTTGCGGGCCTGCGCGTCCTGCCCGCGGCGTCCCAGAAGGCCTTCGACCGGTCTCGGGAGACGATTTTTACCACCGACCGTGACCCGTATCCACGCGTGCTCGGAATCTACGGGGGCAAACTCACAGGTTGGCGCGCGGCCGCCGAGCACGTGCTCGAGCGCATCCAGCCCTCGCTCGGAGAGAGCCAGCGGCGGGCGTCGACGGATCAGCTGGTGTTGAGGAGAGCACTATGATGAAACCTGGCAGAGTCGGCTCCGCGGCGCTCGGACTCGCGCTGCTCGCGCCGCTCGCCCATGCGGACGGCGATTACATCAGTCCGACCGACGATCGCATGCGGGTGTCCCTCGGAGCCATGCACGTGTCCTCCTCGACCACCATCCGGGCGGACAGCACCACGGGCGTGCAGGGCACGGTTCTCAACGGCGAGAACCAGTTCGGATTGGACAAATCGGATTACGAGCCGAAGTTCGAGGTCATGGTGCGCGCTGGAACGCGCAATCGCTTGTGGCTCAACTACTTCACGCTGGATCGCGACGGCAGCACGGTCGTCCAGCAGCCGATCGTGTTCCGCGACGTCGTGCTGCAGCCCGGCGAGCCGCTGCAGTCGGAGCTCGATCTGCGCCTGCTCAGCCTCACGTACGGCTATTCATTCTGGCATGGCGAGAAGCTCGAGCTCGCAGCAACGCTGGGAATCACCTCGGTGCAGATCAACGCCCAGGCCAAGGTGGCGACCGAGCAGGTGCACGTGAACGAGACGGAAACCGCGGCGGGCCCATTCCCGACGCCGGGATTGGCGGCGACCTGGGCAGTGAGCAAGCACTTCTATCTCGACGGCCGCGTGCAATATCTGAATCTGCACATCAACGATCTCGACGGATCGCTCGGCATGGGGGAACTCAACCTGCTGTATCGCATTCACCCGAACGTCTCGTTCGCCCTCGGCTACGCCGAGATCAAGGCGCACGTCGACTCGACCAAGAGCTCCGACTCCGGGCTCTTCGACTTCAACACCAAGGGACCGCAGCTCTTCGTCAGGGTGTCGTTCTAGACAGGCGCGCGGCGGACGCCGTCACGAGGCGGGCTCGACGCTGTACTCCACCCGATTGTTGGCGGACGCCGCACGATTCCATTCACCGGCGGTGAGGGTATCGCTGTGCGCGGGGTAGGCCGCCGGCGCGCGGGGTGAAGCGGCATTTTCCGTGACGACGTTGATGGCGCCGCCAGTGCGCTGGCGCACGCCCGCCACGAGGTTCGCGAACGAGAGCGATTGGCGCTGCTGGCCGGACAAGGAGTCTTCGAACGGATTGCCGACGAGATCGCATTTGCTCACCGGCAGACTGGGCGCCGCCGGCACGAATCCGTCCGCCGCATTGCCCGTGAGACAGAAAATCCCGGGGGAGCTCGTGAGCTTCACCACGCCGCGAAAGCCCTGCGCTTCGAGCTTGCTCAGCACATCGCGCAGCACATCGACGCGGCTGCGGTCGAAGGGCAGCTCGCCGTACGGGACCGGCTCGGAGCGCGACAGTCCCGCGGCGCTGTCTGCGCGCGCACCGCCGTCCGTCCGAGCGCCCCCCTCACCGCGCACCGCGCCGTCGGCAGGCGCGGCGCCATCGGCCGGCGCAATATCCGCTCCGGCGTTGGCCTTCTGCGCCGCCGTGCCAGCCGCGACTGCGGCGGCGAGATCCTTGACCGTGGCCGCCATTTGGTCGCTCGCCTGCTTGAGGTCGGCATCGCCCAAGCGCAGGGCGGCGAGCTCTTGCTGAGTTCGCATCAAATCCTTGTGCGATAGCCACTGGAGCGCGCACATGCTGCCGAGCAGGACGAGCCCGAGGACTGCCAGAGCCCAGGGCCATGCAGGGTGAGCCGGCCGGGTGGGCGCGGCCGGCTCCGGGGGCGGTCCCGACGTCGGCACGGGGCGCAAGAGGTCGGCCTCGAGCCGGCTCGCCATGCTGTCCAGACTCGCAACGATGAAGCGGCGCAGGTCGACGGAGTGCTGCTTGACCGCCGCCTCGATGCGGCGGCCGAGGTCGGAGGAAGCCGCGGCCGGCGGCGGACGCTCGACCTGACCGCTCGAGCCGATCTCCACCGGGACGAGCGCGGGCTCGTCGAGCTCGCGCCGATCCGGCAACAGATGCAGCTCGTACAGCACCTTCGATACGTCGACGGGCCGCACCTGCTTCGGCAGAACACCCATGGCGCCGAGCGCGCGGGCCTGGCCGACGTACAGCTCTCCCTCCTGGGAGGTGTACATCATGATCGGAATGGTCGCCGTCTGCGGATTGCTCTTGATCTCCTTCACCGCTTGCAGACCGTCCATCCCCGGCATGAGATGGTCCATGAAAATGGCGTCCGGCCTGCCGTGCTTCAGGTATTCAATGGCTTGCTCGGCCGATTCGGCCATGTCGACTTCGATGTCGTACTTCTCGAGCATCCTGCTCAAGATCACCCGGGCCGACTTGGAGTCGTCGACCACCAACGCACGCTTTTGCCCCATGGCGTTAGTCTAGCGCACTCTCTTTCGAAGCCTCGCCTCGGCATTACGAAGCCGTCGCGGAACGGTCGTGGGGCGAATGATGCGCTGCCGGGTCAGGCGGTGGGGGTGGGGGCGGGGGCGCCGCCGCTCTCTTCCTTGTTCTGACTGATCCAAGTCAGGGCGGACTCCACGTCGGCGAGCTCGCTGGCCGTGAACCCCTCGATTCTGACACCGGTCGCTTCCGCTTTCTTCTTGGCCAGCTCGGCGCTTGCGATGCTGTGCACCCACACCAGCCCACGACGTACCTTGGCGGTGAACTTTTGCTGCTTTTCTTCGTTCATCGTTCATCTCCTTAAAATGGTGTCAACTCTGAGAGGGGCACGATACACGACAACGGCGTCGATGAGGTACCTGGGCGGCCGGCCCGGCGCGGCCGGCCAGGCGCGGCCGGCGGAGGCCTCACTCGCGGATTCCGATGCCTCTGTTCAGAAGCGTTACGGCGAGCGCGAACATCAGCACCGCGGCACCGATCATGATCCCATAAGCAAGCGTGAGATCCACGTCGGACTCACCGAGGAAGCCGTACCGGAATGCGCTGACCATGTACAGGATGGGATTGGCGTGCGACAGGGCCTGAGCCCAGCCGGGCAGCATGGTCACCGAATAGAATACTCCGCCCAAGTACGTGAGCGGCGTCAGCACGAAGGTCGGAAACCACGAGATGTGATCGAAGTTCTTGGCAAACAAGGCGTTGATGAATCCGCCCAGCGAGAACACGACGCTCGTCAACAGCACGGCGGAGATGATGGCAAACACGTGGTGAACCGACAAACGCGTGAAAAACAGGGCCACGACGGTGACCACGGATCCGACCGCGAGGCCCCGCACGATGCCGCCCGCGACGTATCCCGACAGGATCAGCCAGTTCGGCAGCGGAGCGACCAAGAGCTCCTCCAGGTGTTTGCCGAACTTCGCGCCGAAGAACGAGGACACCACGTTGCCGTAGGAATTCGTGATGACCGTCATCATGATGAGGCCGGGCGCGATGAACTGCATGTAGCCGTAGCCGCCGACCTGCCCGACCCGCCTGCCGATCAGACTGCCGAAGATGACGAAGTACAGGGTGGCGGTCACCACGGGCGGCACGATGGTCTGCCCCCAGATGCGCACGATGCGGTTGAATTCACGAATCACCATGGTGGTGAATCCCACCCATTCGGCGCGCGCCAAGGACTGCCGCACGGTCAGGCTCCCTTGTCCGCGGCGCGGACGCTGTCGTCGACCAGACGCATGAACAGCTCCTCGAGCCGGTTGACCTTGTTGCGCATGCTGTTCACGCGCACGCCCTGCGAGGTGAGGTGCGTGAAGATCTCGTTCAAGCTCTGCCCTCGCGAGACTTCCACCTCGAGGGTGTGATCGTCGGTCATCTCGTTCCTGAACCCGGGCAGCGCCGGCGGCATGCTTACGGACTCACTCAGATTGAACACGAACACCTCGGTCTGGAGCTTGCGCAGCACGTTGGCCATGGTGTCGCGCTCGATGATGCGGCCTCCCTCGATGATGGCGACGTTGCGGCACAGATTCTCCGCCTCCTCGAGGTAGTGCGTGGTGAGGATGATCGTGGTGCCCTCGTCGTTGATTTTGCGCAGGAACTCCCACATCGAGCGGCGGATCTCGATGTCCACGCCGGCCGTCGGCTCGTCCAGGATGAGGAGCTTCGGCTCGTGCATCAGCGCACGCGCGATCATGAGCCGGCGCTTCATGCCGCCCGACAGGGAGCGCGCGATCGAGTTGCGGCGGTCCCAGAGCTGCAGCTGCTTCAAGTATTTTTCCGCCCGCTGCTTCGCGAGGCGCCGGGGAATCCCGTAGAAGCCCGCCTGATTCACCACGATGGTGTACAGCGATTCGAACAGATTGAAGTTGATCTCTTGCGGCACGATGCCGATGCAGGACTTGGCGAGCTCGAGCTCGCGATCGATGTCGTGACCGAATACCTCGACCTTGCCGCCCGTCTTGGTGACGAGCGAGGTGACGATCCCGATGATGCTGGTCTTGCCTGCACCGTTCGGCCCGAGCAGCGCGAAGAAATCCCCCTCGTCGACTTCCAGGTCGATGCCCTTGAGCGCCTTGATGCCGTTTTTGTAAACCTTCGTGAGCTGGCGTAGGACAAGAGCGTGCATAACAGCCGCGTAGCCTAAACTGCGGAAGGCTGGAGCCGCAACTTGACACGCCCGGCCGCCTTTGCGTTGCGGCGGCGGCGTATTGCTGCGGCGTCAGAGTGGGAGTCGCACGGCCGGCGTCAGGGCAAGAGATGCGCGGCGCCGAGCTGCAAACCGAAGAGCTGCACCCGGCGCAAACGCCTCGAATCGCCGCGCGCCGCCGCGGAGGCGAGCGCCCTCCAGTAAAACGCGCTGGTGCACCAGCGCGCGGATAGATTGGCGGCCTCGCTCGCAGCCAGCGCCGGCAAACGCTCCAGGCTCGCGGCGCGAAACGCGGCGGCCGTCGGCTCGGCCATGCCGAGCCACAGCGGCCCGGCGAGTTTCGGCGTCGAGGCGAGATGCCACGCGTAGAAGAGCGCGAGACGCACGAACGCCGCCAGGTCCTCCTCCACCGCCGCCTCGTCGGCGATGCGCCATGCTTCGCCGAGACGCGTGCGCCAGTGCGCGTCGTCGTGGAAGCGCAGATCGAACAGCGCGTAGGGGCAATCGGCCGCGGCGGAGCGCTCCTGCGCCGACAGGCGCGCGATGTGCGCCGCCGCTTCCTTCGGCAGCTTGAGCTGCTCGCTGTGCGCCGCGGCGAGATCCAGGAATCGGTGATTCAGCTCGCGCAGGGAGGCGAGCATCTGCGTCGAGAAGCTCGCCTGGCGCGCCCATGGAAAAGCATCCTGCATATCCCCTCCCGCGATCCTCCGAAGCCGACCCCCGGGCATTTCCGTCGCCTATCGCTGAAAAAGCCGGTGGCAGGAACGCTAACTTTGTGATTAATTTCTGTCAAATTATTTTGGCATGCATACCCCTGGAATTGCCCGCACCAAGGAGCCGCCCATGAGAGTCTCTGATGACCGCTACACCCGCGACCGCGAGCGCTTCGATCTGGCGCTGCGCCTGATCCGTCACGAAGCGCGCACGTTCACCATCCGCCAGTGGACCGGACTCAGCGACGATCGCATCCGCAAGCTCTACCGCAGCTACGTCATGAGCGCCGATGCGGCGGCCGTACTGCGCCACCGGGGCAAGTCGCCGCGTCAGGCGGCCTTCTTCTTCCGCAACGCCGAGGTGAATTTTCAGGCGGCGCAGCTCGCGAGCCTGTTGATGCTGTACGGCTTGCTGGGCGGCACGGCGCTCGGCATCGAGCCGCGCTATCGCGTCGGATCGCTCGACTCCGGAGCGCTCTTCTGCAAAGCGTATGAGGCCTACACCGAGCTGCACGTACCGGCCGCGATCTCGTTCGAGCACGCCTGGTTCCTGCTGCTCGCCCTCGCACGCGGCGACGAGCTCGGCGTCGCGCGCTGCGCCGCCTGCGGTGGTGTGCGGCTGCGCGACCTGCTGTCGAGGCACCGTACCGAGTGCGCGAGCTGCAATGCGCCGGGCCTGGCGGCTGCGCTCACGACCGAAGGATCTGCTGCGCCCTGCTAGAATCCCGGGATGCCGGAGAAGAACGTCTTCGCGGGTCCCTATCTCGAGCGGGAGGGACACCTGCGCGCCGACCCCGCGTGGCTCGAGAGCGCGCTCGCCGATCCGCGCAGCCGCGTCCTGCCGGTGTGGAATTCGCTCAATCTCGTCATGGGCGGCGAGCCGGCCGTCCCCTCCTCGAGCGGCACGGCGGAGGACACGGCGTTGCGTGCGGCGCTGCTCGGCGTGCACGAGATTGCACCGCAGCGAACGCCCGAGCTGGTGCTCCTCGGGCGCCGCGACGGGACCGATCTGTTCGCCTACGAGATCGAGTCCGACCAGCCGCCCGCCATCCCCGAGGGAACGCGCTTCGCGGAGCTGCGCACCGTGGCCGCGCTCATGCCGGAGGATCAGGCGGGCCTGCTCGGCTATGCCCGAGCGATGGTCAACTGGCGGCGCACGCACCGGCATTGCGGGCGATGCGGAACGCGCACCGTGCCGGCGAAGGCCGGGCACGTGCTCATCTGCACGAATCCCATTTGTCAGCACGAGCAATTTCCGCGCCTCGATCCGGCGATCATCGTGCTGGTGATCGACGGCGATCGAGTCCTGCTCGGGCGACAAGCGTCATGGCCGGCCGGGCGCTACTCGACGATCGCGGGCTTCGTCGAGCCGGGCGAATCGCTCGAAGATGCGGTAGCGCGCGAGGTGCAGGAGGAGACCGGCATCCGTGTGGACGGCATCGAGTACCACTCCTCCCAGCCCTGGCCGTTCCCGAGCTCGCTCATGCTGGGCTTCACGGCGCGGGCGGTCTCGCAGGACATCCAGCTGCGCGATCTGGAGCTCGAGGACGCGCGCTGGTTCACGCGCGAGGATATCGTGAGCGGCACGCCGTTCTTGCCGCCAAACGTCTCCATCTCGTTCCGCCTGATCGAGGATTGGTTCGATGCCGCGGCGGCGATCCCGCTGCGCGAGCTGCACGCGGCGGAGCCCGGAGCGCAGGCACGACGCTAGCGGGCTGTGCCCCTATTGGACTGCTGGCCGAACCTCGCGGGTTCGACAGCTGGCTCTATCGGCGCTCCCAGTGTCCGGGCCGCAACCGCCAACCGTCGCCTTGCCGCACCCACTCGTACGCCACCCAGTGATGGCCCGGCCGCGGCGCGGTCCAGCGGCCGGGCACCCACTCGTGCCGCCCGCCGACCCAGTTCCAGTAACCGCCGATCCACACATAACCCGCCTCGGGGGGAGCGGGGATGACATCCACTTGCGGCGGGGGCGGCGCGACCATCACGACGCCGTCGACGATGTGGCCCTGGTCGGGCGGCATCGCGCAGCCGGACAGCGCGAAGCCCAATGCGACCAGAAGCGATGGAAGAATCAGCCGTGAGCGGTGCATGCGCGAGAGCATAGCGCCATGGCAGCGCGGTCACCACGATCGCTTGACGTTATCCTCGCTGCGCCGGCGCGGCGCCGTCGATATCACCGGTGCATCGGCCGGGTCGGCGGAGGCCTTGACCCGATACATCTCGGCATCGGCGCGCTCGAGCAGCTCAGCAGCCGTGCGTCCGTCCTCCGGATAGACCGACACGCCGATCGCCGCCGTCACGCGCAGCTCTTCGGCCGCAACCCGGCAGGGCAATGCTACGCGGTCGGTAATGATGGCTGACACCTCGAGTGCGGCTTCGCGATCGGGAATGCGCGGCAAGAGGACGATGAACTCGTCGCCGCCGTAGCGGCAGATCAGGTCACCGGTGCGCGCCCGCGTCGCGATGCGCCCCGCGACGGCGAGCAGCAGCTCGTCCCCTGCCGCATGGCCGTAATCGTCGTTGATGCGCTTGAAGCCGTCGAGGTCGATGAACAGCAGCCCGAGCTGATGACCGTCGCGTGCCGCCGCGGCGATCGCCGCGGTGATGAGCTCGGACATGCGGCGCCGATTGTAAAGACCCGTAAGACCATCCCGATCCGCCAGGCGCAATGCGTGGGCCTCGCGCTCCTTGAGCGCGGCGATCTCGCGCAGCAACCGCGCGTTGATGGAGCGCAGCGTCGCGAGCTCGGCCGCCGTCGACACGCACAGCGGCGCACCGGCCAGGGACGCAGCCGCGAGCCGCGCCTCCAGAACGTCCTCGATTCGCCACTCGGTCATCGACTTGCCTGCGGCTGACATAATGTAACCTTCAAAAGACACCAATCTATTCAATATGTTAATTATGTTTCCGGATCGCTCCCGCCGACAGCGGCGGGAGGGGGCATATGCTGTCAGACCGTGCCGACGCGCCGGGGTTGCGCCCGCGAAAGGTAAAGGATTGTGGAGTGAGGCGACGCGGCCGCAGGATATCGCGGCCGGATCACGCCAAGAGATGCAGTCGCGTTAGCTCGCCGGAGCTCCCGCCATCATCAACGCCAACGCGGCGCGCACCCCTTCCCGGTCGATGCGCGCTCGACGCTGACTTGCCGATCGCCCGTTAAGCGAAAGGATCCGAACTCGTCGATGGCGGTAAGGGCTCGTGACCCAAGTCGCTGCCCGGCTCGACTTCCGGCGGCGGCGCTGACGGCGGTGCGATCGGAGCAACGGGCTTCGGCCGTGCCATCGGACTCTTCGGAGCCGACACGGCCTTGGGCGGCGGTACAGCCTTGGGCGGCGGTGCAGCCTTCGCCGGCGGTGCAGCCTTCGCCGGCGGTGCAGCCTTCGCGGACTTCGCCGGTGCTTTCCTCGGCGCTGCCTTCTTGGCCTTCTTGACTACCTTCGCTTTGCTCGCCTTCTTCGCAGGCCGGCCTTTCTTCTTCGCGGCGCTCCTCTTCGCGACGCTCTTCTTGGCGGCTGCGCGCTTTGCCTTGGCTGCCGGACGCTTCTTCGCTTTCCCCTTCGCTTTCCCCTTCGCTTTCTTCTTTGCCATGGTCAGTCATCTCCTCGCGGTCAATAGGGCTGCATGTGAGAGTAGCCCTGAAAAAGTCCGCTGTCATCTCGCTTGATGCTGGAGTCGATGATAGGGATTGCGTAGGCTCGAACGGTGATCCCGAACGAACCGATCCGTCCGTTGCAAGATGTTTGGTTGCGGCCGCGGCGTGTCTTTCGAGAGCTTGCCTCGCAGCCAGTGGGCCGCGTCGATCATCTGCTCGGCGCGGCGCAGGGCATGGTGAGCATGCTCGGGTACTGTCGCGCGAAAGATCTCGGCGCCAAATTCGGGTTGGGCGAGATCTTCTTCACGGCCAGCGTGACCGGCGCCGTGGTCGGCATCGCAAGCCTGCACATCATGGCGACGATCTATGCGCGGCTGGGCGCCCGCGCGGGCCGCACGGCGACGCGCCGCCAGGCCGTGCACGTGCTCGCCTACGGCGGCGTGCCGATGGCGGCGTCGCTCGGCATCTGGGTCTTGACCGCGCTCATCGCCGGCGAGATCACGTTCGTGCAGGCGCCGAAGGAGGTCGATGACTTCGTGGGTGTTTTGCTCGGGATGCAGTTCCTGAGCTACGTCGCGCTCCTGATGTGGAGCCTGGTGCTGCAGGTGATGGGCTTCAGCGAGGTCCTTGCGGTCTCGAACGCCAAAGCCTTCGGCATCTGGGTGCTCGGCCAGCTCATTGCCGTGCTCGCGATCCTGTTCGTGTACCTGCTGACGGCACCGCTGTTCGGGGCCGCCTGACGCCGCGAGCGCCGCTGGTCGACGTCTCTACGAGGCGCTGCTGTTCGGCGACTCGGCGGGCGCTGGCGGAACTTGCGCGGATGCGTCTTGGCGAGGCTCGGCGGGAGGGGTCGGGCGCGCCGCGTCCTTCATTCTGCGGATCACCGAACGGGCCACCTCGGCCGGTTGCCGGCGGCGCGGCGGGGCCTTGGGGACTGCGCGCTTGCGCGCGCGTCTCGGCGCCGAGGCGCGCACGGTCGGCGCCTTCGCCGTGCGGGCGGCCGCAGAGCGAGCGGCGGCCGGGCGCGGCCGCGCGGCGGGCTTGACGGCCTGCGCCTTCTTGAGCGCGCTCTTCGCAGCCTTCTTCGCCACTCTCGAGAGCTTCCGCAAGGTCTTGAGCTGGGCCTTCGCGTCGCGCACGCGCTTTTTCGCCTCCGCCGCCCGCTCAACCGCCCGCTTCGCGGCCGCGGCGAGTCGTCGGCTCGCCGCGATGCTCTTGATTCGTTGAACTCCCGATGATTGCTTCATCGCCATAATGCGCTCCCCTTCGATCTTGGCCGCAAGCTTAGCGCTCACATCGGCATCCCGCCATGGCCGAAGGGGCGGCCGGGCGCAGTCAGGGCAGAACGCGAAACAAGAAATGCCGGATGTCGGCGATCTCGGCCTCGCAAACCGAGTGCGGCATGCGGTATTGGTGCCATTCCACATCGAATCCCTGCGATTTGAGCAAGTCGCGCGACTCGAGGCCCATCCTCATCGGCAGCACCGGATCGTCGATCCCATGAGCCATGAAGATCGGAACCGCGTCATTCGCCGGTGCGCGGTCGAGGTGAAGCGCGGCGCGCATGGGCAAATAGCTCGAGAGCACCATGAGACCTGCGAGTCGCTCGGGATAGCGCAGGCCCGAATATAGGGTCACCGCGCCCCCCTGGGAGAAGCCGGCGAGCACCACCCGATGAGGCGCGATGCCGCGCTCGAGTTCCCGTGCGATCAGGCCGCGCACCTCGATGTCGGTGACGCGAAAGCCGTCCGCGTCCTCCGACGCCCCGCGCTCGAATCCCAGGATGTCGTACCAGGCGCGCATGCTCATGCCGTTGTTGATGGTGATCGGCCGCACCGGGGCGTGCGGAAAGACGAACCGCCACGCGCGCTCGCCGCGGCGCACGATCTCCGGCACCACCGGCTCAAAGTCGTGGCCGTCGGCGCCGAGGCCGTGCATCCAGATGACCGCAGCGTCGGGGTTCGGCGCCGTCTCGATTTCGATGGTTTCCAGCATAGGGGCCATAGCGTACAAGAATCCGCGGCCGCGCCGGGTGCGGCGCGCCCGGGCGGTCGCGCCGAGTTGACTCGGTCTGCATTTTTATGCAGAATGCGTGCGAATTTATGCACGCACAGACCGACAACCCCGGAGCCCCGGCACGCCGCATCGCGCTCGCGAAGATCATTCGCGAACAGACTGTGGGGCGGCAGTCGGAGCTCGTCGCCATGCTGCGCAAGCACGGCCACAGCGCGACCCAGTCGAGCGTGAGCCGCGATTTGCGCGAGCTCGGTGTCGCAAAGCGCGGCGATCGCTACGTGCTCCCGGAGGACGCGTCGCCGGTCAAAGAGGATTTTTCGACACTCAAGCAGTTCGTGAGATCGGCGCAGACCGCGGGCACCAATCTCACGGTCCTCAGAACCACCGTCGGCGCAGCACAAAGCGTCGCGGTGGCCATCGATACGGCCCGCTGGGGCGAGGTCATCGGCACCATCTCGGGCGACGACACGATATTCATTGCCACCGCCGGGGCACGCGAGCAGCAAAAGCTCGGCGAGCGCCTGAGCGCTCTTTTCGGACTCTAAACCCTCATGACAACCCCATTCGATCAGGGCGCTGCGCCCATTTTGCTGGCATTTTCCGGCGGCCTCGACACCTCGTTCTGCGTGCCCTGGCTCAAGGAGACCTACGGGCGGCCGGTGATCACGGTCACCGTCGATACCGGCGGGCTCGACGCCGAGGCGCGCGCGGCGCTGGCCGCGCGCTCCGCCGAGCTCGGCGCGCTCGAACACCATCTGATCGACGCCCGCGGCGCCTATTTCGATCAGGTGCTGAAGTACCTGATCATGGGGAACGTCCGCCGCGGCGCCACCTACCCCTTGTGCGTGGGCGCCGAGCGCGTGCTGCAGGCACAGACCATCGCGCAGATGGCCGTGTCCCTGAAGACGCCCATGGTGGCGCACGGCTGCACGGCGGCGGGCAACGACCAGGTGCGCTTCGAGGTCGCGCTGCGCACGCTCGCACCCGAGCTCAGCATCCTCGCGCCGGTGCGCGACCGGGCCTTCAAACGTCCCGAGCAGCTTCAATACCTCAAAGATCACCGCCTGCCGATTCCACCGTTCGGCGCCGCCTATTCGGTCAATCGCGGCCTGTGGGGAGTCACCATCGGCGGCCAGGAGACGCTCACCTCGAAAGGCAGCATCCCCGAGAGCGCCTGGGTGCTATCCAAGGACGCCTTCAGTCATCCGCGTGCGCCCGAGCGCCACGTGCTGGGCTTCGCTGCCGGCATTCCGGTGAGCATCGACGGCGAGCGCCTGGCGCCCGTCGCCCTCATCGAGAAGCTCGAGCAGCTCGCGGGACCCTATGGCATCGGCCGCGGCATCCATCTGGGCGATACCGTCATCGGCACCAAGGGACGCGTCGCGTTCGAGGCCCCTGCCGCCGAGGTGCTGCTCACGGCCCATCGCGAGCTCGAGAAGCTGGTGCTCACCGGCAAGCAAGCGCGGATCAAGGAATCCGTCGCGCAGCCCTACGGCGATCTGGTGCACGAGGGACAGCATCTCGATCCCGTGTGCCGCGACATCGAGGCCCTGCTCGTCTGCTCGCAGGCGCGCGTCACCGGCGAGGTGAGCGTGCTGCTGCGCCCCGGCGCCGCGTTCATCGAGGGCTTGAGCTCGCCGCATTCGCTGATGGCGGCCTCGAAGGGGGTATACGGCGAGGCAGCGGGCGAATGGACCCCGACGGACGCGCTCGGCTACTCGAAGATGCTGGCGCTCACGGGAATTTTCTATCAGCGCGCCGGAGCTGCACCCTCCCGCGGCGCGCAACCCTCTGCCGACGCAGCACCGCCCCGCGGCGCGGCGCCCGGCGATGGCGCCCACAAGGCTCGGCCATGATGAGCGCCATGCGCAGCGTCGTGGTGGATAAGATCGCCTCGGTCACGCAGGCACTCGGTCTCACGCACGAGATCCGCATCGCCCCCGACATTCCCTGCGAGGAGGGGGTGGTGATCGTGGTGGAGGTTTTGAACAACAAATCCACCTACAACACGCTCGAGCTTACCAGCGGCCGCATGGCGAAGGTCGCGCGCGGCGACATCGTGGTGGGCGCGCTCGGTCACCGCAAGGCGCTGTTCGGCTATTCCGGCCACATTCCCGATTCCCTGAAGCCGGGCGATGTGGTGCAGATGCTCAACATCGGCGGTGTTCTCGGAATCTGCGACTCGGCCACGCCGGACAAGGGCAAGCCGTTCGACTGCAAGGTGTTGGGCGCGGTGCTGACCTTTCCCTATCTGGGCGAGCGCATCGGCGTCACCGCGAGGACCGGCTACAAGCCCCTCGACTACGGCGCGGTCCTCGACGCGCACGGCGTGCCCGTGGTCGCGCTCGCCGGGACTTGCATGGAGGCGGGCAAGACGGCGGCCGCGTGCGCCATCATCGCGCGCATGCGCCACCGCGGCCTGGTGGTCGATGCGTTCAAGGCGACGGGCGTGTCCTTACGCCGCGACATCCTCGCATTCGAGGACTCGGGCGCCCGGCGCACCATGATATTCACCGATCTCGGCATCGTCACGACCACCGAGCTCTGCGGCCCGGCGCTGACGCGGACCATGCTCAACGAGATGGCGGTCGGGAAACCGGACGTCATCGTATTCGAGCTCGGCGACGGGCTGCTGGGCACCTACGGCGTCGAGTCGATTTTGCGCCAGCCCGACATCAAAGCCGCGCTCACCACCGTGGTGCTGTCCGCCAACGACCCGGTGGCCGCCTGGGGCGGCGTCAAGCTCCTGCGCGAGCGCTTCGGCATCGAGCCGAGCGTGGTGACCGGCCCCGCCACCGACAATCAGGTGGGCGTCGATATCATCCGCGAGCAGCTCGGTGTCGAGGCGTTCAACGCCATCAGCTCGCCCGCCGAGCTGGGCGATCACTTGATTGCGCGGCTCGCGCTCTCCAATGTGAGCGAATCGAAGGTCGTCGGCGCATGAGCGAGCGCACCCCGGCGTTCGTGCTCGGCGGCACCGGCTACGTGGCCGGGGAATTGCTGCGGCTCATCGCCCAGCATCCGCGGCTCGAGCTGTCCGCCGTGATGTCGGATGGTCAGCCCGGCACGAAGGTGGCGGCGGCCTTTCCGCACCTTGCGAGTGCTTACCCGGCGCTCGAGTTTGCCGACTTGGGCGAGCTCGAGTCGCGCATCCGGCAGACGCGCCGCTCGGCGTTGTTCAGCGCTGCGCCGCACGGCGCCGCCGCGGCGCTGATCGACCGGCTACTCGCCGCGGCGGAGGCGGGTGGGACGGAGACGCACTGCGTCGACATCTCGGCCGATCATCGCTACGCGAGCGCGGAGGCCTATCAGGCGGTCTACAAGCACGCGCACGGTGCGCCGGCGCGCATCCCGTCATTCACCTGCGCGGTGCCGGAGCATCTCGACGTCGCACCGACGCCGCACGTCGCGCACCCGGGGTGCTTCGCGACGGCGGCACTGCTCGCGAGCGTGCCGCTGCTCGCCGCGGGGCTGGTCGAGCCGCGGCTGTTCATCGCCGGCGTCACCGGCAGCACCGGCTCGGGGCGCAAGCCCGTCGAGGGCACGCACCATCCGCTGCGCCACGGCGATCTGTACGCGTACGCCGCGCTCGCGCATCGGCACGCGCCGGAGATCGCGGCTGGTGCCGAGCGGGCGAGCGGCGTCGCGGTGGAAATTCACTTCGTGCCTCACTCGGGCCCGTTTGCGCGCGGCATCCATGTCACGGTGCAGGCGGCGCTGAAGAGACCGCGCTCCAGCGCCGAGGTGCAGGCGGTGCTCGCCGAGTACTACCGCGACCGCCCATTCGTGCGCGTGGTCGCCGCGCCGCCGCGGGTGAAGGATGTGGCCACGAGCAACTACGCGCATCTGCATGCCGTCGCCGATGGCTCCTCCATCGCCGTGATGTGCGTGCTCGACAATTTGAACAAGGGCGCCGCGGGCGGCGGTGTGCAATGGATGAATCGTCTGCTCGGGTTCGACGAGACCTCGGGGCTCACCGCGCCCGCACCGGGATGGACTTGAGATCGCCAGGAACGAAACCATGAACACAGTCACTCAGGCTCCCGCCGCCGGCGCTTTCGGCCCCGCAAAAAGCCACCTCGCGCAGGTCTTCGCCCAGTACCCGATCGAGGTCGCCCACGGCGAAGGCGTGTGGCTGCATACGCGCGACGGCCGCAAGATCCTGGATTTCTACGGCGGCCACGCCGTCGCCGGCTTGGGCTACGGCCACCCGCGCTGGGTGGCGGCGCTCGAACGGCAGGCGCGGCAGATGAGCTTTCAGACCAATGCGCTGCCGCTCGCCGTGCGCGCGCGGGCCGCGGCGCGCCTGGTCAAGTTCGCGAATCTCGGCCTCGATACGGTGTTCTTCATCAATTCCGGCGCGGAGGCCAATGAGAATGCTCTGAGGCTCGCGTTCAAGATCACCGGACGCAGCAAGGCCGTCGCGCTCGAGCACGGCTGGCACGGCAGAACCGCCGCGGCAGGGGCCGTGACCTTCGGTGCGCTCGAGAAGTGGTATGGATTTCCGCGCCTGCCGTTCGACGTGAGCTTCGCGCCGCGCAACGATCCTCGAGGGCTCGAGGAACACATCGACCGGCACACGGCGGTGGTCATCGTCGAGCCCGTGCAGGGTCTCGGCGGCGCCTACGACATCGGCAAGCCGATGCTCCAGGCGCTGCGCGAACGCTGCGACCGCATGGGCGCGCTCCTGGTGTTCGACGAGGTGCAGTGCGGCGTGGGACGGACGGGTGCGCCGTTCGCGGCGAATTACCACGGCGTCACGCCGGACATGCTGACCTGCGCCAAGGCGCTCGGCAACGGTTTCCCGGTGTCGGCGCTGATGCTGTCGGCGGGCGTCGCGGAGCGGATCAAGTACGATGACATGGGAACCACTTTCGGCGGCGGGCCGATGGCCTGCGCGGCGGTCGAGGCCGTGATCGAGGCCATCGAGGCGGAGTCGCTGCTCGCGAACGTGCGCCAGGTCTCGGACTACATCCGCGCGCATTGCCTCATCGGACCGGTGACGGGAGTCCAGGGCTTGGGATTTCTGCTCGGCCTCAAGACGTCCCGGCCTGCCAAGGAGGTGCAAGCGGCGCTGCTCGAGCGCGGCATTCTCGCGGGCACGAGCGCCGATCCGAACGTGCTGCGCCTGCTGCCCGCCTACATTTTGAATGAAGGGCACGTCGACATTCTGCGCGATGCCCTGTCGAGGATTTCTGCGTGAAGCGCTTCTTGGACCTCGCCGACTTCGATCGCGCCGAGATCCTCGATCTTTTGTCGCTCGCGCAATCCCTCGACGAGCGTCCGCCGGGCCCGGTGCTCGCGGGCAAGGTGCTCGGGCTCGTCTTCTTGAATCCGTCGCTGCGTACCTTGGCCTCGTTCCAGACGGCGATGGGACGGCTCGGCGGCACGTCCTTCGTGATCACGCCCGGCCAGGGAACTTGGCAGCTCGAGACCCGGCCCAATACCGTCATGGACGGCGCGGCGGCCGAGCACATCCGCGAGGGCATTCCGGTGCTCGCCTCGTACTGCGACGCGCTCGGGGTGCGCGCCTTCGCCGAGGGCAAGAATCTTCGGGAGGATCTCGACGAGCGCGTGTTCCGCAGCATCGATGCACTCTGCGATGCACCGCTGATCAACCTCGAGTCCGCCATGAACCATCCCTGCCAGGCGCTCGCCGATTGGCGCACGCTCGATGAGCTCGAGGTGCCGCAGCGGGCCAAGTTCGTGTTGAGCTGGACGTATCATCCGCGCGCGCTCCCGCTCGCGGTTCCCTCCGCCGTCGTGCAGATGGCCGCGATGCGCGGCATGAATGTGGTGGTGGCCCGTCCCGAGGGCTTCGCGCTGCCGAGCGCGGTCATGGACAAGGCGCTCGCCGCTGCGCGCTCATCCGGCGGCTCGGTCACGCAGACCGACGACCGCGACGCGGCGCTCGCAGGGGCGCACGTCGTTTACGCCAAGGAATGGGGCAGCACGGCCCACTACGGCGATGCAGAGGCCGATGCGCGTGCGCGCGCCGCCTGCAAGGACTGGTGCGTGCGCGAGGAGTGGTTCGCCGGCGCTTCGCCCGGCGCCAAGCTCATGCACTGCCTGCCCGTGCGCCGCAACGTCTCGGTCGCGGATCACGTGCTCGACGGTGCGCGCAGCGCAGTGCGCCTCGAGGCGCGGAATCGATTGACGGTGCAGACCGCGGTGCTCTACCGCATGCTCGCCGGGGCCCCTTAACAGCGAAGTCGTGAGCAATCACGCAGCGGAGTAGTTCGATGATGATGAACCGGCCGGATCCTTCGATCGCAGTGCGCGCCCTGAAAAGTGCGGCGCCCTACATCCGCATGTACAAGAACAAGGTGTTCGTCATCAAGGCGGGCGGCGCCGTGTTCGCGGACGATACTTCGACGCGCGCGCTCATCGAGCAAGTCGCGATCCTGCACCAGGTCGGCATCAAGACCGTGCTCGTGCACGGCGGCGGCCCGCAGCTCGACCACGTGCAAGCGATGCTCGGGCTCGAGACTCGCATGGTGAACGGGCGCCGGGTCACCGATCAGAAGTCCATCGAGGTGACGGCGATGGTGCTGAACGGGCTCATCAATACCCGCATTCTCGCGATCTGCCGGGCGCTCGACATCGAGGCGATCGGGCTGTCGGGCGTCGATGCGGGCCTCATCCGCGCGCACAAGCGCGGGCCCGTGCCCGTCGCGCCGGGCTCGAGCGAGATGGTCGACTACGGCTTCGTCGGCGACATCGACTCGGTGAACGGGGCGGTCGTCGAGACGCTGCTGCAGAACGGCTTGATGCCGGTGGTGAGCCCGTTGTGCGCCGACTCGAACGGCACCTTGCTCAATATCAATGCCGACACCGTGGCCGCGGCGATCGGCGGCGCACTGTCTGCGGAAAAGCTGGTGCTGTGCACGGGCGCGCCGGGTATTCTCGAGCGCTCCACCGACACCAGCTCGCTCATCTCCTACACCGACATCAAGGGCCTCGGGCGCCTGCGCGATGCGGGCAGCCTCACGGACGGCATGCTGCCGAAAGCCTCTGCGATCGAAAGTGCCATTCGCGGCGGCGTGCGCCGCGTGCACGTGATCACCTACAAGTCGCCCGACAGCCTGCTCGCCGAGATCTTCACCAACGAAGGCACCGGCACCTTGGTGGTGCCGGACTTGACTGCTCTCAGCCCCGCCGAGCAACAGAGCTCGACCTCCGCATGAGCCGACTGTGGGACAAGGGAGCGCCGCTCGATGAGCGCGTGCTCGCGTACACCGCCGGCGAGGACCATCTCATCGACGAGCGGCTCGTGCGCTACGACATCGAGGCATCGATCGCGCATACCGACATGCTCGCGGGCTCAGGCCTCTTGTCCCCCGCCGATCACGCGGCAATCCGCGACGCCCTGCGGGCCATCGGCGCCGAGCATGCCGACGGCCGCTGGCGTCTCACACTCGCGGAGGAGGATTGCCAGACCGCCATCGAGAACCGGCTCACCGAGCGGATCGGCGCGACCGGTGGGCGGCTGCACGCGGGCCGTTCGCGCAACGATCAGGTGCTCGCGGCGCTGCGTCTGTATCTGCTGGATGTGACGCACGAGCTGCATGCCGGCGCGCTCGCCGCGGCCGAGGCGCTCGAGGCGCTTGCCGCGCGCGACGGCGCCATCGCGCTGCCGGGGTACACCCACATGCAGCAGGCCATGCCGAGCAGCGTGGCGCTCTGGGCGCTCGGCTTCGGCGCCGAGATTCGCGACGATGCCGAGGGCTTGCGGCTCGCGGCGCGGCGCTCCGGCAAGAACCCGCTGGGCTCGGCAGCCGGATATGGCACGCCGAACCTCGACATCGACCGCGAAGCCACGCGCTCGAGCCTCGGCTTCGCCGTGACGCAGGAGCCGGTGACCGCCGTGCAGCTCTCGCGCGGAAAGGCCGAGGCGCACCTGTTGTTCGAGATCACGCTGCTCACGCAAGACATCGGCCGGCTCGCCTCCGACCTGCTGCTCTTCTACACGCAGGAGTTCGGATTCGTCACCTTGAGCGAGGAGTTCACCACGGGCTCCTCCATCATGCCGCAGAAGCGCAATCCGGACGTGTTCGAGCTGATGCGCGGACGCAGCGCCGTCGCCCTGGCGGCGCTCGTCGAGGTCCTCGGCATCACGCAAAAACTCTCCTCCGGCTACCATCGCGATCTGCAGCTCATCAAGCCGCCGCTGTTTCGCGGCATCGACTCGTGCCGGCAAACGCTCGCCATCTTGCCGGCCGCCCTCACGGGCGTGCGCTTCCGGCCCGAGCGCATTCGGCTCGACCCGGGCGTGCACGCCGCCGGCGCGGCGAATGCGCTGGTGGCAGAGCACGACATGCCGTTTCGCGATGCTTACCGGCAAGTGGCCGCCGCTCTCAAAGAGACGAAATGAGCATCTGGCACCATTCGCCGTCGCTCGAGGAGCTCAACGCCGTGATCGACGGCACCATCATGCGGCCGCTCGGCATCGCGTTCACGGAGGTGGGTGCGGATTTCATCCGCGCAGCCATGCCGGTCGACGAGCGCACACGGCAGCCGTACGGACTGCTGCACGGCGGCGCTTCGGTCGTGCTCGCCGAGACCCTCGGCAGCACCGGCGCCGGCATGTGCGTCGACCCGGCGCGTTTTTTGTGCGTGGGGCAGGAGATCAATGCCAATCACTTGCGCTCGGTCCGCAGCGGCCGGGTGATCGGAACGGCGCGGCCCATACACCTCGGCGGCCGCAGTCATGTCTGGGGCATCGAGATCGCGAACGAGGCCGGGGCGCTGGTCTGCATTTCACGCCTCACCATGGCGGTCCTCCAGCGAGCTCATCCCCCTCGGGGATAAGCCTCCGGCGGGGCGCTGCCACGGAGAAGTCACTGGCAATTGCAGACCCGAGTGAGTATCGTTCGGGGCCATGAAATACACCACCCATCACCTGATTCGCCGCGCCTGTGCGGGCGCCGTCCTGATCTCGTTTGCGCCGTTCATCCTTGCGCAAAATACCTCCACTCCGCCCTCGCCCGCTGCTCCGGGTCCGGCCGCGGCGGCCCCGCCGCCCGCTCCCGCGCTCACGAACGATGAGGCGAGCTATCTGTTCGGCCTCACTTTGGGCGAGCAGCTGCACGGCATCGGCATCCCCGATGTGCAGATCGATGCGGTTGGGCGCGGGGTGAAGGACGCCATGGCGGGCAAGAAGTCGACGGCTGCGGAGAGGCAACAGCTGAACGAGTTCGCCCGCACCGCAGTACAGGCTTCCGCCGCCCGCAACAAGACCGCGGCCCAGGACTTTCTTGCCAAGAACGGCAAGGAGAAGGGCGTGCAGACCACGGCCTCTGGATTGGAATACAAGGTCATCAAGGCCGGGGACACCAAGGCCCCGTCCGTCAATGCGACCGACGAAGTGAGCGTCAACTATCGCGGCAAGCTGATCGATGGCACCGAGTTCGACAGCTCCTATTCGCGTGGACAGCCCGCCACCTTTCCGGCCAACGGCGTCATCAAGGGCTGGCAGGAAGCGCTGCTGCTGATGCATCCGGGCGCGCACTTCGAGCTGTTCGTGCCGCCCGATCTCGCCTACGGACCGAGCCCGCGGCCCAACATTCCGGCGAATTCGCTGCTGATTTTCGATGTCGAATTGCTGAGCGCGAAGGCGAAGCCCGCTGCTGCGGCACCCGCCCCCGGTGCTCCGGGTGGCGCGGCTCCAAAGCCGCCGAGCCAGCAGTAGTCTTTTAGCTTAGCGCCCCAGGTCGAGCGCGTTGGTGAGATCGCCGAGTGGCGGCTCGCCGTGCTCGGCGAGCGCGCTGTCGCGGCGGACGATGCCGGGCAACGTATCGACCCCGAAGCGCCGGATGATCAGCCGCAGCACCGAGGCGGTGTCATAGGGCGTGTGATCCACGGTCGCCCGCTTGGCGAGCGGCGAGACCACGATCGCGGGAATGCGGGCACCCGGTCCCAGTAGATCGCCGTGCGGCGGAGCGACCTGATCCCAGGCGCCGCCGAACTCATCGTAGGTGATCACGATCACCATGCGGCTCCACTGCGGACTCGCGCGCAGCCGCGCGACGAGATCCGCGATGTGCGCATCGCCGTCCGCGATCGTGGCATAGCCCGGGTGCTGATTGAGATTCCCCTGCGGCTTGTAGAACACCACGGCAGGCAAGCGGCCCGCCGCCGCGTCGGCGATGAGATCGTCGTAATCCTTCAGATGAGCCGCGCGCGCCGCAGCGCCCGTCGCGGGATCGAACTTTGCGTAGTAGTTGAACGGCTGATGATGGGGCTGAAAATCCGGGCTGCCGCTCGGCGTTTCAGGCGCGTAGATCGCGCGCCGCACCTTGCCGGGCGGCTGGCGGCCATCGGCCAGCGCCGCGTTCCAAGAGCCGGAATACCAAGCCCAGGATATGTGCTTGTCATCGAGCCGATCGCCGATGGTGGCGGCGCTCTGCGGCGGCAACGTCGTCGCCTTCGAACGATCGGCATATAGGTCGCTTGCGCCCCCGGCCGGCGGATTGCCGCTCGGCTGATAGGCAGGCTGCATGGTGTTGATGGCGTAGAAACTGCCGTCGCCGAAATAGTTCGCGGGCGTGATGTTGCCGGTCAGCGCGAACCGCGGCGGCCCGTCGAGAGCCGATCGCGGCGATCCCGGGGCGGCCTTCAGCCACGGCAGATAACGGCCCGACGCATCCTTCTCCAGGATCGCGATCGAGGGATGCGCGGATGCCGTATCGGCGGCCGGATACTCCGGAGCGCATGCGCAAATGAGGTACTGATGATTGAGGAAAGATCCGCCGAACGCTCCCTGAAAGAAGTGATCGGCGAGGACGTACTCGCGGGCGAGTGCGTAGAGCGCCGAGCCGCTGGTGTCCCAGTACCCCATCGTGAGTCCGCCCGCATCGCTCCACGCGGCATAGCCGTCGTTCTTGCCGCCGTCGATTTGCATCTGGTGCTCGAAGAACCGGTGCGCCAAATCCCGCGTGACCGCCCTGCTGGTGAGGGCGACCCCGGACTGCGCCGTGAAGGCGTGCTCGATGGAAAAGGGAGCATTCGGCAGACCCGAGCTCTGCGCCTGCGTGACCACGGGCGCGTAGCCCGAGGCCGTCACGCCGCCCCATGTCGGCGGCAGCACGGGCAGCACCGTGCCGTCGCGATCGAGCTGGGGTACATAGGCGGGGCGCGGATGTCCGTCGCGCTCGAGCACGTCGCCAAGACCCACGGCACCGGGAAAATTGCCGTAGAGGTTGTCGAAGGCGCGATTCTCGGCGTAGATGACGACGATGGTCGACACCTTGTCGCGCAAGGCCCGCGTTGCCACATCGCCAGCCGCTACATCGCCATGAGCCGCAGGCGCGGTGCCGTGCACGGAGCAGGCACACGCCAGCGCGGCCGCGCAGATGGCGCCCGCGCGCAAAATCTGCGGAGCGCGTCGAAAGACGACGGGGAGTGCGGTCACCGCGGCAGTATAACGCCGGCGCGGTGATCGGCTTAGAGTCGGATCAGAACGTCCAGGTGGCGCTCACCGTGAATGCTGCGGGGTTGCCGTACTGAGAGGCGATGCGCTCGTACTCCGCGCGGAAACCGAAATCCTGCCAGTGCGTTCCGACTCCCGCGCCCCACGCGAACTTGGTATTCCACTGATCGATGCGATACGCCGTCGGTGCGGCGCACGCGGAGTACGGTGGCGGGCAATAGCCTCCGCCGGTGTACTGGTAGGTGGTGAGATCGGTCTGCAGGCGGGCCACACCCGCCTTGCCGTACACGTCGAGGAACGGCACGGGCAGCGGCAGATAACCGATGCCGTAGAGCACCGCCGCCTTCGGATGCGAGACCGAGTTCGCGTAGTAGTCGCCGAAGCCGTAATAGCCGTTGTCGCCGTGGCCGCTGCCGAAGTCGATCCACTGCGCCTCGGCCCCCACGAAGGGGATCGGGCGAATCCCGACGATCGCCTTCCACGCAACGTCTCGGTCGTGGTAGCCGCCGTAATAGCCGTAGTCATAGCTGTTGCCGACGTTCGACGCACCGACGCCGGCGCCCACGTAGGCACCGAGCGGGTTGTCGGCGAGAGCCCCGGTCGAGACGCCGACCGCAGACAGGGCAAGCAACGCACGCATAGATGACGAACGCTTCATCGAGATCTCCGATCTGATCACTGCAGTCTCGGACTGCCTCGCCCTCCTAGAAGTTCCGAAACGCGGCCGCCGCGGCGCCGCGGGGTATAATTGCCCGCATGAGAATCTTGCGTGTTTCGGTGCTGCTCGCACTCGCGGCCGCGGCCGCGGCGTGCGGCCAGAAAGGACCGCTGGTGCTGCCGGACGCGCAGCATCCTCGCAAGAAAGTGAGGCTTCCGGCCGCCCCGAAGCCACCGTCGGCATTCCCGTCCGAACCCCCCGCCGCGGCACCGGAGCCCAGCGCACCCGCAGGCCCGGCGCCGAACCCCGCGCCGCCGGAGGCAGCTCCCGAAACGAATTCGACGCCGATTCCTGCGCCGCAGGCCTAGAATCCGGGCCCCTCATGACCGCGCGTAAATTGCTCCTGGTGGACGGCTCTTCGTACTTGTATCGCGCCTTTCACGCGTTGCCGCCGCTGTCGAGCTCGCGCGGCGAGCCGACCGGTGCGGTGCTCGGCGTCCTCAACATGTTGAACAAGCTGATCAAGGAGGAGTCGCCGGACCGCGTCGCCGTGGTGTTCGATGCCCCGGGCCGAACGTTTCGCGACGACCTGTTCGATGAATACAAGGCGCATCGTACGCCCATGCCGGACGATCTGCGCTCGCAGCTCGGGCCGCTTCTCGATGCGGTGAGCGCTGCGGGATTGCCGCTTTTGCGCGTCGAGGGCGTGGAAGCCGACGATGTGATCGGCACGCTCGCCCTGCGCGGCGCGGACGGCGGATTCGACGTGCTCATCTCGACCGGCGACAAGGACATGGCGCAGCTGGTCGGCCCGCGCATCACCCTGGTCAATACCATGAGCAACACCCGGCTCGATCGGGCCGGCGTGAAGACCAAGTTCGACGTCTATCCCGAGCAGATCGTCGACTATCTCGCGCTGGTCGGCGACAGCTCCGACAACATTCCGGGAATCACCGGTGTCGGACCGAAGACTGCAGCCAAGTGGCTCAACCAATACCAGACGCTGGACGCGCTCGTCGCGCACGCCGCGGACATCACCGGCAAGGTCGGCGAGAACCTGCGCAGCGAGCTGCCGGCGCTCGAGCTGTCGCGCAAACTCGCCACGCTCGATACGCGCCTCGCGCTCGAGCTGTCCCCGGAAGATCTCACGCCGGGCACCCCCGATCACACGCGCTTGCGCGAGCTCTATACGCGTCTCGAGCTGCGGGCGCTGCTCAAGTCTCTGGAGTCCACGCTCCCGCCCGCCGGAGCGGCGCGGGTCGCCGTGGTGGAGACCGAAGTCTCGTCCGGGGCCGTCGACGTCACGAGCGCCTCCGCCACTGCATTCTCCGCACTCGAGCCGCCGCAGCCCCGCAACTACACCAAGATCCTGACGCGCGACGCGCTCGATGCGTGGATCGAGAAGCTCGCTGCGGCGCCTCTGATCTGCTTCGGAACCGCGACTGAGCGGCCCGACGGAATTCGCGGCCGGCTGGTCGGTCTGTCGTTTGCGATCGCGCCGGGCGAGGCCGCCTATGTGCCGCTCGGCCACGATTATCCGGGAGCACCCGCGCAGCTCGACCTGGAAAGCACACTCCAGGCGTTGAAAGCGCTGCTCGAGAACGCGGCGGTGGCCAAGCTCGGGCACCAGCTCAAGCTCGATGCGCACATTCTCGGGAGCCACGGCATCGCGCTGCGCGGGCAAACACACGACTCGATGCTCGAGTCCTATGTGCTCGACAGCGTCGCGACGGGCCACGATATGGACTCGATCGCGGAAAAATACTTACGCTTGAAAACGGTGCGCCTCGAGGACATCGCCGGCAAGGGCGCGAAGCAGCTGCCCTTGGGGCAGGTCGACGTCGACCGCGCTGCGGAGTATGGCGCCGAGCACGCCGACGTCACCTTGAGATTGCATCAAGCCATCTGGCCGCAGATCGAGGCCGTGCCGACACTCAAGAATTTGTACGAGACCATCGAGCAGCCCCTCGCGCCGGTGCTCTATCGCATGGAGCACGCCGGCGTGCTCGTGGACCGCGCGTTGCTCAGGGCACAGAGCAGCGAGCTCGCCGCGCGCATGCTCGAGCTGCAGGGCCAAGCGCACTCGACCGCCGGCAGCGTTTTCAATCTCGACTCGCCCAAGCAGCTGCAGGAAATGCTGTTCGGCAAGCTGGGCTTGCCGGTGATTCGCAAGACCCCCACCGGGCAACCCTCCACAGCCGAGGACGTGCTGGAGGAACTCGCCGCCTCTTACGAGCTGCCGCGGTTGATTCTGGAATATAGGGGCCTCACCAAGCTCAAGTCGACTTACACCGACAAGCTTCCGGGACAGATCGATGAGCGGACGGGGCGCATCCATACGACCTATCAGCAAGGTGTCGCGGCCACGGGACGACTCTCCTCGTCGGATCCTAACTTGCAGAACATCCCGATCCGCACGCCCGAAGGGCGGCGCATACGGCAAGCGTTCGTGGCGGCGCCCGGCCACCGCCTGGTCGCAGCGGATTATTCGCAAATCGAATTGCGCATCATGGCGCACCTTTCCGGCGATGCAAGCCTGGTGGCGGCATTCACGGAGGATCGCGACGTGCATCAGGCCACTGCGGCGGAGGTGCTCGGTGTCCCGCTCGCGGAGGTGAGCGCGGATCAGCGACGCTCGGCGAAAGCGGTCAACTTCGGCTTGATCTACGGCATGTCCGCATTCGGCCTCGCGCGCCAGCTCGGCATCGGCCGCGGCGATGCGCAGCGCTACGTCGACCGGTACTTTGAACGCTATCCGGGCGTGCGCCGTTACATGGACGAGACGCGCAATCAAGCGCGCGAGCTCGGCTACGTCGAGACGGTGTACGGCCGGCGGCTCTATCTGCCCGACATCCGCTCGCGCAACGCCGCCTTGCGCCAGTACGCCGAACGCAGCGCCATCAACGCGCCGATGCAAGGCACGGCCGCCGACATCATCAAGCGCGCGATGATCACGGTCGACTCGTGGCTCGAGCGCACGCGCACACCGGCGCGGCTCATCATGCAGGTGCACGACGAGCTCGTGCTCGAGGTGGCGGAGGAAGCCGTGCAGCACACGGTGGGCGAGCTGCGCCAACATATGATGCAGGCGGCAGAACTCTCCGTGCCCCTCAAGGTCGATGTAGGCATAGGCCTGAACTGGGATGAGGCCCATTGAACGGTTCTCGATGCACTGCGCTAACGGTTTTTCGGGCCGGACAATGCAAAGGTTTGATGAGCAGTGTGGAGTAAGTACGGATTTTCAAAGCGCTTTAGGCTGCAAAGCGTGTGCGCCGTGCAAGGCTGTTTCAAGTGAAACATTTCCCGCGCCGGGGGCTGGAACTTTCAAAGGGCACCCCCATCTAATCTCGTGAGCGGTAAAACGCTCCCCGCTCTTCTCCCTGGGCGGGCAGACCCGGTTTGTCATCCCCATGCCGGGTTGGTCTGCCTCGGTGGCTGCGCAAGCGACCACCGGGGCCTTTTTTTATCCGTCAGCCATCCGCGGCGCCGTGCGCTGCGAGCCAGCCGTCCATGACGGCGCGGGCGGCATCGAGACCCGTGCGCTCATGCGCTGAAAACAATTGCGCGGTGACGGCCGTGTCGCTGCAAGCCGCCTGCGTCTCCTTGAGCACGCGCTGGGCATCGCGGCGATTCAGCTTGTCGGATTTCGTGAGCAGAACGTGCGCGTGGCGTCCGCGCGCGAGCATCCACTCGAGCATCGTCGTGTCCTCGGGCCTGAGCCCGCGGCGGCTGTCCACGATGAGTACGAGCCCGGCGAGCGACTCGCGCACGTTGAAGTAATGCTCCATGAGCTCGAGCCAGCGCGCGCGTACCTGCTCGGGTACCTTCGCGAATCCGTACCCGGGCAGGTCGACGATGCGGCGCTCATCCCCGAGTTCGAAAAAATTGATCAGTTGAGTCCTGCCCGGGGTGCGGCTCACGCGCGCGAGCCCCGTACGTTCCGTGATCGCGTTGATCGCGCTCGACTTGCCCGAGTTCGAACGTCCCGCGAAAGCAACCTCGCGCCCAGTATCGGGCGCGAGCTGGTGCGCTTCAGCCGCGCTCGTCAGGAATGTCACATTGGGATAGATCGCCATGATTCGCTTGGACGCCACTTGTCGAGCGTAGTGTACAATTTGCGGCTGGGAGCAGTTCGGAAGATGGGGCGAGACATCAAATGAATCGGTTATCGGTCTTTGCAGCGGCGATCTGCGGGATGATCGTGAGTGGGGCGGCACTGCCTGCGGGCGATGTACATGCCGGCGACGCGCAATCGGGGGCCGGCAAGGCCGCCGTGTGTCAGGCCTGTCACGGCGCGAACGGCAACAGCGTCAGTCCGCAGTTCCCGAGCCTTGCGGGCATCGGGGCGGACTACATCGCCGAGCAGCTGCAGAACTTCAAGGACGGCAAGCGCAACAACGCCATCATGATGCCGTTGGCGGCACCGTTGAGTCCGCAGGACATGGCAGACCTCGGGGCGTACTTCGACACGCTCGTGAACACCGGCCTCGAGGCGGACCCCAGCTACTGGCAGGCCGGCGAGAAGCTTTACCGGGGCGGCGACAAGGATCGTGGCATCCCAGCATGCATGGCTTGTCACGGACCCACCGGCGCCGGTAACGAACCCGCGAAATTCCCGGCCTTGCGTGGACAGCACTCGGAATACATCGTGAAGCAGCTGAACGACTACGTCTCGGGCGCGCGGCCGCCGGGGCCGGGCGGTATCATGCCGGTCATCGCCAAGCGCTTGTCGCCCGAGGATATCCGTAACGTCGCCTCCTACGTCCAGGGGCTTCGTTGAGGATGCGCGCCGCGCGCTTAGGTCTCCTCCTCGGCCTGACCCTCGCTCTCGCCGCCTGCGGCAAGCATCAATCGGCGAGCGAGCGTGGCAGCGCGTTGCCCAGGACGCAACCGCCCCCCGCCGCTGCTCCAGCCCCGTCCGCGAGCACGGCCGCGCCGCGGCCGGCCGTCGAGGCGACTCCGAAGACGCTGCGTCCGAATCAGGACGGATCGGAGACGCCGGACGAGAGCGCGGGCGACAACGGGACGCACAACGCGCTGCTCGCGGCGGTCGCCTCCACGATCGCTGCGGCCACTCCGGCGGCATCCGCCCAGCCGCTCGGTCCGACGCTCTGGCAACCGGGAGTCAATTACACGGTCATCGTGCCCGCGCAGCCCACCTCGGTGCCGGCGGGGCAGGTCGAGGTGCTGGAGTTTTTCTGGTACGCGTGTCCGCATTGCTATGACCTCGATCCGCAGGTCGAGGCCTGGCGAAAGGGCAAGCCCGCTTACATCAGCTTCTCGCGGGTGCCGGTCACCTGGAGCGAAGGGCATCGCGCGCTCGCTCGCTTGTTCTACACGCTCAAGAGTCTGGGCAAGCTCGACCAGCTGCACGACGCGGTGTTCAAGGAGATTCACGTCAACGGCAACCCGCTCGTCGCGGCCGACGGCGACGAGGCCGAGACGGAGCGCATTCAGAGCGCGTTCGCAAAGAAGCAAGGCATCCCCGAGGATGAGTTCAAGAAGGCGTATCACTCGTTCCCCGTGGACACCGACTTGCAGAAGGCCGATGCCCTCGTGCAGCGCTATCGCATCGACGGCGTACCGAGCTTCGTGATCAACGGCAAGTATGTCGCCGACGTGCGCACCGCCGGCAACGCCGAGCGCCTCATGTCCTTGGTCGGCGATCTCGCCGCGCAAGAACACAAACACTAGGGCGAATTCGCGTGAGCCTCACTTCCGCCGCAAACGTCAAGCACGCGGGCGGATGTCATTGCGGCCGCGTACGGTTCGAAGTCGAGGCGGGCGCCCGCATCGAGGTCGCCGAGTGCAACTGCTCGATATGCGACAAGGTCGGGTATCTGCACCTGATCGTGTCGGCGGACCGCTTCCGGCTGCTCAAGGGGCGCGACGAGCTCACCGCCTACACGTTCAACACGGGCGTCGCCCAGCACTATTTTTGCAGGCACTGCGGTGTGAAGTCTTTCTATATTCCCCGATCCCACCCCGATGGGGTGAGCGTCAACGCGCGCTGCCTTGACGACGGCACCGTCGAATCGATGACGGTGCTGCCGTACGATGGCCGCAATTGGGATGCGGCGCGCGCCGCGTGGCGCGATACCTAGCTCAATTTTGCCCCAGTCCCAAGCTTCCAAGCGTGTCCACCCATTGCCACGTGACGCCGCCGTCCCAGGTGGTCTTGATGTACCAGCTGGCGGGCTTGGTTGATGGAAGTGCGCAATAGACCAGCCTTCCCGAGATGTTCGGGCTCATGGCCGAGGAGACAGAGTTAGAGGGCTTGACTACCTTATAGACGCTGCCGTGCTCCGTACAATAGAGCACATCGGGCAACTCCTGGATCGTGGCGTCGACCCCGGTTGAATCGGCCGAATAGTCACCGTTTGGCCCGACCACCAGATCGATCACATCACCTGCATTCAACGCTATGCCGGCGGTTCCAGAGAACCAATTCTGCACAGATCCCATTCCGTTCACATCGCCGTCGAACAGACTGACATGATTTCGTTGAACATGGACGTCGGTCGTCGCGCCTCCGCCCACCACGACGCTGAAGAACGACACACTCATGACATAGGTTGTTGACTTGGGGGCGGTCCATCGGAGAGTTGCGTATCCCTGTCCGGGCGGGGCGGGATGCACATCCACTCCGCCGGCGCTACGCTGAATAATGGTGGCGCCAGGATTCTCAATCGAGCAGCTCACGGCGTTACACGCATTGGTGACGCTGACAGTTGTCCCCGGATCCCCGTAAAACTTGGCGACATATGGAAATAATTCAAAACCGGAGAAATAAGTTCCAACCCACTCAGCGACAGCGCCGTGGGACACTTGGTAAGGTATTTGCGCGGTGCGTGTGAATATCGTGAATGCGCCGCCGACGGTATCGGTAGAACCGTAACTCCACTGGCCGCTCGGGTTGGAGTTGATCGAGAAATCGTCGGCCAGATTCCAGATTTGCGCGTGCGTGATCGACGCCACGACCATACAAAAAGCAAAACCCATGATCCTTTTCATGACTTGACTCCTTCTCGCGGGGGAAACCTTAGGAACGTCATCGTTGCAGGTCCCGCATGCGCTTTATTTAAAATCCTGATAGGGCGCGGGACAGGAGCCCCGAGACTATTCTCCGCGAGGAATTCGCGCAAGTCGCCCTCTCCGATTCGCACTTGCGCATTACTGCTGAGCGTTGCGATACCAACATGCGCCTCACTGCCGCGGGCGGTGCAGCTGCATCGACTTGAGCTTCAACCGCACGATCGACTCGTCGGACGCCGCGAGGCTGCGGCGCGGCAATGGCTGTCGCCATTGCACAACAAGCCGACATAATCAAGAGCTGCTTGCGCGTTATGTTCAAGCGCGCACACATGCGAGCGCGCGGAAGCGCGATACTGTGACGCGCATCTCGCGGACTCATTTCGGAATTGGGGGATGCTGACGCCGTACGACTTGGACTGCCACGTAGTATCTCCACATGTCTCACTCCGCTGCACATGGAGGCACGTCAAAGGGCGTCGTGACGGCGCTGCGTGCTGCACTGACGGACCGCTGCATGCTCGGTGTGGCGGTCCTCGCGCTCTTGCGCGCGGGGGCAGCTTGCGCCGCCGATCCGGCCGTCGCCGCGATGGCGCAGCCTGAGCATGACTTTGCACCGCGCGAGACATTTTCCGCGACGGCGCTGCCCGACTTCACCAAGCACTACACCTTGTCGGATCCGTTGCTCACCGCACCGAGTCCGCTGCTCACGGCACCGAGCGGGTACAAGCTGCTCGAAATACCGGAGATAAAATCGTATTCGACGACGGATTTCCGCCCTCGCGGACACTCGATCTTCGACTCCGATCCGAAGCTGAACGTGCCCATGGACGGTCTCGGCTCCAACAAGAATAAAGACCTCCTGCAACAATTGCAGCAGTACAGGAGTCGCGATCATATCCGCGTGCTCACCTTGTGGGATAACGGCGCGAGCGCGGTGTCCATCCAGACGGATCGCAAGGGCGACCCCTCGCTGCAATGGACCAGCCATCTGTTCAACAAGGGCGGGGCCACGAACGGACTGCTCGACCGGTTGTTCCCTATCTCGGCGTTCGGCGGCACCACGCACATCACGCGCTCGGCCAGCTCGCAACCTTCGCGGGTCTCTGGTGCCCTGAGCTCGCTGCACTTCGGAAGCGAGCCTCCGCCCTGAGGGAGACTCGGGCGTGAGCCGGTGGAAATCACCCGGCACGGTCATGTCCCGGGAGTAGGCCTTCAAAAATTGGCGCGCCCGACTGGATTCGAACCAGTGACCCCTGCCTTCGGAGGGCAGTACTCTATCCAGCTGAGCTACGGGCGCATATCCAGATTTTACCCGAACGGCGGCTCCGGCGGGGAGCGCGCGCATGCAGCCGTATGCTGCGCAAGTAACCGCTAACGCCTAACCTACGCGTCGACATATCACAAAGCGCCGAGCCTAATGGAATCCTTCGTCGCCCTTTTGGGCATTGCCGTGGTCCTATTCGCCTGGACCAACCTCGACGACCTGCTCGTACTGCTTGGCTTCTTCTCCGATCCCAGGTTTCGCCCCCGGCACGTTGTAATCGGCCAATACGTGGGGATCGTGGTGCTTTACGGCGTCAGCGTTCGCTTCGCTGCTCTCCATCGTTGTACCGCCGGCCTATATCCGCCTACTGGGGCTGGCACCAATCTTCGTAGGGGTCGCAAAACTCCATTCGCTCTGGCAGCGCACGGGAACCGACGAGGATGAGCCGGACGATCATGCGATTGCCACCGCACGGGGCGGCGGGAATATTCTTGCCGTGGCCACGGCAACGCTCGCCAACGGCGGCGACAATATCAGCGTCTATACGCCTCTATTTGCGACCCGCCCAGCCTTAGAGGTTGCTGCGGTGGGGTTGGTGTTCGCCATCCTGACCGCGCTCTGGTGCCTGCTCGGCCACTGGCTGGTCCACCATCCGGCGCTGGGCGCCCCCATTCGCCGCTACGGACATCGCACTGTGCCGTTTATCTTGATCGGTTTTGGGATTTTGATCCTGTGCAAGGCAGGTGATGGTCACCGCTACTCGACCCGCTCGCCGTGCTGCGATATATCGAGGCCCTCGCGCTCTTGTTCCTCGGTCACTCGCAGTCCGATGGTCATATCGATGACCTTCAAAATAATGAAGCTAACCGAGAAACCGTACACGAGCGTCGTGCCCACGCCCCACAACTGGGTCAGCACGGAGCCCTCGGAACCGCTGATTTCCTTGCTGGCAAACACACCCGTCAACAGGGCGCCGACGATTCCGCCGATACAGTGCACGCCGAACGCGTCAAGCGAGTCGTCATAGCCCAAGGCGCTCTTGAGAGAGGTGGCCGCGAGGAAGCAAGCGACGCCTGCCACGGCCCCGATCACCACAGCGGGCGTCGGCCCGACGAACCCCGACGCCGGCGTGATCGCGACCAAGCCGGCGACTGCACCCGACGCGATCCCCAAAACGCTGGGTTTGCCCTTCGAGATCCATTCGGCGAACATCCAGCTAAGTGCCGCCGCCGCCGTTGCGATCTGCGTAACGGCCATCGCCATGCCGGCGCGGCCATCCGCGGCGACGGCAGAACCGGCATTGAAGCCGAACCAGCCGACCCATAAGAGCGACGCGCCAATCAGGGTCAACGTCAAGTTGTGGGGCGGCATGGATTCCTTCGGGTATCCCAGCCGTTTGCCGAGCACCAAGCAGCTGGCGAGGCCCGCGATACCCGCATTGATGTGCACCACCGTACCGCCGGCGAAATCGAGAACGCCTTTGATCGCCAGCCAACCCGACGGTTCCCATACCCAATGGGCGATCGGGCAATACACGATCAGGAACCAGATCGAAATAAAGATCAGCATGGACGAGAATTTCATGCGATCGGCGAACGAGCCCGCGATTAGCGCCGGCGTGATGATCGCGAAGGTCAACTGAAACATGCAGTAGACAGTCTCGGGGATCGTCACACCAAGATGCGAGGCCGTCAGCGTCATGGCGTCGTGCTGGTAGATCATGCCCCCGAGCAGGAAGCGCGTCGCCCCTCCCACGAGATACGGACTGCTGCCTGGGGTGAACGCCCACGAGTAGCCGATGAACCACCAGAGGATGGTGACGATGCAGGTGATGGCAAAGCTCTGCATGAGGGTGGCCAGCACGTTCTTTTTGCGCACCATGCCGCCGTAAAAGAGCGCCAGTCCCGGGAGGGTCATGAGCAGGACCAAGGCCGTTGAGGTGAGCATCCAAGCCGTGTCGCCTGAACTTATCTTGTCGAACCCGACCAGCACGGGCGCGGTGGGCGGCTGCGCGGCGTCGGCCCAGACGGCCGACGTTGGAAGCATCGGCAGGCAAAGGCAACCCAGACGAGAAAGCTTGATCTTCAAGATAAATCCCCTGTGGTTTAGATTGCGCTGGCATCCCGCTCACCCGTGCGAATGCGCACGACGTGCACGAGGTCAGCGACAAAGATTTTTCCATCACCCACTTTGCCGGTATGCCCTGACTTGATGATTGCCTCGATCACCTGGTCGACCAGGGAATCCTCCACCGCGATTTCTATCTTGGTCTTCGGCACGAACTCGACGACATATTCCGCACCCCGGTAGATCTCCGTGTGCCCGCGCTGACGGCCGAAGCCGCGTACTTCAGTCACGGTGACGCCTTGCACGCCCACCTCGCCGAGGGCCGCGCGCACATCGTCGAGCTTGAAGGGTTTCAGTATTGCCGTAATCAGCTTCATCGATGTGAACTCCTGCGAAGTTGAGCATGCACTGGCATCTAAGCCGACGAGATTTGGTTGCTCCCGAACGTGCCGCGGCGAATCAGCCCGCGTCCGCCAGGGCGGCGCGTGAGCGTGCCGCGAACGAGGTGTCGCCGTCCGGGCTTGATCGGGCGCCGCGAGGCCCGAGCGAATCGGCGGGCAACCGCAGGGTGAAGCAGGAGCCCTTGCCCTCGCCGCTCTTCAGCGAGATGGTGCCCTTGTGCAAATCCACGATCGATCTGACCAGCGACAGCCCGACGCCGCTGCCGCCGATGCCCGAGGTGTTGCTGCCGCGATAGTAGCGTTCGAATACTCGCTCGCGCTCCTCCTCCGGGATGCCGATTCCCTGATCTCTTATCGACACCACGACCTGCGCATCCTCCTGCGCGGCGGCGACCTCGATGCGGGCGCCCTCCGGAGAGTACTTCACCGCATTGGACAGCAGATTGCAGAAGAGCTGGCCGAGGAGGCTTGCGTCGCCGTAGACGATGAGCTCCTGCGCCTCGACGGGCTCGAGAATTTGCGCATCGGGCGTCAATTCGCGGTGTAGCTGGCAGCTATCCCGCAACAACCACCCCAGGTCCACCCGGCTCGGATGATAATAGAGCTCGATCGGACCATCGATCAGACGCGCCGAGCCGATCAGATTGTCGATGAGCTGTGTCATCCGGCGCACCATGCTTTTGACTTTCCGTGCGCGCTGCGCCAGTTCCTCGGTCGTCACACGGTCGCACCGCGATATCAGACGTTGAGTATGGCCATCGATGATCGCAAGTGGCGTGCGGAACTCGTGCGACGCCATCGAGACGAAGTTTCGCTGCAGCAAGGTCAACCGCTGCTCCTCCGCGAGCTTGTCTTCGAGCATGGTTGCCTGCGTTGCCAACACCTGCCGGTTCCTCGCAAGATCGATGGCGTTGTTGCGGAAAACCACGACGGCGCGCGCCATCTCCCCGATCTCGTCGTGGCGCCGCGTCCCGCGCACGTCGATGCCTGTCTCGCTTGCGGCCAGCCGGTGCATACTTGCCGCGAGATCGACTAACGGCGCGGAAATGGAGCGCGTCACATGCAGCATGGCACCGGCGACCAGCAGTCCCGCCAGCAGTATGGTCACCGCGATTCGACTCCGTGCCCGGCTGTAAGCGCGGTCCGAACTCTCGCTCGCGTCGCGGGCGCTCGCCACATTGCGGTCGGTGAGCATACCGAGCAGGTCGCTTGCGGCGCTGTACGCCGCCTTCGATGCCTGCTCCTGAAGCAGCTTGGCGCCATCGCCCGCCGACTCCATAGGCAACGTTTGGTCGCGGGCGACGATACTGCGGTAGCCGCCCCATTTCGTTTCGAATCGGCTGTAGAGCTCGTCCTCGATCGCGTCGTGATGAATTTGCCGGTAGGCGAGCTGCGCGGCGGCGACGCCGCGGTCCAGGTCCGCCATCTGCTGCAAGGCCGTGGCCCGCTCGCTCGCGCCGCCGGCGCGAAGCAGAGTCGCCTCCGCCGCGGGAAAATCCGTCGTCAGGTTATTGAGGTCGCCCAAGGCGCGCGTGCTCGGCAGCCACCGCACGCGTATCTGTGCCGCCGCGTCGTTGACATAGCTCAAGCTGCCGAGCGCTTCAATTCCAAGGACGATCACCAGCAGAAACAGAAAGAGAAATACCAGGGACAACCGTACTCTGATGGAGTGTGCCCGTCTCATGAGTGGTGTTTCATCCCGTCCAACTCACCCGGCGAATCGGCGGCGCAGCCGCGACCAACCCGAGCCTATCAGCATCGCTCGCACGCGGTAACGGGAAACCGCCTCGAGCAGAAAATTTTACCTTTTCTTAACGCCGTCGATGCTAGCCTGATCTCGCTGACACAGGGAGCAAGTTGGGATATGAACAATCGGCGCACGAGAATTCTCTGTGTCGAGGACGACCGCGACACCGCGTCCTTGATCTGCGAAGAGCTTACGGATCGCGGGTTCGATGTTAGCGTCGCATACAACGGCCACGACGGGCTCGCGTCCATACTCAAAGATCCACCGGATATCGTGTTGTCCGATATAGGCATGCCTGGGATGTCGGGATTCGAGCTGCTCGAGCGGCTTAGCTCCATGGCACCGCGCTTCGAAAGCATTCCCTTCGTGTTCCTGACGGCCCTCGGCGACCAGCGCAGCGAGCTCAGGGGCTGGCAACTCGGCGCCGATGACTATCTCACCAAACCGGTGGACTACGAGGTGCTCGCGGCGCGCATCGGCGCTCGGCTTGCGAGAGTCGCTCGAAGTACGGTGTGGCCAAAGCAAGTTCAGCTGCGTGAGCGCGAAGTCGAGACCCTCACGTGGGCGGCACGCGGCAAGACTTTCGGGGAAATAGGGACGATCCTCAGTTTGAGCAGGCGTACCGTCGAGTTTCATCTGGAAAATGCGCGCAGGAAACTCGGCGTCGCCACGCGCACCCAGGCGCTCGTCAAAGCGGCGACCGAACGACTCATCCAGCCCTGAACGGCATTTTTTTTAATGCGATTCCGTCTACCTTTGCCCGGCCGAGTCCGTACACACTAACACTCGGACGTTTTTAGATGCCGGCAGCTCGCACATCGCCAGGCGACTTGGGTCGTCGTAGACGCCTTTTGTCCGTCGTACCTGCGCGCTGAATTCATAAAATGAAGGGAAAGGATCAATGAACATTCGGTACTATCTCCATCGGTATTTGATATTGATTGCGGCAGTGAGCCTCGCGTCGAGCTTCGAGTCGCCGCTTGCACAGGCCGAAGATACGGCCGGGGCGATCGTAGGCGTCATCACCAATTCCGCAAAACTTCCCGTCGCGCATGCCACAGTGACGGCGAGGCGAGTCGACGGCAGCGGCATTCGCGCAACGATATCGGGCAACGATGGCATTTACTCATTCGGCGATCTGCCTTCCGGTCGCTGGTCGATCACTTCTCAGGTGGAGGGGTCTGCGGAGCTCGCCGAAGCCGTAATAGACGTCGCGCCGAGCAAGGCGACGCGGCACGATATCGTGATGAACGCCCCCGCAGCGAAGCCGGCGGCAGAGGCCCCATGGTTGGCGTCGTTGGCCAAAGAAGCGGCGCGTACGGTGATCCCCGCAGCCCCGGCGACCCCCGCAACCCCGGCCCGAGTGACCGCCGCCGCCCCGGCGGTGCCGATGATAGCCGAGGCACTCCAGGCGCCTGAACCCGCTCCGGAAAACGACACCATGACCCCGCTTGCCAACGACGGCGATATCGGCTGGATGAACGGCACTACGCGAGGCAAGGGACCGGCATTCGATACGAAGTTCTTCACGCCTGAAATCCGCCTGGACGTCAACTATCTGCAAAGCGGCAACCATCCGATCGACCATACGGTCGACGGCTCGACCGAGGTATTCCGCTCCGGCGAATTTCAGATCGAACAGGTGAGCTTCGGCGGCGACTTCCATTGGGACAATGTTCGAGCCCGCTTTTTGTCGATGTTCGGTATGTTTGCGACGACCACACCACGCAATGACGCCAGCGGTGCGCAGGGCCAGTGGGACCTTCAAGACGCATACCGGTATTTCTCCGAAGCGAATGCCGGGTATCACTTCGACGTGAACCATGGACTGAATGTGGACGCGGGGGTATTCGTCTCGTACATCGGACTGTTCAGCTACTACAACTTCGATAATTGGACCTACCAGCCCTCGTTCGTGTCGTCCAACACCCCCTGGTTCTTCAACGGACTGCGGGTCCAATGGTGGCCGACGCAGGATCTCAAGATCGAACCCTGGCTCATCAACGGCTGGCAATCCTATTCCAAGTTCAACCGACATCCGGGCCTCGGCGGGCAGATTCTCTGGATCCCGAACGACGCGGTCAAATTGGTGTTCAACACCTACACCGCCGGACAAGACAATTTGAACTGCCAGGCGAATAGCAACAACGGGCAAGGAACCATGGACACTCTTTGCCAGCCCCAAAACGGGGGTGGCATCCACGATGCGGCCGGGTCTTACGTAGGGGCGGGGCCACCCGTCAACTACGCCAACGTGACGCGTGTTCATGAGGACGACAGCCTCTTGGTGAAATATTACGACGCGCACGGTCTGGGCGGCGCCGGCATCTCCAAAATGGCATTCAGCTTCACTTTGGATGAGGGCTGCGAGTACGGCGGCGGCGTACATTGTACGCATGGGCCCAACAAGGAGAGTTTCTTCGGTGCGATGCTCTACGACCGCACCTGGTTCCATAACGATCTGTATGCGGTGACGATCGGCGGCGGTTTCATGAACAATCCCGGGCGCTATCTCGCTCTGACTCCGCCGATCAATGGAGCGACGGCCGCAAGCGGCTCACCGTACTTCACGCAGCAGCCGGGACAAAAACTCTATCAATGGGATTCGCAGATCAATTTCCAGTACATGCCGAGAGACTGGATTACCTGGTGGACGGAAGCGACATACCGGCATTCGAGCGTACCCTACTGGTCGGGCCCGGGGGGCATAACGCCTCCGGGCGGCAACAACGGTTCGCCGGCAAGTTGCGTGGGTGGCGGCGCCAATCCTGTCACCGGTCAGTGCGCGGCGGGCGACTGGTTTCCGGATCTTCGCGTGCGCGAGGTGATCTGGGGCGCCGGCGCGATGGTCAAGTTCTAGGCGCGCACGACCCGCCCCCTGCGGTCGCCGCTCAGATGAGCGCGCGACCGTGCGGGATTGGAACCGTCATGGCCAGGAAAGGCTGGTCTTGCGCTTTTCTCTGTGTCGCCGTCATGTTGCCCGGGCCGATCGCAGCGGGGGAATCGCCTCGGATCTGGCGCACATCGCACACGCTGACCAAGGATAATCGAATCGTCAAAGACCGGCTGCACGCGCGTAACAATCGGGACCACGAGGATTATTCGTTCTTGAACGCCGTCGGCGCGGTCTGGCCGGCCGACGTCGATAAGTCAGCGGCGGGCTACATGGCCTCGACCGGATTTCTCATCGATCGGTGCCACGTTCTCACCAACATGCATACCGTGTACACCGACGATCTCGTCCTGGACCCATCCGTCGGCAAATCCGTGTCGTTTGGGGTAGGCCAAACCGAAGGCGACGGCAACAGGGGCGCATTGCAGGGACTCAAGTTGGTGCTGGGTGGCGTCGTCATTGCCCACGGAGACACCATCATCGTGGATCACGTCGTGCACAATCCGGAAAACGACTGGGCACTCATCCGGCTGGCGGCCAATGTGGAAGACGTCATCAGACCGATGACCATCGGAACCGTCGACGCCGCGCGATTGCCGAAGAATCGGCAGCTTTCGATCGCCGGATTTCCGGCCGATCGCAGGACGCTGCACGGCGATCGATTGGATTTGAAGGATTTGTGGGGGTCGGACGGTGAGGTGGTCAGGGTTGTCTGGGCGAGCACCGCCGGCGCCGTCATCGAGTCGACGATTCAAGCCACCCGCGGTAACTCGGGAAGCCCTCTTTACGGCGATTTCGACGTGCGGCAGCACATCGTTATTGGAATGCATCAAGGCATCCGCGGCAACGGCGTCGATGTCTCGGAAGATACACCGAACGTACAGATTTTCTTCACCCCGGTCGTTTTGACAAGCATCCGCGCAGCTCAGGCCCGAACACCCTGTACATGATCCTGCGTTTTTTTATGGAATCCTTACGCGGTCTCCAATAATGTGTCAGAGGTGGTAATCCGGCAGTAACGCGGGCCGAAACAGCCGATGAATTTCTCCTTTTCGATGAACTTCACGCGCAACCCCGCTGCGAGCTCGGCACGATCGCAGATACTGCTGCGGAGCTGGGGGCGGGCGCGACGGCTTGCCGCCGCGTCTCTCTGCCGGGGCTGGAGCAGCGTTCTCCGCGTGATGACCGGTGGGTCCGACCTAAGCCCGCCCCGGAGCTGGCCTGATTATCTGCGCGCGCAGGCAATCACCGTGCTCTGCACGGCGCTTGCCTGGCAGCTCCCTTCCGACTTCGGCCTCGTCAACATCGTCATGCTCTATTTGTTGGGAACTGCGCTCGGTGCGCTGCGATTGGGGCGCGGCCCGATCGTGGCGCTCGCGATCGCCAACATGTTGGCATTCGATTATTTCTTCGTCCCTCCGGTGTTCAGCTTCGACGTGGAGGACATTCGCTATCTCTTCACGCTGGGCGTGATGCTGATCGTCGCCTTGGTGATCGCCAATCTCATGGTGAGCATTCGGCGCCACCGGGAGGTCGCCGACGCTCGCGAGCAGCGCACCGCGGTACTCTATGCGATGAGCCGCGAGCTCACGGCCACGACCGACGCGAAAGCCATGGCGGCGGCGGCGGTTCGGCACATCTGCGCGGTGTTCCACAGCACGGCGGTCGTGCTCATGACGGATGCGCAAGGATCGTTGACGCCTATTTCGATCACGCAGGATTGTGCGGACCCGCGCTCATGCCCGCAGAGCTTCGACCTGGAGTTGGCCCAGGAGGTGGTCGCCCAGGGTGAACGATGTATCAAGAATGCCGTCTATCTGCCTTTGCGGGGCAGCCGGCGCGTCAAGGGTGTTATCGTGGTGTGTCCGCAGCCACCAAACCGCGCGCTGCCCGACGAACAGCTCAATCTATTGGACGCCTTCGCGGCTCAGCTGGCGTTGTCGCTGCAGAGGGCTCGACTGGCTGAGGCCGCCGAGGCGGCGAGACTATCCGCGGAGCGCGCCTTGCTGCGCAACACGCTGCTCGCGTCGATTTCTCATGATCTGCGCACACCGCTGTCGGCCATCGCCGGCGCGGGCAGCTTGATCGCGCAGCCGCAGTACGCACTCAACGTCGATCGCCGAACGACGCTCGGTAGGCTGATCGAACACAAGGCCCGCGACATGACGCAGCTGCTGACTAACGTCCTCGATTTGGTGCAGATGGAGTTTGGCGGACGTGCGCTGCGCTCCGACTGGCACGCCGTCGACGACCTGGTCGCACTCGCGTTGCGCGGTAGCGAATCGCGCCTCGCCCAATGGCGCATCGTCCTGAATCTGCCGTCCGATCTCCCTTTGATCTCGGTCGAGCCGACGTTGATCGTGCAGATCTTGAGCAATCTTCTGGAGAACGCCGCGAAGTACACGCCCCCCGGCACGACCATCACGATATCGGCCGCCGAGCGCGGGGAGAGCATCATGATATCCGTGGCCGATGATGGTCCGGGCTTTCCTCCCGGAGACCCGGAGCGTCTGTTCGAGAAGTTTCAGCGCGGTCGGTCCGAGAGCAATATCGTCGGCGTGGGCCTGGGCCTCGCCATATGCCGCGCCGCGGCCAATCTACATGGCGGCAATGTTCGCGCGCTCAATAATCCGGGAGGCGGGGCACGGTTCGAAATCTCGCTGCCGGTGACAGGTCCGGCCGGTGCGCAAACCGCGGCGGAGGCTCACTGAGCCTCGCTCGATGTGCGTCGTACTCATCGTCGAGGACGACCCCGGGATTCAAGCTGTGCTGCGCCTTTTTGCGGAGGCCAACGACATGCTCGCGGTGGTGGCAGGTACCGGCGAGGCGGCCATCCGCGAGGCCAGATCTATCCGGCCTGACCTTGCCATTATCGATCTTGGATTGCCCGACCGCGACGGAATTGAGGTGATATCCAGTATACGGAGCTGGTCGCACCTGCCGATCATCGTGTTGTCGGCTCGCACACTTGATTGGCAGAAGCGAGCGGCGCTGGAAGCTGGCGCGGACGACTATGTCACCAAGCCATTCAGCGTCCCGGAGCTGCTGGCAACGATGCGCGCGCTGCTGCAGCGGGGTTTGGATCCGCCTGCCGCCGACCGATGACAGCGCGCGGCTCTAGTACAGCAATACGATTTGATCGATTGACGTCACCTTGGAACGAGGGCACACTTTTTGGGCGACTATTTCGCGTCGTCGAACGTGGTGGAGATTTGCTCCCGATGCACACCCTCCGTGAGTCGAAGACGGCCAGCGCTGCGCGTGCCCCGGCCGTTAGGGCGGTGAGCCTGTGACGGAGGCAATGCACCTCGTGTTGATCTTCGAGGACGACCAGGCGATTCAGGAGATCTTGCACATGCTGTTCGATGCGAACGGCTTCAGGGTCGTGATCGCCGACACGGCGTCTCGCGGTGAGCAGTACGCGCGGCAGTACAGACCGGATGTTGTGATCGTCGATCTCGGCCTCCCCGACCGCGACGGCCTGAACGTCATCAGCGCAATTCGCGTATGGTCGCCGGTGCCGATCGTGGTGCTGTCGGCACGCACTGCCGAGGCCCAGCGGCTTGCGGCATTCGAAATGGGTGCGGATGACTACGTCATGAAGCCGTTCAGCGCGCCAGAGCTCCTGGCGCGCGTTCGAGCCGTCGTGCGCCGACACGTGCGTGGCGCTCTGCCCATGGGGAGGCTCGAACTGGGGAATGCCTCGATCGATCTGGGAAGGCGCGTCGCGCTTCGCCGGGACGGGCGCGAGCTGCGCCTGACTCCGCTAGAGCATCGGATACTCGAGACGCTCGCGCGCCAGCGTGATGGTATCGTGACCCACGCGGCGCTCATGACGGAAGTTTGGGGACCCGCTCGCGACAACACGCGCGCGCTGCGCGTATATATAGCCAGCTTGCGCAGGAAGCTCGAGGTCGATCCCAGCCGGCCGCGCCACATCCTCACCGAGCTCGGTGTCGGCTACCGGCTCGTCATCGAGACAGCGTCTCGAGTGGAGAATTGAGATGGGCCGAGCTGCGGGGCAGCGCGCTGGCTCGCGCCGTGCGGCAATTCAGTGCAGTTGCGCCGCAGCCTCGTGCTGAGCTGAGGTGCGATTCCACCAGCCGCCGCCCAAGGCCTGAAATAGCGCGACGGTGTCGCCGTAGCGAGTCGCCTGCGCCTGCACGCGCTGGATCAGGGCCTGCTGATACGTCGTCTCGGCGTTCAGCAGGGTCAGATAATTGACGTAGCCCACGTCCATTTGCCGCTGCGTGAGATCATAAGTCACTCTTGCTGCATTCTCCGCTCGGACGTTGGCGGCCAACGCATCGGCGTCGGACAAAGACGCGTGTAATGTGTCGGCAACGTTCTGATAGGCGGTGAGCACGCTGCTCTGATACTGTGCAGCGGCCTGCTTCAGCGCATCGTCGGCGGCGCGCTTTCGGTGCAGCAATGTGCCGCCTTCGAATAGGGGTTGCGAAACGTTTCCGACCAGAGTCCAGAACGGGCCGCCCTTGCGGAACATCCATGAGAATTGGTCGGCATTGCCGCCGAGCGTTCCGGTGATCGAGAATTGCGGCAGCATCGCGGCCACCGCGACCCCGACCTGTGCGTTGGCGGCATGCAGTTGCGCCTCCGCGGCCCGCACATCGGGCCGTTGCTCGATGATCTTGGCGGGCAGGCTCAGCGGCAGCTCCGGCGGCAGCTGCAGCGCATCGAGCTCGAAGGTCTCGGGTACGTCTTGATTCGGCAGGTTGCCGACCAAGGCGCGAATCAAATCGCGCGTCTGCTCGAGCTGCTCCTGCAGCGGCGGCAGCGCCGCCTTGGCCTGTGCCAGCGCGGTCTCCTGCGCGGCGACGTCGATGCGCATGGCAAAGCCGAGCTGGAATTGAGCGCGCAGGATCTGCAAGGATTTCTCCTCCACCGCGATGATCTGCCGGGTTGCCTCGATCTGTGCGCGCAGCGATGCTTCCTGGATGGCGGCCGCGACGACATTGGAGGCCAAGGTGATGTAAGTCGCTTCCAGCGCGAAGCGCTGCGCGTCCGCCTGTGCGGCTAGCGACTCCACCTGCCGCCTATTGGCGCCGAAGACATCGGGCACGAATCCAACCGTGAGCTGGGCGGTGTGATAGTCGTAATAAAGAGGTGCGGTGTGAGGGACGTTTTTCAGGTCGAGCAGGGGTGGGTTGAGGTTGTCGCCATTGCCCTGCGTGCCGGGAGAGTCGTCAACGGTGAAGTTACCCGCAATTTTCGTGCGCTGGAAGTTATAGTTCGCGCCAACCGTCGGAAAGAAATAACCCTGCTGCGCGTAGACCAGCTCTTGCGCTTGAGCCAGCGCCGCCTGCGCCGCCGTGACGGTTGGATTGGCCTTGAACGCCCGCTCCACCAGCGCATTGAGCGCCGGTGATTGGAACAGTTGCCACCACTCGAACGGGATATCCCGGCTGCTCACCAGGCGCTGCGCCTCGCCGCCATGAACAGGTGCCGCAGCGCTCGTCTCGAGCAACGGCGCCGGCGCGTATCCGGCGTTGGTTGGGGCTTTGGGCTGGTGATAGCGCGGGCCGACGGCGCAGCTTGCCGCGAATGCCGCCGAGCTCACGAGCAGGGCAATACGCATGCAGTTCATCGGGCGGCTACTTCTTTTCGATTCCACCAGCCCCCGCCCAAGGCCTGGAACAGGGCAATGGTGTCGCCATAGCGGGCCGCCTGGGCCTGGACGCGCGTCAGCAGCGCTTGGTTGTAGGCTGTCTCGGCACTCAACAGGGCCAGATAGTTCACGTAGCCCGTTTCCGTTTGCCGCCGCGTGAGATCGTAAGTCACTTTCGAGGAATTCTCCGCATCGACGTCGGCGGCGAGCGCATCGGCATCCGAGATCGACGCATGCAGCGTATCAGCGACGTTCTGGTAGGCCGCAATCACCGTGCTCTGATATTGAGCAGCAGCCTGTCGCAACGCAGCCTTCGCTGCGCGCTCTTGGTGCAGCAATGTGCCGCCTTCGAATATAGGCTGGGTGACGCCCCCGACTATCGTCCAGAACGGGCCGCCGGAACGGAACATCCAGGTGAACTGATCGGCATTGCCGCCGACGTTTCCGGTGATCGAGAATTGCGGCAGCATCGCGGCCACCGCGACCCCGACCTGTGCGTTGGCGGCATGCAGTTGCGCCTCCGCGGCCCGCACATCGGGCCGTTGCTCGATGATCTTGGCGGGCAGGCTCAGCGGCAGCTCCGGCGGCAGCTGCAGCGCATCGAGCTCGAAGGTCTCGGGTACGTCTTGATTCGGCAGGTTGCCGACCAAGGCGCGAATCAAATCGCGCGTCTGCTCGAGCTGCGTCTGCAACGGGGGCAACAAGGTCTCAGCCTGCGCGAGGGCTGCTTCCTGCGCGGCGACGTCGATGCGCATGGCAAAGCCGAGCTGGAATTGAGCGCGCAGGATCTGCAAGGATCTCTCCTCCGCCGCGATGATCCGCCGGGTTGCCTCGATCTGTGCGCGCAGCGACGCTTCCTGGACGGCGGCCGCGACGACATTGGAGGCCAAGGTGATGTAAGTCGCTTCCAGCGCGAAGCGCTGCGCGTCCGCCTGCGCGGCCAGGGACTCCACCTGCCGCCTATTGGCGCCGAAGACATCGGGCACGAATCCAACCGTAACCTCGGCGGTGTGCAAGTTGTAGAAGAGCGGGTGGGTGTGAGGATAATTGCCTAGGTCCTGCACGGGTGGGAGGAGGTTGTCGCCGTTGCCCTCCACGCCGGGAGCATTGTCGACGGTGAGATTGCCGGCTATTTTCTGGCGCTCGAAGTTATAGTTCGCGCCAACCGTCGGAAAGAAATAACCCTGCTGCGCGTAGACCAGCTCTTGCGCTTGAACCAGTGCCGCCTGTGCGGATGCAATCGTCGGATTGGCCTTGAACGCCCGCTCTACCAGTGCGTTGAGCGCCGGTGATTGGAACAGTTGCCACCACTCGAACGGGATATCGCGATCATTGATCAGACGCTGCGCCTCGCCGCCATGAACAGGTGCCGCAGCGCTCGTCTCGAGCAACGGCGCTGGCGCGTATCCGGCGTTGGCCGGCGGTTCGGGTCTTTGGTAGTGCGGGCCGACGGCACAGCTTGCGGCAAATGCCACCGAGCTCACGAGCAGGGCAATACGCATGCACTTCATCGGGCGGCTACTTCTTTTCGATTCCACCAGCCCCCGCCCAAGGCCTGGAACAGGGCAATGGTGTCGCCGTATCTGGCCGCCTCGGCCTGGACGCGCGTGAGCAACGCTTGGTTGTAGGCTGTCTCGGCACTCAACAGGGCCAGATAGTTCACGTAGCCCATTTCCGTTTGCCGACGCGTGAGGTCATAAGTCACTTTCGCGGCATTCTCGGCCTCGACGGCGCCGGCGAGCGCATCGGCATCGGAGATCGACGCATGCAGCGTATCAGCGACGTTCTGGTAGGCCGCAATCACCGTGCTCTGATACTCCGTTGCCGCCTGCTTCAAGGCCGCCTCCGCGGCACGCTTGGTGTGCAGCAACGTGCCGCCTGCGAATACCGGCTGGGTGACGCCGCCGACCATCGTCCAGAATGAGCCGCCCGTACGGAACAGCCAGGGGATTTGGTCCGCGTTGCCGCCGAGCGTTCCGGTGATCGAGAATTGCGGCAGCATCGCGGCCACCGCGACCCCGACCTGTGCGTTGGCGGCATGCAGTTGCGCCTCCGCGGCCCGCACATCGGGCCGTTGCTCGATGATCTTGGCGGGCAGGCTCAGCGGCAGCTCCGGCGGCAGCTGCAGCGCATCGAGCTCGAAGGTCTCGGGTACGTCTTGATTCGGCAGGTTGCCGACCAAGGCGCGAATCAAATCGCGCGTCTGCTCGAGCTGCTCCTGCAGCGGCGGCAGCGCCGCCTTGGCCTGTGCCAGCGCGGTCTCCTGCGCGGCGACGTCGATGCGCATGGCAAAGCCGAGCTGGAATTGAGCGCGCAGGATCTGCAAGGATTTCTCCTCCACCGCGATGATCTGCCGGGTTGCCTCGATCTGTGCGCGCAGCGATGCTTCCTGGATGGCGGCCGCGACGACATTGGAGGCCAAGGTGATGTAAGTCGCTTCCAGCGCGAAGCGCTGCGCGTCCGCCTGTGCGGCTAGCGACTCCACCTGCCGCCTATTGGCGCCGAAGACATCGGGCACGAATCCAACCGTGAGCTGGGCGGTGTGATAGTCGTAATAAAGAGGTGCGGTGTGAGGGACGTTTTTCAGGTCGAGCAGGGGTGGGTTGAGGTTGTCGCCATTGCCCTGCGTGCCGGGAGAGTCGTCAACGGTGAAGTTACCCGCAATTTTCGTGCGCTGGAAGTTATAGTTCGCGCCAACCGTCGGAAAGAAATAACCCTGCTGCGCGTAGACCAGCTCTTGCGCTTGAGCCAGCGCCGCCTGCGCCGCCGTGACGGTTGGATTGGCCTTGAACGCCCGCTCCACCAGCGCATTGAGCGCCGGTGATTGGAACAGTTGCCACCACTCGAACGGGATATCCCGGCTGCTCACCAGGCGCTGCGCCTCGCCGCCATGAACAGGTGCCGCAGCGCTCGTCTCGAGCAACGGCGCCGGCGCGTATCCGGCGTTGGTTGGGGCTTTGGGCTGGTGATAGCGCGGGCCGACGGCGCAGCTTGCCGCGAATGCCGCCGAGCTCACGAGCAGGGCAATACGCATGCAGTTCATCGGGCGGCTACTTCTTTTCGATTCCACCAGCCCCCGCCCAAGGCCTGGAACAGGGCAATGGTGTCGCCATAGCGGGCCGCCTGGGCCTGGACGCGCGTCAGCAGCGCTTGGTTGTAGGCTGTCTCGGCACTCAACAGGGCCAGATAGTTCACGTAGCCCGTTTCCGTTTGCCGCCGCGTGAGATCGTAAGTCACTTTCGAGGAATTCTCCGCATCGACGTCGGCGGCGAGCGCATCGGCATCCGAGATCGACGCATGCAGCGTATCAGCGACGTTCTGGTAGGCCGCAATCACCGTGCTCTGATATTGAGCAGCAGCCTGTCGCAACGCAGCCTTCGCTGCGCGCTCTTGGTGCAGCAATGTGCCGCCTTCGAATATAGGCTGGGTGACGCCCCCGACTATCGTCCAGAACGGGCCGCCGGAACGGAACATCCAGGTGAACTGATCGGCATTGCCGCCGACGTTTCCGGTGATCGAGAATTGCGGCAGCATCGCGGCCACCGCGACCCCGACCTGTGCGTTGGCGGCATGCAGTTGCGCCTCCGCGGCCCGCACATCGGGCCGTTGCTCGATGATCTTGGCGGGCAGGCTCAGCGGCAGCTCCGGCGGCAGCTGCAGCGCATCGAGCTCGAAGGTCTCGGGTACGTCTTGATTCGGCAGGTTGCCGACCAAGGCGCGAATCAAATCGCGCGTCTGCTCGAGCTGCGTCTGCAACGGGGGCAACAAGGTCTCAGCCTGCGCGAGGGCTGCTTCCTGCGCGGCGACGTCGATGCGCATGGCAAAGCCGAGCTGGAATTGAGCGCGCAGGATCTGCAAGGATCTCTCCTCCGCCGCGATGATCCGCCGGGTTGCCTCGATCTGTGCGCGCAGCGACGCTTCCTGGACGGCGGCCGCGACGACATTGGAGGCCAAGGTGATGTAAGTCGCTTCCAGCGCGAAGCGCTGCGCGTCCGCCTGCGCGGCCAGGGACTCCACCTGCCGCCTATTGGCGCCGAAGACATCGGGCACGAATCCAACCGTAACCTCGGCGGTGTGCAAGTTGTAGAAGAGCGGGTGGGTGTGAGGATAATTGCCTAGGTCCTGCACGGGTGGGAGGAGGTTGTCGCCGTTGCCCTCCACGCCGGGAGCATTGTCGACGGTGAGATTGCCGGCTATTTTCTGGCGCTCGAAGTTATAGTTCGCGCCAACCGTCGGAAAGAAATAACCCTGCTGCGCGTAGACCAGCTCTTGCGCTTGAACCAGTGCCGCCTGTGCGGATGCAATCGTCGGATTGGCCTTGAACGCCCGCTCTACCAGTGCGTTGAGCGCCGGTGATTGGAACAGTTGCCACCACTCGAACGGGATATCGCGATCATTGATCAGACGCTGCGCCTCGCCGCCATGAACAGGTGCCGCAGCGCTCGTCTCGAGCAACGGCGCTGGCGCGTATCCGGCGTTGGCCGGCGGTTCGGGTCTTTGGTAGTGCGGGCCGACGGCACAGCTTGCGGCAAATGCCACCGAGCTCACGAGCAGGGCAATACGCATGCACTTCATCGGGCGGCTACTTCTTTTCGATTCCACCAGCCCCCGCCCAAGGCCTGGAACAGGGCAATGGTGTCGCCGTATCTGGCCGCCTCGGCCTGGACGCGCGTGAGCAACGCTTGGTTGTAGGCTGTCTCGGCACTCAACAGGGCCAGATAGTTCACGTAGCCCATTTCCGTTTGCCGACGCGTGAGGTCATAAGTCACTTTCGCGGCATTCTCGGCCTCGACGGCGCCGGCGAGCGCATCGGCATCGGAGATCGACGCATGCAGCGTATCAGCGACGTTCTGGTAGGCCGCAATCACCGTGCTCTGATACTCCGTTGCCGCCTGCTTCAAGGCCGCCTCCGCGGCACGCTTGGTGTGCAGCAACGTGCCGCCTGCGAATACCGGCTGGGTGACGCCGCCGACCATCGTCCAGAATGAGCCGCCCGTACGGAACAGCCAGGGGATTTGGTCCGCGTTGCCGCCGAGCGTTCCGGTGATCGAGAATTGCGGCAGCATCGCGGCCACCGCGACCCCGACCTGTGCGTTGGCGGCATGCAGTTGCGCCTCCGCGGCCCGCACATCGGGCCGTTGCTCGATGATCT
>Ga0302325_10000243_pt1 | contig 158319 bp, 148 predicted proteins | sample Palsa_T0_2_FD_201948 | JGI IMG/M metagenome (GOLD analysis project Ga0302325, IMG submission 201948) | Peat permafrost microbial communities from Stordalen Mire near Abisko, Sweden - Palsa_T0_2 | ecosystem: Environmental > Terrestrial > Soil > Palsa > Peat permafrost | place: Sweden: Abisko...
TTTGTTGAGCAAACTATTGAACTTCTGAATCGGAAGTAAGTAGGGTTAGCATTGACGCCTACCGAATGTGCCGTCAAGAAGATTACCTTATTGTAAACCACCCAAAAAAATTCAATTCAGTGTTGTGCGAGGGACCATCCAGCCGGTTATTTGCCATGGGTGACTTTTAGAACGCGCGCGTCTTTGGCGGCAATTTCAATATAGGCAGTGCCGCCGAGTTCGTCTTTGTCGAGGGTGCCTTCAACGATCCAGGTGGAGTCGCCTACGCTTTTAACTATGAACGGCTTTTCGTCGAGCACTGACGGCCCATAGACAGGCAGCCAAACCGCTTCGGCAATCTTTTTGGCTGTTTCTTCGTCTGGCACCAGACCAACCAGGTGGACCTTATCACCGGCCCCTTCGCTTCCTCTCCTATGCGGCACTTTACAGGCCAACAACCCAAAAATTGCAAGCGCTGCGGCAAGGCAAGCGCTCGGCGAACCTGTAATCCAAACGCTCTTGCGAAAACAATGTTTTTTATATACTTTCAGTGCGCTCGCCATAGTCCAAAGTTCCTTAACTTAACTAGATGACCAAAAAATTATTGGAAATACTCTTCACTGTCATCGCCTATTTGGCGTTTGCTGTTTGGGGCCTTCTTAGCATTATTGTCGCACTGTTCCTTTTAGATAGGTGGTTGAATCCACATACCAAGGGGATATCCAATGTCGATTTAAAGGGCTATATGTATGTCTCTTTCGTGCTCCTGCCAATTTTTGGCGCTTGGCTCGCCTTCAAAGTCAAAGTAAAGAGATCTCAAAAACTAATATCCTGATTTGATTAGAGCCGTGCGATTATTTTAAGACCTATTCTTGCGATAAGTTGAAATATTTTAATACGCTTTAGTATCTTTATGCGGTAATAAGCTCTTGAAAAAATTGCGAACAAAGAGATGAACAAAACGAGCTCTGAAATCGCAACTTACTGGATTATAAAAGAATAACGCGTTTTTAAGCGTCCTGTCTTCCCGACTATTTAAGTTGATTTTAAATTGATTAGAAGCTGTTCGGACATATTTCGGACAGCTTTTTATTTTACATTTAATTGGGGGATTTTTTCATCTAACCAGACTTTGACCGTACAGAATATTAGGTTTTTCGACATCTATAATCATCATTCCGGGTTCGCTCAATGCTCCTTTCAATGCAGCAGTATTTTCCGGATATCGTTGTTCCCGAATTCGATCACGTACAAATTGCCATCTACCGGATTATAAGCGACGCCGTCGGGGTATTCAAATTGCGCCTGGGTGTAGGAGCCATTCACAAGACCCGGAAATCCTGTTCCTGTCACCGTTTCAAAATTGATTTGTGATCCGGAAGTGCTGCCGGCGGCTCCCTGTGCGTAGCGGATCGCGTGGTTGCTGGCGTCGCCTATAAACAGAAGCGGGATACCGCTGCCGCCAAAGATACTCGAAGCGCCGAAGCAGAGGCTGTTGGGACCGTAAAAACTGGCGGCAGATCCCGTGCCATTGGTAAATCCGGATTGATTGCCAGCATTTCCGGCTAGCGTATAGGTATTAACATTGGCAACCTGCCCGCCCGTGCCCTGGTTGAACAGGTTATTGTATATGTTGCCCACAGAAACCACCTCTCTGATTTTATTGTTACCATATTCAGCCACATACACAAACAGGTTTTCATTCGCACTTGTTCCGTTAGCATAGATCGCAATTCCCCTGGGACTGTTGAACGTAGCGCCATTTATTGTGGCATCTCCGTTGGTTTCATCGGCGGAACCTATATCGGTGGGCCCATCGATCGGACCGGCGATTGTAGTACAGGTACTGTCGGCGAGACTGATGGCCCGGATCACATTGTTGCGGCTGTCTGCGACGATCAGCATATTGCTGATCGAATCGTACGCAATCCCGATGGGCCGGTCAAAACTGCTGGCCAGCGCGGGCCTGGCGCCGTAAATGTAACCGACCTGCCCTGTGCCTGCAACCGTGGTCACATTCCCAGCCGGATCGATCTTTCGGATCCGGTTGTTCAATTCGTCGGATACATATAGATCACCCTGCGTATCAAAACAAAGGCCGGAAGGCGCACTGAACAGCGCTTGTGCAGCCGGCCCGTCCTGGTAACCCGCCGTTGTGCTGCCGGCAAAAGTGGACACCGTTCCGTCGGGGGTGACCTTTCGTATCTCGTTGTTCCCGAAATCGGCTACGTATAAATTGCCCGATTTGTCGAATACACCATTTTCCGGCGAATTAAAAGTAGCCGAGGCCGCCGGGCCGTCGGCAGAACCGGATTGGCCGCTTCCCGCAAACGTAGTGACCTGTCCCGCCCCTACATTTGTATTGTTGTAGGTGAAATAGCCCGAACCGATGATAACGGATTGGACAGTTACCACGATCAGAACAGAATCCACGCTTGCAGAATCCTTGTTGATCGGAACAGCCACAACGAGCTGGGTGGAGCTGGCAGCTATGATCGGCGCATTGATAGGCCCCATCAAAACACTTTCCTGTGTCGTATCGGTAACAAAACCGGTGCCCGTTATCGTTACGAATGTTCCTGAATTACCACTACGGGGACTAACAGAAGTCACTGTTACTGTGACCCCCATATTGTTTTTCTTGTTGCAACTTTGCAAAATGAATAAGCAAAGCAATAGACAGGAAATGCCTGCCGCAATGGCAAAAGACTTTTTCATTACTTGTGATTATGCGTTTATAAAAGGAGGAGACAGTGTAAAAATAGTCGACCGATGACCCTCAAAAAATCCCAAAAAAGGGGTAGGAGACAACTTTAAATCTTATTTTCGGATGGCCAATATACGCTGCCCTGTAAATAAGCCAATCTAACCAACGCATTAGCAAACAATGTATGACTCAGAAAAGATAGTAAATCTGTTTTCGCTTGTCTGCCTTGGGTTTTCGCTTTTGGCTACGAGCTATCATACTATTTTGTATGTTTTTTTCAGGGACAGATTGATCCTGAATTACGCGTTATACCTGTTCTTTTCGAGTCTTTTTGTATTGCTGCGTGGAGAGATACCTGCTGATCTGGTTGGGCCGCTAAGGGCTGAAAACCTACATCAATATCTGAATGAAGGTTTGCAAATCGTCAGTTTTACTTTGTACATCAATTTCGGAATAAACGCGTTGGGGCTGCAACACTTTGCCAATAAGCGCTATTACAAAGTCTGGTTGATCCTTGGCTCGGTCATGCTGTGTTATGCAATAGTCGTGATTTTTTTCAATAGTATTGGGCGGCGATTACCATCCTTTTTCTTTTTGGCCATACGCATTGTCATCTTCAGCATTTGCCTGGTATTGCTGTGCCGGCTGGTCATGCTGAAAAAATCAAGATTCCAGGAGTTGGTCCTGTTGGGCTGCACTTATTTTTTCCTTACGACGCTAATGAGTTTTATTGCGAATACGAGGGCAAATAAAACGATAATCCTGGGTGCCATTGAATGGCTTGACGTAGGGTATATGGGAGATATTTTGTTCTTTTCCATAGCCATCGGGTATTGGGTCAAGAGTATATTTGATGAAAAACAGGCCGCGGTCCTGGAGGCGGAGCAGGAGAAATTCGTCGTTCAACAAATGAAGTTTGAAAAGAACAAAGCCATAATGGACGCCAGAGTTGAAGAGCGCAATCGTATTTCGATGGACATACACGATGATCTCGGCAGTGGCCTTACGAAAATTGCGATACTGGGAGAAATAGCCAAGACACAGTTAGGCGAGCCTGATAAGGCAAGAACAAATCTGGAAAACATAGCCAATCATTCCAGAGAGCTTATTGATAACCTGGAAAATATAATTTGGGTGCTCAATGCCGAAAATGATACACTTGCTGCATTCGCAGCTTATTTGCGGGAGTATGTGGTAAACTTCTTTGACACGGAGAATATTAAGGCAGATTGTCATTTCGTACTGACGGACGAAAATACCCAATTGTCAGAGGTGCAGAGGCGAAATATGTTTCTGGTGATCAAAGAAACCTGTAACAACATCACAAAACACGCTGGATGTAATGAGGTGGCAATCAGTTTGGAGCAAACCGAACAGCACCTGCATATCTCCATCAGGGACAATGGTAGGGGGTTCGAAATAGCCAACTCCCGGCCTTTGGGGAATGGCTTAAAAAATATGAGGACAAGGCTCAGCCAGATTGGGGGGAGCTGTGAGATTGAAACTGTTTTGGGGATAGGAACGGAAGTAAATTTCCGTCTACCCTTTTTTTGTTATAAAAAGTAAGCCTGCAACAATTAAATTTGTCCTAACTAACACCTAAGATGATAACCGTTGCAATTGTTGATGATTTAAAGGAGATCCGTGAGGGATTGCAACTCCTTATCGACAGCAGCACCGGATTCTCCTGTTTGGACACTTATGGCGATGCTGAAAATGCCATTATCGGTCTTCAGCGAAGCATTCCTGATGTAGTATTGATGGATATTAATCTCCCCGGCTTGAGCGGCATAGAGGCGGTGGGCCAGTTAAAGGATAAATGCCCGGGCATTCAATTCATCATGAGCACCGTCTATGAAGATGACTCCAAGATCTTTGACTCGCTGAAAGCCGGGGCATCGGGCTATTTGGTAAAGAAGACCACCCCGGATAAATTGTTGGAAGCCATTACGGAAGTATATAAAGGCGGCAGTCCGATGAGTACGAACATTGCGAGAAGGGTAATTTCAAGCTTTCGGATGAATGATCCTTTGAATAAGGTGAACATATTGACCCAGAAGGAGAAAGAAATATTGAAAGCCCTTTCGCAGGGTCTGCGGCTCAAGGAAATAGCTGCGGAGATGCACGTCGGCATGGAGACTGTCAGGACCCATACCAGGCACATTTACGAGAAATTGCAGGTTCAAAGCAGGACTGAAGCATTGAACAAGGTATTCGGTAAGCGGTGAATCAGTTTTTTCCTTTTAACTATATTGCAGGACCGCTATATCATTGGCGGTTGCAGTACCTATCACGTCGTACAACGGGGTCCGGCGACCCTTACTCCGGAGTCAGAGGGAAAGGCAAGAAGGATCAACTATTAGATAAAAGGATATCCAGCGAAGTGTTAAACCTATAGATGATTTGTACTATCTTTTCCGATAAACAAGACAGATCTTGCCAGTCTCAGTTTACAATCAATTTTCCGCGAGCGAAAGCGCGGTCCTATTAAGGAGAAGAATTCAATCAAAGAATCGATAAAAATGTTCATTGTAAATGTCCTGTCCAAGGTCATACCTGTAGCCAATCCTGACTTTAGCGGAGGTAATCGCCGGGGTGAGATATTGGTTGATTGAATGCGACCGTTTAACCGGTGTTCCCCAAAGGGAAATTGGCCTTAACGCCCATAGACAAGTAATTAAAGAAGGGAGAATCAAATTAATACTGTGAGCTTCCTACTTAATTCACCATTCATGCAAGGAGGATCAGAAATTCTTCCAGGTCTGAAACTCTACTATGAGGAGACGTCAATCTATTAATGCATTAAGCGTGAATGACTTGACTTTTGATAAATTTCAAGAATTTGTCGAATTTATAAGCAAGTGAGACTGCTGCTTACGACTAGAGAACCTTGGCTAAACGAGCTAAATCGCTTACGAAAAGGTTCCTTGATCCAATTCATTGTCATTCAGTGTTGATAAGGTTCAACCCTGCCATCATCCTAAAGCTTGTTCAAAACCCATATTCGATATCTCGGTCGGTGTAAATGCCTTTGACGACGCGCCAAACAACATCGTAGGCACCGGCGCCATCACTATTCTGCGAACGGATATAGAAGATATCGTTCAGCGGGTCATAATGGACTTCGGTATTGTAAATGGTCGGCTCGAACAGGTTGTCGAAAGCCGTGTGCGGCAGAACGATCTTCCGGCTGCGGGTCTGGATTACGATGGATTTGTATTCGGTCCGCGGCCGTTCACCGTCTGTACCCCAGTATTGCTTGCCGTTGATCTTTATGATCTGGTCATCTGTATAGGTAAACCGATATTTCGTTTTGTCGAATTTCCATTTCGTGACAACGATTTTGATGGAGTCCCTGCTGTAGGTGGCGGTATTGTCATCATAATGCTTTAAAGGAATGCTGTCGTAGTCACCGATCGACCTTAGCCGGTCGTTATAGATGTAGCCTCCCCGATCCTTGCCATTTCGGCCATATTCTATCTTTCGCCAGTTGCCTCGCTGTTCTTCAAAAAAATAAATAAAATGCCCGTTATTCAGCGTATCGACGATGCTGCTTTTGGAATCGCCGGCACTGTGGACATTTACGTAGAAACCTGCACTGCAGAATATGTAGCCTTTTTTTTCCTTATAGCATACACCAATCGGTGTTCATCGGTAATCCGTCGGCTCCAACAACCGGCAAGATCGCCTTTCAGCGGCTCCGGTTTACCAATGCCTTTAAAAGGAGATCGTAGCGTATCTTTAATGAGCTCATTAATGCGCTGAAGGATCTTTTTATCCTGCTGCTGCCAGTATAAATAGTCCTCCCAACCATGGGTTTGAAATACCAATTCCATGCTTACTTTTCTATTAGTTTGTGCGCTTTGAAAATGCCGGCATGCATTTCCTGCAGAGATTCCGTCAGTCGCTGGCGGTTTGTTGCATTACTGGTCAGATGAAGGGTCTCCTGGATAGCATTGTATTCATCCAGGTCCATCACCACCACATTTTTCCCTTTGGTACGGGAAACCACCACAATTTCCCGGTCGTCATTCACCGCATTCAGGCTTTGAGCCAAGTTATTGCGAAAATCGGAGTAATCTAATACGCGCATATAAGTACTTATTTAAGTACGAAAATACGTACTATTTTGCAAACACAGCCTTTTATTTTGTTGATCAGATAACCTTTCTACTATTCACACCTTTTTATCTTAACTTATCCTTCACACTTCCGGACGTAAAAAGTGATTGTTAGATTATCTCTTAACACACTGATATTTAAATCTATAAACTCGCTAATCGCTGTAAATCCACTGTGAAAAGATTCGAGAATTGTCCTGTCTTCCCGACTTGAAAATCAGCGAGTTATAAACTAACTCGCTTTTTTGTTTTTACCCTCCCCACACAATTTAGGTCGAAGAATTGATCAGACGATTTGCCCCTTTCCTTATGGCTACAAATTTTAAAGTAACTTGACTTCTGTATGCTTTCTTTTTTTCAAAAGATCACGGACGTTCTTGATCAATATCAGATACCGTATATGCTTTCCGGAAGTATAGCACTGGGATTATATACTGTTCCGAGGATGACCAGAGACATAGATTTCATTATCCATCTCGAAGCTAAAAATTCAGATTTCTTTATAAATAGCTTTAGCGATGGGTTCTATTGCGACCGCGATGCTGTTAATGATGCAATAACGGGCCCGATCAAGCTGTTCAATATTATTGACCATGCAACTGGCTACAAGGCGGATTTCGTTGTCTTAAAAGATGACCCATTTAGGCTTGAAGAATTTAAGCGGAGGTTAAAAGTCAGCTATTTCGGAAAAACCGTCTACGTCGTATCCCCGGAAGACCTTTTAATATCGAAGCTCATTTGGATACAAGATTTTCAATCCGCCGTACAGATAGAAGATATTAAAAGCCTGGTTGTTGTGGACAACCTGGACTGGATTTATATATCAAAATGGATTAAGCAATTGAAATTGCATACTTTTGATCTAATAAACAGATGACAGATACACCGCAGCATATTAAAGAATTACAGTTAAAGATATGGCTTTCCAAATCTCCCATGGAAAGGCTCAAGCAAACATTGGAAACCAACGGTCAATTGCTTCAATTCTGGTCGTCTGCTCTTGTCGTTGACAGAAGTCAGAATTTCAAACTGTCCAACCTGGAGTCGGAGACAAAGAGCTTTTTTTAATACTATTTCACAAGCCACATGATTGCTATCTGGTTTGGGACCAGGGGGTCGCAGGTTCGAATCCTGTCTTCCCGACTTTTTAAGCTGATTTTCAATTAGTTAGAAGCTGTTCGGACATATTTCGGACAGCTTTTTTTGTTAATTGATTGCAGAACTGGCAGATGAGTTAAAGTAAATTAGGCGGGTCCGAAACTTATCGATTTGAAAGCGAAACAAAAAAGGCCTTTGAGTCAAAACTTTTCCCGACGATCTTCAGCCTATCTGAGGAAGATAGGCTCAAATACCTGAAAAATTTAAGTGCCGATAATTTTTCCTCAACTTAGGGTAACACCCAACTCCAAAGCCTTTTTATATTTTTTCTTGTTGAAGGTATGCAGAAAAGGCGCCCTGTGCGGCCCGATGTTTCGCTTCTCGTTAAGTTTAGTGATCAATCCGAGAAATACCATCTTCTTTGGGAAATTCCTAACGTCCAGCTTTTTACCAAGAATGGTTTCATACACAGCGTGTATTTCAGTAAGCGTAAACTTCTCAGGCAACAGGTTTTGGGCGATAGGCTGATAGTATAATTGTGCGCGCAAAGTTTGCAACGCATCTTTCACCATTTGGTTATGATCGAACAATAATGAAGGAATTTTATCGAGATCGTACCATTCACATGAACGGTCCATAAATCCCGGCTCCGGCTTCGACTGTGAAAAATCTGTTATGGCGTAATACCCGATGGAAATCGTCTGATCTATTAACCAGCTTGATTTCAGTTTTTTCAGCACAGGATCCTTCGCAAATCTATCCAAATCAAGTTCATTAAATTTTACCCGGTCAGGACCTCCGAATGTTTTGTATTGCTGCAGATATAATCCAATTATAGACGTTCTTTCCTCAACAATCCTGCTGGCGGCTTCATCCATCGTTTCGCTTCGTTTTATATAGCCTCCGGGCAGGCAAAGCCCGTCAAGACCTTCAAACTGCGAAAGTAAAATTTTTAGCCGATGGTCGTGATAGCCGAATATGGCACAGTCAATACACACATGCGGAATATAGGTTTTATATCCATTTACTATAAAATCTTCAAATTCTTTAAATGTATTCATACCCTGCAAAAATAATTTAAAATTTCTATTTGGTAAAATTTGCCATATAGATTTTTTTCACCTACATTCGCTAAATGTTAAAATTTACCAAATGGAAATTTCTTTTAAATCAACGGGTATAACCCTTTTCTGTTTGCTTTTTTCGGCCTCTGCATTCGCACAAAGCAAACACGATACGACGAGCTATATACAGACGGTTGATATCAAGACAGGAAAAATTGATACGGTACTTGTTGCTAAAGGCGATTTCGAAGCACCCAACTGGCATCCTGACAAATACCTTGTCCTCAACTTTAGAGGCAAAATTTACAAGTTGGACCTGAGTACTAAGCAATTAACTGAAATAAACACCGGGTCAGTTAATCAAATCATGGACGACCACGGGCTTTCACCGGGCGGCAAATGGATAGCAATAACAAGTTTCGATACAGCCAACCCCTCGCAAAGACTTTATAAATTTTCAATTTCTGTCGTACCTGCCGAGGGCGGGCAACCGAGGAAAATAACAACCTCCCAAGATCTCTCTTTCTGGCATGGATGGAGCCCTGATGGCAAGACAATAGCGTTTTGTGGCGGCGACTTTAGCAACCTGGATGTTTACACAATACCGGTGGAGGGAGGCATTGCGAAAAGACTTACTGACACCCCAGGGTTGGACGACGGGCCAGATTACTCTCCTGATGGCAAGTATATATATTTCCATTCATACCGCAGCGGACGAATGCAAATCTGGCGGATGCACACCGATGGCTCGCAACAAGAGCAAATGACCTTTGATGAAAATGCCAACTGGTTTCCCCACCCGTCACCAAATAATAAATGGATCGCCTACATAGCCTATACTACAGATGAAAAACAAAATCACCCGTTTGGTAAAAATGTCAAACTCCGTTTGATGGATCTCAAAACAAAAACGATCAAAGATATAACACCCATCTTTTATGGGGGGGCCGGTACTATCAATACGCCGTCTTGGAGCCCTGACAATAAAAAGGTTGCTTTTGTAAGCTATTCGGTCAACTAGTGTAAAATCGGTAAAACTAATTAAAAATCAAGTCAATTATCATGAAAAAAGCAAGTTTCTTACTCGGAGGACTGTTCCTCTTGCTGCTATCAACCGGCACGTATGCCCAATCCAAACCAGGTGTGACCTATTTTAGCGGCAAATGGAACGTACTGATAAAAGGCACGCCCAACGGGGATGCGCGGATGATCTTCGACCTGCAAACCAGGAACGATTCATTAACAGGGGTTGTACGGGACTCTACAGGTAAAGAATTTTCCAAAATCTCCAGTGTCGAATTGACCGACACTTCAGCGACCGTTCACTTTACCGCGCAAGACTATGAAGTGTATGTCGTAATGAACAAAAAAGATAACGACTATATTACCGGTAACATGATGGGTATGTTCGATGCCGAGGGTAAACGAATGAAGAATCCTCAATAAACGCAGCGGTCGGCAATGTTAAAAGGGACACGCTATTAAAAATTTGAAAACTTCTACAGAATTGACATGAACAGAAAGACGTTTTTGCAACAAACCGGTATGCTTTCTGCCGCAGGCATGCTATACCCGGCGCTTAGCCGCTCAGCTTGTTTTATTATGCCGAGAAACGGGGATGCTATTGGCCTGCAGTTGTACACTGTAGGCGCCTTGATGGAGGCCGACACCAAAGGCACGCTCCAAAAGCTGGCGGCAATTGGCTATAAGAACCTGGAAAGCGCCGGCGGCTTAAAAGGGCTTTACTATGGCTACAAACCCAAGGAATTTGCCAGTATGGTAAAAGACATGGGAATGACTTGGCGCAGCGAGCATGTGGGGGGAGTGCCTTTTACTTTACCCACATTGATGAAGCTTGCCACTAATGCGGCAGACTCTGCCAAAATAAAACAGTACGCGCCTATGATCGAGCACATGCCCAAGACGGCTAACCTGCAGGACAATGCACAGCAATTAGCCGACGAAGCAGCTGAGGGTGGTTTGCAATACCTTGTATGCGCAGCAATACCAACAAAAACAATGGACGATGTTAAAATTGCGGTGGATGTATTTGGCAAAGCTGGGGAAGCATGCAAAAAAGCCGGAGTGCAGTTTGCGTTTCACAACCACAGCTTTGAGTTTACACCGATAATCGGGGTATTGCCTTACGATTACATAATGGACAATACCGACAAAGATTTGGTAAAGAGCGAACTTGACCTAGGCTGGGCAACTGTTGCCGGGCAGAACCCTGTGGAGATATTTAAGAAATACCACGGCCGTATACCACTTTGGCACGTGAAGGATATGGACAAAACCACAAAAGAGCCCACAGAAATCGGCAGTGGTTATGTTGATTTCAAACCGATTTTTGATGCCAGGCACAAATCAGGTATGAAATACTTTTTTATTGAGCAAGACGGGCCGCCAAAGCCAATGGAAAATGTTACAAATGACTACAACAATTTGAAAAAAGTGCTGGCGTAGCGACAATTATTTACCAACTGGTAACTGCCTCTTACCGGCGCGTGCAATGCTTGCAGAAAGTTAGATAGTCCGTTTCAAGTTACAGATGCATTTTTAGCCATTTAATTGCAAAATTTCTTTGAACTTTTCAATATTAACCACTTTAATAGTAGGAAAGTTGATTGTTTTCAGCACATTAAAATCGCTGTCATTAGTCACGATATAGTCGGCATTGGCTGCAAATGCGCAGTCAACAAATTTATTGTCGTCAGGGTCAAATGAAATGAGATTCAGATTGAAATAGGTGGAAGTTAGCTTTACATTTGGAAGTTCTAAGAGGGAACGAATTACGTTCGAAGCGACTTCCGGGTGCCAATGCTCACCAATCTTTTCTTCATATTCGATCAAAATGTCGTGTGTAATGGCAATATCAAGTCTTTTCTCTTTGATGGCTTCATACAGCCAGTGATGCTTAGATTTTTCCGATATAGAAACCAATAGGACGTTTGTGTCAATGACAGCAAGCAAGGGTTAGGATTTTTCATTTAACCACTTGTCCATATCCTCGTCGGTCAATTTCCTTTGATCCCAAATCTCATTGGCCTGAGAAATGGCTTTGCCGGCATAAAATTTACCTAATACAGATTTCAAATCCTGCATATCCTTCTCACTGAGGCCGGTACTATAAAGCTTCATGAGCTCGATTTGAACATTGGATAGAGGGAAATTTAGTCCGGGCATGCTTGTGATTTTATTCGAAGGTACATAAAACTAAAATACTTGGCAACTTTCATTGATATGCAATGGATCTTTCAATTCATTGGTTTCCAATTTGGACCGAGGGTTCATTTTCTGTCTTCCCGACTTTGTAAGTTGATTTTCAATTAATTGGAAGCTGTTCGGACATATTTCGGACAGTTTTTTTTGTTTGCAACATATTCAGGCAGTATGATTCATTTAGAAGCCATGAAGCTCCTGTGCCTTTTTCCGATACTGAGCCAACTTTTCGAAAACTATTTACCCCAAGATATCAGAGAGCAAAATCCTATTCAATTGAAATTCAACCTAATTTAACCAGACATTATTGACCGGAAATAAATAATTGAACAGTTGTTCAAAACAGCTGTGCAATATTCGAATTTCTTTCTATCTTTGACTGGTAAAATCACTTTGGAGTTCACAATACGATGAAAAAAGGAACGAAACTGGATGAGTCAACAGAAGAAAAGATAAAGGAGGCAGCCAGAATTGTCTTTACGCAAAAAGGCTATGCTGCGGCGAAGGTGCGGGACATAGCAAAGGAAGCTGATATCAATCTTTCGCTGGTGAACTACTACTTCAGAAGCAAGGAGAAATTATTCGAACTGTGCATGGCGGAAAATTTACAAAGGCTGTTAGCCGGTAACGATCCTATCATTAACGATGAGTCGACCACGTTAATAGAAAAAATTGAACGGTTAGTTACCCTGCATTTGGATATGTTACTGGATAATCTTGATTTTCCGGTTTTCATCGTCAATGAAATGTTATCCGGAAACACAGATCTGCCGGGAATGGACAAGCGGAAGGATATGATTGCAAATTCGGTTCTGGCCAAACAGGTGATGGCTTTAAAAAAAGAAGGGAAACTAGACATGGATCCGATGCACCTGGTGATGAATCTTGCAGGCATGATGTTGTTCCCGTTTTTGGCCAGGCAGCGATTCATTAAAAACGGGGCAATTAACGAGACAGAATTTTACCAAATGATACAAGAACGCAAAAAGTTGATTCCGCTCTGGATCGGGCAAATGATAGGAGGATAAAATTTTTTTGCACTAAAATTGAACAATTGTTCAAAACAATTTATTAAAACAAATTAACTAAAATGATACAAGCACGCAAAAAGATGACACCGCTCTTGGCCGGGCAAACATAAGAAGGTAAATTTTTTTGCATTTAAATTGAACAAATGTTCAAAACACTTTTATAAAACAGGTTAACAAATCTGTATTGATGATCATACCAAAAAAATGGAAAAAGACCAGCGAAAAACGATACAGTCAGCGGCGGCAAAATTATTTGTCCAAAAAGGGTTTCATGCGACAACCATGCGCCAGATTGGCAAAGCAGCGGGCGTAAGCAGCTCCATGATTTCCTATTATTTTAAGTCAAAGGAGCTTTTGCTGCTTTCCATTTTCGAGCTGTCAATTCATGAACTGGAAACGATCAAGTCACACCTGGCGGACAGCAGTTGTGCAGAAATGCTCCAACTACATTACATGATTGACTTTTACACGGAAAAGGTGATGACTGACGATACCACCACTTATTTAATGCTTCAGGAACAACTGCTCAGGAGTATCGAAGGATCAACCAAACTGTTGGACAAGATCAATGAGCAGCAATTTGCTTTATTCCAAAACATTGTCAATACAGGGATACAAAAGGGGGCATTCAGCAAGAATGTTAACACCAGGATGATCTTTTATACACTGATTGGCACAATCAGGTACATTATCATCGAACATAAAGGATTATGGCTTCGGCATAACCTGCCGATATACCAGGAACATTTCCGGAAGGCTGTTACTGATGCCAACGCCTTTCTAAAATCTCTTTTGGTACAGATGCTCTTGCCGGACCCTCAACTGAATTTGTAATCGCTTGAAACAAGCCTCAAAAATGTGGATACAACACCATCGCCAACCAACTTACTATCAGCAATAAACTAATACAAACAATAATTAACTTTTAAAATTAAAACAAAATGAAAAACGCAATTAGCTTTTTCCTAATTCCTGTTACTGATATGGACAGGGCCATTAAATTTTACAACTCCATTTTATCCGCGGATCTGAAGACCCACGAAGCATTTGGTGCACTAGCGGCCACTCTCCCGCATGACAGTGAGAATGAAGGTGTAGGAGGGGCACTCTTTCTTGGTGATAACTATAAGCCTTCAACAGAAGGTACATGCGTGATCCTTAGTTTATCTGAAGACCTGGATGAAGTGCTTGTTAAAGTTACGACGGCCGGTGGCAAAATATTAATGCCAAAAACCCAGGTTCCAAATTCTACCAGATTTACTTGTCGCATAATTGACAGTGAAGGCAACAGAATAGGATTGGATTATCTACCGTGAATTAAATAGGTTGTCGCAATCAACCCACAGGAAGCAAACACCATAAAAAACACAATTCAATGAGACTATTACAAAAAACAAAAATTGGGGATGTAACCATACAAAACAGCATGGCAATGGCACCAATGACCCGGGGCCGTGCAGGTCTAAATGGAGTGCCAGGCGACTTAACCGCTCTGTATTATGTCCAAAGGGCAAGTGCAGGCTTAATAATTACCGAAGGAATTAACATTTCTGCTCAAGCTATAGGCAGTCCTTTTACACCTGGTATCTATACCGAGGAACAAATAAATGTTTGGAAGAAGATAACCAAAGCTGTTCACGAAAAAGGCGGAAAAATATTTGCTCAATTGTGGCATACCGGTCGTGTTGGACACTCCGTCGATAAAGAGGGTATTCTACCTGTTGCGCCCTCTGCTGTTGCTATTCAGGGACAACAACATTTTACCTCTCAGGGCCCAAAAGACTATGAAACGCCAGGGGCATTAGAAATTTTTGAAATTAAACAAATTATCCAGGACTATAAAGTAGCGGCATTAAATACGATTGAAGCAGGTTTTGATGGAGTTGAACTGCATGCGGCTTTTGGATATTTGCCTAATCAGTTCTTGGTTGAAAGTGCCAATCAACGTACAGATGAATATGGCGGAAGTATTGAAAACAGAGGTCGTTTTGTTGTCGAGGTGATGCAGACTATAATAGATGCTATCGGAGAAGAAAAAGCAGGGATTAAATTATCGCCCAGTATCCCTTACAACAGTATCAGTGACAGCGATCCTACAACACTTTATACGTATTTGATAAAGGAACTGGATAAAATGCCATTGGCTTATATTCATCTGATGAATGCTATGTTCTTGGGAGACAGTCTACCACAATATCCAAGAAATGTGATAGACACATTTGGCATTTTGACCAAACATTTGGTTGTGGCCAATGGTGGTTATACTCGCGAAACGGGAGAAAAGGAATTAGAAAACGGCATTGCTAAGATCATTTCTTATGGAACTTTGTTTTTGGCAAACCCTGATTTACCAAAACGCTTTGAATTAAATGCAAATTTGAATCAACCTGACCGAACTACAATGTATGGCGGTGGCGAAAAGGGTTATACCGATTATCAAGCATTAAATTGATCAATTTTTTAAACCATCAAAAAATATTAAAATGATCACAAAGTTGACATTTAAGCAAATTATTACTGCAGGATCATTTGCGGGAGGAGTATCGATAGTTATCAACGCTATCTTATTTTTTGTCTTTCACGCAGCGGGTGTTATTACGGACACTATTTTTATCCAACAGAATCAGCCGCTAACTATTGCGCCGGTTATCATAGCCAGCCTTCTGCTATCATTAATTGGTGCTTGCGTATTTTTTCTCTTCGAGAAGTTCTCTAATAACGGATTTAAAATATTCAGCATCGTCGCTCTGGTGTTAATGGTGTTATCTTTTTCAAGTCCTTTTCTTGCTATCACGGGCATTACATTTACTTATGGCATCGTGCTTGACTTAATGCATGCAGTGGTTGCTCTATCACTATTGTTCTTTATAAAAAGAGCGAAGAAATAATCGATGAATTCGGGAGAAAAATATTTTGCGATGTTTGTTTTTAAGATCATGAAAATTAACATAACTATACTCGGCATGCTGCTTTTCCTTGGAAAAGTTCAAGGCCAGGATAGCCTGCAACTTTCCCTGCAGCAAGCTATAAAGACAGGCCTTTCCCATAATAAAAATATCCAGGCATCTGCCCTTGAAAGCGCTTTGACGGGGTATAAGATCAAAGAATATAAAGCCGGGCTGTATCCTACGGTAACTGGAAATGTGGGGATCATCCACTATTTCGATGTCCCGGTTCAGTACGCTCCTGCCAATACCTTTGATCCGACAGCTCCGGCGAACAAGTACACCGGCTTTAAGTTGCTGTTGCCGAATGCGGCGGGTACGGGTATATCAGCCGACTGGTCGCTATATGACCAGGCGATCTACTCCGCCTTGAAGCTTGCCAAAGAAACAGGAAGATTGACAGATATTCAGATTGAAAAAGACAGAAGCGACCTGGCATTTTCTATTAGCCAGTTGTATTACGGGATCGTCTTCGCGAAAAAACAGCAGGCGAGCCTTTTAAAAGTGGACTCCAACACAGCCAAGCTGGTAGACATCCTCCAGGCCCAGGCAGATAACGGGGTTATAAAAAAGTCTGATGTAGACAAGGTAAAAGTCAATAAAGTCAATATTGAATCCCGTATCGATCAGTTGAGCGCCGTAGTTCAAACGCAAATAAATCTTTTGAAAGTGTTGCTATCCCTACCTGAAGACACGCGGATCAAATTAACTGAACCCGAAGTCGCCCAATTGCTGGTCCCGCTGCCGGAAACTTCTGATGCCCAAAACAACTTCGACCTCCGGTTGCTGGAGGAGCAAATAAGTATCGAAAAGCTGGAGCGCAAGACCATTTTAGGCGGATATTATCCTTCTGTTAGTGCAAACTACAACTACAGCTATAATTGGGTAAGCGCCGATCTCAGTAAAACCTTCGGGTCGAACCTGAGATTCCCGCAACAATATCTCGGGCTGAACGTCGCCATCCCGATCTTCGACGGTAACAGGAAATTATATCAAACGAGGCAAAATGAAGTGACCACAAGGGAGCTGGAACTGAAGTCAGCATACCTGCTGGACAAAACCCGCAGCGATATCGTCAACGCAATATTAATTTATAATACCAGCCTCCGGAATATGGGCGCCAACGATTCAAATGTAAAACTGGGGGAAGAAAGTTACAACGAAAATCTTTATGAATATCAGCAGGGCACCGCCTCGCTGAATGATGTCATTACCACAGAAAATACTTTGCAGCAGGCATTGAATGAATACTTCGGCTCGGTATCAAACGCTTTCGAGTCCCTGCTTGAATATAAAAGAGCTACCAACACGATACTGACCCAAAAATAAACTTGGCACGATATGATAAAGAAATTAATTATTTCAATTGTAGCCATTGGGCTGATTGTATTGGCGGTTGTAAAACTCGCGCATAATAAGGCCGAGATCAACAGACAAACGACCTATAAGGAGATCGTTTCAAATGTCCCGGTAAAGGTAATTACCGCGCAGCAGGTCTCATTGGATGACCCGCTAAATTTTGTCGGTGTGTTTAAGCCATCCAGGGAGGCAACCGTTTCTGCGGAGATCGCGGGGAAAATAGTACGCGTGTTTGTAGAAGAAGGAAGCTTTGTACACGAAGGACAGGTAATTGCTGAACTGGATACAACCTTGCTGGAACTACAATTACAGACCGATGAGGCCCAGTTCGTACACTCGCAGGAAGACCTTGCCAGGTACGAAAACCTGATCAAGCGTGACGCGACTACTGATGTTACGCTGAAACAAGCTCGCCTGACCAATAAATTGAATGAGATCGCCGTAAAGAACACGAAAGAGCGGATCATCAAATCCACCATCAAAGCACCGATCAGCGGATTTCTTTCCAGCAAGAATTTTGAGGACGGTACCGTTGTGTCAGCCGGAGTGAGCATAGCGGAAATAGTAAACGTTAACATCCTGAAATTTACCGCTTCGGTACCCGAATACCAGGTGGTTAAACTCGTGCCCGGCCAAAAAGTTATGCTGAACGCAGATGTCTATCCTAACATACAATTCACCGGTACCATCACGCAGATCGCTGAAAAAGGCGATGAAAACCATACCTACAAGGTGGAAGTGACCGTCAGCAACGACAAAAATGGCAGCCCTTTAAGGGCCACAATGAATGGAACGGTGAAAGCGGAAGGGAACACTAAGTCAACGGGCATCTTTATTCCCCGGGAAGCGCTTACCGGAACAACTGACAAACCACAGGTGTACCTGGTGATTTCAGGCAAAGCGCAACTGAAAGACGTGTCAACCGAAAGGGCCATCGGCAATATGATTCAAATTGCCACCGGGCTGACAGTTGGCGATGAGGTGATCGTGTCCGGGTTAAATAACATTAAAAATGGCGTCAGCATTTCGATTGCAGATGCGAATTAAAGCGGATTAAAGAAAAAAAGTATGACCATAACAGAACTCGCCGTAAAAAAACCGACGGTAATCGCGGTGATTTTTATCGTACTTGCCATATTCGGCGTTATATCTTACAATAAGCTAAGCTATCAATTGCTGCCGACATTCGAAGTGCCCTTACTGGTGATCAACACTGCCTATCCCGGCGCTTCTCCGGACGCCATTGAAACCGAAGTGACAAAAAAAATAGAGGATAAGATCTCTTCTTTGCAACATATCAAACGCATTCGTTCCACCTCCTATGAAAGCCTTAGCGTTATCGCTGTGGAACTGGTTTCCGGAACGGATGCGGACGTGTCCCTTGAAGACTGCCAGCGAAAGCTCAACACAGTTATTGCCGACCTGCCGGGCGGCGCGCGTACACCGACCATAGCCAAGGTTTCCAGTGACGGGTTCCCCGTTTTAAAATACAGCATCTCCTCAAATTTCGGGTCAAATGTAGAATTAACACAGTTCCTGAAAGATAAGATCGTGCCGCAGGTTGCCAGCGTAAAGGATGTTGCTGACGTGTCGTTGGTGGGTGGTGAAGACAAAGCGATCAGGGTAAATGTGGATGCAGAAAAATTGAAAGGATTTAACCTTTCCATATTAAATGTATCGCAGGCAATCAGTGCCAATAACCTTGATTTCCCGACCGGCAAGGTGGAGGACGCTACCAATAGTCTCAGCATAAAGCTTACAGGGAAATACGACTCCGTAGAGGCTTTGGAAGACCTGGTTGTAGTTCATACGGCTGACGGCGCAGATGTAAAGCTTAAAGATATCGCCACAGTGGTCGATGACAAAAAAACGGTGGAGACCATCAGCAGGATAAACGGCAAGCCCTCGGTTGAACTAACCATTACCAAGCAGATCAACGCAAATGCTGTGATCATGGCGGACTTGGTAAAAAAGAACCTGGCCGGTTTGGAGAAAACTTACTCGGTCCGCAATTTGAAGTTTGATCTGATCATCGATACCACGCAGTTTACGTTGGAGGCGGCCAAAGACGTACAACATGACATGGGCTTTGCGCTTATCCTCGTGGCTTTAGTGATCTTGCTTTTCCTGCATAGTGTACGTGATAGCTTTATTGTGATGCTGGCGATCCCTTCCTCTTTTTTAGGGACGCTCATCGCGGTCCACATCTTCGGCTATTCACTTAACCTGATGACCCTGCTTGGCCTGACCCTGGTGGTGGGCATTTTGGTGGACGACAGCATCGTAGTGCTTGAAAACATCCACCGTCATTTGCGTATGGGCAAAAATAAAGTTCAAGCGGCTGTAGACGGAAGAAATGAAATAGGGCCCACCGCAGTGGCCATAACCATGGTGGATGTTATCGTGTTTTTACCTCTGGCGCTATCCAATTCAGGGATCACAAGCTCGATCTTACGGCCTTTTTGCTGGGTGATCATCATTTCCACGGTGCTGAGCCTTTTTGTGTCATTTACCTTGACCCCTCTGCTGGCTTCACGATTTGCCGGGCATGTAGATCTCAATAAAAGAACGCCGTGGATACGTTTTAACAAGTTCATCGAAGATGAAGTGGAAGTGCTTACCCGCTGGTATAGCAGGCAATTGCATTGGGTATTAAAGCATAAACGGATAACGATTTTCGGCATTTTCATACTTTTTGTCGCAGCTATGTCGCTTGTGGCCAATGGTTTTATCGCTAACACCTTCGTTGAGCAGGGACAGCACCATGAAGCTATTTTTTATTTAGAGGCGAACAAAGGAAGCACGCTTAAAAATACCGACAGCTTGACCAAAATTGCGGAAACCAAGTTACTTGGGCTACCAGAAGTGACCAGGGTGATCGCCGATGTCGGCGTCAGCGAGGGCTTTTTCTTTTCTGGTGACATTCCGGCTTACAGGTCACAATTCAGAGTCCAATTCAAAGGCGATGCGAGTTACAAGGATGAAATATTTGTAGCTAAAGCAAAGAAGCTGTTGAGTGCCATACCGGGTGCCACCATTTCCAATTCACTCATAGATATTACCGGAGGCCCTGTAGATAAACCGGTGCAGATGGTTGTCAGCAGTGATAACGCAGATTCTGTTCGTTTTTACAGCGACAAGGTCAAGGCCATTCTTGCCAGAACTTACGGCACCTCAAGCATCAAATCGGGCATCGATCAGGTTGCCCCGGAAGTGAAGATCATTATTGATAAGAGAAAGATGGTGGCACTCGGATTGGACGTGGCTACGGTTGGTTCGACCATGGCGACTGCATTCCATGGCAGTGACGACAGGCTGGACGATGCGAAATTCAACCAGGGCAATACACAAATTCCGATCATTGTGCAACTGAATGCATTTGACCGCCGAAACCCGGACGATATTGGCAGGTTAGAATTCTCCAACAAAAGCGGTGCTTTGATAGAGCTTAATCAGTTCGCCGAAATAAGACCGGCCGTCGGGTTAACCCAGCTGCAACGTACCAACAGGCTTACATCAACTTTGGTTGAAGCCTCCCTTATCGGAAGAGTTTCAGGCGACGTAGGTCCAGAAATTGACAAACAGATTGCTGCCGCCAAATTCCCCGATAATATGAAGATCACCTGGATCGGTGAATATGAAAACCAACAAGAAAGCGGTGCGATCATCGGCGGCGCGTTTGGTATCAGTATGTTGCTCATCTATTTCCTGATGGTGATACTATACAACAACTTCCTATATCCGTTGGTGGTGCTATTTGCTATACCGATGAGCTTTATCGGAGCATTCCTGGCACTCGCGCTGGCAAAAAGCTCATTTAGTGTTTTTACATTAATGGGCCTGATCGTGATGATGGGGTTGGTTTGCAAGAATTCGATATTGATCGTTGACTTTGCCAATAAAGAAAAGGAACACGGCAAGAATTCTTTCGAGGCACTCATCGCCGCGGGAACAGAAAGGCTGCGGCCGATACTGATGACCACGATGGCGATGGTACTCGGAATGTTACCGATTGCAGTAGCAAGCGGTGCCGGTTCAGAATGGAAAAATGGAATGGGTTGGTGCCTTGTCGGCGGTTTGACAAGTTCAATGTGCCTAACCCTTTTTATCGTTCCCGCTGTTTACCTGGTAGTCGACACCATCAAATTAAAACTGAGCAACAAAAAGTCGGAAAAGGCTTTGCAAAAAGTTTAACTGTAGGACAGGCTTTAAACAGAGTTGGGCTTTGGGGGCAGTTGTGAATTCAACTGCCCCAAATTTTAGAATTATTATTCATTTCATTTCGAAAGGATAAGTTAGTGGGTTCAAATCCTGTCTTCCCGACTTTTTAGGTTGATTTTCAATTAGTTAAAAGCTGTTCGGACACATTTCGGACAGCTTTTTTATTCACCGCCGGTACCTTTATAAAGGAAGTAGCCATCCCTGGAATCCAGAAATTTCCTATATTTTTTTACTTAAGGTTTCAACCTTTTTTTCTAAATCTTCTTCTTTCCCATTTTCGTGCTATCGCTGATTCTCTTCCTGGTGATACTTAATCTTTTCCTGTTCAATTTTCAATTCCCCTTCGCACGATGTCATTTTTTTTAGTTGCCGTATTCGGCATAAGAGGCAAGATAATATTGAATTGTCACTCTGTCCGCAAACTCTTCATCGGAGTACTGATAGCCGCTTTAATCGCCTGGAAGCATATCGTCAGCACCGCGACACCTATAATTCCTATGCAAGATATTCCCAAAACCCACCATTCGATATTTATCCTATATGCGTAGTCTTGCAGCCATTTATACATTAACCACCACGTTATTGGCGTTGCAATGAATATAGCCACGAGAACAAGTTTCAAAAAATCCTTTGAAATCAGGCTGATAATTGTTGAAACCGATGCGCCTAACACTTTGCGGATACTGATCTCTTTGGCGCGGTTGACAACTGCAAGTGCCGAAAGCCCCAGTAGGCCTAAACATCCAAGAAAAATGGCAATCCCGCCTGCCCAACAAATAATATAGCCCAATCTTGTTTCTGCTTTATAGAATCGGTTAATATCCTCATCGAGAAAATCATATTTGAATGGGTATTCAGAAGCAATTTTTCCCCATGCGGAATGTACCGCAGCCAAAGCTTCTGAAGGATCGCCCGGCTTAAGACGCACATAAAAAAAGTTCAAACTTCGCCATTTTGTGGCAAACTGATGAAATAATATCGGCTGTACACGATCAGTTAGGGCCTCATAGTTAAAATCGCGGACAACGCCTATCACCGTCGGGTTTTCAGCACCGTACTTATCATAGCCCTCCAATTTTCGGCCGATGCAATCTTTGAGCGGCCAACCCAATTCGTTTATCATGGATTCATTGACGATGACCGCGTTCACAGTATCTGAAGCAATTGCCCGATCGAAATTTCTCCCAGCAACTACTTGCATACCCAAGGTTGGAATGTAGTCAGGATCAATAAAAAATTGTTTAATTTTTATAGACTTCTGCTGATAACTAAGGTCTGTGAAGCCGGTACCTTCATGTTCGCCAAGACCGTTGTCGGCACCTGTCAAACCCGAAATGCCGGGATACCCGGAAAGTTCCTGTTTGAAGAGCGGGAAAAGGTGTCTCGTATCCGATATGCCAAATGCTTCCGCCACAAGCACATTCTCTTTCGAAAAACCAAGGTTTTTTGATTGAATGTAGCGTAATTGCTGCATGATGATTATTGCGGAAACAATAAGCGCGGTGGAAAGTACAAACTGAAAAGTGACCAATGTCTTTGTAAAGAAATTGGCGCCGCCTAGCTTGACTTTAGCTTTCAACACGTCCACAGTATTAAAGCCCGACAATACTAAAGCAGGGTAGCATCCGGAGAGCAGGCCAACAATCAGCACTAACCCAACAATGAGGCCGGTTAACTGCGGGAATTGTGCGAAAGAGAAACTCATATCCCTGCCGGACAATTGGTTGAAGGAAGGAAAAAGCAGCCATACAAGTACCAAACTTATCAACGTCGAACAAAAAGCAAGTAATAATGATTCTGACAAAAACTGAACCAGCAAAGCCCTTCTGGTCCCGCCAATAACTTTTCGGACACCTACTTCTTTTGCGCGGCTTGCTGAACGGCCTATGGAAAGCGTGGTGAAATTAATACAGGCAATTAATAAAACTCCAGCAGCGATAATTAGTAATATCCAAATCGATTTTGGATCGACAGGGGGGATGTTGAGGCCCACCAGTGCCGGATTAGTGTGCATTTTTTTTATTGGTTCCAGGTCGTATCCGCCCTGACCTTTACCGGGAAAATGCCTGTGCCAAAAGTCAGCCAGTAATTTATTGTCATTCGCTAATGTGCTTCCGGGTTTCAGCTGAACCAGGGTCATAAATGATCTCATGTCCCAGTTATTTGCACCAACTCTTCTTACCATACTGTTTACAACCAAATCAAAGTTGATTAGCATGTTGAATTGTAATGAAGAGTTGGATGGCGGATTTTCTATTATTGCTGTAACTATAAAAGTTTCAAACACATCGTACGGCTTTACTTGTAATGATTCGCCGATGGCGTTGGTTTTACCAAACAAGCGTTGAGCGGTTGCTTCTGTTAGCACCATACTATGCAAATCACTGATAGCCGATTGAGCATTTCCATATTTAAATTTACACGAAAAAACGTTGAAGAATGAGGGATCGGCATAGGCTATATCTTCTCGTGCCCCCTCATTCTTTATTTTTATGAATGTTTCGTTGGGTTGAATATAACGAACATAATTCTCAACTCCCGGCAACTCCTGTTTCATCGCTGGGCCCAAAGGTATTGAGGTATAAATGGGCCCGCTAATTGCTTTTGGATTTGATTTTCCATCTCTTTCCACCACGAGATAGGTGTTGTTCGCATTTTTATGGAAACCCTCAAAGCTAAATTCATTGATGGCATACAACATAAATAGACTGAAGCAGGCAATTCCAACAGACAACCCCAATATGTTAATGAAGGACAATGTCAACTGTTTTGCCAGTGTGCGAAGTGCTATCTTCAAATAATTTCTAATCATATAATTGCGGTTTTTTGCTAACTCAATTTTAGATTTAGCTCACCTATTTTTATTTTTCAGATTGGTAAATTCAGTAGTTTTTCTAGGGAACGTTTTCGATGCGGTTGTTTCGGCGAGACCAAGCTGATTAGGATTTTTTGTTTCCCCGGATCAATTTCTGTTTCGCTAAATATTCAAGGAATTCTTTGGTGTCCTTTTCTGTTACTCCATCGTAATATTCTGCCAATTCTGAATAAGTGATACCCAGGGCATTTGCGATCGCAACATTTACAGTTAGGGTTACATTTACTTTACCAACGGATATTTTTTGGATGTGGGATGGTTCCATGTCGCCGGATTCAGCCATCTGCCTAAAGCTTTTAAAAGAGCTTTTTTTGAATGCCTTATATAATGCCGTCGCATAGCGAAGTTTTATAGCCTGTTTTTCAGCTTTTGTTTGTCCACTCATAGAACATGAAAGCTGATCTATTTTCAAAAATAATTTGACATACAATTGTATGTCAAATTGAAATTTCCCTTATTTTTGTATTGTCGTAAATATTTATTCTATTCTTGCAGTCCTTCTATTGTAAAAATTAGGACGCACTATAGGTCTGGCGTAGAAAACCGCGAATTTTCAAGAAGCCAAGATGATAGTGATAGCCCATTCTATAACTTATAGGGTGGGCCTCTATCAGCTTATCGGCTTCGGGCTCTTCGCGGTGCCTCTACGCGGTAAGACGGGGCCCGCCCTTTATGTTTTTCAGGCGTTCCCCAATTCTGGGTATCCTCAACAAATTAAAATGAACGCCTTATGTCCGAATTTCTTGACCATCCCGATTTTTTTAATGAACCCGTTTTGCTTTCGGAAGCCGAAAGGGATGATCCTTTAAAGGTGCTCCGGGAGTTCTTTGCAGATTACCGCCTAAGTGAGCTTAGGCAAATACTGCAGGATATGCAGGGGATTTGTATGACCACGGATCAGCCCCCTTTTTCTGATCCTCAGCGGCGAGCCGATTATTTGTTGTACGAGCGAAATTTAGTCGGGCTCTTAGAAGCTGCATTTATACTGGTGAAGGGGGGATCTACCTGATATTATTGCAACAGCGCTTCATACCCCTGTTTTTTGGTTAAGAACAGAGCCCGGTGTTTCTACACCGGGTATTATAACTATGTCTGCGGGTGGTGGCAGCATTAATTTGTTTCATTCTGAACCTGTTCCTGTCAATGCACAACAACTATTATAAAATATTGGGCGTTCCAAACGATGCTACTTCAGATGAAGTAAAAAACGCATGGAGGCAGCTAGTACTAAAACATCACCCTGACCGTAACCCCGACGACAAAGATGCAACGAAAAAGTTACAGGAAATAAATGAAGCGTATGAGGTGCTGAGCGACCTCGAGAAACGAAGGACTTATGATTTATATGGACCCGATTGGGAAATTATTTATAAATACAGGTACTCAGGCAGGTCCAAAGGCTATTACGACGAAGGTATTCGGGGCGACGACCAACAGTGGAAATATAGGCTTTCTATTAGAATGGCCGCCAAAGAACATGAACGGACAGTCAAAGTCCGCGGCAGAAGTGTCGCTCTGATCATTCCCGCTGGTGTTCGCGGGGGCCGCGAATATTTATATCGCGGCTGCGGTGCGCTAGGGAAAAATGGAGGCCCGAATGGTGATTTACGTGTCTATATCCATATCGAGGTTGAGCCGGGATGGAGGCTTGTTGGTACAGCTATATACGCAACCACGCCTGTTGATTTGTATACTGCCCTACTCGGAGGCGAAACTTTTGTAGAGACCCTTGATAGAAAAGTGAAAATTAAAATAAAGCCTGGGTCGCAGAATGGAAGTCAAATGAAGCTAAAAGGAAAAGGATATCCTCAATTTAAAGACAATGGGCCTCGGGGCGATTTCTATGTAGTCCTTGATGTCAAACTCCCTACAAAGCTCAATCCCGAGGAAAGTCAACTCGTCACTAAACTCGCTTCTCTCCGAAAATAAAATGCCAAAATGTACAATTATATGATTACTGAACTATTTGCTCCCTTTAATTTTCCCATTGATGGTCCTGACGCGGGTCCTATGGCAATTTTCAAAGACCTCGCACCGACTTACATGAAGGAAAATTTCCTGAAATGGTGTGAAATTGGGCTGGCCGAGGTCGGCAGCTCACGGGCACTAGAACACAAGGTTATTATGCATTTTGAAACAGAGTTTATCGGTTTGATTAACGCGGTTTATTTTGTGGCTGCTGCCATGAAAGACGACCTTGCAGACGACCAATTATACCAAAATCTGGAACAGTATATAAATGACTATTATAAGAAAGATGTTAAAGAACGGGATACCTTGCTTCCGCCCGTTTTTTGCCAGGTTTTTTTTGAAGGTATAACTCGGGAATCTGCTAAATCTATTCTTTGGTTATTGATGGAGGTAGTGATCGCCAACATAGGTAAATATGATTATCAGTGCGAGCCAAAGGTCGTACTAAACTTGTACGAACGCTACATCGCTGTCATCGACCTGGGACATGAGTTGCGCACGGCCATGGAGGAGCGCAACAAATCAAGAAACAAGAAATCAGGACGGAAAAGCGGTCGTAAAAAGATAATATAGATGTGATGATATGATCATGTCAAACTTCTGGTAGGGTTGGGCTCATTGGTGAGCATTAGTAGCAATCCGGCGCATTTGCGCCGGATTTTAATTTTCGGAAATGAAAAGGGTGGTCCGTTCGGTTCAATGGTTATTGACCGCCTGCTGCAAAACTTCTTGCATTTTTTTGTGGCCGGTGGTTCCCAGAGCCGTATCAAGACGGTTCCACGCGTCCTGGTAGACCTCATAATAATATCGTCGCTCGCTGATCCGGGAAGAGGTTTGAATATAGTCGCGACACAAAGTAAACACGTAGGTTCCGCCAATAAACAACAGACCCCAAGGGATCAACCGTCCGAAAACTACCTTATAATATTGACCCGCATTGGTTTCCGGAAAGAGTACCAGGCGCCACTGGCGAACGATACTCTTAGGATGATCAGCCACTATTTTGCTGATACGGTCCATGAAGTCGATCAATATTCTGGTAATCGGTGCCGTACTGACTGGCGGGGCCATTACCTGCTTGGCATCCAATTTTGCCTCAAAATTATCGACTTTTTGCGCTAAATCTCGAACTTGTGAGATCAGCTCTCCAATTAACCGGTTTGTAGTTTGCTGTTCGGTCAACTGCTCCATCATAGCATTTCGAAATACGTCTAGTTCCATACTATTTCCATTTAATGTTTATGGACGAGGTTTTTTCTTTTTCTTTTTCCGTCGAAGTTCTTCCTGTTCATACGGGCTCAATCCTGACCCGACTCCCGGTTCGGGTGTCAATATCATCTCGATCAGTTTGCTCAATCCGCCTGGTGGACCCTGGGAAACCGGATCCGGAGACGACTTTACCTTTATTGCCGGCCCTCGATTACCAAGTCCATTGCCGGGCTTTTGCCGACTCTGCTGGTTCCTCTCCCGGGACTTTTGAGCCACGCTTTCCCGAAACAGTGCCAGCCGATTTTGAGTCAATATGCGTTCGATGGTGGCAAGCGAATAACCGACCTCGCTACCTTTTACCCGCACTTTCTTATCGTCTTCGAAAGCGATACCCCTACCCTTGTCCACCCGGTACCCCGCCGCGGTGATCTTCTTTTCAAATTCCGCATAGGCTGTAGCCCCCTTGAGCGCACCGGCTATTTTTTCTTTCAACCGAAGTTTCCTCTTGTCCTGACGGGGAAGCAGCCTGTCTTTTTGGGACAGAAAGCGCCGAGGGCTAAGTACTTCTGTGAGATTATATTTCTTTTCGAGACGGCGGCTAAGTGCGGCCATGCGAGCATAGCTGTTGCTATCGCTAACTACCTTTCCGTCATATCCCACCCGGTTTGCCACAATATGAATATGGGGTTCCGCCGTATCTTTGTGCAGAATGACAACATATTGATTCTTATCGATGCCGAACTCGTGAGCAGCGGCCCGACCGATCTCGATCCACTGCGCGCGCGTCAACTGGTCGCCCGGAGCCGCTCGGAGCGTCAGGTGGAGGACCGGTTTTTCGACATTGCGGCTGAGCTTTTGTACGTCCCGAAACTGTTCGGCCAATTCCTGCAAGTCACCAAAACAAAGATTATAATTCAGCACTTCGGCACGCCCCTGATGCTGCAGGCCGTCCTGTACAGAAAGTAGTACTTTCTGTTCTTCCGTTAACCCTCGCTTGTCGTGCAGACAATATTCGAGGCAGCCATAAAAAGATGCACCCTTGACTACCTTGCCAATCATCGGAGATATGATTTAATTTCCTTTACTAATTGGCGGACGGCTGTGGCATCATGTTGGAGTTCGGCGCGCTCCAAAGCATTGAGTACGTCGTCGCGGTTTCGCTTGTGAGCGATCTGGTTCATATTTGCAGCCAGGTGATGTAAGGTGCCAAAAAGACCCAAAACTTCCTTGGGAAGAGCTTTTTCCGCGCAGTCAATTTTCCCGGTAAGTCCCATTTGCCGGAGGTATTCTGAGACGGAAAGGCCCGCTAATCTCGCCTTGCCTTCAATAGCCTTTCGCTCGATGAGCGAACACTTCACCCCAAGGAGCTGGTCCTTCTTCACCGCCTTTTTTGGACGGCCCCCCTTCTTCCTATTATCGTCTCGGATAGCTTCCACGCTGCTTTGTTTTCGCGGTTTTCCGAATGCGATAGCATGAGGAAAACCGCCCCCTGAATGCGGAGCATGAAGGGGCCAGCGTTTCGGTTATACCGAAACATAGCTGGCTACGCCCAAGCACAGACGCCGACCCCTTTTTATGCCCCCGAACGTTATAAAAACTTAATCAAACTTCAAGGGTGATCAGCTAATCTCCCCAGCCTTTTTCCGTCCACGGCTGGTCTCTGATTTCTCGGTACTGCTACTCGATGTCTTTGCTGTTTCTTGGCCAAAGATTCTGGGGTCAACCTGGTCGTACCGACGAAGCCCTGCCTTTAAATCCATCCATAACTGGATATTAAAATCGGCGAGTTCCATCAGATCGTCCACGGTCAACTTATGCGGGTTGGACAAACCACCGGAAGTTTTAGCCTCTGATTGTTCCTCGATCAAGGATAAAATGTTCGGGGCGTACCCCTCTCCGATCTCCAGCGTTTTGCTGATCGCTATACTGTTGCCAAAGAGTTTAATTTGCTTTCCGCTGCTCAGTTGCAGTGTTCTTCTTTTTAAGTCTGCCATAATTTTAGTATTATATTATTAGGAAAAATTGTGTCTGTTTGGGTCCTTCATCTAAATAGACCTTCCTGGTCTTCGACCTTGGTTTTGCCTGGGAGTCTGGGGAAGTTGATCGATGAGCCATTCGTTCAAGTCTTTTCGACCCTGGTAGAAATCACTTCGGTCAATGTACCTGTCGCGGTCCCATTCCAGGGCTTTGGCAGTGAAGTTCCTTCCGGCAGGATCCCGGTCCAGGATAAGATGAATTCGGCTATATTTCTCCATCAAGGGACGGCTCCTTTCCAGAAAGGCCAGGGAGTTTAAAACAAGGCAATTGGTTAGGGGAACTTGCCCGCTGCGGTTGATCGTTTGGAACGACAAGTAATTAAAGAAACCTTCGAATACCGCGATTTCGGCGGTCCGATTGTCAAAAAAGGTGATGTCCTTGGGGGAACTGCTGCCTTTGAAATGTTCGCTCCGCAACTCGTAGCCACCGGAACGGTTGGCAAAACCAATGGCGGTTTGCCGTTTACCGTGCAGGGTAAAATCCACCTCCCGGCAAGATCGCGCGGCAATATCCAGCGGAATCTTTCTACTTTGAAGGTAATCGATCAGGGGTTGCGCTGTCAGGGGGCGGGCATCCAAGATCATGATCTTACCGCCAGAAGACTCTTCCTTTTCACCCGCCCACCGGAACCGGGAAGCCAAAGGCTGTTGAAAAGAAAAAGCGGGACCACCCTGATACTCTGAAAGTCGGACGAGCAGTTCCGGGATCGAGCAACGGTGGAAAATGGTTCCGAAATCGATCAAGTCACCCCCACGGCCTTCTCCATGGTCATACCAGATATTGAGACGCTTATTCACCTTAAAGGAGGCTGTCTTTTCTTGCCGGAAGGGGGACAAGTACCAATGGTCGGGACCATGCACCTTTTGCGGTGCATGACCGAGGTAGGCGAGGTATTGCACCAGGTCAATCCGCCGGGCTTGCCGGCAGGAAATAGTAGGTTGGTTCATATCCTTTTGAGCGCATTATGTTTCATGGAAGCGATGACTTCAGTCCGTTTGAAATAGACCCGGCCATTAAGGCGCAGGTATGGGAGACCCTTTTTCATCCAGTCGGTCAGGGTAACGAGGGAAATACCTAGCTCGGCGGCGATTTGTTGGCGGCTAAGAAGGGGTTCATCCGGCCCCGGCTTGTTTGTGGTGGCTGGAGCCTTTTGCAGCTCTTGCTGGATCACCTCGCGTATCCAGCGCTTAAAATCATCTTCTTGGGGGAGAGAAATATTGGTCATAGATTCAGTTTTGACCAAAGGTCCGGGGGAAAACTAAGGATAGCAATGAGGGATTAGCAAGGGATTTGCCTCAACTTAATCTGATTGATTATAAAACGGTTATAAACATACCCATTGAGAAAGTGCAGAATTTTGTCATGTTAATCGGCTCGTTGATCCTGTGTCCCGCCGCTGATTGTATGCCCCTTGTCTGGCGGATTTGCTCTTAGGCTATCTTCAAAAGTTTCGAGTTTGACGATTTTGAGCACTAGATCAGGACTACCTTTTTCATAAAGCCAGTCGATCCGAAAAGGAGTGTTCACATCTTGGCTTAACAGCTTATCAATCTTGGAATGCGTGTTTCACGCGAAATATCCTGCGGGGTTAACGTTTTTTCAGACGATGATTTACGCAACGATTTAATTCCACCTAGAGCCTCCGACACGGAAATGGTCAAAAAATGCACGTTCATGCCTTAATTCTACACGACTATCAATTTTTAGCCTGGGGAGAACTGGTGTCGGAGCAGTACGTGAATTTTTCAAAAGGAATGTTTTTTCACGGTATCGATTTTTTGCATTGAAAAATTCCCATACCTTAGGTTTATTAATCTGCAACCTGCTTTTTACTACTTCGTTTCCTACAATTTTCCATCTACCCCTTGAATTTTTACCATTAACCACCTAACCTAAGCTGCTTATGAAATTCTTGCTTGCTGGGCTATTGGCCTACCTATGCGTCATGCCCAAAATATCTCACGCCCAGTTGCAGGGCGCCACGGATAGTGTTGAAAAGATCTCGAATTTCCCCAACAAATTATTTGCTAAGGTCAACGGATCGTCCCTGACCCTAGAGAGACGGCTAGAGCGCCAGACCGATCGATACCTCAAGCAAATGGCGCGACGGGAGAAGGAATTGCAAGCCCGGCTGTCAAAGATTGACTCGGCCAAAGCAGCTTCGCTTTTTTCCAATAATCCTGGTCAGCAATATGCGGCTATGGCTCAAAATCTTCGCAACGACAGCAGCCATAAAGTTAGTTCTATGGGGCCTCAATACCTGCCCTACGCGGACTCCACCCAATCCGTATTAGGCTTCTTAAACAAAAACCCTGGTGTTTTAAATGCCAATGGTGGTCTACAGGCCAAAATGCAGGCTTCACTCGGAAATCTGCAGCAGTTGGAATCGAAAATGCAGTATACGGATGTCATCAATCAATATATACAGTCTCGGAACGCCCAAGTTGAGCAAGCGCTTAATCAATATTCCCACCTTCCCGGCAGCATAACGAACCTCATGGGCGGTTACAAAAAAGAGGCCTATTACTACGCACAGCAGGTGCAGGCTTATAGGTCGATGCTAAACGATCCAGACAAGATGATGCAAACAGCTTTGACACTGTTAAATAAGCTGCCGGCTTTTGCCAGTTTTATGAAGCAAAACGGCTTTCTCGCCGGCATCTTTGGAGTGCCGGCTGGGTACGGCACGGATCAGGGAATGGTTGGACTTCAAAGCCGGGATCAGGTGTTGTCGATGATACAGAGCCAAATAGGGTCCGGTGGGCCAAACGCAGCTTCAGCCTTGCAAGGCAGTCTGCAAAATGCCAGCAAGGAGATAACCAATCTGCAAAATAAGGTGAGCTCCCTTGGCGCAGGCGGCGGAAACATGGAGATGCCGGACTTCAAACCGAATTCCCAAAAAACAAAGACCATTTGGCAACGCTTACAATATGGTCTTAACCTTCAGACGCAGCAGTCTACATTTCTTTTCCCGCTTACTACCGATATCGGCTTATCAGTTGCCTATAAGATCAACGACAAAAATGACATTGGGTTGGGCGCCAGCTATAAGATCGGATGGGGAAGCGATTTTCAGCATATCCAGCTGAGTAGTCAGGGCGCAGGTCTGCGAAGTTTCGCCGACATACAACTGAAAAAAAGCTTTTACTTAAGCACTGGGTTTGAGTACAATTACCAGCCGCTTATCACTACATTAAAGATAACATCCATAACCAGCTGGACGCGAAGTGGACTTATTGGTTTAAGTAAGGTCGTATCGATGAAAAGCAAAGTATTCAGTTCGACAAAGGTCCAAATTTTGTGGGACTTTTTAAGCTACTATCAGATTCCCGTGCAGCAGCCATTCAAATTCAGGGTAGGCTATACCTTTTAAATTAACAATTAATCATTTTACCATGATAGCGCTTCATCAGAAAGCCAAGGCTTGCCTTCTCATTTTTGTTGTGTTGGCCCTCTACTCAGATTTGGTGCAGGGTCAGGCGACGTATCCCAGTGCACCGGTGAATCAAAGTTATATTCCGCCTTCGCCGGTCGCTCAGAGTTTCCAGCAATATGGCGACAATCCCGTTTCGCTTTCTACAGGTACGCCTGCTGTCAGCGTACCTATCTATCAGGTTAGTTGTGGATCGCTGACGCTTCCGATTGGCTTGAGCTATAACTACTCCGGGTTTTCCCCCTTGCAAGATGCGGGGTGGGTGGGACTTGGTTGGAATTTAAACGTAGGGGGCGTCATAAGCCGCATTGTCGAAGGTCAGGTGGATAGCACACTCCCCGCAGGTTATAATTACGATCAATATAACATATACGATAGTACAATAGGGACTGGAAGCAATCCCAATGAATTTTTGCCCAAGAAATATGATTGGGCGCCAGACCTGTTTGATGTGGAATTCAGTGGTGGCTCCGGGAAGTTCATTTGGTACCAGCATAAAGCTTATTTACTGGACTATGACAAACAATTGGGCATCAGTTGGCCTTCGATCAACAGCAACATTACTGTTACAACCACAGATGGGACGGTGTACACGTTTGGCGCAGTTGAGGTCACGACATCGAATAATTATTGGTGGGGAATACTTGGCTCCTCTACAACGTATAATTCTGCCTGGTACTTGACTATGATCGTCTCGGCGGACAAAAAGGACACGATCAATCTGAATTATGCTACCTACACCTGGCAACAACCGGCTGTTAAATACCAAAATTCATATACTTTATCCACGACGTCGGGCGTGGCGGACATGGGATATGATACTGTATCGTACTATGTACAACCTTCGATTCAGACCCAAATCCTGCAGTCCGTTACTTGCAGAAATACAAGGGTAAGTTTTATCGGCAATACCCTCAGACCGGACGTTTTGGGGAATTACCCCTATTTGCAGGAAATCGATGTGGTCGACAGCCTTACAGGCGCAACGGTAAAGAAAGATCTCTTCTCTTATGAATATTTCGGGCAGACAACCAGTAACCCCCAAGGATATGAGCGGCTCAAATTGAAACGACTCAATGCTGTAAATACACAGAACGCGAGCGACTCGCTCACCTACAGGTTCAGCTATATCAATGAATACGGGACAAATTTCCCGGTAAAAAACACGCTGGCATTGGATGATTGGGGTTTTTACAATGGGAGTACGGCCAATACATCATTATTGCCGGCGTCTTCCTCGCCCTACTATGGCTCGGCGCCGCCTTCAAATTTTGGCGGTAGCAACAGCAGGGCGGCGAACTTTACTTACTCGTCCTACGGGGCATTGGATACCATTGTTTATCCTACCGGGGGATACACGGTTTATCAATATCAGCCAAATTATTATAACAGTTCGGGAACGGCGACAGCCGGACCTGGCATTTGTTTGTCGACCGTGACCAATTATGACAATAACCAAGCCGGTTTTGCCACACAAAAAACATATACCTATGACCTTGATGGCGGAACGACCTGCTCTGGCGTGGTAGTTAACATGCCCAGCTATACTGCACCCCCTTTTCAATACTCCATTGTCGATGGCAGTAACACGACCTATAACAACTATAACGTGTACAGCGCGTCAAACAATGCCGGAGGAATTGGCGGTATAAGTCCAAAGTTCTATTATTCAGAAGTTACTGAAACGGCCACTTCGGGGGGAGAAACACATAAGTCAAATTACTATTTCACCAGCTTTGGCACTCTTTTCGAAGATGTTAGGCTTAGCAAAAAAATCGACTATGTCAATCAGCTTAATACGAGCAATTTTTCACCCATTTCGGAAATCGACAACAATTTTACGGTAACGAATGATACCAGCTTCTTGAACGGTGTCGGCTATCTAAGTCAAGAAGTGTTTAACCATTTAGCTCCTCCGCAAAAGTACTATTACACGTTTATTCATTCTTATTGGTATACCTATTGGATAGCATTGACATCGCGAACGGCCATTCAATACGACGCAAATGGCCATACGGCCACTACTACGACCAACTATACATTTAATCCCACAACAAGAAATCTGGCGCTGGCGCAACAATCAACATCAGATGGACAGACCTTAGAAGAAAAATATAAATACCCGGAAGATTATGTCAGCAGCTTAACAGGAAACATGGTAAGCAACAGGGTCTTAAGCCCGATGCTGGAGCAGCAAGTTTGGATGAAACGCGATGCCAACGACTCTACACTCATATCAGGCCAGGTTACGCAATACGACCAAAATATGTTTAAGCCGGTTGCAGCTTATAGCATAGAAACAACAAAGCCAATTGCAACGTTGAGCAATGAGACGGTTTCGGGTGGAAAATATAGCACCTTGCTGAGTACAGCCCAATATGTTTTAAAAAGTCAAATGGTGTATGACCAAAACAATTGTCCAAGCACTGTGACAAAGGCTTCTGACATGAGCGTTAGCTATATTTGGGATTATCGGCATACTAGAGCAGTCGCCAAAGTGGCGAACGCAGCGCAGTCGGATATTGGCTATACTTCTTTCGAAGCAGATGGCACGGGCAATTGGACTGTCCCTGCGGGCACAATTACCACGGCTAATGCCTTTACCGGCAATTCCTTTTATAATTTCGGTAGTCAGCCAATAAGCATTTCGGGCCTGCACCCGGCGACCATTTATATCGTCTCTTATTGGAGCAATACCAATGCTAGTTATTCAGTTGGGGGTACGACAAAGGTCACGACCGGCAAACTCATTAATGGATGGACATATTTTGAGCATACCGTCACAGGGTCGTCCTCACTAACCGTCTCAGGTAGTGGAGGAATCGACGAATTAAGGATCTACCCGGCCAATGCTCAGATGACAACATATACTTATTCGCCATTGATCGGGAAAACCACCGAGTGTGACGCTGAAAGCCGAGTTACTTACTATGTGTATGATGGCTTTGGCAGAGTGGCGTACATCAAGGATCAAGATGGCAACATTGTTAAGACATTCCAATACCATTACAAAGGGGAATAAGCCTAATTTTATGAAAATATTCACCACTGCTTTATTGATTGTCGCAGGTGTATGCCTGGCGGGGCTTTTTCAGCCTGCAGCGGCACAAAGCGACAGCTCACGAGTGCATACGGATAGCGCGGACTTGTCAAAGGGATTTACACCTCTGGTGTGCTGCTGTCCCATGCTAACATCGCTGACTATTACGGCGAGTGCAACGACTATTTGTCCGGGGACAACTGTCACATTTACTGTATCAAATTTTACAGGCAATCTTGAGGGAGGATCTCCTACATATACATGGTACCTCAATAATGCAGCAACGTCAAGTCATGGCACAACCTATAGCAACGGCGCTCTTACAAACGGGGCACAGGTGTACTGCCAGATCTCAGTTGTAAAATCGGGCTGCACAACAGGGACACTAAGATCAAATACGATAAGTATTAGCCTGGTTCCAGCGCCGGGAGTTGGAACCCCTACCGGTAGCACCTCCTTTTGTCAAGGGATATCAAATTCCTATACAACAAACTCGACTACAGCGACAAGTTATACATGGTCCCTTACTCCCGCTAGCGCGGGTACGATAAGCGGTACTGGCACAACTGGCACAGTTAATTGGACCAGCAACTATTCGGGGACTGCCACGGTGAACGTTGTCGGCAATCTTTGCACCGAAACCTCGCCAGTGGAATCGCTTCCGGTTACGGTCAATCCCAATGTAACTACACCATCAGCTCCCAGTGGCAATGCAAATGTTGTTCAAGGCTCTACAAATACCTATACGACATCCGGCGGGAACACGTCAACATACAACTGGACATTCAACGGCGCGTCCATCTCCGGGACGGGGGCAAGTAACAATGTCACGTTTCCGGCAACTGGAACCGGTGTAGCTCTGGTCGGCGTAGCATCCGTAGGATGTACTGGACCTTCTTCCGTGGTCACTAAATCAGTGACTATTTCACTCCCTGTTTCAGCAGGGGAAATCGTGCCGGCGGCTTTGTCGATCGCGCCCGGTACAAGTCCCGGCGAGTTAACTTGCACTCCCGCTGAGAATGGAGTTGGTGGATACGTCTATCAATGGCAAAGTTCGACTAATGGGAGTACTTGGACATCCGTCGGAACTGGCACGTTAAGCTATGGTCCTGGGACCCTATCATCATCGATGTATTACCGGGTCATGGTTACTAACTCCGGCAATACTGCTTATAGTAATACTGCGTTGATTTCCGTTGGAACGATTAACACTGATTGGAGCTATTTGCGTGCGAGGAATGTTCTTCGTCCAGGTGTGGTCGACACCGTCACCTCGGATGGACTAACTAGTCCTTTTGATGTTGCTCAGACAACACAATATTTCGATGGTCTCGGCAGACCAATCCAGTCTGTCAGTATGCAGGCATCTCCTTTGCAAAATGATTTCGTACTGCCTCAGGCATATGACAATTTCGGTAGGAATTCCACATTGTATTTGCCATACGTATCCTCAACTAACGACGGAAATTTCAAAACGACTGCTGCCGCTGACCAATCTACATTCAACTCCAATCAATTCCCTAATGAGCAATACTACTATAGTCAAGTTACTTACGAAGCCTCGCCGCTAAACCGGCTATTATCCGATGACGCGCCTAGTGTTAGTTGGGTAGGAGCCGGACGAGGTTTAAACAAGCAATATCTCATTAATACCTCTAGCGATAGTGTCCAAATTTGGAGCATAAACTCCCAGCAGTTAAGCTTGCCCGCGAACAACGGTTCATACCAGGCTGGTCAACTGTTCAAAACAGTAACGCTCGACGAAAATGGGAATCAAACCATTGAGTATAAGGACAAGATAGGCAAAACGATCCTGAAAAAGATACAAGCATCTTCGTCCCCTTCAAGCGGGCACTATGGATGGTTATGCACCTATTATATCTACGATACCTTGCAAAACTTGAGGGTTGTATTGCAGCCAAAGGCGGTTGCACTGGTTAATGGAAGCTGGTCGGTTTCGCAATCTATTGCCAATGAACTATGCTTTCGTTATGAATATGACGGCAGGAGAAGATTGGTCATCAGGAAATCCCCGGGGGCTGGACAGCTCTGGTGCGTTTACGACGCCCGTGACCGCCTAGTCATGCAACAAGATTCCTCTTTGAGGAGCTTACAAAAATGGGCATACATCAAATATGACGCCGAAAATAGGCCGGATTCAAGCGGCCTCCTCACGGATCCAACAAATTACAATAATACAGCATACCATGATAGCCTCGCCTATTACAGTGCGAACTATCCCGTGGTTGCCAGCTATACGAGCGAACTCCTTAGCCAAAATTTCTATGATGACTACTCATGGATACCAACCTCTGGCGCACCAATTTCAGCTTCCATGGCTACAAACTATGTCAGCAATAGTAACTACTTTATCACGGCAGTCAATACTTCGCCGACTTATGCCGTTCCGGTCACTATGTTTCCCATAACGCGAGGTAGGCAGACCGGGTCGATGAAAAAAGTCATTGGCAGTACCAGCCAATATTTATATGCAGATGCGTTTTATGACGATCGGGGTAGAGCGATTCAAGTTCAAAGTGTTAATTACACAGGTGCTATTGATACGATCACTATGCAGTACAACTTTGATGGAGCCTTATTGCGATCATTGGTAAATCATCAAAAAAACGGCAATACCGTCCAAAACCACGTCATTCTGACGAAGATGGACTATGACGCCAGATTTAGGCTTAAGCACGTTTGGAAAAATATAGATGGCGCTTTCAGCGATCAGTTGATAGACAGTATGCAATACAACGAACTGGGGCAACTTCGTGCCAAGTACCTGGGCAATAATATCGACAGTCTGATTTACGCCTATAATATACGCGGTTGGTTGACTAGCATTAACAAGACCTATATAGCAGGTTCTACTAACCAATATTTCGGTATGGAGTTGGGGTATGACAAATCAAGCTCTAATGCGCCGGGAAATACTTATATAACACAAGAGTATAATGGTAATGTCGAAGGCACGGTCTGGAAAACGGCAGGAAGTGGAATCAACCGCAAATATGATTACACTTATGACAACGCTTCTCGTTTGACCACGGCGGCATTCCTCCAAAACACCAGCGGCACTACATGGGATAAGAATCAAGTCGACTTTAGTGTAGGCAATTTGTCATATGACGCCAATAGCAATATTCTCACAATGGAGCAAAAGGGTTTTATGGTTGGCGGCTCTTCATTCATAGATCAATTACAATACACGTATGCCCAAAGTGGCAATAGCAACAGGCTTTTGAAGGTGTACGACACGGCTAATGTCCCAACTAGTCAATTAGGTGATTTTCATTGGAATGGAACCAAGCAGGATTCCGACTACGTGTTTGACGGAAATGGGAACCTGACGGAAGACAATAATAGAGAGATAAACAGTATCAGCTATAACTACCTAAGTCTCCCTCAAGTCGTGCATATGACTTCGAAAGGAAATATCACATATACATATGATGCGGCTGGGACAAAACTTTCAAAAGTAATAACCGACAGCGCCGCGGGACGTTCAACTACGATCTTATATATCGGCGGATTTGTGTATCAACAGGTTGACACCCTAACTAATGCCGGCGGCGGGATCGATACCCTGCAATTTATAGCACATGAAGAAGGACGGGTTCGATGGGCATTCCATAGGTACACCTCAGGTGCAACTGCCTATAAGCTTGAGTATGACTTTTTTGAAAGGGATCAATTGGGCAACACGAGAATGGTTTTGACGCAGCAAAGAGATACGGCCAATTACCTGGCCAGCATGGAGGCGGCCTACCGTAGTACCGAATCTCAACTTTTCGCCAATATTGCAAGCACAAGCGTTGCCTGGACATCGGTCCCCAACTACCAGAATATACCGAGTGGAACACTTCTTGGCATTACCAGTCCAAATGACAGCGTCTCTAAAGTAGATTATACCGGTACCAGCGGACAAAAAACCGGTCCATCATTGTTGCTAAAGGTTATGAGTGGTGATACGATAAGCATGGCCGTTCAAGCATTTTACAACTCGAATACTATCACGACTACCAATAGTTCATTTAACGACGTACTTAATTCTTTGGCAGCCGGTCTTGTTGGAACGGCTACCGGGGCCGCCGAAGGGTCTATACCGGGCTTTACTGCAAGCTCAAGTCCCGTTTATTCTGCTGTCAATAGTTTTTTACCAACAAAGGACCCAGCACCGCCAGCCGGATATCCGAAAGCGTATCTAAATTGGATTTTATTGGACGACCAGTTCAATTATGTAAGCAGTTCAAGCGGGTCTGTAGCTGCGGCTAGCGGGACCTACCCTGCGGGTCAATTAAATACAGTTGCACCGGGCGGCCCCTTAACGATTCCGAAAAACGGATATTTGTATGTATGGGTTAGCAATGAGACACAGGGTTGGGACGTGTATTTTGACAATCTAAGCGTGCAATATAAACAGGGACCGGTACTAGAGGAGAACCATTACTATCCTTTTGGACTAACGATGGCTGGCATTAGTGATAAGGCAGTCAAGACGCAATACGCGGAAAATAAATTTCGATACAACGCGGGAAGCGAGTTGCAGGACAAGGAATTCGCGGATGGTAGTGGATTAGAAGCGTACGAGACGAATTATCGGACTTATGATCAGCAAATCGGCAGATTCTTTCAAATAGATCCACTTGCCGATAGATTCAATAGTCTCAGTTTGTATAGTTTCTCCGGAGACAATCCGGTTGCCTACAATGATCCAACGGGGGCCTATCGGCAAAGCAATATTACGATCAGTCCGATTACTTACGGCTGGGGGGCGCAGTCCCTTCATGGCTCAGATGACATTAATACCGCTTCTTTTGGTGGATTTGGGGGATTCGGGGCGAACGACGATGGCTCGCCCATATTCGATCCCACCGGCATAAATACCGCCTTAGCAGCTCCAAACCCGTCCGGGGGCGACCCTGCGGCAGCATATCGTTTATTACTGGCAGCGGGCCTGACGCCTGGCCAAGCCGATCCAAATCTGGTAACAGAGGTAATGCAGACGCAATATGCAATGACGGCCAACTCGGTTAGTGTCGTAATTTATCCAGACGGAGTCCAGGTAAGTGGCATCGCAAATAGTGATGACGGATATTTCACTGTGCACTATTCCAATGACGATATTATTAATGCAATTTCTAATTACCTAGGCAACTATGATCAGGAAGAAGAAAGTAATGGACTTGAGCTGGCTGCGAAAGTTTGGGAAACTACTGCTGTAACTTATGAGACCACAATCCAGGGCGTAGCAGCCGGGCAAAAACTAGCCAATACCTTGTTAAAAACCAGTATTAAAGCGGTATCTTTAGAGAGTAAGGCTGTGTCGGGTACGATGGGGTTAGTTTCAATCGGGTTTACTGTTGCAGACGCAGCTGTTGGAGGCGAGTGGCAAAATCATCATACCGCAGATGTTCTGGTCAGTGTGGCCGAAGTTGGATTGGCCTTGTTTGAAACTACGAGTCCAATTGGTTGGGCCTTTGGCGCCGGGATGTTTATAGGTAATTTGATTAGCGAACACTATACCGGAAAGTCGATTACGGAGAATTTATTTGACAATTAGAGCTACGAAACATGTATAAATTCGCGTATTATTTTATATACAAATATCAGTTGATCGATAATAAGGGAGCCGTAGGTATCTCAAGGTATATGGCATCTATTCTAGTTTCTCTTGCTATATACTTGCATTTAGCATTGGTCTGCATAACGATAAGATTTATAGTGGTAAGGCAAAACCATACTAATATCGTATTCTTAGTCCCCAAGGCTATTACACTTCTTGTTGTTCTTGGTATAATGGCCCCGCTGTTTATTTGTGTGTTTAGATATTTTAACCAGGAGCGAATACTGGCGATCAGTCAATATTACGATGAACGGCAGCCAAATATGTACGCTCCATTAAATTTCGTGAAGTTTTTATTAATTTATTTAATCCCCTTACTTTGTATCCCATATTTATTAAACCACGCTGTTCCCGCTTAATATCTGTTTTGAATTCTTGAAAAATATCATCAATGAAACCTCTTATTTGCCATAACAATAGGTGGCGTTACTATGTTTCAATTCTTTGATTCCGTACATTACAAATGTTGTGCTCCTTATGCGAAGGAGGGCACGGACGCAGGTGTTTCAGGGTTGGCGCTATTGGCAATGATGCAGCTTTTTAACATTATGACCATCGATTTTATTATCAGCATTCTGTTAAAAAAAGACTCCTTACTGGGAAAAGTGTCCATAATTATTGTGTACATAGTGTTGCTGGTTTTGGATGGACTCAGATACAACAAGCTGCCAAATACAATGTTGAAAGAACGATGGGACGGCGAATCAGAAAGCAAAAAAGCCAAGAGGCAGCTACTTGTGCTTTTATACGTGACAGTGAGTACAATTTCATGTGTGGGTCTGGCTATCTACATAGGGAGCAACCGATCATAATGCTTTTCTTTGTTCATTTTTTTATATTTGAAATACAAGTACATTATTTATAAGATTTATAGTTGGACTGCTGCAAGAAAGGTGACACACCTATCGCAAACACAATCTTGACACTAGGCGTTGTAAAACAAACATCAATGGTTTTAATCAGAAGCTAAAAGCTTGTCGTGTCGACACCGCAAGCCACCCGTCCCCGACTTTATTTGATTTGCCGAAAGATATACCAATCATAGATGCCAGTAACATTCCGAATGGTTAATTAAGAACGAACAACTCGGTCACTTGCAGTATTTGTCAATTAATGGCCATATGCGATCGGCTTTAAATCCGGCAAGCCCAGCCCAAATTATAACGCCGTCGTCAGCGCCTTTCAACAAGCTGACGTCACTATTCTTTTTGTTGCTGTAAAAATTTAAGGTCAACGGGCAATCAAGTCAATTTTACTCCGGGTAATAGTATTTCACCGGTGGCCCAATACATACTGTCAAATGATTATCCAAATTACAAGCTTTATGGAAATTAAATTAACATGTTTAAAGTGTAGGTTCTTTTTCCCCTTTCTGCTACTAATTGTATTTCAATCGCACGCAGAAGGGCTAGGTGGCGGAAAAATTAGGGATGGACTTGCCGACACGTCTGGTATTGTGATTTCGGCCGGCCAATTCGACGCTTTGGTAGGTTCTTTGCTAATTAAATTTAAATCGGATACATCAAACAAGACAATCGAAGACTACATTTTACTTGTCAAGGTGTGTAACACAATTGCGTATGACCGGCTATCCGATTCCTGTAATGAGTGTAACGAACTGTACAATCTCTATGTGTTCAAGTATTTTAAAATTGCAGTTAAGGTAACTGATGCCACCGTTTATGTTGGCTATGATTGTTATTCTAAGAAATATGACTTGCAATTTGGAGGGAGGAAAAAGAAGAACAACCACTTTCAAATAATACATTGAATAAGGATAAAGCCAAAGTTAGAAACGTCTTGCCACAGTTCCGACAAGATGCTTCAGCTATTAAAGAAGTACTTCTGCAATGCCTTGGCAAGATCCTGGTAAGCGGGATTGTCAGACTTGAAGTTGGTGTTTACTTCATATACCCGCCTTTCAATAGAATCAATCTTTAAGCCCTTATAAGGCGTAAAATGAAGCCGTAAGATTTGGGCAATATCGTTCAAATCCATTTTGGAGAATAGGGAATCCGCAGATTTATTCTTACGCACGGGTTTGCCAGTCAAATCCTTAAGACATAAAAGCAGGCCTATTAATTTGTCCTTCATATTGGCGTTTGTCATCTGGATATTGCCTGTTTCGTACTTGTCAGCGAGCGTCATTATTTTTGACTCTGTATTTTCCAGGATGGAATCCAGCTTACCTTGCAGGCCGGATGAAATGCGTTCCGTCATATGCTCGATGGATTGCTCAGTATTTGTATCGGAAGGTGAATGGACATGCTGTAGTTCATTCTTTACTATAAAAGTAAGGTCTTGCCGGATGAACTGATTATAAGTTGTAACTTTTTGTTGATCTTTGAAATAGTTCGATTCTTCATTGACCCAATCTAGGCTAATTGTGGCAATAGATAAAATATTGCTGCCCTGCTTGGCGCGCGCTGATCGATATTGCAGTTGCCTTTTCATAAAGAGAAGGAAATCTTTTTTGTCAGGGTAAGCCGCATAGTGGACCTCGATATACTTGATGGCGTCCTGGGGATTATAGGCAAATAATTTCAGGAAAATATAGTTGTAATATTGTTTCGGTGTCGGAAGCTTGGGAAAATAAAGAGTAAAGTTGTCCTGGTATGGAGCAATCTCGTACTGAAAGTAGGAGGTGAAATTGCCGCGGGAATCGGGATAATTGTCGAGGTCAAACGAAATGAGGCCCACGTTTCGGAGGAAATTGTTGTTCATAATGAACTTGCGCAGCATAGGACTAAGTTTTTTTAAGGCTTTCGAATAGAGCGTTCTCGCTATGGCTTTCGTATTTCATGAGCATCCGGATATCACTATGTTGGGTGATTTTTTGGACTAACGTTACGGGTACACCTTTTTCCAGCATGATCGTCACGAATGTTCGCCGCGCCATATGGGAAGACATAAATTCATATTTGGGTTGGCGGATTTGCACTTCCTTGACCCCACTAAACCGAATGATCCTGACCGGGTGATCAATTTCAGCAATTTTCCCGATATCCTTAAGGTATTCGTTAAATTTTTGATTGGAAATAACCGGTAAGGTGTAATTGTATTTTTCCAGGATCGGCAGGGCATTTCGGATGAAGCCGGTGAAAGGGACAATAACCCTTTTCTTGACTTTGATTGACATGAAGTCCCATTTCTTCCCGTCAAAGTCATCCCGGCTGAACCGCATTACATCGGAAAACCGCTGGCCGGTAAAACAGCCGAAGCAGAACAGATCCCGGACCCTTTCCAGCCGGGGCTGGTTAGAAAGGTCCTTTTGTAATAGCTGGAACACTTCTTCCTCCGTTAGGGCTACGATCTCATTCTTGGATTTCCTTTTGATCTGCGTCTTTATATTAGTAAAAGCGGCCGCATTTTGATGGTAGCCGCTTTCGAAGCTCCACTGAAGGAAGGATTTAAGGGTTGCACAGTATTTGGCTATCGTGTCATTGAATAGCCCGCGCTTCGGCTGGTCCTCGGTAAGAAATGGGTGTTCCTTACTGACCAGGAACTTTTCATACCGGTCAAAAAAGCCTTGGTTAAAGCTGCTAAAAGTTAGCTGCTTGCCTTCTTTGGCCTGGAAGTCATCAAGACTCTTAAATACGGTCCGGTATTCTTTCAGGGTGCCGGCGGTAAGAATCTGTTGTTTGACCGTTTCGAACTCGGTCTTAGCATAGTCCAGGGAATTTCGCTTCACGGTCGCACTGCCGACGATCTGGCTGTCTAGCAAAGCCCGAATCTCCGCCTCATCCGAAGTTTCGCGCTCGTCCCTTAGCTTGCCGTATTGCTTCAAAAGGCTGTTGGCAAGGCTATCCAGTTCGTTGTTCAGCTCCAGGCTGCCTTTGATAACGGTTTTATATTTCCCTTTGTGGAAATCCCAATGCTCAGGCAAAACCTTAATGGTGGTCCTGGCCTTTATTCTTTCACCCCGCTCATACGTGAAGAAAAGGTAAAGGGTGGTCGGTTTGGGATTGAGAATGGACTTGGGATAGTGCTTTTTGAGCCGTTTGGATTCGGCTATCACTTCTTTCACCTGCTCCTTTGGAATGGAGGGCAGGAAAGGTTTGTCGAGGTAGAAATTTACGAATGCCATAGTCCGAAGTTAAGGAATTTCGGACATAAATCTCGGACATATTTCGGACAGATTTCCTTGTCTTAGGTCGGATAAATGAGATTAAGATTTTGCAAGTAAAAATGTAAATACTTAATTAGCAGTAATATAAGAGTTAAAGTATGATAGCCTTCGATGGGATAAGCAAGGAGGTTCGAATCCTGTCTTCCCGACAATGAGTCTAAAGCTAAGACAAGACGTGAGCCCGTAAAACGCTGATTTTACGGGCTTTTTTCATGATTTTTCAGCCCAATTCAATATATCTGATATCATTTGGATCGTGAGTAACGCGGTGAGTAGGAAATCGCCTTCGAGGTGAGTTACCTTTGTACTCACCTCGGGTAAGTAAAGCACGGATAGACGCGGTTTGCATGTCCCTGACTTTCGGTTATGCATTGTTGACGGCTGGCCTTCTTCCCGTCGCTTAGTGTGCTACAATAATCGTATTTTGGTCAAGTGTAAGTAACCATTTACCTTGTTTCTTCACAATTATATACGTTTTCATGTGCCGCTCATTATGATGTTTTACTCCTTGGGGGAATTCATAATCACTACATTTATGAACAACGTTAGCAATCGCAACGGTTGGGCTCAAAAACCGGACTGTATCGCTTTCTACCGTCAACGAAACGCCTTTTAAAATTGTTTGACACAAAGGCCTCAACTCATTCAAAACCTCGTCTCGCCCTTTTGTAATTCCTCCAATTGGGTTAATGTGTTCCCAATCTTTTGTGGTGTAAGTCTCTATGTTTTTAAATCCTCCATCGTTATAGTCGTCCTGATATGCTAAAACCACATTTTTCACTAACTGATCATCCTGTGATTTTTGTCCAAATGAAGTATTTGGTTTGAACGATGATAATAACGTAGCAATGGCTACTGCTGTGATTACTGATAATTTTCTCATTTTTCTTTTTTTGAATTATTTGAATAATTGATTGCTTCGGAGAAAAGCTGCAGCAATTTTTAAAACATCAAGTTGCCGCAGCGGTCCCATGGTTATTATTTGTTACCGTAGACCTCTTTCAGGGTAGTTTCAACAGCAGTAACTTTATGTCCAAGCACTTCCTCAAGCGTAGTAGTAGTTGTAGCAAATTCATCTGTTCTCATCGTTTTGCCGAAGTTTGCAAATAGATTAACATATGCGGAAGGAACGCCGGCATCGGTAGCTACCTTCTTATATTCATCTTCCGATGGAGAAATATATTTTATCGGCAGGTTAGTAATTGAACCCATGATATCTGCTATGTCACCCCATGACAATGCTTTCTGGCCGGTGAGTTCCAGACTTTGATTGTCGTATTTACCTGTTTCATCGAGCAAAACAATTGCACCGGCCTCAGCCAGGTCATTGCGAAGTACAAAAGAAGTTTTGCCGTCGCCTGCCGGAACATAAATAAGATGTTTGGTCAAGACATCATGTCCTGCGAAAACCGGTATCATTTCAGTATACGTACCGTGCTTAAGAATAGTATAGGTAATACCCGATTCTTTTAATTTGGCTTCCGTATTTAAATGCCCTGCGGCAACCGCTCTAATTGGCGAATCAACAGATTCAGTTTTTCGGAGATAGCTTGTGTAAACAATGCGAGTGATGCCTGCCTCCAATGCAGCTTCAACCACATTATCCTGTTGCGTGATGCGTTTTGAAACATCCGTGTTTGATACCATGTACAAGGTGTCGATTCCTTTAAAGGCATTGAGCAATGAATCATAATCATCATAGTCGCCAATTCTAACGCTTACTCCTAATTTTTTCAGCGGAATGGCTTTTTCTTCACTCCTGGCTAAAGCGTGAATGTTTTTTGCACTGGTTTTTGTCAATAAGTTTGTGATCACTGCCATACCTAATGACCCTGTAGCAGCTGTTACTAAAATCTTTTTCATGTCTTTTTTTTAATAGTTAATTAATGATGCAAAGATGCAGGCATGAGGCATCTTTATCCAATGACATTTGAAGGAAAAAAGTCTTGACATTTGTCAGGAGAAATCAAAAGAGAAGCAAGTCATTTTTTGAAAGATTGGCTTCTTACTCTGCTTAAAGTTTCAGGAGATACGCCCAGGTAGGATGCAATCATGTGCAGTGGCACACGATTGTTGATAGCGGGATATTTTGAAATGAAGTTGCTGTATTTTTCTTCTGCAGAAAGAGATATGCTGACATGAATCCGTTCCTGCAAAACCATTACATTCTTTTTAAGTGTTTCGTTTACAAAATCATTGAAGGCGGGAATTGTCTTGCGAAGCATTTCAAAGTCTTCTTTCTTCAGTAATAAAATTTCGCTGTCTTCAATAGCATCAATATTATATTTTGAAGGCATATCTGAAGCCATACTTTGTCTATCACTTGTCCAATAATTCTCGGGAGCGAACTGCATAATGTACTCCTGCCCCTTATTGTCCACATAATAATAGCGGAGTAAACCCTTGCAAACAAACGCGCTAAAGTGGCATACATCTCCTTCTTGTAAAAAATATTGCCTTTTGCGCAGCCTTTTAAATACCATAACCGATTCAATCAACTCAAATTCCTGGTGGGTTAAAGTAATTTTATCTGCCAAATATTTTCGGAATATGTCAAACATTATTTCCTAATTTAATATCGTTCCAAGGATTCCTTAAAATTCTCTTTTTGTTCGATTGCAAACATTTTTTATTTTAATGATGCAATCTATCTGGGAGCAAAGAATATTGAAACCCGATACTTGCTATGTTTTATGTTTTTTCACACAAACCGGCTCGCTTAAGGGAGATCCTTCCGCCCTTGCTGTCTACTCATGCCGAAGGGCAAAATTCCCGGCTTTTTGCTCCCTTCGGAATCCAGCAGGCCATCGAGCCGTTGGTGCTGAAGATCAACCGGTATGGCGGAAATGTAGTCGTGAGGGCGCCGAAGGGTCAGACAGAGGCGACGATCAGGGCAATGGAGGCGATCAGCCGGAAGTTGAACCGTTCTTTTCCTTTCACGTATAATTTCCTTGACCAGGACCTCGCCAGCCTGTATAAGGGGGAAAGGCAGATGAGCGGCATTTTTAATTTGTTTGCGGGGCTGGCGCTGCTGATCTCCTGTCTCGGATTGTATGGGTTATCTGCCTATCTGGCGCAGGAGCGGACCCGCGAGATCGGGGTGCGCAAGGTATTGGGCGCGTCCGTCTTCAATATCGTGTATTTATTATCGACCGGCTTCACGCGGCTGGTCCTGGTGAGTATAGTGATTGCCATTCCGCTGGCGATGGTGACGATCAATCGCTTTTTAGAAGGCTATGCCTATCATATCCGGGTGAACTGGTGGATCTTCCCGCTGGCGGCATTGGCAGCCCTGGTGGTGGCGTGGCTGAGGGTGAGCTATGAGTCGTTGAAAGCGGCTATGGGAAATCCGACGAAAAGTTTGAAATCGGAATGATGTAGCCTGCCATATTCCCGCCAGCGGTCGCTGGCGCCGCACGTGGCAGCCTCACGCTTCCAGTCCGATCCAGACAGCCCCGCATATTATAGCTTCACCCTGAGAGAAAGGTTATACCTAGAAAGCGGTGTTGGTGAGGTTCTATTCTACGTTTGCGGCAAGATGATCATGAAACTCGCCGGGCCAAGGGCAAAAAAGGACAAAGCTTTGTTATTGCCCCATCCCCGACACCCCTGGATAATACACTTTTCCCCCATAGGTCGTCACGCAAGGGCTCGACTGAAAGCCGGCTTGCGGCGGCGACGCGACCCAGATCGTTTTGCCCGACGCTTTGTCCAAGCAATATACGGAGCCGTAGACAGTTGCGGCGTATACGTGGTTAGCAGATAAGGTGGGGCCGCTATAGAGGCCGGCCGCTTGCGCGCCTGTCCCGATACCCGCATTCTCCCAGACGGTTGCACCGGAGTTCTCATCGATCGCATACACACTTCCTACGGCGGCAACATAGATGACGCCGCTTTGTACGATGGGTGAAGACGAAATACCACCATCTAGCGGCACTGACCAATTCAGGCTGCCGTCCGTCGCATTGACGGAATAGAGTATGCCGTCGGCCCCACCGACGATCACCTTTCCATTGCTAACCGCCGGACTGCCGTACAGCTCGACCCCACCGGGTGTGATCGTATTCCAAAGCTTGGTGCCCATGTGCGCGTCGAATGCATATAGTCGGGTCTGGCCCCCCACGTAGAGCGTGCCGCCCGAGAGCGCCGGGCGTGACTCGATCGCCGTGCCGATGCTGATGGTGCTCCATTTCAAAGTACCGGTGGAGGAATTGAGTGCCGAGACGGTGCCACCCAAGGTCGCGACATACAAGGTGGTGACGCTGTCGTCCGTGACCAGGCTGGATCCGATGTTGCCGTAGCCTGCGTAGGAAATCCATTCCCAATTAATTATGCCGTTCGTGGCGTCGAGTGAATAAACCCAACCGCCCAGGTCGCCGATATACACTGCGCCATTTCTGACCAGCGGTGTCGATTCAAAGGTGCCGCCGGAATACGCTGGCCCCCATTTCCAATTGGAAGTGCCGTCGAGCGCATAGGAATACACATAGGCATCGGAGCTGGCGACATATACGTTGCCGTCTTGCACGACCGGGCTGCCATAGATACTGGCGCCCGTAGGACGCGACCAGGCGACGGAGCCGTCTGACGACCTTGACGAAGTATTTTGTACCGGGGGTGAGGTTGGTGACGATCACCGGCGACTGTGGCACAGTGGCGGGGCCATAGCCGGGCACCAGGTAATTATAGTTGAAGCTGGTATCGCTGGCGATGTATAGTGTGTAACCTGTAGCTTTTCCAACCGGGTCCCAATTGATCGTGGCGCCGCTGTCGGTGATATTTGTGATAGCTAGACCGCCGGGAGGTGCGAGGGCCACGTCTTTTTTGCAAGCGGAGAATGCCCAAATCAGCGTGCAGGATAGGATGTAGCGGGTAATACGAAATAGCATAGGTGTTTAGGTTTCGAGCCTAAAGATAGTCACGAATCTTATTGAATGGTGATCTTGCGGACTTTGTCGTTACCCTGCTCCGTTACATAGATATTTCCGGACTTATCGATAGCGACCCCGTAGGGGTCTGAGAAGGCGGCGGCGCTGCCGGTCCCATCGATGTCGCCTGCCGTAGTACTGCCTGCCACGGTAGTGACCACTCCGGCGGGGGTGACTTTCCTGATTTCGTTATTGCCGACATCGGCTACGTAAAGGTTACCGGAATTGTCGACGGCGATGCCAGCCGGGTAGCTGAAGGTGGCCGCAGTGCCAGTGCCATCGGCGGCACCCACTGATCCGCTACCGCAAAGCGTATTAACGACACCCGCGGGAGTAATCTTCCGGATCTTGTTGTTGCGTGCGTCGGCTACATAGAGATTGCCCGATGCATCGATGGCGATGCCATAAGGATAGTAAAAGCTTGCCGCGGCGCCTGTACCGTCGGCGGAACCCTTTGGACCACTGCCCGCGAAAGTGCTGACAACAGCGCCGGGTGTGACCATCCGGATCTGGTTATTGGAAGCGTCCGAGATATACAGGTTACCGGACTTATCGATCGCAACACCGGCCGGGGAGCTAAATGTGGCTGTGGAGGCAGGACCGTTTGTAGAGCCGGTACCCCCGTCCCCAGCTACCGTGGTGACGACGCCGCCGGATGTGACCTTGCGGATCGTGTTCCCGCCGAGATCGGTGACGTAAACGTTGCCCGAAGGGTCCACGGTCACGCCGGTGGGATAATAGAAGGTGGCGGAACTGCCAACTCCATCGGCAGAGGCCGGTGCGCCGTTACCGGCAAGGGTCGTGACAACGCCTGCCGGTGTGATCTTGCGGACCTTCTCATTCAATTGATCGCCGACATATAGATTGCCATTCGCATCAGCCGCGATACCGATGGGATAATTAAAACCGGCGGCGGCGCCCGTTCCATCGGCATCTCCTTGTGCACCATTACCAGCTAATGTAACAACCACATATTGAAAGACGTACGTGAAAGTCGGGCCGGTGACGGAATCCCCATGGACACGGACGGCAACGGGTCCGCTGCCTGCAAGCGCGGGAACGGTTACGACCAGCTGGATGGCCGATGCCATGCTGATCTTGGCTATCATGCCGTTGATGTAGACGGTATCATTGGCGGTGGTATCGCTGAACCCCGTACCCGTGATGGTGACGGTAGTGGCCGCGGGGCCTTCCAGCGGCGAAACCTGGTTGATGACGGGCGGCGCGACGGGGGTGCTTACGGGGGGCGTCACGGGTGGGTTCGAGCCAGAGCCCGAGCCTGTGGGTGAAGTGGGGCTGCCTGTTTTGCCACAGCCGCTGAGCATGATGGTGACGAACAGGATGGCAATAGCGATCGCAAAGAGCGCATTCCAGGTCTGGACGGTAAAAGGTTTCATTGTATCTGGTTTGATGGAACAAAACTAAATGGGAACCTTTCGGGGAAATATCCTGTAAAACCAGTAAATTTTCCCTGCGTGGAATGGCTAATTTTATATTGTTAAACCCAAAAGCTCAGTGCATGCGGCGATTTTTGCTGTTTACGGCGATATTTGTCAGACTTGGCGCTGCCTTGGGTCAGTCGAACTGGGAGAAAGGCAGAGACAGCCTGATCCGGGCGCTGTCAGGATTTCGGGAAGATAGTAATGCGGCAATGACGATGATCTACCTGGGTGCGCAGTATGAGTATAACCGGCAGGATTCAGCGCTTTATTATTTCCGGCGGGCCTATGAACTGAGCAAACACGTAAATTATGTGCGGGGGATGGTGAACGGGCTTTCGCTGCGAGCGGGCCTGCTGGCCGACCAGGATAAGCTGACCGAAGCCATCGCCCTCGATTCCGAAGCTATAGCCATAGCTGCAAGGGCCAACTACAGAAAAGGATTGGCAGGCGTCTATAACAATATAGCGATAGCCTACGACCGGCGGGGCGACGATGTCACCAGCATCGATTACTATCTCAAGGCCATCGCTATAAATCAGGAGGTACACGACAACTATAATCTTTCCACGGGCTATTCCAATATTGCCGGCGTTTACAATAACCTGAAAGAATATGAAAAAGGGTATACTCATGCTCTGGAAGGTATCCTGCTGGGCCGGCAGGTCGGCAATACGTCCGCGGTTGAAAGTGGGTATATAAATCTCGGTTCGTCGCTTATCCGCCTGAAGAGGCCGGACACTGCCCTGGTGGTGCTGTATGATGCCCGGCGTATAGCCAGGAACAACAACGACTATGACATCGCGGACCAGGCCCTCAATGATATCTGTACCATTTACCAGCAGCGCAGGCAGCTCCCGCTGCTGAAAGCCTCGGCAACGGAGATGTTGAATTTTGCACGGTCCGTCAACGAACGACAGGGGATATTTTTTGGGCTGGAGGAGCTCTATTTCTTCTTCCTCCTCAGCAAAGATTATCAACGGGGCATGGTTTATTGCCGGCAATTGATCGCTTTCGCCCGCGAGGAAAAGTTGAACAAAGACCTGGACGATGCATACCATGATGCGGCTACGATCGAACTGGCACAGGGTCATCTGGACGACTATTTCCGGTACGGTGATCTCAAGGACTCAATTGACGGACTGCTGCTGTCGGATAAGATCCTGAAAAATACCCAGGAACTGGAAACCCGGTTTTCGCTACATGCGAAGCAGACGGAGATCGACGACCTTCAAAAGCAGTCCCGGATCCAGGACCTTGTGGTGAGGCAACAGCATACGATGAATGCAATATTAGGGGGCATAGTGGCGGTGATCATCCTCGTCGCCTTCCTCTATCGCCGTAATTACCGGCAGAAAAAGCGGCTCCTGTTGGCGGACGGTATGCTGCAACGGCAACGGATTGCAGAATTAGAGAAGGAAAAGCAATTGCTCGGCGCGGAGGCCGTCTTGCGAGGGCAGGTAGAAGAACGCAGCCGGCTTGCAAAAGATCTTCATGACGGGCTTGGCAGCATCTTGTCGGGCGTAAAATACGCCTTTATAAATATGAAAGGGAACCTGATCATTACACCTGAGACCACGGCGGCATTCGAACTTGGGATGGGCATGCTGGACCGATCGATCCGCGAACTGAGAAGAGTAGCGCATAATATGATGCCTGAAGCGCTGATGAAATTCGGGCTGGACACTGCCTTGCGTGATTTTTGCGACAGCATCGACCAGAGCGGGGCGGTCTCGCTGACCTATTCGTCTTATGATTTAAATGAAACGTCCATACCCGACACCCAGGCCGTCGCAATTTATCGCATCGTTCTGGAATTGGTCAACAATATCCTGAAACATGCCGGAGCAAAAACAGCGCTTGTGCAGCTCGTTCGTAGTCAGGAAGCCCTGAGCATCACGGTGGAAGACGATGGGAAGGGGTTTGACCCGGCCATCCTGGAGGGGAGCGCAGGCATCGGTTATCTGAACCTGAGAAACAGGGTGGCCTGGCTGAATGGCTCGATCGATATCCAGACTGATCCTGCAAAAGGCACCTCAGTGAATATAGAATTACCAAATATTTCGGCATGATAAAAGTGTTTATTTTAGATGATCACCAGGTGATCATCGAAGGTATCCGTTCACTCCTCCTGGATGAGAAGGACGTCGAATGGATGGGCGGCTCCCGCACACCGGAGGAAATGATGGCCTTTCTTAAACGGGCACAGCCCGATATTATCCTGCTGGACGTGAACCTGCCCCAAAAGAGCGGCCTGGAGCTATGCCGTGAGATCAAGGAACAGTATCCGGCAATTGAGGTGATCGGCCTGAGCACCTCCGATCAACCGAGCATTATCCGGAAAATGCAGGAGAATGGGGCGTCGGGGTATTTGTTGAAGGACGCCGGTAAACAGGAGATCATTGCTGCGATTCATGCCGTCAGCCGGGGGAAGGCATTCGTAAGCTTTTCCGTTGCCGAGGTGCTGAAAAAAAGGACGCCCAAAGAGGGACTGCCAAAGCTTACCCGCCGTGAGAAGGAAGTCCTGGAACTAATTTCGGAAGGACTGACGAATCAGGAGATTGCCGTAAGGTTATTTCTTACGACTACTACCATCGACTCCCACCGAAGAAATATGTTGACGAAATTCAACGTCAGGAATATGGCAGCACTGATCAAAATAGCGGTGAGCAATCATTTGATTTAGTGTTCGAGCTTTTTTTGAAAAGTCGTCGACAAACTGGTTCGAGAATTGTCCTGCCATGTCGACTTGAGTCTAAAGCTATAGCGTCGATGACGACGTACGATTCAAGACGATGTTTCGGAGACTAAACAAGGTCTTTTATCATCAAACAGTCAATACTGCGGAAATAGAAAATTACATCAGCCGGCAGTTGGGGTACGATTATAACCTTGTCTTCAACCAATACCTTCGAACCACTGACATTCCGACGCTGGAATTCTATTTCAGCAAGAGCCATGACAGTGTATTTTACCGATATACCCAGTACGTTGATGGCTTCGGCTTGCCGCTGGTATTGAAAGACGAGCATGCACGCCTCCGTATCGTTCCGGGGCGGGAATGGAAGTATAGCAAAATTCTTAAGGCTGATGCCACCCTTGTCGCTCCGACCGCAGATTTTTCTCTCATTGTTTCAAGTACCGAAGCACAACAGCCCCCGACTTAAAAACCGTCGACTCAACAAGTTTTAATTGTAATTTCTCTTTCAGGTTGATACCTTCAAACAACCGTCTCCCTTCTCCTAAAACTATCGGGAGAACCACAATATGATATTCATCAATCAGACCAAGCTCTGCAAGTTGTGTAGGAATGGTTACGCCACCGGTTAAAATATTTTTGCCTTGTTCCTGTTTCAATTTAAGAATTTCGTCGTGAAGGCTCGTACGAACAATTCTCGTTTTTTCTCCTTCAGGGCTGTCTAATGATTGTGAGAAAACAATAATTTTTTTGACGGCGACAAATGCTTGGGCAAATTCGTCGGAAGGATCTTTCGCCGCATCGGGCCAATAAGGAACCATCAATTGATAAGTTTTACGCCCGTAGACGAAGGTGTCGGCATCTCGCGTGAGTTGCGTAACATAGTCAAACGTTTCTGCATCGGGACTGAATTTGGTATGGTCGATACAGCCATCTAAGGTCGTGTTGATTGCGTAGATTAGATTTCTCATTTTTCATTATATTTATGGATAACTGATCCGATTCCGGTAAAAATGGGCCATTTAGCCGGTCGTGCGGTATACAAAAAGGATTTTTTTGTACCATTTATCAAAGAAACGAAAATGGACGAAGTTGTAACAGAATTTACCATGGAGAAGCTCCTGGCAATGCCCAAAGGAGCATGGCGTGAGTTCGATTCTCCTATAAAAACCGGACCGGTCGTATGAAGATCGCCCTTACCGATGCGTTTTGTATCTGGGACGGCACCGTGGTATCGGATACGGATACAGCCCCCTGGATGCATTACAACAATACAAGCTTTGTCGAAATGAATTTCATGTTGGAGGGACACATCGTATATTTTCAGTATATGCTTTACCGGAGAAAATGATGGAGCTGTTCACTGGGTACCTGGACGAAATGGCCCCGTTTGCCGAAAAGTTGGCTAAAGGGGAACACTTCGTGCTCCATGCCCCCGTGCAGGGCCTGACCAATGAGTTAAAATATTTTTTCGACAGTTTCTGGGCAAGGACCCTGCCTCTAAATGTCGGGCGCCTGTATTTCGAGTCACGGGTCATGGAATTGCTGGCCAATCAATGTCACCTTTTACTGGAAGCACCTGTACGGCAACCGGTTATCGGGAAGGCCGATCTGGAAAAAATTTACCATACCAGGGATGTTATCCTCAGGAACCTCTGCAGCCCGCTCTCGCTCGCGGAGTTATCCGGACAGGTATGCCTGAACGAATTCAAGCTGAAAAAATATTTCAGGCAAGTGTTTGGGTTGAGCGTGTTTGCGCTGGTTCAGGAAGAAAGGATGAAACGGGCTAAACAACTCATCTTTGAAGGCGAGAAGAACATCTCTGCCATCGCCTATGAATTGGGGTACGCCCACCCCCAGCATTTTCAGCGGGCGTTCAAGCAGCGATTTGGCGTTACGCCCGGAAGCTTATTGAAATAGGAAGGGCAGCAAAGCGTTGGCAGGATCAAGGGACGATCACCAACCGCTTCGAGAATTGTCCTGCCAAGGCGACACACGAGATACAAGCCCCTGCTTTGCGGGGGCTCTGTCATTGCAGACCATGTTTTTTTGCCGAATTTTTTTAACAAAAGAAATTTTTACGGTAGGCTGTGATTTTTTTTCCGATTTGGCGATTAACAGGTCAAACAAATCACATGAAACAGCTCATACTAAAATCAGCCATTTCCATTCCTGCCTTCATTTTGTTGCTCTCGTGCAGCCGCTCGATGGGACAAAGTTTAGAGAAAGCTCGCGAACTTGTCTCTGGCTTCAACCATAAAACGTACCGGGTGAATGTCGCCCTTCCACGTAATTATTCGCCCTCAGATACGGTTCATTACCCCGTATTATATGTACTAGACGGCAGGTATAATTTTACCTCCTTTTCTTCCGTGAGAGACATCCTTGACCTGGCCAGGGAGGTGAAGGATATTATTATTGTCGGCATTGACGGCGACGACTCAACGCAGTCCGGCTGGCTGGCCAACCGCTTCAATGATTTTACACCCAGCGCTAGTCCGCAGCAGGATTCCGTTTGGTCGAGACCGTTCAATCTGCCTTTCGGGGAATTGAGATCGGGAGGCGCACCGGCATTTCTGCAAACACTTTCGAACGATATCATACCTTATATCGACAGCCACTATAAAACCAATTCGAACCGTGGCCTTTTCGGTCATTCGCTGGGCGGCATGTTTGCCGCCTACTGCCTGCTCACCGAGCCGGACCTCTTCCAGGAATATTCCATCAACAGCCCCTCCCTATGGTGGAACAACGGGGAACTGATGGCTATGGAAAAAGTCTTTATAGCGAAGCGCCGGGATTTGGAGGTTCGGATCTTTATGTCAGTCGGTGCACTGGAAGGGCCGCCAATGGTTTCGCCCCTCACCAATTTTGCGGACGTCCTGCAGGGCCATTACCCCCGCACCTTGGTCACGAAGCAGGTATTTGATAATGAGACTCATGTATCCGTAGTAGCCTCCGCCAGCAGCAGGACGCTAAAGGTATTATATGGCCGCTAAACAATCAAAGTCGACCTTTATATCCATGCAGACTGATAAAGAAGCATTTTTAGCATTGATCGAAAAGCATAAAGGGATCATTTTTAAGATCTGCTATATCTACTGCCCGAAAAAGGAGGATCGTGATGATCTTGCACAGGAGATCGTGTTCAACCTTTGGAAGGCTTTTCCCGACTTTACACCTGCCGCTCAATTTTCTACCTGGATGTATCGTATCGCGCTAAATGTCGCTATCTCATTTTTCAGAAAGGAACAGCGTGCCATCCGGTTCAGTCCCTACGGGAAGGACCTGATCGTGTTTGAAGAAGATCCGGCAACGCGGGCGGAAACCGAATATCGGTTTCAGCGTTTGCAGCAGCTCATTCAGGAGTTAAATGAAATTGACCGGTCCATTATGTTCTTGTACCTGAACGATAAGACATACCAGGAGATCGCCGGAATCATGGGTATATCATTAACGAATGTAGCCACGAAAATCAGTCGGATCAGACAGAAATTGAAATCAAAATTTTATCAATAAAAGGAAACACCATGGAACTGGATGAATTTAAAAGTTTGTGGCTCCGGGACGAGGCTGAATTGGATAAAATTATCCGGCTAAGCCCGTCAACACTGGGAGCGATTCAAGAGCAAAAGGTTCGGTCAATACTCAAACCCCTATACTGGCAAAGGACGATTGAACTTGTTCTTCACGCCACTGCCATCGTCCTGTTGGGCCTGTTCTGCTGGCGTCATGGCGGCGGGGGGGCATATAGCCTTTCCGCTTATATGCTGCTGCTTCTTTACGGCCTGCTTTTTATCCATTGTTGGAACCAACTGAGATCACTATGGGGAATACGGCATGGTAAGGATGTGGTATCGATCCAAAGCGCCCTGGCAAAGATCCGGTCTGCCAATCTGACTTGGATTCGGTTGAGCATCTTAATGATACCGGCCCTGCTTTCTTTCCCGGTGGTCGTACCGCAAGGCCTGCGTGATCTGGGATGGAATTTATTTGGAAATTTCGACATCTTAAGGGCCTCGAATGGCCATTGGTGGGCGAGCGAGGCCGTCGCATTTATAATTTTGATACCGCTCGGTACATGGTTTTACGGAACGGTCAATCATAATCATATTCAAAAAAGCTGGGTGCGCAAACTCATAGATGGGGCCGCCGGAAAGAGCCTGCTGAAAGCGATGGTCTGTTTAAAGGAACTTGAAGACCTGCAAAAAGGTAAATGAGCTTTCATTTGCATTACGATAGTATGTCGGTGGTAGTCTAGTTTTTTTCAACCAACAGACCGATGTCTACTCCAAGATCATCCATGGCATCATCGTCATTGGTCGCCTTGTTTGATAGGACAACAATAGCTACCTGTTTCTCGGGATCAACAATCAAAAAACTCTGGAATCCGCCGGTTTCTCCATCGTGCGTAAACAATTGACGATGGTGATAATTCGAAATTCCCCATCCTAATCCCATAGCATCGCCATCCCGGCCAATCCCAGACAGCAAATAAAAATCGCCGGCCCGGCTGCGCTAACGCAATGTAGGGTTGAACGTCACCTCGGGTGCCATAGGTATAAATACCGATTATTTAATAATTTCCCATCTCCGTGTAAGAACCCCGGCACTTTAGCGGACTAATTGACAAAATAACATCGACGTGACCGAAAAAGCACAATTGGATATACTGGAAGAATGGTTAAAGCTGCATAAAGGGCTCATCTTTAAGGTCGTACGGGCATATACGGTAGCAGATCACGACGATCTTTTCCAGGAGATCATCATCCAGGTATGGCATTCCATTCCTACATTCCGGCAGGAAGCTTCCGTTACCACCTGGCTGTACCGTATCGCACTTAACACGGCCATCAAATGGACCAGGAAGGAAAAAAAATATACCGGTGCGGAAACACTCGACAACGTAGAGCACCTCCTGCAGGAAAACAGGATACCAATGGATGATAGACTGACCTGGCTTTACGGGGAGATATACAAGCTCGATGAAATTGACCGGTCTGTCACCCTGTTGCTGCTCGAAGGTTTCAGCTATAAAGAGATGTCCGCCATGCTGGGTATCAGCGAGTCAAATGTTGGCGTCAAAATCAATCGCATCAAAAAACTACTTATTGCTAAATCAAAAAAATATGATCATCATGGAATTTGACGAAATGAAAAAAATATGGGATGCACAAAACAACCAGCCCCTCTATGTCATCGATGAAAAGGCGCTGCACAAGCGCATTCAAGCGAAAATGAACGGCGTACGTCACATGGCCAGTCTTAGCGAGTTGTTCTCCATCGTCGTTAATCTTGGATCCGGCGGCCTGCTGCTTGTCCTCAGTCGTCTCAAACTCTGGGGGAATGTATTCCTGAACCCAGCGGTATTCCTGTACCCAGCGGTCTGGAATTTTGTCACTGCCGTGTATATGGTGGTAAGCCGCATCCGCAGGATAAAAGCCAGCCGCCGGTTTGACCGTTCCATCCATGGCGACCTCAATCATGCCATTTCCCTTGCTGGTTACCAGGTGCGCCTAACCCGGATCATGTACTGGAATGTATTGCCCAGCGGAGCGATTTTTTTATTTATGGGTTGGAAAGGCTGGACTTTAATTTATACAAGCGCAGTCATACTGGGTTCGTTTGTCCTTGCCTATTATCTTGGCATCAAAGCGGATCGCTATAACAAATTAAGAAAACGTGAGCTACAGGTATTAAAAGAAAAACTGGAATCTGATGACTAAAAAGCATGGCTTTCAACATAACAACTCATTTATATGAACAACACACTTAGAAAATCGGCCTGTCTTTTCCCATTATCTTTTCGTGGCTATTCATCAGCGCGCAGGGTATTGCAGGCGTCCTTGTATCAGGGCTTCTTTGCAAAAAAGCCCCTCCCCCGAGTACGATGTGATCGAGCTGCCCGGGCTAAACCATCTTTTTCAAACTTGTATCCGATGCAACCAGGCCGAATACGTCGAGCTGCAAGAAACCTTTTCGCCAACGGCGCTCTTATCTTCCACTTATTTTATGGCACCTTGGGCGGCCGCCTCAATGACAGCGGAGACTGCTTTGGGCTGGGAAATGAATACTACATGGCTCCCCTTTATCTCCGTGACCGTCGCACCGGCGCGTTTTGCCATAAACCGCTCCTTGTCAGGCGAGAGTTCATGATCTTCGGTAGCCACTACATACCAGGAGGGTTTGGCTTTCCATGCCGGCTCTTTTATGGAGCTGCCGAATACGGATAACTGCAGCAAAGTCTCGTTGGCGTCCGGTGCAAATGCAGAGATATATACCAGGCCTGCGGCCTTGGGGTCATTACCCGCTTCGGTGATGACCGCTCCGTGTAGGAATGGCCGACCAGGATCACAGGACCATCCTGGCGGTCGATCACCCGCTTGGTGGCCGCGACGTCATCTGCAAAGCCGGTGAGGGGGTTGCTCACGATACTGACTTTGTACCCTTTCTTTGTCAAGATCTTATAGACACCTTCCCAACCGGATCCGTCGGCAAATGCCCCGTGCACCAGGACAATGTTCTTAACTGTTTTTTGAGCTTTCGGTATGCTCCCCGAAGCGAGCAGCGCAGTCATGGCAATAAGGGAAATCCCTGCTGTTGTCAGGTGAATTAGCATTTTCATTTTTTTGGTTTGATGGGATGTTATTGTTGATGGTGATTTACGATCGCAACAAACGGAAAAAAAATGCCACCCGGTTGCCCGTCTTTTTCACCTAATTTCATAAATTCGGAAGGCGACCTTACCAGCGGCAGGAAAACGACCTACGCCTATCGCAACAACGTAATTAAGCCAGGCATACCTGGGAGAGCCTGTTTCAAATGATACACTTGTTCTGAAATAATAGTCAGAAGGGGAAAGTTCACCACCTTTACCGGCACCTATCAAAGCAGCGATTTTTGCATTCGCGTGACTATATCCGGAGTAAGTAATGTATATAAGAGCGCCATCATCGGTTTCAATGGTGGCACGACTGTCTACTTTAAAGGTTGTGGAATCAATAATAAGCCCCCAATCTCCGCTACATTCTAATATTTTACCGTTTATTTTATCGCTTTTTACAAAGCCATCCCTGAACGGAGAAATTAGTCGTGTTCCCTTCAATGCAGGTCCAACGACCTGCGGCGGTTTGAGATCGATCTCCAAACCAAATAAAAATTCAGATTTCAACTCCTGTGCAAATATCTCTTGATGAAAGAACAGGAAACAAATAAATATAGAGCAGATAAATTTTTTCATAATGCATTGTTTTAATGGTGTGAATCATTTTCTGTTTTACCCTGAGCCAGGTCAAAAAAATTACTTACTTCACCGATTGCTGTCCTGGTACACCTAAAAATAATGTCATGCAAATCGGTGCCCGAACTTTGCAATGGATCAATGGCTTTTACAAGCGTGGTTCTCATTTTAAAAAGCTCCGCCCGGTCAAATTTTGTCGATCCTTTTACCAATTCGAGTTTCATCCGCTGCTCTTGCTGATCTTGTTTAGGATTGAATATTCCATTCAGCTGACTGCATTGGTCGCAGGCGCCATTTTTGTTTACCAGGGCGCATCTGTTATCAAAAATGCTCGTCATGGTATCCCTGGCATATGTCAAGAGGTGTTTTACTATCCCTTCCGTTTTATCAAGGATGAGGCCAATCTCTTTGACAGAGAAATCGTAAACGTCTTTTAAGATCAGTGCTACCTGGTTTTCGATGGGTAAGGTCTTTGAAATGCAGGTGAAGCAAAAATCGATATGTTCCTTCATTTCGTAGGCTCCGGCGTTGGAAGTCTGGTGAACAATCCTGAATGCCTGTCCGATCTCTTCAGTGCCGATAGCCAAATTCGCCCCCTGATCCTGGGCGTCGGTCGGCCATCTCTTTAATTTCCTCAAGTGATCATAGGCTATGTTGGTTGCTATTCTGAATACCCAGGTCTTGAGGGAGGAGTCCTGGTTGAAGGTGGATATTTTGTCAAACGCCCTGATGAAGGTATCATGTGTCAGGTCGTGCACATCATTGCGATCGGCGAGCAGGCGATAGAGATATGATCTCAATTGGTTTTGAAATTCAGCAAACAATGTTTGGAACGAATTGATATCGCCGGCCAACGCTTTTTTAAGAATTTCTTCTCTTTCCATTTCTTCAATATATATTATAATAAATTAAATTTCCCGCAATCTACATCAACAATATGACTGTTGAATATTACACCGTTTTCGGAAGCCAGGAAGGCAGCCGTCTCGGCCACTTGTTTCAATGTCGGCCCTGATCCAAGGATGTCAAATTTTTTGTATTGTGAAGTCATGTCTTCCCTGGAAATGCCTACCTGTTGAGAAAAATCACTGATCATTTCCGAAATCTTATGTGACTCGTAAATAGCGCCGGAGCAAAGGCAGATTACCTTTATCCCATGCTTTCCAAACTCGGCAGCCATTACCCTCGTCAATCCTTCAATAGCCGCGCAGGCAGAGGCGAACCCAGCCATATTAGGTGTTTTGGTTCTCGCCATAGATGCATTGAATAGTAAGATAGTGCCTTCAGACCCGGATTCGATCATATGCTTTGCGGCGACCCTCGAAGTGAGGAACTGCGAGCCACAGATCCTTTGCAAAGGATTTAGGAATTGCTCGAAAGTGGCGATTGTCGTGGGAGTGCCGCTACCTGCATTCCTGTAGTAGCTCCCGATGCCATTGAAGACAATATCCAATTTTCCGTTGTCGGCGACGACCTTTTCTATATAGGCCTCGATCTCGGTCTCGTTCAATGCATCCACTTTTCCTGCTTCGGCTTGGCCGCCGGCCGCCTTGATCTCTTCGGCAAGAGTTTTTACGGCGGCAAGGTTACGGCCGGTGACAAACACTTTCGCACCGTGTCGTGCGAATGACCGGGAAACTGCTCCGGCAATTTCTCCGGAGGCTGCGAATACTACTGCCACGTTGTTTTTTAATGTCTCCATACTTATTGTGTTTATCTTTTGGACGTATGGGCGATCCAAAACGGTCGGGATTTTGTAAAACAATTTAAGATTTATATACTTAATTGATTATTAGCGATAAAGGCGGCCATGGGCGCCCACTGACAAGCGGCGCCAATGCAAGGCTCAGCGCAAAATTTGCATAAATGTCAATTTTTCCAGATACATCGAACCAATCACGTTTCTTTTGTGTACCGACAATTATGAATACGAAAGAACCAGCATCAGCGGATGACCTCCGTTTATCGGATTTGGGTTCATCATTGAACACCGCACAAGTCCAACAGAAGAGCTATGAGATGCCCCCCAGGGTCGGGGTCACCATCACACTTTTTATCACCGTCGCCGACATCGATCGATCGGCTGAATTCTATGAAAGGGTCTTCGGCGGCCGCATTCTGAGCAGAGGCGACAGCAAGGGTGCGTCCGGGCACATTCAGCTCGAGAATACGTGGCTGATTGTTAACGTCGGGGGCGGCCCTACCCCGGACAAGCCGACGGTAACACTGAGCGTCCTCCCCGACCCGGATAAAATCAACAGCTTTATGAATATTCGCGTTGCGGATATTCAAGCCTGCTATAAACTATGGAAAAGTCGAGGCGCGGAGTTCATCACGGAGCCGATCCAAAAGTACGGCGAGATCCGCTGCTACATCCGGGATCCTGATGGATATATTATCGAGGTTGGACAGACCACGGATTTTACTGTCGGTTAGCCCTCGGTCCGGTTGGGATACAAAAATGAGCGTTCCTGATTCAATTTTTAAAAACAGCGAGGATCCAACTTTGGTTCCATCGTAGATAGCCGGTGCAGAGCAGCAGGACAAGACAAATACTGGTAATAGTGAACGTTTTCCAGATTTGATGGCTGAGGAGCGTGTAAGATGCTCCCGCCATGATCAAAGAAAGTAGCATAGCGCCGCTGGTTGCAGTTGTCGGGAATACTAGTAAAAGGGCGCCAATCAACTCCAGACAACCGACAAAATTAAGGAGCCAGGATGCATAACCCCATTGCTGAAAATGTTGCGCCGTCACTTCATTCCCTGCCAGCTTCTTCCAACCAACATAGAGAAAGAAAAGTGCCAATAATAGGGTAAGTACCCAGGTTCCAGTTGTTTTTAATATAACCATTGGATGTTATGTTTTGTCGCGTTTCACTTAACGCTCATAAAATTCAAGATTAGCGCGCCAAAATTCATTATCATATGATAAGAAATTAATTTTTCTTCAGCGCTCTTATCCGGCTTAGAGAAATGGGTGTAATTCCCAGATATGAGGCAATATGATAGGAAGGGACCAGCTGTTCCAATTCGGGATAGCGCTTTTGCAACAATGCATAACGCTCAGCGGCAGTCAGGTTAAGCAGCTGTGTCGGCCAGCGCCTCGATAGTAACTAATGACGGTTTTTGCAGGTGCAGGTCATAGTATGAACCGGTAAAGTCACCTTTGAAACAAAATGCCTTATTGAATTCTCTGCCATTTTTGTCTGTATAGTATTCCCGGAATGCGCCTTCGGCAATGTATCCGGAATAAATGGGAATATGGCCCGACCTCAGCAACAACTCTTTTTTTTTGTACAGTTTGATCGAACATAGGTCATCCAATACCGACAGATCCTTATCTGGCATTCGAGCTAATTCACAAAGGGTATTTTTCAGTTCATCGAGGGCTTCCATACTTAAAACTAGCAATTTACAGCATGCGAACCACCTTTGCCAATGGCTATCAGTCCGTTCTCAGGCTTTTGACAGGGTTATTCGTGGCCGCCTTTATCGTCAGAAAGCTCACGGTCGCCAGCGCGATCAGCAGCGCGGCTATGCCGGCCAGTATGAACACCCACCAACTGATAGCAGCCCGGTACGCGTATCCCTGGATCCACCGGTTGAATGCCAGCCATGCCAGCGGCCAGGCGATCAAATTGCCTATCACCACCAACCCGATAAAATGTTTGGATAACAGGAAGACGACGTCCTCTACTGAGGCGCCGAGGATCTTGCGGATCCCGATCTCCTTGGTACGCTTTTCCGTGGAAAACGACGCCAACCCGAACAGACCCATACAGGAGATGAGGATGGCCAGACCGGCCATGATCCCCACCATCTGCGAGACCTGGGCATCGGTGTTGTATAGCTCCTTAAAATGATCGTCGAGGAACTCATATTCGAAGGGATACTCCGGCAAAACGCTTTTCCAGGTGGACTCAATATACACAAGGGCCTGCTTGGCCTGCCGGCCGTTTATTTTCACCGACATTTTGCTGAACGAGCTCGCACCTTGATCGAGCAGGAACATCGGTTCGATCTTGTGGTGGAGGGAATTAAAATTGAAATCTTTGCAAATGCCAACGATCCTGCACAGGGTATCATCTCCCAAATGCTTACCGATCAGCCACGACATTGGTTTTCCTGGTTGATCTTTGAGTAGCTCTCTGGCCAGCATTTCGTTGATCACAAATTCTTTCCTAAATGCTGATCTTTCGCTGGAAAAATCCCGACCCGCCACTACCTGGATCTTATAAACACTCAGATAATCGGGATCCACGAAGACTCCGGGCGTGAAGAGTACCTTCATCGGGCCGTTGCCCGGCCAGAACCCAAATCCCATCGTTTCCAAAGCACCGCCCAACTGGTCCTGCGCACCGGTCACCCCGGCCACCAGCGGACTTGCTGACAATTCTTCTTTCAGTAAGGCATAATTCCGGGAGTTGATTCCGTGCAGCGGGACCACGATGACCTGGTCACGGTCAAACCCCGGATCCTGGTGCTCCATATAATTCAACTGACGAAACACGAGAATGGTAGCTATGATCAGAAAGACTGCACTGGCAAATTGCCCTATCACCAGGATACTCCTGAAAATTCCCTTGCGCTTGCCAGATCCGCTCCCACCTTTTAAGACTTTTACCGGCTGAAAGGCGGACAGATAGATAGCCGGATAAAGTCCCGATAACACTCCCAGCACTATAGCCCCGATCAACATGGCCACCAGCAGTCCGGGATGCACCAGGAAAATGGGGCTCAGATCCCGCCCGCTTAGTTTATTGACGTATGGCAAGACCACGCTTACCAGTCCCAGCGCAATGACCAACGCAAGCAGCGATATCAGCACCGACTCGCCAAGGAACTGCATACTCAGTTGCCAGCGCATGGCGCCGATGGTTTTACGAATGCCTACCTCTATGGCTCGGTCCCCGGATTGGGCGGTGGACAGGTTCATGAAATTGACACAGGCGATGAGCAGCACAAGGAGACCGATACCCATGAAAATATTGGTATAGCGGGTATCGAATTTTTGGAAATTGATGTCGTCATTGTGGATGTCGGCGGCGCTGGCATGGACGTCCCATAGCGGCAGGAGGAACAGACCGTAATGGATCTGTTCGTCCCCGACCCGGTACTTTTTCAGGTAGGCGGGGAATTTCTTTTCCACTGCAGCCCTATCCGCATTAGGCGCGAGCTCTACATAAGTAAATACCCCGTGGTCATCCCCACCCCGCTTCATCCAGTCAGGCTTGTAGACGGTACTAAAAGATTGCAAGGCGGCGAACTGAAATTGGGAATTGGCCGGCACATCCTTCAGGATGCCTGTCACCGTATAAAGAAGCGTATCCTCCCCGAAATGTTCAACAGTCTTGCCGATGGGGTCCGTGAAGCCGAATAATTCCCTGGCAGCGGACTGCGTCAGGACGATGCTGTTTGGCTTTTGCAGGGCGGACTGCCGGTCCCCCTCCACGAGCGGGAAGTCGAACAGCCGGAGAAAGGTAGAATCCACGAAATAGGTTTGCGGGAAGAATACTCTTTTCTCCCCAAAGGTCATCTCGTATTGGTTATTCAAATCTACGCGGCTGTAGTTCAGGACTTCGGGGAATTCGGTTTTCAATGTCGGCCCCATACGGAACGAGGTTATTGCATCCCTTTGGGTTGTTTCCGTGCTGGTAAATTTCTGCAGTTCATTGAGCCGGTAGAGGTTTTTGTGATGCATGCTGTCGAAACTCTTCTCGTAATACACGAACAGAACGATCACGATACACGCGGCCATGCCGGTGGCAAGGCCGATGATATTGATTGCGGCATACAGCTTATGCCTGGTTAGGCTGCGCCAGGCGACGACGAAATAGTTCCTGAACATGGGCGATCGCTTTGAAGCTCCTTGTACAACAAAAGGACCAATTGTTCAAGCTGCTAAAAATCAAATATTTATGATTCTACCCGATGGGGAATCCGCTTAATTCGATACAAAAGTTGTACGATTATCGTACATTCCGTATATGAGAAATTTGATCTTCTCCATGAACATTACATTAGATGGCTGCTGCGACCACACCAAACAATTGGCCAATGAAGAATTACACGAATATTTTACGAATCTCCTGCGGGAAGCCGACACGCTCGTGTACGGGCGCAAGACCTATCAATTGATGGTACCTTACTGGCCCGATATCGCAAAAAATAAGTCCGGCGCATCAAAAGAAGCGAATGACTTCGCCCAGGCATTTGTGGCCGTCGACAACATTGTTGTCTTCTCGAGGTCGCTCGACAAGGCCGAAGGGAAGAATACAAGAATTGTTCGTACAGACCTTCGGGACGAAATACTAAAATTGAAGCAGGAAGAAGGCAAAGCTATTCTGCTTGGCGGTGTGGATATTCCTTCACAATTGCTAGGGCTTGGCCTGATCGATGAATATCATATTGTCATTCACCCACTGATCGCAGGAGAAGGGAGACGGTTGTTCGACGGCGTTAGCCTGCCGGAGAAATTAAAATTAAAACTGGTTGATACAAAGATCTTTAGATCCGGACATGTTGCGCTTCGGTACTTGAAAAGTTAGCCGGGGAGTGATCATCTCCTGTGGCATCGTTCAAAAATCGAAATAATTGCCTTTTCCCTTTCCCGTCATCCTCACAAACCCCTCTGCTGCAGGAACCCCCATTTCGAGCCCGCGAAACTGCTCCATCGCGGTGTGGCCGCAATTGTAAATGCCGGGCGGATCCTGGCTCACATGGCAGTATACGGCCTTTCGTTTTAATTCCTGTGTTTCGGTGATATCCACGTAGTCCGTGGGCTTAAACCCGACTGTCTGCTCCCCGGCGCAAACCTCAAAGAAATACAAGTCAAATTTTTTGCCGGCCCTCATCCAGCATTGAATGGTAAGTAAGGAGGCAACCTGATGATCCTTGTGTGAATCAAGCGGCCAATGCGTGAATACTACGTCCGGCTTCTCCAACTCAAGCAGGTCTTGCAATTTTTTGACCCATTCATTGTTTACTATGGTATCGCCATCGATCTGGCCGGCAAACACCGGCTTCGCCTTTAGCAGGGAACAGGCGGCAATGGCCTCCTTGCTCCTGATCGCGGCCGCCTCCTCATTGGATTTACCGGGAATACCTGCTTCGCCCCTGGTCAGATAAACGATCGTTACACTGTGGCCTGCCGCCGCAAATTTGGCAAGGGTGGCTCCGCAGCCGCTCTCGGGATCATCCGGATGAGCGCCCACGCAAACGATATGTAAGGGCCGGGTGATATTGTTGGAGGTCCCAAGGGAAGGCATGGCCAAAAAGCCAATCCCCGTCATGGCTTCTTTTACAAATCGGCGCCGGGAGGATGAATCCATGTTGGTGGCAGGTAATTTATCTTAAAATATACATAATTTCGCGGCCTTGACCACATAATCTACCATGAAACGACAAATATTCTTTATAGCCTTTGTCCTGGTTGCGCTTTCCTGCAGCGCTCAGAACGCCGCCCGGAACGCCGCGCCGGACAGTGTATTGCAATTCGTCTTTACCTCCGACCTCCATTACGGTATTACCCGACCCCATTTCCGGGGCTCCGACAGCGTGGCTTCCACGATAGTCAACCGCGCCATGATCGCCGCCATCAACCTGCTGCCCGGCACTACGATCCCGAACGATGAGGGTGCCGGCTCCGGCCAGCCAATCGGGCATCTCGATGCTATCCTGATCACGGGTGATATCGCCAACCGCGAAGAACCAGGGATACAGTCTGCGGCAGTTTCCTGGGCACAGTATACAGCAGACTTTGATCACCTGCTGCGCACCAGGGACAGGCGCCGCCAACCGACGCCGCTTTTGTTGGGGCCGGGCAATCATGATGTCACCAATACCGTGGGATATTGGCGTCCCCTCCAGCCGGCCACCGATGCCAGTTCCATGGCCGGCATCTACAATAGCATGATGGCTCCTGCCCATCCACGAACAGCGGCCACGTACAACTATGCCACCGACAGGATCCATTTTATCCGCGATGTCGCCGGTATTCGCCTGGTCTTCGTGAATTGCTGGCTGGATTCAATGGAACAGGCCTGGATGGAAGAGCAGCTGAAGCTTCTGCACCCCGGTGCTCCCATTCTTCTTTTTACGCATTCACAGCCGGATGTCGAAGCCCGGTTCTTCACCAATCCTAATGGGAACCACGGTATAGACAGCAACGATAGATTTGAGAACCTGCTGCCCGAAATTTACCAGGACGGCCGGACAATAAAAGACTCTACCCTGATCGAGCAAAGGGGACTGGTCAGGTTTCTGCAACAGCACCCCGAGATAAAAGCCTGGTTTCATGGGCACAATAATCACACGGAGTATTACCGGTGGGAGGGCCCTGAAAATAACATTGCCCTTCCCTGCTTCCGCGTAGACTCACCTATGAAGGGGAAATATTCCGCAAAAGACGAGACCCTTCTTTCATTTGAGTTGGTGACCATCGATACCCGGAAAAGAACGATGACTGTCCGGGAATGCCGCTGGAATACGGTGCCCGGTAATCCTTCCATCCTCAAATGGGGGAAGGCAAAGACGATGGGGCTGTAGGTCGCCCCATCTAAAGGCTCATTCACTTCTTAAACTTTTTATCGGGTTCATTACAGCCGCCCCGATGGATTGGAAGCTGATCGTGATCAAGGTGATCACCATGGCGATCACCCCGGCTGCCAGGAACACACCCGCACCTATTTCAATGCGGTAGGGATATTTCTGCAGCCAGCCCCGCAGAAAATACAGGGCGACGGGAGAAGCGATCACACAGCTTATCAGCACAAGTATAATAAATTCTTTCGAGAGCTGGAACCACAAGCCGGATACGGATGCACCCAGCACCTTGCGGATGCCGATCTCCCTGGTTCGTTGTTCCGCCATATAAGCTGCCAGTCCGAACAGTCCAAGGCAGGAGATAAAGACGGCAAGTCCAGCAACCAATGCAGCCAGTTTTCCGACGAGGACTTCGGCGTCAAACTTGCTTGCGTAACTGGCATCTGCAAACTGGTAGTCATAGGGAAAGGCCGGATTGTACCGCGAAAAGATAGCCGTTAGCTGACCGATTGCGGCATGAGGCGCCAAACGCGGCGAAAGCCGGTACATCATTGTCCCCTGGGGTGTAGGGTCGTACAGGAACATCGTTGGATCGGCAGGCTGGTACGGACTGATGGTCAAAGCGTCTTTGACAACGCCTATTATTTGCATTTTTGTTTTCCAATTCGTAATGACCTGGTGCAAGGGATCTTTCAGGCGCAGGAGCCGGACCGCCGCCTCATTGAAAATAACCTCGCCAGAGGTCACGGGCGAGGAGGAGCGTGGCGAAGCAGCTCCGACGACGTCCCTATTTAAAGTGTCGCCGCTACCGCTGAATTCCCTGCCCTCTTTCATGGTCATACCCAATGTCTCAAAATAGCCCTCGGAGATATTGATCCGCCCCATATCGACCGTTTCACCGGGACGCTTCCCCGGGAACTCATCCACATCCCTGTGCCAGCCGGTACTAGTGGCCGCACTCGACGCCCAGGTGACGCTTTCGGCGATGCCTTTCTCCAGCAGTTCATTTTTAATGACTGTATAGTTATGCGCCAGGTCACTGTTCATGTTCGTCATCAAACGGCCATACCAGTCGCCAGACCGACAATATTGAGGGCACTATACCCCTTGCTGCGGATGATATTCCGCCAGGCGGTCTTGAAATAATTTTTAAGCATAGTGGCGTTTTATGTGGAAACCTCATAAAACCCCAATAGTTACCTAAACTCAGCTATTTATTTTTATCGGTTCAATGATGCGTCACGCCTTTGTCCACGGCAAAGAAGGATTTGTAGGCGACAAGCTGTTCCATCAGCTTTTTATTTTCGTCCATTATGCTGGCCTTTTCCATTTCGCCCGCTGGTAAGATGATATAGGTATGGGGGTCTTTCCCGCCACCGAGGACAGTCGGTCCGTTAGCTGGTGAATTGCCGCCAATGTCAGCCTCCGTAAAATAGGGAGCATAGAACATATAATGCGGCATGCTAAAGGTGGCCATGTGCTTGTGGCCCTCCGCCCCTACAAAAGCACGCATGATCGGAGCAAGCATATAAGAGATCCCCGGCCTTGACGGCGCCTTATAGTATCCCCTGGCGAACCGGGCAGTGATGCTGTCTTTGACCTGGGCGGCAGTGAAATCGCCGGAGGCCCGCATGGCTTCCACGTCCGCATACACAGGAAAAATTACTTTTGTACCTTCGGTATCATAGCTTATAGCGCAGGCAAAGTCCTGGGGGAATTCACCCAATTGCCAATCGGTCCGAAGCACAAAACAGCTATATCCGTTTGTACCGGCACGAGCGACATAATAGCCTTTCGCCGGGTCAAGCAAATAGACCGTGGCGTTTTGGCGCACATGGGTGGGAAGACAGCTAAGCGCAAAATTCGTTTCCAGGTCGGCTGGCATCTTTTCAACCCTCCAGCCAATGGTTTTTTGTCCGCAACTGGGCATCGGGGCGGACATGATGACGATAAACAATACAGGTAGCCCGCAACGCATTGCCAGGGCGATCAGGGATGGTAGCTTTTTCATACTATAAAGACGACCGGGATCCCGGAATCCGGACAATTTCTGCCGCCTTTTCAAAAAAAACCCTGGCTTTTTCCTTATTGCCAAGCTGCTCGAAATATTTACCCAAAGCAGTATTGAGGATATGCGACCGGTTAAACCACGGATTTCGGTTCAGGCCATCCAGAATACGGTAAGCCTTCTCAAACTGTCTTGTATACAAAAGGGATGTCGCGTAGTTGATCTCCGCGAAAGGGCTGGGATAGATGGTTAACAAGACCTCGTAGTACTTGCAAATGTCGGCCCAGTTGGTCTCTTCAAACCTGCTTGCCGAACAGTGGACGCAGGCAATGGCAGCCTCCAGGTGATAGGGTGAGAAAGTGGGCGCCTTCGAATCGTGCAGGAATTGCTTCGCGAGATCGATCATCTCCCTGTTCCACAGATGCCTGGCCTGGTGTTCCAATTCAATGACCTTGCCTTCCGCGTCAAACCGGGCGGGAAACCTGGCAATATTGAACAGCAGGAGCGACTGCAACGCCTTTGTTTCTGCATTGCAGAGCGGACTGTCAAATAAATATTTATTGAGCAGCAGGGCCTCTTCACACAATTCTTCGCCTTGCTTTATCTGGCAGCCCGAATGCTTATAGCCTTCACTGAAAATAAGGTAAATGACCTTGTGGACGATGGAAAGCCGCTCTTTTTTATAATATTCCGTGGCGCTCGATAAGACCAGGGATTCCTCTTTTATTTTTTGCCTCGCCCGGTAGAGCATTTTTTCGATGGCATCTTCCTTTTCTCCCAATTGAAGCGCAATATTTTTGACCCGCAGGTTGGCCACGTACTTCAACGCCAATATTACCTGCGTCTTTGGCGCCAGATGGTTATTGCAACAAGCGAGTAACATTTGTAGCCGGGCATCTTTTAAGTGATGCTCGGCTACTTCTTCAATGTGGACAGGAACTTCAACGGCCGAAGACAATGCTTCATTTCTTTTCGACCGTTTCGATTGATTGATGGACCTGTTCTTACTAACGGTATACAACCAGCCGGCTCTGTTCTGGGGGATGCCGGATCTCGGCCAAAGCGCGGAAGCTTCGGCAAAAGCATCCTGCACGGCATCCTCGGCGGACTCGATCGACAAGCCGGGAAACCGCAATAAAAGCAAGGAGACTAACTGACCAAAATTCTCCTTATAAAGGGCACCGATCTCATTTTGAACTTCTATCATTATAGACGCCAAATGTTGTATATATTGGCCGGACTTCCCGTACGGCAAGCCCTCTTTGCACCAGCGGACAGGTTTGAGCGATGGCTGCTGCCTGATCCAGGTTGTCTGCCATGATGAGCTCGTAACCCGAGACCCCTTCGCGCGACTCGATAAACGGACCATCCGAAAGGATCTGATCCTTGCCGACGTAGCGGCCGGTTATCGCCAGCGGCTCCCCCTGTACATAGTTGCCGCTTTCTATCAGCGAGTTCACCCACTCCATCATCATTGGGACGCAGGCCCAGCGCTCCTCGTAGGTCATTTTGGCCAGTTTTTCCAGATCTTCCCTTATGATCAGCAGAAATTTTTCCATATTCGTTTTTTATGCGTCTCTCTTATAAAGACACCGGCGTATTAAGAAACCGGACACGCTAAATGTATTAAATTTTAGCAGACCGCCCGACGATCCTGCCGGAAAAGATACACCCACCCAGGAAGCCCCCTTCCAGGGCCCGATAACCGTGCATGCCACCACCGCCAAAGCCCGCTGCCTCACCTGCGGCATACAGGCCTTCTATGGGCGCTCCTGCGCCGTTCAGGACCTGGCCCTCTAAGTTGGTTTCCAATCCGCCAAGGGTTTTGCGGGTAAGAATATGCAGCCTCACTGCAATGAGCGGTCCGGCTTTCGGGTCGAGCAGTTTGTGTAGCGGCGCCGCTCTGATCAGTTTATCACCGATATATTTACGGGCATTTCTTATCGCTGCTATCTGTGCGTCTTTACAGCAAGCATTGTCCAACTGACTGTCTCTTGCCATTATTTCCCGTTTGATATCGTCAACATTCAATAAGGCCGCCGGCGTCAGTTTATTCATCCCGTTCACCAGAGCTGAAAGGTTATCCGCGACCACAAAGTCTTCCCCTTTTTCTTTAAACGCTTCTACGGGTTCTGTCGCCCTCCTACCAAAGGCCCGCTTTATAACGGCCTGCCATTTTTTATCCGTGAGATCCGGATTTTGCTCCGAGCCCGAGAGCGCGAATTCTTTTTTGATGATTGTCTGGTTCAGGATAAACCAGGAATAGTCGTAGCCCGTCCGCATGAGGTGCCCGAGTGTGCCCAGGGTATCAAATCCCGGGAATAAAGGCACTGGCAGTCTTTTGCCGGTGGCATCAAACCACATCGATGACGGCCCCGGCAAGATACGGATCCCATGATCTTTCCAGATGGGCGCCCAATTTGTCAAACCCTCTGTATAATGCCACATCCTGTCCGGGTTGATGAGGCTGGCCCCCGCATTTTTTGCAGTCTCCAGCATCCGGCCATCTACATGCTCCGGCACGCCGGAAAGCATATGCTGTGGGGCGCTGCCCAATCTTTGCGGCCAGTTTGCCCGCACCAGGTCATGATTTGCTCCGATGCCGCCGGATGCGATGACCACGGCTTGTGCTTCGACAGTAAAATCCCCAATGACGGTGTCCGGGCTCTTTTCTCCCCTTTTCACAAGGCTTTGTTCCAGGATAGTGCCGCGCACACCTCTTACGCTGCCGTTGACCACTATCAACTCATTCACCCGATGCCGGAATTTAAACTGTATCAATCCTCTTTTTGCCGCTTCCCCGACACCCTCGACAAACGGTTCGATAACCGCCGGGCCGGTACCCCAGGTGACGTGAAACCGGGGAACAGAGTTGCCGTGTCCGATCGCGCCATATCCACCCCGCTCCGCCCAGCCTACAACCGGAAAAAAGCGCAGACCTTTCTTATGAAGCCAGTCATATTTTTCTGTGGCCGCAAAATGCACATAGGCCTCGGCCCACTTTTTCGGCCAACCGTCTTCTTCGCGGTCAAACCCCGCCGTACCCATCCAATCCTGCAGGGCAAGCTCAAAACTGTCCTTAATGCCCAGCCGTCTTTGTAATGGGGTGTTGACCAGGAACAATCCTCCAAACGACCAGAAGGCCTGGCCGCCCAAATTTTGCTCTCCCTCCTGGTCAATGAGCATGACGGAGACGCCTCGCTCAGCGAGTTCATTCGCCGCCACCAGACCTGCAAGGCCAGTTCCTATGATGATGACATCCGTGCTTTGTGAGGGGCTCATAGTACTAAATGTAGGAATAACTAATCATTTACAAACTCCCTGCAGCGGCGATTTGATTTCTTTCCTAATTTGCAACAAAGGGACGAGTATGCCGGGAAAGAATAACATAAAATATGTGCTGGTCATAACCCTTGCCGTAGGATGCGCGCAGATGAGCGCAACAGGGTTGTCGGCCCAGGGGCTCGCAGCGGTCCCCGATTCCGCACTGGCCCACAAATCCACTTCCGCCCTCAGGTACACTACCAAACAACCCACAGATGCGTATAGCGATTTTATGAAAAGTGTCGGAAGCATTCCGCATCAGCTGAATCTTGCAAAAGGTTTCAGCATCCAAACGAGCAGCTTTTTTGGTTCCCCCTTTTCGGCCATGAACGGCATTCGGAACGGAGGCGCGCTGGACCCCATGAGTATGACCAGCCTCCGGCGACCGGACCTCGGCCTCAACAACCTTCGATTCGGTATGGATAATTTTACGCTGGGTGCGTCCTACAATGGGCTCAATAACCTTACGCGGGGCGGCGGTTATTCCGGAGGGGCCGGGCAGGGCTCCAGGGGTACCGGCTTATCCATTCATGCCGGATTGAGGTTTTAACAGCAGCATCAGCCATTTTATGGTTTAACCTGCCGGGCAAAAGTTTGATTATAGAGCTGGAACCCGATCAACTGAACATTAGTTTTACCCGGGAAATCCGTTTTGGTAAAGGCATCCAGAATGAGCGCATAAGCATCGCCAAAACTATGCGTCGAAAACCAGGCATAGGAAAATTCAGGCTTCGGACTAAATATAATGATCACGGGCATCACCTTCCCTTGTGCTCTGGCAGCCCTGCCTATCCAGTCCAATCGGTTTAGAACATAAGAGAAGCTCGGTTCCTTTTGATAGTCATGTAGTAAAATCCGATTCGAATGCTGCACCAACGCCGCGGCCATTATCGAGTCTTCCCCGACCGGGTTTTTAAACCAGCCGATATACTCTTCGTTCGGTACCTGCGGACGTTGTGAATTCCCCCAGCTTTGCATCTCCTGCATGGCCAAAGTATATTGTTCGAAGGAACTGGCATTGTTCCACCACTCCAATTCCAGGTTCGTAAAGTCAAAACGACTCAAAGGATCAGACTGGTCTTTGTTGTAACTATCGATCAATCCCGTAACCGTGGCGGAATGCTCTACGATCGCGGCTACCTGCCGGATATGATATTGCGTCTTAGCGCGGCGGATAAATGCGACCAGCGACGGACGAAGCTGGGGTGTGGAAAGAACCGCTCTTACTCCATATAGCGTCAACGCGTTGAATTGATATGTCATACACCAGCGAAGGAGGCTGTTCTCCCGCGCTGTGTCGCCAATTATCTGCTGAAATTTATCAATGTAAATGCCTTGGTAGATCCCGGTGCTTTTGGGGTACATGCCGACTGACATTGCCAGCACTAACAGCAAGTATTGTAGAATTGCCATGTCAGGCAAAGATAACAAGAAACTCACTCCGGCCGAAGGCTATTGACCGGATTCTTCAGCGCCGCTTTTATCGCCTGGAAACTGACCGTCGCCGTCGTTATCACCACCGCGATCACCGCGGCCCATACAAACACGAGAGGGCTGATGCTGATCCGGTAATAATATCCCGCCAGCCACTGATGCAAAAAATAATACGCCACCGGCGAGGCGATCACACAACTCAGCGCCACCAGCAACAAAAAATCGCTCGACAACAGCACCATCACCTGCCGTACCGAAGCGCCCAGCACCTTTCGGATACCGATCTCCCTGGTCCTTTGTTCGGCCATATATGCCGCCAGACCAAACAACCCCAAACACGAGATAAAGATCGCCAGGCCCGCAAAGATCCCCGCCAGTTTCCCAACCAGCGTTTCGAGGGCAAACTTGGACGCAAAGCTATCATCCACGAACGAATAGTCAAAGATGCCACCGGGATCATACCTCGCATAAATAGTCTTCATCTTCTCCAGCGCGGCGGTCGTGGAAAAAGTCGGTGCGATCCGGTAGGTGACGGTCCACGTCCAGTCAGGCTGATAGACATATAGCGTTGGCTCGGGAACGCCAAATGGATTGTTCGTCAGGATATTCTTTACGACACCGATCACGCGCAGCCGTTGAGGCGCATTCGAAACAGGCCAATGGATATAGGCATTGATCGGCTGCTTTAGCCGCATTCGTTGCACCGCCGCCTCATTCAGGATCGCACAGGTGGAATCGGCGCCGGGATTGCCGGCAAAATTGCTTCCTTCCACAAGCCCGATCCCCAGTGTTTTGAAATAATCAGCATCGGCCACCGCCTGCATCACAGGTGCAAACGCTTCACCCGGCTGCATTCCTGGCCACTGATCGACGACATTATGCGAATGCACTTCGGTTGCAGCGGTGAGCGACTTCGTCACGCTGGTTACAACACCCGTTCGCAATAATTCCTGCTTATAAGAAAGATAACTGCCCTGCGGCTGACCGGTCATCATCAGCCGGTTTGGATCATAACCCCGCGGCCTGTCCTTCGCATACTGGATCTGCTGATAGATCACAAACGTGCTGACAATAAGCGCGATGCTGCAGCTGAACTGCAACACCACCAATACCTTTCGCGGCAAAGATGCTGCCCTGCCGATCCGCAATGAACCTTTTAGCACCTTCACCGGCTGGAAAGAAGAAAGATAGAACGCCGGGCGGCTTCCCGCGAGCAGTCCCGTTACCAGGACATAGCCGATCATCAGCGCCCAGAAATATCCGCAACCCCATGGTATCCGGATCACTTCCCCCGTCATCGCGGTAAAGGCCGGCAACAAGGCCTGCACCGCCAGCAGCGCAAAAACAAAAGCAATAAAGGTCATGACGAGCGATTCGATCAGGAATTGCAGGATCAGCCCCTTCCGCGAAGACCCGATCACCTTTCGGACGCCCACCTCTCTCGCCCGTTTCTCGCTCCGCGCCGTCGACAGGTTCGTAAAATTGATACAAGCGATCAGGAGCACCAGTATACCCACGACGCTGAACATGCGCACATAATCCACCAACCCGCCTGAAGGCAGGCCATCTTTGAATTCAGTATAGAGATGCCAGTCTTTCATGGGGAACAACATCGGCTCGCGATGAAAAGCGGTATAGGTCTCAGGCGAGTAATGCCGCACCAGTTGGGATGCCTTACGTTGAGCCTGGCCGGCATCGGCACCCGGCTTCAATGCGGCATACATCTCGAAATAGGCATCTCCCCATTTGGTCGTGGCAGCCTTTACCCATCCGTCTTTGGTCAACTCCTTGAAAGGGTATAAAAAGGAAAATTGAAAACTGGAGTTTCGGGGAAGGTCTTTCACCACGGCTGTCACCTTTCGCGTTCCCGCATCCACCGTCTCGATCATCTTGTTCAACGCGGGGCCGTTACCAAACAAAGCCTTTGCCATCGATTCAGAAATGACCACAGAGCCCGAATGCTGTAACGCAGTCGCCGCATTACCCTCCACCAGCGGGAAAGGGAATACCTGCAAAAACTCATCGCCCACCCACCGACCGATCCCGGTAATCCGCTTGTCTTTCACGCGCACCGCATCATCCCCGCTGCCAAAACTGGGCGCCACGTACGCCACTTCCGGGACGTCATGCTTTAGCGCGTCGCCGACAGGCAGGCTCACATCCACCTGGTTTCGCATGACGCCGTCATCACTAAACCGAAACCGCACCTGGTAGGCCAGTTGATAACCCGGCAGGAATTTGTCATAGCCCGATTGCTGGTATACCCAAAGCCCGATGACCAGTGCGACGGCCATACCTGTCGCCAGACCGGCGATGTTCAGGGCGCTGTATACTTTGTTGCGGAGGATACTCCTCCAGGCGGATCTAAAATAGGTTTGCAGCATAGCTACAACCACCGCGAAAAAAATGCCGTTCCCCCATTTATCTATATATCAACGTGTTGCATTCGGCAACCGCCCCTCCCATTGTCCGTTATCGGACACCGGCTGTCCGCTTCTCCTGGGCTCTTGTCCGGTGAATTCCTTGCACTCGTAAGAATTTGCACTTATACAATACCGTAATTAATTACCTTACTTTTACGCCCATCTCCAATCGTCCTTTTCTAGCCCCTAAACAACCCCGTATGCAATCAGCCCTAACACCGCTGTCCCGACCAGGGATATCCCGTCTTTTCCTGTCCATATGTCTGCTCATTATGTCGGGTACCGCGCAAGCCGTCGACATTGTTGCCGCGGCAAGCGGCCAATGGAGCTCTCCCACTACATGGAATGAAATTGTCCCCACCGGCACGGATGTCGCCATTATCCCCGCGGGGATCACCGTTACGATCAACAATTCCGGCTCCACTCCGCTTAACTTGAGCAACCCTGCCAGTATCGAAGTATTCGGCTCCCTGATACTGGCCGGTAATGACGATATCAACTTTGTTTCCCCGGTGATCATCCATGTTTTCTCCGGTGGCACCATGACGGATAATACCATCAACGCTCAGTACTATTTCGAGCCCGGCTCTTTCCTGTATGTATACAGCGGCGCCACCTATGCACTTGGATCCCTGCCTTTATCAGAGGATTTTCCTTCATCCATCATTTGCTATACCACCGACCCCACCGGCAATACGCTCGGCAATAGTTATTCTCTGGCCCCGCAATCCGGACCATTTACCATAACAGCCACTTCCTCAGGCGGCGGTCAGATAACCTTTGCCAATTCCACACCGACGACGGTACCGGCCATTACCAGTAATCCCGTCAATATTTCAGCCTGCTCTATTGGCGGAGGTCCTGCCACCACCTTTAGCGTCGCCGCCACCGGAACGCCGTATTGTTATATCTGGCAGGTGTCCACCAATGGCGGCAGCAGCTGGTCGAATATTTTATACACCCTCAACTATGCCAACCCCAATACGGCTACGCTTACTATTGAAAATCCCACTACCAGTTTCAATGATTACAAGTACCGTTGTCTGGTCATTAATAACTCGGGGCTTTCTACTTCCGGAACGGCTGAGTTGACCTTCGCTTCGCCAGGCCAATGGCTGGGCGCCAGCAGCAACTCCTGGTCCAATCCGGCTAACTGGGGCTGCGGCGACGTTCCTGCTCCAACCGTGAACGTAACCATCAACGCCGGCGTACCGAATATGCCTGTAATTGACGAAACATTCGACGAATGCGATAACCTCACTATTAATGCAGGCGCCAGCCTGGCTTTTACCGGAACCGGCAATGTGCTGTACATTAGTGGGAGCCTCACCAACAACGGTTCTTTTTCAACGGCCTCGGGAACAATCGTCCTTCCGGGTTCCGGCGAGCCCGTTCCCGCATTAACATACAATAACCTGCAGATAGATGGCTCCGGCAACCACGTGGTCAGCGCGCCGCTGACCGTCAACGGCACCCTTACCCTTACCAGCGGTACCATCGACCTCGGCAACAATGATTGCACTATCGCGGCTACAGGCAGCATTGCGGGCGGCTCGGCTTCTTCCTACGTGATCACCGATGGCAGCGGAGCCCTGCTGCAGCAAAACATAGGAACGGGTGGGATAACGGGCACTGTCAATTTCCCGATCGGGACTGCGACCTCCTATACGCCCTTGTCTCTTAGCAATAGCGGCACGGCCGATACCTACGGCGCGCGGGTCATACCCGACATCTATTCGGCTTATACGGCCTCTGACGCACCCTCGGGCACGGCCCAAACCGTCGACAATGTCAATAATACCTGGTTGGTCACCGAAGGAGTCGCTGGCGGCTCTAACGTTACGCTTGGTTTCCAGTGGAATGCCACCGACGAGCAAACTTCATTCACCAGGAATGCCTGTTTTGCCTCCCATTATACTGGCGGCGTCTGGGTGCCGGGGCCATTGAATCAAACGGCGACAGGTTCGGGTCCCTATTCGATTGCACTTTCCGGCATAACCTCCTTCTCTCCCTTCGGCGTGGGGAGCACGGGCAGCATCCTGCCACTGCAATTGGTATCGTTCACGGGAATACTCAACACCCTGACGGTGGCCCTGAACTGGACCACCGACCAGGAACAAAACCTGTCGTCCTTCGGCGTCGAGAGGTCCCTGGATGGTGGCGCCACGTATACCCTGATCGGCACCGTAACCGCGATCGGAAATACGACCACGGCACACACCTATCAATACGTAGATGCTTCCCTCCCAGCCGCTGCCAGTGAGGGACTCGAGTACCGGCTGGTGATGACCGACATCAACGGGAATTTCCGCTACTCAAATATTGTGACGATAACCCTTACTGCCGGACCGGATGCTTACCGCATATACCCCAACCCCGTAAAGGGAGCCTGGTTATATGTGCAGGCCACGGCAGGCAATTCCAGCCAAAAGGATGTGCTGGCGAGCGTCGTGGATCTTTCGGGCCATATCCTGCTGACAACGTTGATCAAGGTACAAGCGCTTCAAACGGGTCAGGTGACGGTGGATGTGAGCACTATCCCGCCTGGATTCTACGTCCTGCAACTAAGCGAAGGAAATGGAGGCGGCAAAAAAACCTACAAGTTCAACCGCTTGTAAATAAAACTCCCGGCCGTCAGCCGTCTAAAGGATGCCCCAGCCGGTAGCCGGTGCGGGCCCCATCCACAATTCGAGGATGCCGCCGGCCGAGATGTCCTTATAGTCCAGCCAGCAATGCGGATAGGGCTTGCCGTTCAGCATGGCGCTTTGAATATAGACGTTTTGGGGAGAGTTGCCCCTGGCGAGAATGGTAAAGCTTTTCCCTTTCGAATAGGCAGGGTCGAGTCGAATGACCACGCGGCTGAAAACGGGACTGGTGATCTCATAACGCGCGTCCCCCGGGCACACCGGGTGAAGCCCGCTGGCCGCCAACACATACCAGGCCGACATCTGGCCAACATCCTCATTGCCGACCAGTCCCTCCACGCCTTTGTGATAGACCCTGGCACAGATCGCCCTCGTCCATTTCTGGGTGAGCCAGGGATAGCCGATCCTGTTGAACAGAAAAGGGATATGGTGAACGGGCTCATTGGCCTGGTTATAGTAATCATTCCACATCATATTCTCCGGCGTATTGGCAAATATCGAATCCAGGTCGTCCCTGACCTTCTCGCTGCCGCCCATGAGCCGGACCATACCGGGGACGTCCTGTGGGATGAACCAGCCCTGCTGGTAAGGATTGCTTTCCACGGTCCCATAATCCTGCTGCAGGCGGCCCGCTGCCGGCCAGGGCTCCCAGGAGCCGTCTTCCTTCCGGGGACGGAACCAATGCTTACTCGTATCGAAGACATTCCTGTAGTTGAATGCCTTTTTCCCGTAAACAGCTGAATCATCCTTTTTTCCCAACAGGCCGGCCAGCCTGGCAAAACACCAGTCGGAATATGCATACTCCAATGTTTTGCTGATACTGTTCTCGCCGCCCGTGTATCCCTGTGCGCCATTCCCAAAAAGATCCACCGAATGCTGCGCATATAGGTAGCCTTTGGCCACGTCGAAATCCCTGATGCCCTTGGCATAGGCGTCCGCCAGCATGTCGCGCACCACCCTGGGGTTGATCAGCGTCTGCAAAGGAAATTGGCTTCTAAAGACATCCCAGCCGCTGAAAATGGTTCGGCGGGTATAAGTCGAAGATTGCAGTATCCTGCCATTGGCGCCGGGGTATCGTCCATCTACATCCGAAAAAACCCGCGGATCGATCATGGTGTGATACAAAGCCGTATAAAACACCGTCTTTTCCTCTTCCCTGCCGTCTTCGACAGCAATCTTTCCCAGCGCTTCCTCTTCCGGCAAGTTCCCTGTTTTAGGGGATAGGGAGAGGCAGACCATTGAGATACATTTGAAGAAACATCTATCATGCGCACAACATATCCATCCACGCTAACCTGTCTTTGCCTGGCCCTTGCGCTAACTATCGGGACTTTTGCCAGGGCCCAGGATCGTCCCGAATTGAAAATCAGCAATTCGATTGTGGAGGCATCGTCGGTCATGCCAATCACCCGCTCAAACGTCGGTAAGTACGCGAATATATCATCCCCTATTACCATCACCAAAAAAATGGATGCCTCTTCGACCCAACTAATGCAAGCGAGTAAGACCAATGCGGTAATACCCCATCTCAGTCTGACCTTGTACAAGCCGGGCGACCCCAGCAAATCCAAGGTCATCACTTTTGAAAACGCGAAAATCGTGAGTTTTTCGGGTGGACAAGCTACCCCGGTCCAGAACACCAAAGGCACCAAAGCCAAGGGCAACGCGACATCGGAGCCGTCGGGGAATGAAACCCTCAGCTTCACGTATTCAGGCATATCCGTTATCTACTATTCCGGCGGGAGTGTGAGTACGTCTGACGACTGGACTTCCAATAATAACTAGGAACTCACGAACAAACACAGCTGATAGGGATCGCCCGGGATGCCGTTGCGGCAACCGAGCCAATTTTCGGCGGCCACCTTTTCCGAACAGGGACCGTAGGTAAAGATGCGGATCACTCTGACTTCAGATTCCTTTTGCAAAAGTCGCAGGAGATCCTGCAGCATACCCCCCTCAAACGGGGTATAGAGGAAAAACACCGTTCCTTTTGAATAGTCGCCCTCCCGTGCATCGGAATTGATGAATTCGGTATCGGTCAGGCGCAGCCGTGATGCCAGTGCGACGGAATACGCACAATAGGCCGGTTCATATTCGATCCCCATAGCCCTGGCCCCGGTGAGCAGGTTTACCAGCAGGACGACCTGACCAAGGCCGGACCCGATGTCAAAAAACACGTCGTCACTGCCTATCTCCGCCAGCCTGATCAGCTCGAATACTATTCTTACAGGCGTTTTGTGAAAGGATACCATGCCCGGCGTCAGCGCCTTCGTTTCCGCGGGTAATGGTCGGTCGGAAAACAATCCATTCACAAATGTATCGAGCACGTCATAGCCCCGCTCATCCGTCGCCGCCGCATTGTCCAGCAACCCGCGGATCATCGGCTCGAATGACCCGGGCCGCACACAGGCGGCGATCTCACAGCGAACCCGCTCGAATAAACGGGTATCGATCTTTTCCAGTTCGGCCTTTATCCGCTCCGCCCGCGCCCGAAGCAGTTCCATGTCAGGTTGAGAACCGCTTTGCTCTAAAAGGCCATTGATCCGATCGATGACGTGAAAATCAAGAAAGTCGATCGCCTCCGACCGTCCGGGGAAGTTCGCCTCCTCAAAAAGCGACTCGTCTCCTTCGATGGCGCGGATCTCATTTGCCAAATGCGCTAACTTTTTAATCATTTTCTTGTTAAAGAAGACCAAATTATGAAAATCAACGCCATTATCACGGGAGCTACGGGCATGGTCGGAGAAGGTGTCCTGCTGGAATGCCTGGATCACCCCGACACCGAGCGGATTGTAGTCCTCAACCGGAAATCATTGGGCCTAACCCATCCAAAACTTCGGGAGATCATCGTCAAGGACTTCTTCGCGCTGGAACCCATTGCACGAGAGCTGAGAGGTTATAATGCCTGCTTTTTCTGTTTAGGCGTTTCATCAGTCGGCATCAGCAAGGAGGACTATAGGCACATCACCTTTGACCTGACATTGAGCGTAGCGCAGGTTTTGGCCGGATTAAACCCCGACATGACCTTCTGCTATGTCACGGGTGCCGGTACCGATAGCACCGAAAAAGGCCGGTCGGCCTGGGCCCGCGTAAAAGGCGCCACCGAAAATGCCTTGCTGCGGCTGTTCAAAAATGCCTATATGTTCCGGCCCGGCTTCATGAAGACCACTCCCGGCCAGAAGAATATAAAAAGCTGGTACAAATACATCGCCTGGCTCTACCCCATCGGTCGCAAAATCTACCCCGCCGGCTTCTGCACCCTCCGGGAAGTGGGACAGGCTATGATCAATGTCGCGCTCAAAGGCTCTCCCAAAAAGGTCCTGGAAGTTCCGGATATCGTTGCCCTGGCAAAAGCGGGAGAATCCTGATCAAAAAAAAGGCGCTAAATTGCAGATATGATATCCGCAAATCTAAGAACAAAATTGTACCTCGATCATGTTGTATTGACGGTCCGGGACATCCATCGGACGAAGGAATTCTATGAAAAGATCTTCGGAGAACCCGATTATGAAGCAGACGAAGGGTTCATGTATCACATGGGGCCGACAAGACTATTTTTCACCCTGCCGCGCGGACCACAGGCGCCCAACGATCGATTCGATCCAACCCGCATCGGGCTCGAACATATCGCCATCGGCGTTAAAAATCTCGACGACCTCAAAGCCTACGCAAAAGCGCTCGACGAGCGCGGTATCAAACACAGCGGCATCCACATCGACAACCATAGCAATAGGGAGAAGATCTGGCTGGATGACCCGGACAAGATCCGCGTTGAATTTTATATCCGGCCAGGCGGTAGTTCAGATAATGCAGCAGCCTGACCTCAGCCGATCAGTCGTTTGACCGGTAGACCTCGCCGCCTTTCATGACAAAAGAAATGGCCTCGAGTGCCTTTATATCTTTTAAAGGGTCGGCTTTTACGGCGATGATGTCCGCGAAACCGCCTGGACGAATGACACCGATCCGGCTATTGCCGATCAGGTCGGCGGCATTGACGGTAGCCGCCTGTATTGCCTGTATCGGGCTCAACCCATATTTCACCATATAGAAGAATTGTTTGGCGTTCCAGCCATGCGGATAAACCCCTGCATCCGTGCCGAAGGCCATTTTCACGCCAGCCTGCGCAGCCTTCCGAAAGCTTTCCCGCTGGACCTGTCCGACCAGTTTTTCTTTTTCAATGATCTTGTCGGGATAACCCAATTTCGCGTACTCGCTGCGAATATAGTCGTCATTGTAAATATCTGCCACCAAATAAGTGCCCCGTTCCTTCATCATCCGGATGGCTTCGTCGTCAAGCATGCTACCATGTTCGACGGAGGCTACACCCGCCCTCCATGGCTGCCGGTCGAGCCGATAAAAAGCGTGGCGACAAAAAGCCGCGGACCCGGGACATCGCCGCGGTTGATGGCATCCCTTAGGGCGACGTCGACCAGCCCACGGGAACCGACATCCCTGCAGGTCGTAAATCCGGCGAGCAGCGTACGCAACGCATGCACCGGGGCGACGATAGCGTCATCCACCGCAGTCTTGCGAAAGATATCGGCATAGTAGTCGCCGCTGGGTTGGGAACTAAGATGCGTATGACAGTCGATCAGCCCGGGTAGAACGGTGAACTGCCCAAGATCGATGATTTGTGCCGAATCAGGAATAGGCAGATTTTTTCCGATCGACCTGACCGTATCGTGGTCTATCAGGATGACCACATTCTCCAGGACCAGCCCCTGAGCAGGGTCGATCAGCCGGCCCGCCTTGATAGCCTTGATCACGTGCGATACATTGGGAGGGGCGACGGTCTGCCCGCTTGAAAGACCGGCGATCAGGATCAGAAAAAGAAGCGCTGGGGTTTTTCTCATGTTTGCAGTTTTTCTAAAGTTAACCGAATAATGCCATCATTTCCGAAATGGCCCGGGGGGAATGTAGGGATGCGGTCTGTTCCAGTGTTACGGCCGCAGCCACGGACGCCCTTGCCCGCATCTGTTTTTCGTATGCGGCTATCGCCGCCCTTGTATCGGAGAAATGTTGATCGGTTAGGCAAATGCTCAACTCCAACGCATCGAGCATAGCCATGTTCACCCCTTCTCCAGCATAAGGCGGCATCAGGTGGGCCGCGTCACCTAACAGCGTAAGATCCGACAAAGCCTCCCACTGCTGGTCTAACGGCATATGATAGGTGGGCCGGGGAATGAAACGGTGTTCCGCCTGTTCAAAAAGCTCCAGCCATACCGGGTCCCAACCGGAAAACTCGGTTGCAAACCAGGCCAGCACCTGCGCCTTGTTCGTAAAATCGATCCCGCTGTCACGCCACCAGGATTCCGCCGTTTTACAACCGGTATAGAACTGCAGGCTACCGTCGCCCTTGGCGCCCACGATCAGGGATTTTTCATCCCCAAAGGCAAAGATCTTACCCCCTTTCAAGAGGGCATGGATCTTGGGCGCCGCCGTTTCCGAATGATACACCGTTCCTTCGACACCCGTAACACCGGAATAAAGTGGCCCGAGAGGAGTAACCGTCGGCCGTATTTTGGAGTTGGCGCCATCCGCCGCAATCAGGAGGTCGGCAAACGCAACGCTGCCATTTTGAAATTCTAGTCTCCAACGGTCACCGGCCTTCACCAATCCGACTAGATGGCTGTTCCAGCAAACAGTGTCAGCTTGTAAAGAATCCAAAAGGATTTTCCTCAGCGGCCCACGGTCGATCTCCGGCCGCGAGAACTCGTTCCTCGCATTCACGTGTTCGTCCAAAATGATCGCGGCGTGTTTATCCATGATCCGCACCCTGTCCGCCCCGGGGCGGTAATTCGCCTCGAATGCCGCCATTAATCCAGCCTGGCGCAAGGCCGCCAGGCCCGACTCTTCATGCAGGTCCAATGTCGCTCCCTGTACCCGCACATCTTTGTTGACGTCTCTTTCGTACACGGTTACCCGGAGACCGCCCAGCTCGAGCAGTCTTGCCAAGGTCAATCCACCCGGGCCCCCACCAACGATGGCAATTTTTTTGTCTTGAATATTGTTCATTTTCTGTTTATTTAAGTAATCCTTTTATCGTCACGGCACAACAGTCCAGGATCAGCCTTTCCGTAATGATTTGTTGTGGCCGGTCGGCATGTTCAAAATATTCATTGACAAGGTCGAGCAACGGCGCAAACAACAATGCCCTATGCGCTTCGAAGGGAAAGTCCTGGATCACCCCTAACGAAACCTGGCGAGCCAAAAACCGATGAATAGGTGAAAAAAAATGGCCTTCCCTGATATCTTTTTCCTGGAAAGCCTTGTTCAATAAAGGGGAAGACTTGCCGTATTGCATCAGCACGAACGCGGGCTTGTTGTTCCGGAAATAGTGGAATGCATTCAACCAGACACAGGTCACACCGGCTTCCAGCTCCATGGACTCGCTGAAGTTTGTCAACACTGCAGCTTCATAGGCGCCCAACACTTCTTCGATAAAAAGCTTTATCAGCAGGTCGTCTTTGTCCTTGTATTTGATGTAGATGGTGCGGGGCGAGATCCCGGCTTCTTTTGCCAGCTTCTGCATGGTCAGGTTCTCCAGCCCCTCTTCGGCAATGATGCGCAGAGCGGTGGTCCGGATGGCCGCTTCTTTCTCCAGGTTCTTTGGTCTCATGCTGTAAAGTAAATAAACATTTACTTATTAAGCAAGCGCAAAATTGATTAAAGTGACAAATGATTGATTTTCAGTGGCTAATTTTTTTGAAGTTCCGCCTTAAGCCTCATGGCCAGCGAGTCGGCAGCCTGATAGAGCGCCAAAAGCTCACTGCGGTTCCCAACCCGTAAAAGGACGAGATTTCGGAATTCGATGTCTTCAGCAACAGTGCTAAGTTCCTCCCCTTTCTCGCGCCGCGAGGAATTTCCTAAGACATCATCCAACGGGAACCGCTTCAGGAAATAAGGCCCCACCAGGGTTATCGTCGCCTGTTGCTCGGACTCTTGGTTCTCTTTGATGAGCTGTACCTGGTTGTAATACGCGAACAACAGGCCTTTGAGCTCGATGTCTTTTATCAGGTGGAGATTGCCCGAACTTTTTAGGTCAGCAAAAGTGGCGTCCCGGGGGATGAATTTTGGGCGTCCAATGATCGATCGCAGATCAGCAGTGAGCGTCGTGTCGGAAAGCGAACCTGCCGCCGAGGAACGCGAAGGAGCTGCAGAGGAAAGCGAAGGAGCCGCGGAGCCCTTTTCAGATTGGAGGATATGCTCGGCATGCGCAAGTAAGGCCGTCGTGTTGGCGCTGGCATCATGCAAAGCGCCGAGATCGGCATCGATATCCGCCAGGAGATTCCCCCGGTAAATACGCTCGAGCTTATCTTCTTTTGCGCCATCGCGCCATTCTTCCAAAGCCAGCGAAATAGAAATGCCCAGGATGATGACTACGATCTCGATGAGATACGCCGGCCACATCTCGCCGATCAGATGCCGGAACCGGTTACCCGTTCTTGCCTTTGGCGCAGATGCAACTCCTGGCTTCGGCGCAGATGCGACCGTGGCCGCGTCCCCGGTAGCCGCGGGTTCACCCGGGACATCTTCCCCGGCAACCGCAGCGCTTGGTGTTTTTGCCTTCATGCTCTCTTCGATCAGCCTAAGCCAGGACATGCCCGCATTATTTTAATGACTGTTGAAGATAAGTTATCTGCGGCATATAACCGGCGCGGAAGGCATTGACGATCGAGCGCGGCGTCAGTACAAGCAACGGTTTGTGCGCGGCTGGTACCATCCCGTCCCCATACCCCTCCGGCGACCAGGGATACAGGCAACCATCGACGACGATATGCGGCCTGTCCCGGTAAAGGACAAAGCTGCCATTCGGACAATCGGCCGCCAATGCGGGGAACACAGGCTTCGACCCATCAGCGGCCAGCCGCTCCCGGTGAAGAATGTCATCGATCTGTGCGATCGGCGTTTTCTCCTCAAACCCATATTCGGGATTGCCCTTGATCCAAAACGAACGAAACCGCAGGGCATCCGCACGCCGGCATTCAAAACAGGGACGATGCCCCGCCGAAAAGGACGTGGCTTCATCGAGGAAGAAAAGCTCGGTATACAAGCCAGGCGCCATTACGGATCGCTTCCTGTCCTTGAATTCCAGCACGCAGGTTATCCAGGCCTTCAATCGAAAGGGACGAAGGATCTCCTGCCGTTCATTGTGCAACAGGCCACGATTTCCCATCCAGGCGCCCCGCGCCTTCGTCCTGATGATATTCCCACTTGGGTCCACCCGATTCTGCAACATATTGAGGCATTAAAAAATACTACACCACCATACCCGCGTCGATCTCTTCCAAACTCCGGCAGCCGGCCAGCCTGGCCGTCAGCTCAAAATCATTCAGGACGTTCATGATCACCTCCCCTACCCCGCGCTGGCCACCGATCGCAAGGCCATAAACATAAGGCCTGCCCAGCAAGACCGCATCGGCGCCCAGTGCCAGTGCCTTGAACATGTCACTTCCGCTGCGGATGCCGCTGTCGAGTAACAGGGGAAAGGGTCTGGGTAATACGGCGCGAATGGGTCCCAGCGCCTCCAGTGTCGGGAGGGCTCCATCTACCTGCCGTCCTCCGTGGTTAGAGATGATGATGCCATCGGCGCCCGAAGCCACGGCCTGCAGCGCGTCGTCGGGACGCAGAATGCCTTTGATGAGGACCGGCAATTTGGTTTGTCCCTTAAGCCAGACCAGCTTTTCCCAGCTCAGCGCGGGATTGGAATAGATGCTGATAAACAAACGAACGGCTTCCAACGGCTCCTTGCTAAAAAGGTTCGTCCAGAAGCCCCCAGGATGATTGCGCTTCCCCTCCAGCAGGTTCGCAATGGCCGTAAGCGTCACGCCTGGCTTTGGCGCACCGGCCACCGGCTTGCCCCCACCCTTTTTCAGGAGCTGCTGAAATACCGGGTCAGATACATATTGCGCAATACCCAGACCTCGCAGAAAAGGAAGATAGCCCAACGACAGATCCCGTCCCCGCCAGCCCAATAAGGTAGTGTCCACCGTGAGCACGATCGCTTCGCAGCCACATGCCTCCGCCCTTCTCACGAATGAAAGTACCAGCTCATCCGATTTGCTCCAGTAGATCTGCATCCACCTGGGCCCGGATCCCATGGCCGCCGCGCAGGCCTCCATGGAAACACCCGCCTGGTTGGAAAAGATCATGGGCACACCCAGTTCACCGGCAGCCCGCGCGACGATCCGGTCCGCCCCCTTGCGAACGAGGTCAAGCGCACCGATCGGCGCCAGCAGCAAGGGAAAGCCCAGTCGCCGTCCAAACAAGGAACCGGAATGATCGGCCGTCTCATTGGGCCGCATCATATGCGGCAGGATGGCATGCCTGGAAAAGGCGGCACAGTTGGCCGAGATACTTTCTTCATTGCCGGCGCCACCATCAATGTAGGCCCAGGCCGCGTCCGACATTTTCTGCCGAGCCGCTTCCCGCAACGCGGCGCTGTGAAAGGGGACCGGCGGCCTCTGCCCCGACATCCCCTTCAGATAGATCGATCGCTGACGGTCCAGCGCCTGTTGTAAAGACATGCTTACAAGTTACATAATTTCCCTCCATCATTCTTTCATGACCGGCAGCTCGATATAGGTGGGATACTGCGCATTACAATAAATGGTATGTGTCGCTTTCACGAAATCGCTTTCTGCCGCCTCGAAGATATTGGCCACATATTTCTGCGGGTTGCGGTCGATGATGGGAAACCAGCTGCTTTGCACCTGGATCATCAGCCGGTGCCCCTTTAAAAAAGTATGATTGATCTGGTGCAGGTCGATCACGATCTCCTCCGGTTGACCCGGTACCATCGGCTCCGGGTTTTGAAAACTCTTTCTGAAGCGCGCCCGGAAGACCTCCATCGCCACAGGCAGCTCATAACCGCTCATGGCCAGGCTTTTTCGATCGAAGTTGGGATAGACATCGATGAGCTTTACCACGAAATCCGCGTCGGTGGCTGTCGTGCTCGCAAAAACATGCGCCGTCACATCCCCGGTAACCGTACAATCGGTGACAAGGCTGTCTCCACAAAAGCTCAAGACATCGGGTCTGGAAGACACGAATCGCTGGTCTTCGACATGCCAGGTCCTCCAGCGGCTTCCCGGCCCATAGGTTGCCTCTATCGGCTGCGCCCGGTAAGGAATAGGCTTGGCCGGGTCACTGATATAGCTAAGAGATCCCTGGCCGCCCTCAGGCTTTGCAAACCCCGCCGTGTGATCGCTATGCGCATACAGCTTTTTCAATTCCGCGTTCTTTGGCGGCCAGCTGTCATAGGTCTTCCATTGATTGGACCCCGTTTGAAAACAGGTGGCTTCCGAAAAATCACCGGGCCCCACCCCTTTCAGCCAGTAATCGAACCAGCGTTTTTGCAAGTCCTGGAACCAGGCCGACGTATTGCTTTCGAAGGCGATCTTCCCAAGACTGTCCGCCTTTTCGCGCGCCCACTGCCCATGAAACCAGGGACCGAGCACGATAAAGTTCCGGTGAAAGGTATCCGTCTTTTCCTGGTGCATATACATGATCTGCGGCCCGTTGAGGTCTTCCTGGTCAAAATAGCCGCCTACGAACAACGTAGGGATCTGCGTGCGATGAATGCTCAGCAACCGGGACTGACGCTGCCAGAAGGCATCATAAGACGGATGTTTGGTAAAATCATTCCAGGAAGGCAGCCGCTCATGATAGTAAAGCTGGTTGACATTTTTCAGGGAGCCCAGCCGCAGGTACCAGTCAAACAGGTCGTATTGCGGGAAGGGATAGTCGCTGTTGGCCGTCTTCTCATTTTCCACCAGGTAACTGTACTCAAAGCCATAACTCAGCCGGAATGCGCCATTGTGATGGAAGTCGTCACCCAGGAACATGTCGATGGGCGTCGCCTGCGGCGAGCTGGCCTTCATTGCAGGATTAGGGTCCACCGAAGCATCCAGCGCCAGGTAGCCGGGATATGAAATGCCGAATATGCCCACCTTCCCATTGTTGTTTGTCAAGTTTTTCACCAGCCAGTCCACCGCGTCATACGCATCGGTGCTTTCATCCGTTTTTGTCCTGTCCTGCAGATGATAAAGCGGCCGGTTCATCTCAAAACTGCCTTCGCTTCCGAATTTTCCCCTAATGTCCTGAAAGACCAGGATATATCCCGCCTTTGCCATATTCCGGTAATAAGCGGGAAGCGGGTTGACGCTAAAGGCAGAATCATCCTTGACCGTAAAGTTCGCACCATAGGGTGTTCGCTCCATCAGGATCGGCACGGGCCGGTTATAATTTACCGGCGAAAGGACCACCGTAAAAAGCTTTACGCCATCCCGCATGGGGATCATATAACTGTGTTTGGTCAGGAAAGCGACGGTATCCGCCTGTGCAAGCGCACTATCCACGCAAGCGCATACTAAGACAAAAAGCAGTAAGATTTTTCTCATAAAAGCAGTTGTACTTCAATTTACAAACAAATAACTTTACTCATGCCCCATCGCAGGAAATTCATACAGCAAATGGGTTTGAACGCCGCAGGCGCCATCCTGCTCCCTTCCCTGCCCGCCTTTATCCGCCCCTTCCAGCCAGACAACTGGCGCCCCTCTGACTTGGGCGCCCGTCTGGCTTCCACTCGACTGCCGCGCAGCACACCGGAAGCACAGGGCATCGCTTCCGCCACCATTATCGACTGGCTCGACGCCATCCAGGCCAGCAACCAGGAGTTTCACAGCATCATGGTCATCCGTAACGGTTATGTCATAGCCGAAGGCTGGTGGTATCCTTATGCGCCCCAGCTCAAACACGATCTGTATTCCGGCAGCAAGAGCTTCACGGGAACAGCGATAGGTCTCGCCGCCGACGAAAAGCGCCTTTCGATCGAAGACGCGGTCGTATCCTTTTTCCCAAACGACCGCCCCACGGAGATCAGCGCCAACCTCGCCGCGCTAAAGGTCAAACATCTGCTGAGTATGTCCGTCGGCATGGAAAAGGATGCCATCCTCACCATCGAAAAAACCCCGCCGGGTGAGACCTGGGAAAAGACCTTTCTCAACATCCCAATCGTCTATGAACCCGGCACCCGCTTCCTGTATAACTCCGGTTCCAGCTATATGCTCAGCTCGATCGTCAAACAGGTGACCGGGACGAGCGCCCACGAATGGCTCCGCCCCAGGATCTATGAACCCCTGGGCATCACCGGCGCCACCTGGACTGCAAATGCCGAAGGCGTCAACATGGGTGCTTCCCATCTGCGCATCACCACCGAAGATTTTGCCAAACTAGGTCAACTCTACCTGCAGGAAGGACGCTGGGCAAATAAGCAGCTGTTAAGCAGGGATTGGGTCGCACTGGCTACAAAAAAGGAGATAGAAACAGGCAAGAACGATAGCTCCTGGGGATATGGCTATGGCTACCAGTTCTGGCGCAACCCCACCGGTGGCTTCCGGGGCGACGGAGCCTATGGCCAGTACAGCATGGTCTTTCCCGACAAAAACCTCGTCGTGGCCATACTCAGCGAAAGCGCCGACAAAGCCGCCACCATGCAGACGGTGTGGGACCATTTGTACCCTGGCGTAAAAGACATTAACCCCCTGCCTCCCGACAGATCGACACGCAAAAACCTGCTTCACCGCCTCGGGACACTATCCTACCAGCCGCCACAGGGCAACCGGTCTTCTCCCCTTTCGGCCGGGCTTTCCGGCAGGCAATTCCTGCTCGACACCAACCCCTTCCAGGCCAGGGCCGTCTCCTTTCGCTTCGACCGCAAGGCCATCGTTTTCTCCCTCAAGGAGGACGGAAAACCGGATATCGTCATCACCTGCGGCCTGAACGAATGGATCGTCGATGGCAACCGCAAGCCATCGGCCCATTCCCTCTTCTCCCTCCGCCGCATCGACTTCGATTCCCAGGTCGCCGCCAGCGCCACCTGGAAAGACGACCAGACCCTCCTGCTGACCTTCCGGTTTATCGAGACCGTCCACGGCGAGACCCTAACCTGCACTTTTGATGGAGATAAACTTCGTATTCAATTCATGTTTAGTGCCTCGAGACTTGAAAAGCGCCCGGATGACCGCGCTGATATCACCGGTAAGGCGCAGGCCTCATGACCCCTTTGTTACGCAGTAGTAAAAATTTCGGGGTAATCCTTCTCCACCTTTTTTTCCAACCACTTGACCGTCCGGTAGTAAGCCAGGCACATTAGGAAAAAAGCGAAAATCAGGGTTCCGATAACTAATATAGAAAGACTCGAAGGAAGTTTCCAGCTAACCGAATTGATTAACCAGATGGACATAAAGGTATAATTGAGCATCGGGCTCAATTCGGTAATATTGGTCAGCAGGAAAAGTTTCCCGGTTCGCTTTTTCAGTCCTTTCAGGCGCCTGCTTCCGGTGACGAGGACAAACAGTGCGATCAGGCCGACGACAGGACTTACATAGAAGGCTATCTCCTTATCATGGATCACTAACCGCCTGTAAAATAACAGGAATACACCCAATCCCACCCACGTACCCGGCCAGGTCAATTGCTTCCTGACAATCGACCACCATAGCCTCCTGGAAAACATTTTGGCGGCTTTCCGCTTCTCAGCGACCAGCGGTGCAAAATTCCTATACCCAAAAGATAAAAAGACAACATCCAACGCCTTTTGAAAGGACCAGTCAGGATGCTCTGCCACTTCTTTTTCAATCGCATTTGCCAGGTGGTCGACTAACTCTACCTGCACATCATAACAGGCGACTCCCTTCATCCGGCAGAATTCAAACAGATAATCGATTTGCTCTTTCGTCAGCATGGTCAGGTCAATTTAAGATTGATCAAATGCTCCAGCGTTTGCAAAAAAGTCTGCAATTCCCCGATGGCGCTTTTCGTCTTCTCTTTCCCGGCTTTTGTCAGTGAATAATATTTTCGCATGCGGTTGTCGGCCAACTGCATTTCCGCCTCCAGCAGGCCTTGCGCCTCCAGCCTGTGCAGCAGTGGATATAAGGCTCCTTCCGTGATCTGTAGCTCTCCTTTGGTGATCTCCTTCACCGTCTGCGTGATCTCATACCCGTACATGCGGCGATTGGTCTGCAGTAACTGAAGTATGATGGGCTCAAGGCACCCCTTATACAAGGAAGATTTGTTCATCATTATAAAGTTATACCTAATATATGGATATACATAATTTTATTAGGTACTACAACGTCCTGACCTTGATATTCTTCAGCCAGACCTTTTGTCCATGATGTTGAAACATGATGTATCCGTCTTCGGACTGTGCAAAATTGGGGTTATTCCTGAACTTGCTCTTGCTGATCAATTCTTTTAGCCCGGGCGAGCCAAGGTCGTATTCGACTACTTTGACCCCGTTGAGCCAATGCTCCACATGGCCGTGATCGACGATCAGCCGGGCATTGTTGAATTCGCCTACCGGCTTCAGCACCTTATTCGTCGGCGCTATCAGGTCGTAAAGCGATCCGGCCGACCGGATAGCCGCGGTATCGTTAAATCCGATATCATCCAGGATCTGCATCTCGGGATTGTCGAGCCAGTTCGGACTGTTGCCATTATGCGACTGATGCGCCGATTTTTCCACGACATAGTAAAATACCCCGCTATTCCCGCCCTTGGAAACGGCCCAGTCCAGGGAAAGCTCGAAGTTTTTGTATTTGTCTCTCGTCAGAAAGTCGACATTAGGCACATCGGTTTGTGCAACCAGCGCGCCATCCTCAACCTTCCATGCTGCAGTCGGAAAACTGTCCATCATATAGCCCCTGAGCTTTGCTACGGACCTGCCATCGAACAAATTGATCCATTTGCCCCGTTCAGGGGTGCCGGCCAGGACCAGTGTACCGGCGAGTAAGAGCAACAAAAACTGCCTTATTTTCATGACAATGAGTTTTTTGGAAAGTAGGAAATAAAGGGTGATCGGGGCCTGCTAAAAATGCACTAAACCCACTAATTTTTTCCGGATACTTTCGAGGCCATTCCGTTCGTTCTAGGCCTACCTATGAGACCAAAAACGCGCAAACGACTTCTCCGACTGATCCTTTGGCCACTTATTGTCCTCGTTCTGCTCGTCGGCACAGCCCTCGGCATCCTGTACTCCGAACACCAGCGTCTCGTAGAGCTGGCGGTAAAGGAGCTCAACAAACAGTTTCCGGGCGAATTGACCATCGGCGGGAGCGATATCTCCCTTTTTCAAAACTTTCCCTACGTCTCGATCGGACTCAACCAGGTCCGTTTCTATCCCAATAAACAGCCCGGCGCCCACCCTATCTGCGAAGCCGACCGGTTGTACATCGGTTTTAGCCTGCCGGATATCCTGAAGCACAAATACCGGGTAAAGGCCATAGCCTTAAAGAACGGTCACCTGGACCTTGTCGAAGAAGACGACGGCCAGCTGAATATCGTAGCCGCCAGCCGGATGGCCCCCGATACGACGTCGGCTTCCAAAACGCCTGCCGGAAGCCTCGATCTGGATATCAAAAAACTGGTACTGAAAAATATGACCGTCTCCTACCTCGACCCCAAAAAAGGTCAAAAGTTGGTGACCCAGATCGAACGCATCCAAACCGCCTTCCGGGATAACGACCAGGAGATCGATGCCGATCTCGATGGCAAGTGGACAATGGACCTCACCCGCCCCGGCGATACCACTTTGCTACGACATAAACATATTTCCACAGATATCAAATTCTCTTATGCCAAGGCCACGAGACTACTGACCCTTTCCGAAGCGAAGCTGCAGTTGGAAAAATCGCTCTTCAATCTGAGCGGCACGGCCGATCTTGCCCACGACAATACGCTTAACCTTCAGTTTGCCGGTGACCGGCCCGATTTCAAACAGCTCTTTGCCTTTGCACCGGAAAGTATGACGGAAGAGCTAAAGCACTTCCACTATGATGGCGTTTTGGACTTCAAAGGATCCATAAAAGGCCCGGTCAAAAAAGGCGTTCAGCCGCATATCGAGGTTACCTTCTCCTGCGCCAACGGCTGGCTGCACAATACCAGGACGAATAAAAAGCTGGACTCCCTGGCTTTCTCCGGCTATTATACAAATGGCGCGGGTAATTCCCTGCAAACCTCCGAGCTCCGGGTGAATGACATGTATGCCCGCCCCGGGGAAGGCCGATTCAAAGGCAATTTTTCGATCCGCGACTTCACCGACCCAAAGATCCTCATGCAGGTCAGCTCCGATCTCGAACTGGGTTTCTTCGGCTCTTTCCTCGGGATCAAAGACCTGGAAAGGATCACTGGCCGTATCAACCTCAAGATGAACTTTAACGAGTTGGTCGATCTCAGCCAGCCACAACAGGAAATGAGCGAGCTCACGCAGGGGATACAAAGCGAATTGACGGTGTACAACCTCAGCTTTAGGATCCCTGGATACCCCTACACGGTAGACCATCTCAACCTCCACGCCAATATGAAGGATGGCTTCGTCAGGCTGGATTCGCTGGTATGCGACATCGGGCACTCGGATTTTCGGATCGATGGTTCGCTGGAAGACCTCCCGGCGCTCTTTCACAACCAGCAAAAGCCCGTCACGCTTACACTCAACGCCCATAGCCGGCTTATGGTCCTGCATGAACTGCTGGCCAAAGACTCGGCGGAAAAGAAAGACCCGGAAGAGATCCGCGACTTCAACCTGGGCCTCTCGCTGGAGACATCCGTAGACGACCTGCGACATTCCCAGCCGCTGCCCAAAGGACAGCTCAATATCCATGACCTCTCTGCTTCGTTCAAAAAATATCCGCACGACTTCCATGATTTCGGCGGCGACCTTACCATCAACGATACGGCGCTGCTGCTCCGCAACCTGGCCGGGCAGATCGATAGCAGCGATATCCGCTTTAGCGGGAAAGTAGTCAATTACGCCCTTTGGTTCGAAAAGGTAAAAAGAGGGAAGACGACCCTGGGATTCGATTTTAAATCCCATGAGCTGGCGATTGCCGACATCGTCGGCCCCGATGGCGAAAAATACCTGCCCAAAGACATCTACAATGAAGTAGGATCGAATCTTTGGCTGCGCTCCAAAATGGAGCTCCGGTATGACTCCGTCTTCCAGTTCGCCAACATCCGGATCGCCAATATCTCCGCCGCCTTCAGGCAGCATCCCTACCGGCTGGATAGCATTAGCGGAAATATCAAGTTCGGCACCGACCACTTCCTGAAGATCGATACCCTCAAAGGAAAGATCGGGAACAGTGATTTCAATCTCAGTATGCGTCTGTACACCGGTAAAGACACCTTGAGAAGGAAAAAGGAAAACTACCTGAGCTTCTCTTCCAACCTCCTCGATGCCGACCAGCTTTCCAGTTACGCACAATCCGTGGAACAGGAAGAACAAACCATTGCCGCTTTAGACAGCCCGACTCCGTCACCCGACTCGACCCGCGTCATCCTGACGTCAGCCCAGACCAGCCCCCATGCACAGGCATTCAATATCTTTCAAATACCGTTCATCGATTTCAACGCCTCCGTGAATATCGGCCGGCTACGCTACCACAAGTTGGGCATCAAAAACCTGAACACTGTCATCCGGATGCAGGCGAATCAACAGCTCTATCTCGATACCTTGTCGATGCAAATGGCCGGTGGGGCGATCGCAGCGCATGCCCATTTCAATGGTTCCGATCCGAAAAAGATCTTTCTCCGCAGCCGGCTTTGGATCCAGAACGTCGATCTCCAAAAACTCATGTTAAAAGCGGATTATTTTGGCCAGGATTATGTGATCAATAAAAATATCCAGGGGACGCTGAGCGGTATGATCCATAGCTATGTCCAGGTACACCCCGATCTGACGCCTATGATCGATCAATGCGAGGCCCAGATGCAGGTGGAGATCTGCAACGGCGTACTCATAAACTTCGGGCCCATGCAAGCCATGTCGTCCTTTTTCAGCGATAAGAACCTGATGAAGGTCCGGTTCGACACCTTGCGGAATAGTCTCCTATTCAAGAACGGCGCTCTTACCATCCCCGACATGAATATTAACTCCTCCCTTGGCTTTATGGAGATCTCCGGTACCCAAAGCATAGACATGCACATGGAATACTATATGCGCATCCCGCTGAAACTGGTGACACAGGCCGGCTTCCATAAACTCTTTGGCAAAAAACAGGAAGAAGTGAATCCCGACCAGGTAGATGCCATCGAATACCGCGACAAAGACAAAAGAGTACATTTTATCAATCTCCGGATAAGCGGTCTGCCGGACAATTACAAAATAGCCCTGGGCAAAGCCAAAAAAACGCAGGGCTTAGCCGATGCCCACTAGCGCACAAAATCCGTAACGAAACCGGACGCAATCAGCGGGCACCCTGATCCGACATTATTGGTTTCCAATTCATTGTAAAAGTGGCATTGGAATTGGCCAGCTACGGGCAAATACATACACCCATGCACTCCCCGCGCCTGCTCCTGTTATCCGCGATCCTGGCCAGCGGCCTGCTTGCCCGCAGCCAATCCATCCCCTATGGCAATAATCCCGCCACCGGGCACTATTTCAACGTCGGAGACGCAAAAATGTACTACGAAGTCTACGGTCAGGGTCAACCGCTGGTGATGCTCCACGGCGGCGTCTATGGCTATATCGACGAATTCGAATACCTGATCCCAAAATTGGCCGAACACTACCAGGTCATCTGTATCGCCACGCGCGGACACGGTAAATCCGAGATCGGCACCCAGCCCTTCACCTACCGCAGCCGTGCTGAGGACGCCTACAAAGTCATCCGCAGCATTACACAAGACAGCGTGACGATCGTAGGTTTTAGTGAGGGAGGCTTTACGGGCCTGGAACTGGCGGCCCTGCATCCCGAGCTGGTAAAGCGATTGGTCGCGATGGGCGTCGGCAATTATCCCGTCGATCACAGCAAGGATCTGCATTACACACCCGAAGACCTGATGAAGCAGGACTCGGCTTTTTTTGCCGGCCGGCTCAAATTAATGCCGGAACCCGGCCGCTGGCGCGAATTCCTGAACAAAAGCAATGACCTCTATAACAATGATCAAATGGGGGTGGAAACCTTTTCGAAAATAAAATGCCCGGTGCTGGTGATGGCGGGTGAGAAAGATAGCTACAACAAGTTGGACAACGTCGTAATCTGCGCAAGGGCCATCCCCGACCATCAGTTGTCGATCATCCCCGGCTGCGACCACGTCATTCTCTATTGTAATTTCCCTGCGGCATGGGAGGCGATGAAACCCTTTGTGATCAGGTAGCAGCCGGCAATACCCGTATCAGGGTTTTGCCTCCGATCAGCACCTTCGACCGCCAGGGGATCAGCGGATCGAAACGGTCCGGGGTCAGGAACAACACCAGGATTATCAAGAAAGGAAACAGCGCGAAAACCATGATCGCGTCCAACACATCGATCGGCTGCCGGGGATCACCCGCAGGCCGCAGTATGAAAAACCATAGCAGGAAATACGAAATATAGGGACTGGCGACAATGCCCAACAAACATTGAAAAAGCCGGTTCCGGCTCAACACCAGGTGTGGCCCCTTCAACGAAGTAATAAAAAGCGCCTCCTCCTCCAATTCATACAACTCCTGCCGGTAAAAGCAAGGGATGAGGGCGGCATATGCTGACTCGAAATCACCGCCAGTCTCTAACCGTTCTTCGAGCAGGATGCAGATATGATCCAGCAGGTTATCCCTCAGCCCTTCCAGCCGGATGCCATGTGCCCGGAGCTCGTCCAGGATATAATCCACCTGTTCATCGCTAAGCGCAGCCATTTAGAGCGTTTTTGTTTTTAAATCCAATAGTAGTGTCATCGTCTGTACAAAGGAAGCAAGCTCATTCACTTTTTCCTTCGCCCTGGTCTTGCCCGCCAGATTGAGGCTATAATACTTTCTCACCCGCTTCCCAATATATTCCGTCTCGGTGGTCACCAGGCCGTCGGCTTCCAGTCCATGCAATGTAGGATACAGCGCCCCCTCGGTGATCTGGATCTTATCCTGGGTCAACTCCTTCACTTTTTGCGTGATCTCATAGCCATACATCTTTTTGTTGTCAACCAACAGTTTCAAAACGATGGTCTTTAGCGTTCCCTTGAGTAATTCTGTTGAATAAACCATATGGTCAAATATACATAATTCCCCTATGCATTCGGGAAATTTCTTCTACACCTCCCTGCCTGGATCGAGAATGTCAGCTAAGAAGGTATTTACGACAGCGGGATGCGTCATCACCAGCATGTGACCGACCCCGGCAACAGCCTGGGTGGGATGCGTAAGACGGATCGGTAATACCCAATCCTTTTTTCCATGGATATGATACAAGGGTTGCGGAACCTGTTGGTTGTCCCAGCCTGGAATCGCCATCATCGCCCATTTGAAAAAATCATTGTCGCAGGCCCGGAACATTTCGGTGACCAGTTCGCTGGCCGGAGAAAATGCTTTTTTAAGTCCGACTAACTTCTTCAATAAGGAAGGCGAAACCAGGATATTGGCTTTCAAATTACTTGCCACCCGGTAGTAGCGGGGTAGTTGGCCGGACAGGGAGATGCTGCTGATGAGTATGGTGCATACGGGAGGGAATTTTTTGGCTATTTCGACCGCCATCATTCCACCCATCGATAAACCTACGAGGATAAAGGGCTCTGTTGTCCTGATCGCACCTGCGAGCCGCACCGCATAGGCTGCTAATGGTTCGTTTTTTACAGGCTTGATCCAGGGTAGATGGATCGCCTCAAATCCTTTCGGTAAAGTTATATAGGAGAATGCTCTGTGGTCGGCGCCCATGCCGGATATGAAATAGACGTTCACCAATACAAGGTAGTAGATTTTTTCGACCGGGGGCTGGCATCGTATTTGACACAGCATATCTATTGTTCATCAAAAATGATAACTATGTCAATCACAACGTATAAATTAACCCGATTGGGTGTCATGGCGGCAATTATCGTCTCCGGTGCGGCGGCCTGCCACAGTAATGACTATAAAACGCAGGATGAAGCTCCTGGCGCCGACAGCGGCAGCCGGCGTATCAGCACCGCCGCTTCATTGCCTGACTCGACCGCCGTAGGCGCCGGAGCCGCTGCGGGGACGATCCCTTCTGCCATATCCGCACCCGCCGCGAAGTCCACGGCCCCGGCCGCAACAGCGCCCGGGTCTACAACATCACCCAGATCCACCCCAACGGTTGCAAAAGTGAAGACAGCCCATGGCCGCGCTTCCATCACCCTGCCCAAGGTCTATGGTAGCGCCGAAACGGCGCCACAATTCCCGGGCGGGCAGCCTGCGCTGGATAAGTACATCAACAACAACGTCAACTATCCGCAACAGGCAATCGATGACGATATGTCGGGGATAGTGCATGTCAGCTTCATTGTCGACGAACAGGGCAAGGTCACAAAGGCCAAAGTGCTCGATCCGGCCAACGTTGGCGATGGACTGGACCAGGAAGCCTTGCGTGTGGTCAAAGCCATGCCGTCCTGGAAGCCCGGGAAGGTAAATGGCAAAAAGGTCAGGACGCGCATGGAACTGCCGATCTCTTTCCAGGTAGAGAGCTAGCAGCCCCGGATGAAAATATTTTCATAACTTGAGGGCACTATGACTGCAAAAGAGATCATGGCCCAATTGGAGGCCTTCGGTGATCCTAAGATCAAAACCCTCCTGCTCAAACATGGCATAAAAGAACCCCTGTTTGGCGTCAAGGTTGAACACCTGAAAACCATTCAAAAAAAGGTAAAAGTAGACGACCGGCTCGCCCGGGAATTGTATGCCACCGGCAATGCGGACGCGATGTACCTCGCGGGGCTTATCGCGGATGACGCAAAGATGGGTAAGCAGGAATTGCAGACCTGGGTGAGCCGGGCCGTCTCTCAAAACATAAGCGAATACACCGTCCCATGGGTGGCGGCAGGCAGCCCGTGTGGTTATGAACTGGCCCTGGAATGGATCGACTCGAACAAAGAACACATCGCGGCGGCGGGTTGGGCTACGCTCAGCGGAATAGTTTCGATGAAACCGGACACGGCGCTCGACCTGCCCCGATTAAAGGCGCTTTTGACCCGTGTGGCGCAAAATATCCACATAGCCCCTAACCGGGTACGCTATGCGATGAACGGTTTTATCATTGCCGTCGGCGCCTATGTCACCCCTTTGACAAAAGAGGCGTTGAGCACCGCCAAGAAGATCGGCCAGGTCATGGTGGATATGGGCGAGACCGCTTGCGAGGTCCCCAGTGCCGCGGGGTATATCGCGAAGATCGAAGCGCGCGGCGCTATGGGCAAGAAAAAGAAGACCGTGAAGTGCTAACCCGCCACCTATTGCGACACCGGCACCTCCAGACTGATCGTGACGTCATCGCCCGTCGACCCGCCCGGTTTTCCAATGTTATAATCCTCCCGCTTGATGACGAATTGTCCCTTGAATATCCCGGTTTTGCCACCGGGGGTAAAGGTGAAAGGGAGCTGTACCGGTTTGCTCACGCCCTTTAGGGTCAGTTCGCCGCTGGCAGTAAAACCGCTGCCCGTCTTTTCAATCTTTTTGGAGTGAAAGCTGATCTCCGGATATTTATCGGTATTCAGGAATTGCTCTTCGCTCTTAAGATGGTGATTGCGCAGCCCGATGCCCGTACTCACTGTCTTGGCGTCGATGCTGGCCGAGATCGAACCCGCGCCCGGATTGTTGGGATCGAATTGGACGGTCGCCTTTAGTCCAGTGAAGTTGCCGTGCACCGTCCCCATCGGACCCTTGATGCTAAATTCTACCTTTGCTTTGGATGCATCAGCGGTCCAGTTGCCCGAGCCAGATCCGATCAGCAATGCCAGCGGAAGGAGGATTATTTTCGTTCGCATATATTGGGTTGTTTTTTAAACACAAAAAAACGGACGCCCGCATAGAAATCGACGCCCTGCATGTTGCTGAGCGATAACAAGCTCGTCGGCGCGTCGCCGCCAAAAAAGAGATACCCAGCCCGTACTGCCAACCCCACCCGGGCCCGCCATTGCCCATAATAGAGCAACGAAAACGGGATGCTCAGATCCCACCACCGGCTTTCATACCGCGGCGTGATCGAGTAAAGATCTGGCTGCACGACTCCCTGCATATCCCCATGTCCCAACCCCTTGACGATCGTCGCATTGACATAGTAATGGGAGGACACCCGGTAATCTCCCTGGATACTGATGGCCGTAGGCAAGGCCATGGTAAAATGACGGGCGGTCTGCGAGGCGCTGGAGTCACCCTGATAAAAAACAGCGCTGAGGGTCTTATCGATGACAGCATTGCTCATCAACGCCTGCTGGTGCCAGTTGTTGAAGACACCGTTAGCCGTCTGCAGATGAAAGGCGGCCGCATTGCGGTTGAAATCGATGGCCCCGATGTCCATCATCGAGATCCCCACGCGGTAGGTATACGCCTCGGGCATCCGGGTGTCCGGTGCATGGACGAACACGATACCCCAATCGATGCCAAACCCATGGCCATGGTTCAGATCGCCATAATTACCGATCTTCCGGTAGGTGTCGTAATCCGTCCTGCCATAATCGACACTGGAATTCGTAAAGGCGATCTGCGTCGTATCACCCAGCGTGTAGTTCAAATGGGTGTTTTTCACGTATGCGGCGACTACACCTTGCAGATAGTTAAGGCCGATGCCCGCCTTCCACTGGTTATGCCCGTCATCGGAAAGGACCGCGGAATAGTTGAGTCCATATTGCAGCCAACCCATCCCATTGAGCCGGGTACTGTTGTCGCTAAGCGATTTGTGCCATAGATCGCTTTGCTCCAGATAGGCCCAGGCATTCTGCGCCGTGGCGCCGGGGATATTCCGGATATTGACGTAGCCCCTCGCCGCTATGCTCAGCCCGATGGATTGATTCTCCCCCAGCGAAACCCGGAACGAAGGTCCCAATATCTCCGTGCTCAGGGTGAATTGATAAAGTTTACCCGGATCACCGGGGATAAAATGCGTGGCGAAGTGTTCGTTGTCGACGATCCCCTGTAGGATACTTTTAAAACCGAACGCGGGCACCGCGCCCTTTGGTGTATAGACGAATGTATTGTCATACGACACCCCCCCGGAAAGGCCGTTGAGCTCCCATTGCAGCGAGCTGCCGGCGGCTACCGCGGGATTGATGCGGGCGCCTTGTATCCCGGAATAATTGCTGTTGCCGATGCCAAAATTATATTGCGCACGCGCGGTCGCGCAAAAGCATAGCCACAGCCATACAATTAGTATCTTTTGCATACGATGGCGTTTTCGACCTTAACTCAAGATCGGGTGACAAAAAAAATAGATGAATAGGAAAAAATGGATGGTTGGCTAAAAAGAGGATACAAGTACCAACGCGCGGCAGGAAGCAAAGGTTGCCCGCGAAAAAACACAGCGCTGATCAGCCGTTCAACGGTTCGCTTTGTTGTCAGAGGCTCAACGATACCCGCTCACCTGTCTTTGCGGCCAGATAGATGGCATCGATGATTTTCAGGTCCTTTATCGCCTCTTCACCATCCACAGGCACGACGGGCTGATGACCCTCCAGCAGGATACCGGCCATCTCATCCATTTGCACGGTTTGGTGCGTGACAATGGGCTGATTGAGCTCCCCCTTGTTCGTATGTCCCTTGATGGGACCATACCCCGTCGAGGGCTCCATCTCTGCGAAGCCATCGGTTCCATTGAGAAAGAATCTATCGAGGTTATTCAAACTATAAGTCGACAGACAGGAAGCCACGGCGCCGCCGGGGAAGCCCAGCTGAAATTGGATCGTCTCATCGATACCGGCTTTGAACTTTACGGGATTGGTCTTCGTTTCCTGCGCCGTCACCCAGATCGGATCTTCACCTATCATATACCGTGAGCCATTCACGGAATAGATGCCGATGTCCATCATCGAGCCGCCGCCCGACAAGGTCTTGTTCAGGCGCCACTGCGCAGGATCGCCGATGATGAAACCCGAAAGCCCCTGGAAGAACAGCACTTTACCAAATTGCCCCGCCTTCCGCTGGCGAATGACTTCCAGGGTATGCGGCTCGAAATGCATCCTGTATCCTACCAGGAGCCTGACCCCGGCCTGCTTGCAGGCGTCGACCATTTCCTGCCCTTCTTTGGCATTGACGGCCATCGGCTTTTCGCTGATGACATGCTTGCCGGCCCTGGCGACACGGATCACCTGGTCATGATGCAGCGCATTGGGTGTTATAACATAAACGGCATCGATATCCGGATTGTCCTTGATCCGGTCGAAGTTCTCGTAGTTGTAACAGTTCTTATCTGGAATGCCGTATTTCGACTGCCAGGCCTTTATCTTGGCCGGTGTCCCACTGATGACACCCACTAATCGGGCCTTTGTACAGCTTTGCATCGCTTCCGCCACCCTTGTCCCATAACTGCCAAGCCCCATGATGGCGACCCGCAGCATCGGGCCATTATAAGGCCGCGCGGGGGACGAGCTGGCTTCGACGATCTGGGGCAACAAAGTAACGGCAATGACCGAACCGGTCAACTTATGAAGGAAGTCGCGACGTGTTTGCATAATGCCCCTAAGTTAGGAAAAAGCAGCCAGAGCTATAGACTTACGACGATGCCATGTCCAATTGAAAAACGGCTGCACGATAGGCAACAGGCAACAGCACAGTCTTGACACCCTTTTCGAGATGAAGGAAACAAACCAGGTTGTACAAGGGGATAGCAGGATACAAAAAGGGGAATGCCGGCAGGCCAAGCAGCCGGCGCACACTTCGCGGTACCAGCAGGATCTGTGCCTGCAGCAAAAGCCCATACCTTACCGGCCCCAGGCTTTGACGATACCGGTGATACAGGTCAACGGAAAAATCACTGCGTTCGAGCCGGGTCCGCAGGTGTTGCTCCCGCAAAAGCTCCCATTCGCTATACTGCTCGGGGAGCCCAACCAGACCCATCCGCCGGCCGACTCGTGAGAAGACGTTAAACACCTCCTCTTTCTCCCCTCGCGAAAGCTTGCGTTCCAACAGCTCAAAGCCACTGATGGAATAGCCGATCAACATAAAAAGTACGTCTAAATAGGCCTCCGCCGGAATGGAGCCGCCCCGTTTTTGCTCCACCCCCTTGTGGATGGCCGCGATGTTGTCGATAGCTGCCAGCGCCTTGTCTTCTTCCGCAAAGACGATCCGCTGTGCATACGCCACCGTCGAGAAAAGCCGGCCCAACGGGTCGGCAGGCAGACGGCCGGTGTAATAGAGCCAGTCTACCGACTTATTTAATGCGAACTCCGCCGAAGCTCCGGCAAAGATGAGCAGAATGGTATCTCCACGACCCCAGATCGTCCGCACGATCGATCCGGGTTGTACGAAGGCAGGCATAAATAAAAGTGCTTTGTACCGCAAAGTAAGTATAAATATCTTACTTTGCAAATACCCTGACCGGCGGCCACCCCCAACGTAAGAAAACTCTACAACCCCAGGGGATCAATGGATCAAAGCGATTAGGCGTAAGAAAAAGCACCAGCCAGATCCCCAGCGGAAGCAGGATGCGCACCAGCGTATCCGCCCACAGGCAAACCGGCAGATCAAGTCGGGCATCGACCGGATCAAGTCGCGAATACCTGACCCTGACCGGAGCATCATCCGGCAAGCGGAAATACACGTTGCTTTTGAACTCGATCGTGTCCTTACCCAATGAAAACCTGATTATCAAACTCTTCTTCGTGCCGACAAGGTCATCCATCTCCCCACTCGTAAAATAGACCCACCCTACCACGGTTCGCGAACACGCGAACCAACATAACTTGGGAAGGAAAAACGGCCCCACCAGGACGAAAAACAACAGCAAAAAAAACCAGGTCCTTGTCAAAAGCATAAGTCTCCTTTGTATAAATATACATAAGAATACGATGTATTAGGGTTTTTGGCCGGGAAATTTCCATAAATTTGCCAGATGGATAGGACAGAACTTTGTTGCATAGGTCATATAACCCACGATAAAGTGGTGACTCCCAAATCCGTTGTGCACATGGCCGGCGGTACCGCCTTTTATTTTTCCAACGCCCTTTCGCGGCTTGACATCCGATTCCAGCTCGTGACGGCCCTCGCAGCCGTCGACATGCCCTCGGTATACGACCTGCAATCAAAAGGCATCGACGTCACCGTCCTGCCAAGCGCACATACCGTCTTCTTCGAGAACATCTATTCCGGCAACCAGGACCATCGGACGCAACGGGTGGTTCGCCAGGCAGATCCCTTCACCGCCGAACAACTCGCCAATGTCCAGTCCGGCTTCTTTCATCTCGGGCCCTTGCTGGCCGGGGATATGCCGCTCGACCTCATCCGGTCCCTGGCCGCAAAGGGCAAAGTATCGCTGGACGCCCAGGGATATCTCCGCGAGGTCAAGAACCAACGCGTGCTCGCGATCGACTGGCCCCAGAAAAAAGAGGCCCTGCAATTTATCCACACCCTCAAGGTCAACGAATACGAAATGGCCGTACTCACCGGCGAAGACGATCCGAGGAAAAGCGCGAAGATCCTGGCCACCTGGGGCGTAAAGGAAGTGGTGATCACGCTCGGGAGCATGGGCTCCATCATCTATCACGAAAATACTTTCTACGATATCCCGGCCTATATGCCGACAACTTCCGTCGTCGACGCGACCGGTTGCGGCGACACCTATATGGCCGGTTATCTCTTCCAGCGGATCAGACAAACACCTATCCGGGCCGCCGGAGAATTTGCAGCGGCCATGGCGACGCTGAAGATCCAGGGCTCGGGTCCCTTCACCGGCACCGAGTCAGACGTGCATGCCCTGCTGGCCAGCCGAAAGTCCAGGGTCCATCCATAAATTATATTTATGATGTCCCCTACCCCCGCGGAAGTCCTCGCCATCATGCTTGAAAAAGACAGTTTTTCAAAATGGCTGGGCATCCAGGTCGATAGCATCGGACCCGGCTATTGCAAACTCCACTACAGCATCAACGATCAGATGCTAAACGGTTTTCACATGGTTCATGGCGGCATTCTCTTCTCCGCCGCTGACAGCGCCTTTGCCTTCGCCTGCAATTCTCACGGCACCATCACCGTAGCCCTCGACGTCTCTATCACCTTTACACGGCCCGCCCGGAACGGCGACCTGCTGGTGGTAGAAGCAAAAGAAGTCCATCTTGGCAACAAAACAGGTCTCTACGAGATCCGCACCACCAACGCCGCCGGGGAACTGGTCGCCCTCTTCAAAGGGACGGCCTACCGGACCGGAAAACCGATCGGCTGAACCTCCGCTCATCCCTTATTTTTTCCATTGATCAACGCAATGGGGCAAAATGCCCTTTTCGATTCATTATCAATTAGTAGGGTCTCATTTATTTAATATCATTTTAATTCAACTATTTGCCAGAATTCGCAATCTTTGCACCCCAGTGCACTCCTCACTGCCTAACGATGCTGTCTCAACATTGAATCCCTTGGCGCGAGCCAGCTTTGTCTATATTTAATAATTCACTTAAAATCGATATGTCAAAAATTGTCGAAGCACTTGTCAAAAGCCTGACTACCGGTATTTGTTGTATTTGTCTATCGATTGCTGCCTTTTCCCAGTCCGCTCCCACTCCCGATACCAGCGGCGCCCTGTCTCTGGACTCATGCGTGGCCTATGCGCTCAAGCACGAGCCATTTATCAACATGGCGATCGTGAATGTAGCCATCGTCGACGCCACCAACCGGATCGCGACATCGGGGTGGCTGCCGCAGGTGAACGCGACGGGTACTTTTACCCACTACAACACCCTGCCGACAACCTTTTTCACCAACAACGGTAACATTACCACCCAAAAGAGCGGCGTCATCAACACCGCCACTCCCGCCGTGGGCGTCACCCAGACTATTTTCAATCCGTCCCTGCTGTATGCGGTGAAAGCGGCGCCCCTTTTTACCAAACAGGCGCAGCAGATCACCGACAGCACCAAGATCGAGATCATCGCCGCCGTCAGCAAGACTTTCTACAGCCTGCTCAACACCCTTGAACAGATCAATGTGCTGAAAGAGGACACGGCCCGTCTCGCCAAAAACGTCAGCGATACCTACCACCAATTCATCAGCGGGGTCGCGGACAAGACCAATTATGACGAGGCCGTTATCTCGCTGAACAATTCCTTGTTCTCGCTCCGGCAGGCCACCGAAAGCGTCCGGCCCCAGTACGCCCAGCTCAAACAGGTGATGGGTTATCCGCCGACCCAGCATTTCAATGTCCTGTACGACACCTTGCAGATGAAGAGCGACATCGCCTTCGATACCACCCTCGCGCTGGATATGACCAAGCGCCCCGAATACCAGTACCTCCAAACGACCAAACAGCTGCAATTACAGACGATCAATTACTACCGGCATGCCTGGATACCTACACTAAATGCATTTTTCAATTACGAGGATGAATTTCAGAATAACAACTTCGGGAAGATGTTCAGCCAGGGCTATCCGTTCAGTTATGAAGGGTTGACCCTCAGCGTCCCGATCTTCACCGGCTTCGCGCGGTTGCAAAATGTCCGGAAGGCCCGGCTGCAGTTCGATCTGCTGGACTGGAGCGAGGTGGAATTGAAATCGCAGATCTGGACCGACTATACCACTGCGATGTCCAATTACAAAAGCAATCTGTATAACCTCAGCGTATCGCAGGAAAATACGGCATTGGCCAAAGAGACCTACGATATCGTAGAGCTTCAGTACCTTCAGGGCGTCGTCCCCTACCTGAATGTGATCACCGCCGAAACCAACCTGATCACCGCCGAACTGACTTACGAAACTTCCCTCTTCCAGGTATTATCCAGCAAAATCGACCTGGAAAAAGCCATGGGGATCATTACGGTTAACAACCCTCCAACTAAATAATCAATTGGTATGAATAGACAGGCATCAATCCTGGTTTTTGTTAGCAGCCTTACGGTTTTTTCCTGCAAGCCAAAGCCAACTCCCCCCACTCCGCCTACCCCCGTTAACCTGATAACGGCCAGTGCACGGACTGTGCTGTATTACGACAAATACCCTTCCACGTCTGTCGCGATCAGCCAGGTGAACCTCAGTGCGCAGGTGACCGGATATATCACGGCCATCGATTTCACGGAAGGCACGCACGTACACAAGGGGCAGCTGCTGTACAAACTCGATGAACGCCTTTATACGGCTGCCGTTGACCAGGCCAAGGCTACGCTCCGGGTGGATTCCGGCAATCTCCTGCTGACACAGCAGGACGCCGACCGCTATGCCTACCTGGCTAAATACAAGGCTATCGCCACTCAGCTGGTCGATCACGCCAATATCGCGCTCCAGAACGCCAAGGACTCGGTAATTGCAGCACAGCAAAACCTGAAGACAGCGATCACCAACCTCTCCTATTCCAATATCTATGCCCCCTTCGACGGGACGATCGGTATCTCCCAGGTGAGGATAGGAAACCTCGTCTCCCCGGGAACGACTATCCTCAATACCATCTCCACCGACAACCCGATGGCTGTCGATTTCCTGGTGAATGAATCACAGCTGCCGCACTTCGAAGAGTTGCAGGCGGGAAAGGGTGCGCCAATCGATTCGCTTTTTACCATCCTGTTACCCAACCAGCAATTGTATCCTTATCCGGGAAAGATCCTGTTTATTGACCGCGCTGTGGACCCGCAGACCGGCGCTATCGACGTTCGCCTGGTGTTTCCCAACCCCGGCTATATCCTTCGCCCGGGTATGAGCACGGTCGTCAGGGTACACAACCAGGACGAAAAACCGCAGATCGTCGTGCCAAGCAGAGCCGTGGTAGAGCAGATGGGTGAATACTTTGTGTTCGTGGCCAGGGACACCGTGCTGAAAGCGAAGGGGTCCGCAGACTCCACTGCTAAAAAAGGCCCATCCGATACCAAAGACGGAGAGGCGAAAGGCGCCGATACCGTGGAAACGCCAAAGCTGCACGCCTTCCAGAAAAAAGTACAGCTGGGGCAGACAGTCGGAGCAAATGTCGTCGTCAAATCGGGGATCAATATAGGCGACCGCATTGTCGTGGACGGCGTTCAGGCGATCCATGAGGGCTCTCGTATCAACGCGAGTCCCGCAAAGCAGCCTGATGGTCAGGATAGCACGGGTCGCCGTAAGGCAGATAGCAGTATCCAAAAATAGGCTTAGAGCCAAATACATCTTCTTGTATGATTGCGAATACATTTATTAAGCGTCCGGTAACTGCTATGGTGGTCTCCATCGTATTGGCGATTGCCGGCGCCATCTGCATCCTGACCCTGCCCATCGATCAATACCCCGATATCACTCCTCCTGTCGTACAGGTGAATGCCCAGTTTACGGGCGCCGATGCACAAACGGTCGAACAGACCGTGGCCACGCCGATCGAAGAACAGGTCAACGGCAGCCCCGGGATGGAATACATGCAGAGCAACAGCACCAACAATGGCCTGTTGTCCATGAACGTCACGTTCGGTATCGGTACGAATGTCGATATCGCTACGTTGGACGTACAGAACCGGGTGAGCATCGCCAATCCCCTGCTGCCTGCGGTGGCCAGCCGTTTGGGCGTCACCGTGCGTGCGATCAACCCCAGCCAGCTGATGATGATTGCTGTCTATGCCCCTCAGGGAACGCATGACATCACTTTCCTGGACAACTATACCAATATTTTCATCCAGGATGCGCTGCTGCGTGTTCCTGGAGTGGGCAGTATTTCGCGGTCTACGGATGACTTCAGTATGCGCGTCTGGATGAACCCGCAAAAAATGGCATCGTACAACCTGATGCCGGGGGATATCATCAATGCGCTGAATGCCCAGAACGTACAGGTCGCCGCAGGCTCCGCCGGTGTTCCCCCACAGGCGAAAGCCCAGGCCTTCGAGATTGGCATTCTAGTGAACGGACGCCTCAGCAAAGTCTCGGAGTTCGAAAACATCATCATCAAGAACAATCCGGCTAAAGGCATATTGGTCTACCTCAAAGACGTCGCAAGGGTGGAACTTGGAAAATTTACCTTTTCCAGTAATTCATTTGTAGACGGCCACCGGGCTTCGATCCTGCGCGTCTACCAGGCCCCCGGCAGCAATGCGCTAGAGACGGCCAGCGGCATCTATAAACAGCTGGCGCTCCTGAAACAATCCTTCCCCGCGGACGTCCAGTATTCGATCCCCTTCGAAGCCGTCACCGTGGTGAAGGTCTCGATGTCGGATGTCGTCACCACCTTGTTTATGACCCTCGGCCTGGTGGCGATAGTGGTATTCGTGTTCCTGCAAAGCTTCCGTTCCACGCTAATCCCCATCCTGGCCATCCCCGTGTCGATCCTGGGGACATTCATTTTCTTTTTCCCGCTGGGATTTACCATCAACACCCTCACCATGTTCGGCTTCGTGCTGGCCATCGGTATAGTGGTGGATGACGCCATCATCGTCGTGGAAGCCGTACAGCATCACATGGATTCGGAAGGGATGTCGGCGAAAGAAGCTACCTATGTCGCAATGAAGGATATCTCCGCACCGGTGATAGCCATCGCCCTGATCCTGGCTGCCGTATTCGTGCCCGTCGGCTTTATCCCGGGCATCGTCGGCCGGCTCTACCAGCAGTTCGCCATCACCATCGCCATCTCGGTGATCCTGTCCGCCTTCATCGCCCTGTCGCTGACACCGGCGCTGTGTACCCTGCTCCTGAAGCCAACAGACCCCAACAAAAAGAAACGGGGGCTCAAAAAAATATTCGATCGCTTTAACCACTGGTTCGACAAGCTCACGGAGCGGTACAAGAACGGAGTCGACCGGAGCATCAAGGGATTTCGGTGGATCATCGCCCTGCTGCTCCTTATTTGCATCGGCGCCTATTTTCTGTTCATGAAAAAGCCCACCGGCTTTATTCCCTCTGAAGACGATGGCAACCTGTATGTGACCTTCCAGCTTCCGCCGGCATCGTCGACCGCGCAGTCGGTGGATGTGATGAACAAACTGATGACCGTCGTGATCAACACGCCCGGTGTTGCCCACTATGCAGCCTTATCGGGATTGAACGTCGTCAACAACGCCACCAATTCCAACGCCGGCACCATCTATATCCAGCTGAAGCCCTGGGAGGATAGAAAGGAAGAGGACCAAAAGGTGCCTGGTATCATCGATGTGTTGAATAAGCGGATCCAGGAAGCAGGCGTCAGGAATGCCAACGCCCAGGTGATCCCGCCCTCGCCTATCCCCGGTGTGGGAGAAACGGTCGGTTTCAGCCTGCAGATCGAACAACGCAGCACCAATGACGATTTCCAGGCCTTCCAACAGGTGGTCAATAAATTTATTGCCGAGGCCAACAGGAACCCCGCCATCAGCGGCGCCTTCAGTTTTTACACCGCCAATACGCCCGGCTACAACCTCAAGGTGGACCGCGACAAATGCGAAAAATTGGGCGTCAATGTCGGCGATGTATTCACTACCATCCAGGCATTCATGGGCAGCCTCTATATCAATGACTTTACCGAATACAACCGCACGTTCCACGTGGTCGTGCAGGCCGATACCAATTTCCGCGCGATGATCACGGACATGGACAAATACTATGTCCGTAACCAGGACAGCACGATGGTGCCGCTCAGCACCCTGGTCAACTATACGCCCACGGAGACGGCGCCGCTGGTCCAGCACTTCAATATCTTCCGCTCCGCGGAGATCGACGGTTCCCCGGCGGCGGGTTACAGCAGCACCCAGGCGACGGATTCGTTGATCGCCATCGCCAACAGGATCCTCCCGCAGGGCTACAATTATGAGTTCTCCGGTCTCAGCTATGAAGAGATCAAGGCAGGGTCTACGACGATCTATATCTTCATGTTCTCCATCACCTTCGTCTTCCTGTTCCTCGCCGCGCTGTACGAAAGCTGGTCCGTCCCCTTCTCGGTACTGCTGGCCGTACCTGTGGGCGCCTTCGGGGCGATCTTCACGCTCATACTGGTGCCCAGCCTCACCGACAACGTATATGCCCAGATCGGCCTGATCACCCTGATCGGTCTGGCGGCCAAGAACGCCATCCTGATCGTAGAGTTCGCCAAGGTGCGGGTAGACCGCGGTGAAGAGCTGGTCCAATCCACCCTCGAGGCAGTAAAGCTGCGTTTGCGTCCCATAGTCATGACGTCCCTGGCATTCATTTTGGGGGTTTTGCCTCTGGTGCTGGCTACCGGTGCGGGCGCCGTGGCGCGAAGGACGATCGGGTTTACGGTGCTGGGCGGCATGACCGCGGCATCTACTATCGCGATCTTTATCGTGCCGGTGCTCTACGTCGTCATTACCCGCTGGACCTACGGCAAGGAAAAGCTGGATTACTTACAGGCGCATCATGATGAGCTCATGGAAAAAGCCAAAAAGGTCGAGGCGCAGAACATCGATGCCGAACTGGAATACGAACTTCAAACATCCCGCGACCAGAATAAACAGCAGGGCGACCAGCATAAACCCAAGGAAGGATGATTGCAAATACTTTCATAAAGCGGCCCGTTACGGCGATCGTGATCTCGCTGGTGCTGAGTATCTCAGGCGTCATCTCCATTTTCAATCTCGCCGTCGACCAATATCCGAACATCTCGCCGCCCAGCGTCTCTATCAGCGGCAGCTATACGGGTGCCGACGCGGAAACGGTCGAGCAGACCGTTGCTATTCCGATCGAAGAGCAGGTCAACGGTACACCCGGTATGGAATACATGCAGAGCACCAGCACCAATAGCGGTGGAATGAACATCCGGGTGACTTTCGGTATCGGCACCAACGTCTATGTGTCCGCGCTCAACGTGCAGAACCGGGAGGGGATCGCATCGCCGCTGCTGCCCTCCGTGGTCAGCAAGCTGGGCATGACAGTACGCGCCAGCAACCCGGATCAGCTCATGCTGGTGGCGATCTATTCCCCGAATAATTCGCATAACATCACTTTTCTCGACAACTATACCAACGTCTTCATAGAAGACGCTATCCTGCGCGTACCGGGTGTCGGCGATGTGCAGGCCCGAACGGACCAGTTCGCAATGCGGATCTGGATGGACCCGCAAAAGATGGCCTCCTACAATATCACGCCATCCGATGTATCCACCGCTGTCAATGCACAAAACCAGTATGTGGCCGCCGGATCGGCCGGCGCCCCGCCCCAGTTGTCTTCGCAGCCCTTCGAGCTGAGCGTCCTCGTCAACGGCATGCTGAGCAAGCCGGCGGATTATGAAAAGCTCATTGTCAAATCCAACCCCAAGACGGGTGCGATCACGTATTTGAAAGATATAGCCAGGGTGGAACTTGGCAAATTCACCTTTGCGAGCAATTCCTTCGTAGACGGCAAACGCTGCTCGCTGCTGATGATCTACCAGGCCCCAGGCGGAAATGCCCTCCAGACAGCCGACGCGGTCTATGCAAAGCTCGAGGAACTCAAAAAGACCTTTCCCAACGACTTAGACTATAAAGTGCCATTCGAATCCATCACGATCATCCGGGTCTCGATGGAAGAAGTGGTCAAGACATTGTTGCAGGCGCTTGGCCTGGTGGCCGTCGTCGTTTTGCTGTTCCTGCAGAACTGGCGCTCCACCATCATCCCGATCTTTGCCATCCCGGTTTCCATTTTGGGCACCTTTTGTTTTTTTATCCCCCTGGGATTCACGGTCAACACGCTGACTATGTTCGGATTCGTGCTGGCCATCGGGATCGTGGTCGACGATGCCATCATCGTGGTGGAGGCAGTGCAGCATTATATCGATGAGCAGCATATGTCCGCCAAGGAGGCCACCTATCAGGCGATGAAGGAGATCTCCGCGCCCGTCGTGGCGATCGCCCTGATCCTGGCCGCGGTGTTCGTTCCCGTAGGCTTCATACCCGGTATCGTAGGTCGCCTGTACCAGCAATTTGCCATCACGATCGCCATCTCGGTGATCCTGAGCGCGTTCATCGCGCTGTCATTAACGCCCGCACTTTGTACCCTGCTGCTGAAGCCGCACGACCCGCATAAGAAAAAGAACTGGGTCGATAAATTCTTCGCCTGGTTCGAAAAGGGATTCGAAAATATCACCCGCCATTACAGCAACGGCGTCGATAAGAGCATCAAATACTGGGGTGTTGTCGTTTTCATCCTGCTGGCCATTTGTGTCGGCGCCTTCTATCTCTTCAGGACCAAACCCTCGGGGTTTGTGCCATCCGAAGACGGGGGCCGTCTGTTCATAACCTTCCAGCTGGCCGATGCCAGTTCGACTACGGAGTCGGTAGACGTCATGGAAAAGATGATGAAAATCGTAAGCACGACGCCGGGCGTCCTGCATTACGTAGCGAACTCCGGCTTCAATATCCTCAACGGCGGTGCGACATCGAATGCCGGGACCTTTTTTGTCATGCTCACGCCCTGGGACGAGCGAACGACGCCGCAGACCCAATGGCCGGGTATCGCGGCCGTGCTGGACAAAAGGTTTGCCGCGGCCGGGATAAAAAATGCATCGGTGAAGGTCTCGCAGCCGCCGACCATCCGCGGTATCGGCATTTCGGCGGGCTTCGCTTTCCAGATCCTGGAGGGCAGCTCCACGGATGATATCTATGCCTTTGAAAAAGCAGTGAACAGGTTCGTGGCAGAAGCGAAAAAGAATCCATCTACCTCGACGGCCGTCTGCTATTTCTCGGCGCATACCCCCAGTTATGACCTTACCGTCGACCGCGACAAATGCCAGAAGCTGGGCGTGGATATCTCCCAGGTCTTTTCAACGATGCAGGCCTTCATGGGCAGCCTGTTCATCAACAATTTCACCCTCTACAACCGTACCTTCCACGTAGTCATGCAGGCCGATACCAACTACCGCGCCCTGATCCAGGACATGGACAAGTATTATGTCCGGAACTCCCGCGATTCCCTGCTGCCCCTGAGCACGCTCGTCAGCTATAAGCCATCCCAGGCGGCTCCCCTGATCACGCATTTCAACATCTTCCGGTCGGCAGAGGTCGATGGATCCATTCCCGCGGGTTACAGCAGCGGGCAAAGCCTCGATGACCTTAGAAAGCTGGCCGCCAAATACCTGCCGCGCGGCTATACGTATGATTTCTCGGGGCTTAGCTACGAGGAGATCAAGGCAGGCTCTATGACCGTGTATATCTTTACATTCTGCATCGTCTTCGTCTTCCTGTTCCTGGCGGCTTTGTATGAGAGCTGGTCGGTGCCGCTGGCGGTAATGCTGGCCGTTCCTATCAGCGCCTTTGGCGCGATCCTGGCGCTGACCATTGCACCAACGCTGAACAACAATGTATACGCGCAGATCGGATTGATCACCCTCATCGGTCTTTCGGCCAAAAATGCGATCCTGATCGTCGAATTCGCCAAGATCCGGGTAGATCGCGGCGAAGAGTTGATCAAGTCTACCCTCGAAGCGGCAAAGCTCCGTATCCGGCCTATCATCATGACCTCCATGGCCTTTATTCTCGGTGTAATGCCGTTGGTCCTGGCGACCGGAGCGGGTGGCGTTTCCAGGAATACTATCGGCGTTACCGTGCTGGGCGGTATGATCGCGTCTTCGACCATCTCTATCTTTATCGTGCCGGTGCTCTACGTCCTGTTCACCCGGATGTCCTATGGCAAAAAACAGCTTCAATGGCTACAGGCCAATCATGAACAGCTGATGGAAAAAGCAAAGAAGGTGGAAGAGCAGAACATCGATCCCGAACTGGAATACGACATCGAACAGGCGCATAAAGAGCATAAAGAGTTTAAGGAAAACCGCGACGCGACTGCCGGCGGCTCCGTCCAACCCGGATAGCTCCCGTCACCAATTTTAGCTAACGCAGCCAAAACCGATACTACACATGAGTTTCCATAGCCGCCTGCTTCTTTTGACGATCATTCCCTTAACGCTCGCGATCGCCCAACCCGCAGGTGCGCAATCCATTTCCCGCAAAGCGTCCATCTTCGTAAACAAAAAGGGCGATACCCTCCTGGTCGCAGCCGGCACCGACCGCGATGTCATGCTGGGCGGCAAAACCTATCTTTCCGGCCAGACACGCTCTCCCCGGCCGATCCTGCGAACGGCCTGGACCAAAACAAACGGACCGGGCGACGCAAGTTTCGCAGACAGTACATCCGCCACAACGACCGCCACCTTCTCGGTCCCGGGTGTATATACCCTTGCCTTCTCCGCCTGGCAGGACGCCATGCAATTGAGCAGCAGCATCACCGTGAAAGTGGTCGACCCACCCCCGGAAAAACGCCTGGATGTCGTCTACACCAAACACTACAGCATCGATAGCCGCCTCTGGAACGATCGCGCCAAAGCCATCATCGTCAACTGGATACCCTATTGCATCAATCAATGCGAACGCACCGACCTGACTACCGGTCAGGGAGGTCTGGACAATTTCATCGAAGCCGCCAAAGCACTCCGCGGCGAGCCCCACGGGAAACACAAAGGCTATGTGTTTGCCAATGCCTGGGTGCATCAGACGGTCGAAGCCATGTGCGAAGCCCTGATGGTGGATCCCAAAGGCGATACGGCTATGATCGCCGCGCAGCAAAAGATGCGGCTCACGCTGGAGCGATGGATCCCCATCATCCTCTCGGCCCAGGAGCCTGACGGCTACTTACAGACAGCCTATACCCTGCGCGATACCAGCAAATGGCACGAGCGCTGGTCACCCGAGAGCCGCGAGAACCACGAGGGGTACACGGCAGGCTATTTTATCGAATCGGCCATCAATCACTATACTCTCACCGAAGGAAAGGATAAGCGATTGTACAACGCCGCCAAAAAACTGGCCGATTGCTGGGTTGCGAATATCGGTCCCGGCAAAAAGACCTGGTACGACGGACACCAGGAGATGGAACAGGCCCTGGTCCGCTTTGGCCGTTTCGTCAACGATATGGAAGGCAATGGGCGCGGCGACGCCTATATCCGGCTCGCAAAATTTCTGCTCGACAGCCGTGGCAGCGGAGCCGACCGCGACGAATACGATCAGAGTCATGTCCCCGTACAGCAACAATACGAGGCCGTCGGCCACGCCGTACGCGCCACCTATACCTATTCGGGCATGGCTGACGTGGCCGCCGAAACAAAAGACGTGGACTACCAGAGCGCCGCCCTCTCGCTCTGGGACAATATGGTCAACAAGAAATACTATATCAACGGCGGCATCGGCAGCGGCGAGACTTCCGAAGGGTTCGGCCCCGACTACTCGCTCCGCAACAACGCCTATTGCGAATCCTGCTCCAGCTGCGGTCTCATCTTCTTCGAATACAAGATGAATCTCGCCTATCGCGACGCCAGGTACGCCGACCTGTACGAAGAGACCCTCTACAATGCATTGCTGGGCTCCCTGTCACTCGATGGCGAAGACTTCCTCTATACCAACGCGCTGGCGACCGCCCAGGGCCGCTACGCCTGGCATAGCTGTCCCTGTTGCGTGGGCAATATCCCCCGCACCTTGCTGATGATGCCGACCTGGACTTATACCCGGGGTGACGACGGGCTCTATGTCAACCTGTTTATAGGCAGCACGATGCGCGTGGAGAAAGTAGCCGGCACGGATGTGGAAATGATCCAGCATACCGATTACCCCTGGAATGGAAAAGTGTCCCTTACCGTAAACCCCGCGACAGCCAATTATTTTGCAGTATATATCCGGGTACCCAACCGGACGACCAGCAGCTTGTATACTCCCGCACCCACCGTCAGCGGCCTTGTATCACTTGCCGTCAATGGTCAGCCCGTCACCCCGGTTATTGATCACGGTTATGCCATCGTCCGGCGGACATGGAAAAAAGGCGATAGGGTCGATTTCGAATTGCCGATGGCCATCCAGCAGGTAAAGGCCGATGAAAAGATAAAAGCCGACAGCGGCAGGATAGCGCTTCGTTATGGACCGCTCCTGTACAATGTGGAAACGGCCGACCACCAGGACATCACCCAGTCCATCGGCCCGACGCCACTTACCCTGGAGTGGAACGGCGACCTGTTGCATGGCGTCATGGTCATCAAAGGACAGTGGGCCGACGGCACCCCCCTGCTGGCCATACCCAATTACGCCCGGCTCAACCGCAACCCGACGACGGCAACGCCCGATTACGGCAAGAAGACCCCCAACTCGATCGTATGGATAAAACAATAACGTTTTTGTTGTGTGCGACGCTTAGCATAAGCGTCGCACATGGCCAGGTTTCTCCCGAAACCTTTGTCCCCTGCCAGGAGATGCCCAACCTGACGGGCAACTACCAGGCCGATTACGAGGCCCTTGTCCGCTTCTACAATGGCGCCTTCTACGGCACCCGGCAGGAAGGCCATTATAACACTACCGGCGGCTCCCCGGAGAAAAGAGCCCGCCTCGACGCCCTGTACCACGAATACCTGCAAAAATTGGATCATCTCGATTTTGAGCAACTGCCCCAGGAGTGCAAGGTGGACTGGCTCCTTTTTCGCAGGCAACTCCGCGAGAAACTACGCGCCTCCACGGCCGAAGACACGGTATACCAAAAGCTAAAAAAATGGTTCCCCTTCGCGGACTCCATCTATGCCGCCGAAAAGTTGCGCCGGCGCGGCCACCCTGTAGCCACGCAGCAGCTGGCCAAAAATTGGTTCGACTACACCAGGACCATCAGCACCCTCTGCACCAGGCTGCAGGGCGATACCTCCCTCGATATGGAAGCCCTTTACGAGGCCGGCCTGATCGCGGCCGATCTCAAACGATCCATCGGCAGCATCTACGATTTCTATAACGGTTACGATCCGCTCTTCACGTGGTGGATACCCCGGACCTATAAAGAGCTGGACAGCGGCCTGACCGTATACGCCAGGCAGTTCAAGGAAAAGAACAATCGCTTCATGGCCCCCGACAGCAGCGGCATCATCGGTCACCCCGTAGGCCGCGCCGAGCTTCTTCGTCAGTTGCAATTCGAGATGATACCCTATACGCCGGAGGAATTGATCGGCATCGCCAATAAAGAACTCCAGTGGTGCGACGCCGAGATGCTCAAAGCATCCCGGGAGATGGGATTCGGGGACAACTGGAAGGCCGCCCTTGAAAAAGTCAAGAACGCCTACGTGCAGCCCGGCGAACAACCGGAGATGATCCTCCGGCTATACAACGAGTCTGTCGACTTCCTCAAAAAACACGATCTCGTGACCATTCCGCCGCTGGCCGAAGAAACCTGGGGCATGATCATGATGACGCCGGAACGGCAGCTTGTCAATCCGTTCTTTACCGGCGGCGACGAGATCAGTATCTCATATCCTACCAACAGCATGGAAGAGGATGACCGGCTGATGAGCATGCGCGGCAACAACCCCTATCTATCCCGGGCCACTGTGCATCACGAGCTCATCGCGGGACACAACCTCCAGGCCTACATGAACGCCCGCTATCGCAGCTACCGCGATTTCGGATCGGGATTCTGGACCGAAGGATGGTCCCTGTATTGGGAATTGTTGTTGTGGGACCTGCATTTTCCCCGGACCCCGGAAGAGAAGGTCGGGATGCTCTTCTGGCATATGCACCGCTGCGCCCGCATCATCTTTTCCCTCAACTACCATTTGGGCAGCTGGACACCACAGCAGTGTATCGACTTCCTGGTGGACCGCGTCGGTCACGAACGCGCCAACGCCGCGGGCGAGGTACGCCGTTCCTTCGAAGGCCACTATCCCCCACTCTACCAATTGGCTTACCTCACCGGCGGACGACAGTTCTATGCGCTAAAAAAAGAGTTGGTAGACAGCGGTAAAATGACGTACAAACAATACCACGATGCGATATTGCACCTGAATGCCATGCCCGTTGAGATGATCCGGGCCATCCTGACCAAACAACCGCTTGACAAAAACTACACGACCAGCTGGCGTTTTTATGACGCTCCTACTCGATGATAAAGACAAAACTGCCGACCGCGCCGGCTTCAAGCGTGGGATGGATCCGGCGACCGCGGAAGTCTACGGTAAAGCTTTTACGCGCAGTCGTATTGTTGAGCACGATGAGCACCGCCTTACCCCTGGGCGTCCGGAAAGCCACATTCGGCAGGGCATCATCGGAATTGCTGAGGATATGCGCCGAACCGGGCAAAACGAATTTCGCCGCGTGCGCGATGATATAATACGCCGGATTCCGCTGTACCGAATCGCCGTCGATAGTGAGCGCACCCAGGCAGCGATCGCAGCCCCCACGGTCGGTATGCGGCTGCCAGTGCGGATCGGATGCAAGGTTCCATTCCACCACCGTTTTGCACCAGTTACGCACTGCCCCGACGATCAGCTTTCGGATATGCTCGGGAAGGTCCTTGCTCAGGTTGCCCGGAGCACCTACCCACTGCTCTGTGAAATACAAATTCTTTTCGGGGAAGGCGTCATGTACGCTTGTGAGCGTGTCTATGCTTCCTCCATACAAATGAAAGGCCGACCCGTCCACAAACGGATTGGCGGCCGTATCCCGCAAAATAGAAAGCGGATAATCCGGTCTGTCGCAGTTGTGATCGTAGATGATGATCTTGGTGTCCAGCCTGTTCTCCTCGATACCCGGCCCGAGATAACGCTTGATCAGTTCCGCCTCCTCCCCCGCCTGAACGACCATGCTTGGATTATTGCCCCCATTGAGTGGTTCGTTCTGCACCGTGAGTGCGTCAATGCGGATGCCATATTGCTGCATGGCGATAATGTACTGGATAAGATACTTCGCATAGGCTGAATAGTATTGCCGCAACAGGCTGCCGCCACGTGTGTCGTGGTTGTCCTTCATCCACACCGGAGCCGACCAGGGAGAGGCCAGGATCTTGATGGTCGGATTGATCCTGATGATCTCCATCAAAACGGGGATCACGTCGTTCTTGTCGGGCCCCAGGTCAAAATGTTCAAGCGCCGTATCGGTCTTGCCCGCAGGCAGATCGTCATAAGAGAATACATGGTCGTTGAGGTCCGAGGCGCCGATACTGACCCGCAGATAACTGCCACCGATATGATCGCTGTCCATCGTGAACAGCTGCTGCAGCAACCTGGTGCGCGCAGCAGGGCTCATGCGCATCATGAGCTGCGCACTTCCGCCGGTGAGCGCCCAGCCAAATCCATCCATATGCTGAAAGGCCTTTTTCTCATCGATGGTGATCACCGGATCCTGCGGAAATTCGTTGCCCCTGGACAGATGCTCGTCCGGCTGCTGTTTAAAAAGAATGGAGTGACCGGGATCGGTCAGCCAAAACTCTACTGGCTGCTGCGCGACTGCACAGATCCCCGGCATAAGACCCAGGATCCCCAAAAAAATCATTTTTGCCTTGATCATTTGATGACTAAAGTAGCGATAGAATGTGGTAAACTTGTTGCGACCGCCGCCTGGGCCTTCATCATAAGATGGTAAGGTATCGGCTGGTCTGTTGTATTCATGACTATGACAACGATGCTGCCATCTTTGTTCACAAATGCGGTCGTTTGCAAAGCGGTTCGATTCGATGATACCGCTATACGCCGCGCCCCGGGTTTCACGAATTTGGAAAAATGCCCGATATAATAATAGGCATTCGTATAGATGAGTTGGCCCGTGCGGGTATCGGCATGCACCGGCGCGAAACAGAAATTGCCCACATGGTTGGGACCACCATGCTCATCCAGCAAAATATTCCAGTCCACCCAGCCCGAAGCTCCGTCATTAAAATCGTTGATCATCGAATAACCATACCGTTCTCCAAGTGACCAGCTCTGCAGGCTGTCAAAGGCGAATTTCTCTTTACAACCCTCCGTAAAGAGCAGCCGTTTCGAGGGGAAAGCCTGGTGAACAAGCGAGACATTGTCGAACTGCATGGGCCCGCCCGTCCAGGTCTCATACCAGTGAAAACCGATGCCCCACACATATTTGGCCGCCGCCGGATCTTCCAGGATAGTACTGGCGCGCTGATAGATAAGATCCCGGTTATGGTCCCAGGCGATCAGCTTCTTCCCGGCCATTCCCGCCTTTTGCAGGGTCGGCCCAAGATAGTCCCGTATAAAGTTGCGCTCGTCCTCCGCGGTAAAGATGCAGGACTCCCATTTTTGCTTCGCCATGGGCTCGTTCTGTACCGACAGCCCCCAGATGGGTATACCCAGCGTTTCATACATCCTGATAAATTTTACGTAGAAATTAGCCCAGGGCTGGTCGTCCGCCGCTTTGAGTCTTCCGCCGTCTGTGACACTGTTATTATCCTTCATCCATGCCGGCGGGCTCCAGGGGGTCACGAAAAGCTTGAGTCCCCCACCCGCGGCCTTGAAAGCCTGTTTGATCAGCGGTATCCGGTATTGTTTATCGTGGTCCACATTGAAGGTCTTCAACGAAACATCGTTGTCGGCCACATAGCCATAGCTGTCGCTGGAGAAATCACAGCTTTGAATATTGGTCCTGGCCAGGGTATAGCCGATGCCATGGATGGGATCATAATAGGCGGTTAGCAATTCCTGCTGTTTTTCCCGCGAAAGTTTTGCAAAGGTCTCGGCGGACGCATCCGTGAGCGCCCCGCCAAAGCCTAAGATCGTCTGAAAAGGAGCGGCCGCGTCTACGAGCACAAAAGGCTCCGTTTCGAATGGCTGACGCCACGAGGAAAAAGAAAGTCGTTCGCTTTGCGTGAGGCGGAGTTCGGTGTTGGCAGCAGTCGTGTAGATTGTAATGCCCTGCGCCCTGACCGTCAGCCCCGATAGGGCCGTCGCCAGCGACAGGATCATCAAGTTGAGTGTGCGCATAGTAGGTATAATGGGTGGTGAATATAGCGTTTACAGGGTACAATGCAGATGATAATTTATCATTTCGGTCGGCTGCGGCTGCGGCGTAAAGTCCGGATAGGCGGCCTCCATCTCCTGCAATATCCCATCCACAGCCACCGCATCGGGCAATCGCACCAGTTGTTTCAGGTAAGATCCGACGTCCGGCAATCCCCGCAGATATTGCCCGTACCGTCCACGCATTTCATTCAGCCCCTGCACCGGTCCATTCCAGGCCAGCGCCCCCGCCAAATGCTGCCGGCAAACAGCCACACGCTCCCCGGCCGTCGGCCCGGCCATGATCTGACCCGTCTCCAGGTAATGCTTTATTTCGCGAAAGATCCACGGATTGCCGATCGCTGCCCTCCCGATCATGATGCCGTCGACGCCATACCGGTTACGGTACTCCAACGCCTTCCGGGGACCATCGATATCCCCGTTGCCAAAGATCGGGATATGCATCCTGGGATTGTTCTTTACCTGACCTATCAGGTTCCAATCCGCTTCACCTTTGTACAGTTGACACCGCGTACGGCCATGGATAGTAAGCGCACGAACGCCGATATCCTGCAGCCGCTCGGCGACTTCAACAATGTTCTTGGATCCATCGTCCCAGCCCAGCCGTGTCTTGACCGTTACCGGCAGGCTGGTCGAACGAACACAGGCTTCGGTGAGGCGGATCATCAGCGGAAGGTCGCGCAATACCCCGGCCCCCGCGCCTCGGACCACAACGCCCTTCACGGGACAGCCGAAATTGATGTCCAGCAGATCGGGATTGGTCGTATCCACGATGGCCGCGGCAAGGGCAAGGCTGTTCTCATCGCCTCCATAAAGCTGGATACCGACAGGCCGCTCCCCCTCGAAAATATCCAATTTTCGCCTGCTCCTGATCGCGCCCCTGACCAGGCTTTCACTTGAGATGAATTCCGTATACGTGAGATCAGCCCCATAAGTCCTGCAAACAGCCCTGAAAGGAGGATCGCTGACATCCTCCATAGGCGCCAGCAACAAGGGGAATTCGGGAAGATGAAGGGAACCGATAGCAACCATACCGCAAAATTAAGCGTATTCACCGATTGACATAGGTTTGATAAAGGCAATTTGCCGGGATGAGCTACCTTTGTCGCCAAATTTTTGTTGGTTATGACTGTAAAACGATTGAAATTATTCGGCCTTGCCGCTCTTGTCCTGGGACTGTCCGGGATCGTCGCCTGCAACAAAGGCACTACAACCACCGGCTACGTCTCCCAGGGGACCGTTACTGCCACCATCGGCAGCAACAGTTTCGCTCCCCCGCTTACAGAGGCCGTCTACTCGCCCGTGACCTACAGCACCTTCGCCGTGCTGGGTATACAAACCGGCAAGGACTCGACCTTCCTGCGGATCGAATTACCCCTCGTCGGCTTTGTCGTAGGAACCGCTTTTTCTTCGGATACCGCGACGGCTTCCGGTCTCTCCTACTTCGATAGCGAAAGAACCTACGAATACGATGCCCTCTTCGGCAACGCCGCCTCCCACTCCCTGATCAACATCACTTCCTGGGATAGCGTCCACCTCACGGTGGCCGGCACCTTCAGCGGTGTGCTCTACAACATCAATAACGCCAGCGACTCCATGGTGCTCACCAACGGGACCTTCAGCACTTCCTATACAGTTGAATAAAAAAAGGTTGAACCTTCGGGTCCAACCTTTTACATCTGTTATCTCTGGTATTAGTTTGCGGCAATAAATAAGTAAGACAAAAACATAACCAGACCCAGAAAGGCGATAGCCAGCAGAACTGTCGTTGCGGCTTCACCTACGTGCATGGAATGCGTACTTTTTTTCATATGGCGGAATTTTGAAGTTGTGAAAATCAAATCCTCATACACAATATATGAAAAAAACCTGATATCTGCAAGCCCTGGAAGACAATAAATGCCCAATTAATGCTTATTGCTCATAAAGAAAACCAATACGCCTCCCTCCATGATCTCCTCATGGGTAAGCCATAACCTGGTAAGGGGTTGGCCATTAAGCAGTATCTTTTTGACATACACGTTCTTATCACTCTGATCCCGGGTCTCGATCCGGAAGGTCTTGCCATTGTCCAGCTGTAGCACCGCCGATTGGACGGCAGGGCTCCCCAGCCAGTACTTGTCCGAGCCGGGCGCCACCGGGTAAAAGCCCAGGGCCGTAAAAATATACCAGGCGCTCATCTGTCCGGTATCGTCATTTCCACCCAGCCCGTCGGGCGCAGCGCCGTATTGCTTTTTCAGGATCATCCGTACCCGCTCCTGGGTCTTCCAGGGTTGATCCGTCCAGTCGTACAAATAGGCCACATGATGCGATGGCTCATTGCCATGCACATAGTTACCGATGATGCCATCCCGTGTGATGTCCTCGGTCTCGGCGAAGAACTTGTCCGGGAGCTCCATGGTGAATAAGGAATCCAGGTGTCGCACAAAAGGCTTGTTACCGCCCGATAAAGCGATCAGCCCTTCAGGGTCCTGCGGCACATACAGACTATAATTCCAGGCATTGCCTTCTATAAAACCCTGCCCGTTGGTGCTTAGCACGTCGAAATCTTTCCGGAAGCTGCCGTCGTTCATGCGCGGACGCATATAGCCGATACTGGCATCCCATACATTCCGGTAATTTGCCGCCCGCTTGCTGTAGGCGGCATATACATCCATCCGTCCCAGCTTTTTCGCGGCCTGGGCAATACACCAGTCGTCAAATGCATATTCCAGCGTCGTAGAAACTGACGTTCCATCCATTTCAGCAGGGATATACCCCTTGTCCATGTACGCTCCCAACCCTTCGAAGCTGCGATGACTGGAAGTGACGATACAGGCATCCAATGCCTTGTTGGCGTCAAAGGGGGTATTGCCCTTTACGATCGCGTCGGCTATCACCGATACGGCATGATAGCCAGACATACACCAGTTCTCATTCGCGGAATTCGACCAAACCGGAAGCATGTGCTCCACACTTTGATCGTAATGGGCAAGCATGCTCCGGATCATATCCGCGTTGCGACCCGGCTGTACAATATTGAACAGGGGATGCAGCGCGCGATGCGTATCCCAAAGCGAAAACGTCGTATAGTTCACGAATCCGTCGGCCTTGTGTATTTCCTGGTCCAGCCCGCGATAGGAGCTGTCGACATCCATATACACCGTCGGATTGATAAAGGCGTGGTACATGGACGTATAGAAATTCTCCTTGTCGGCGGTGCTCCCTTCGATCCGCACCTTGGCAAGTTCCTTCCGCCAGGCGTCCTGCCCCCGCTGCTTCAGGGCCTCGAAATCCCAGCCCGGCGCCTCCGTCCGCAAATTGAGCAGCGCACCATTTGCGTTGACGGGAGAAAGCGCGAATTTCACCCTGATCTTCTCCCCTTCGCTCGTCTTGAAGTCAAAATGCATCCGCACCTGCCGCCCCGCGATGTCGGGAAAATTATGGCTCTGGTCAAAATGCCCCCAGAAACCGTGATAGGCCTGCTTCCTGTCATATTTACGGCTCCCGTATGCGGTAAAGGGCTTCGAGAAGGTCATGGCAAAATAGACCACCCGTGTCCGGGCCCACCCGCTCGTCTCACGGTAACCCGTGACCAGCGTATCATTCACTACCCGCACATAGGTCCAGACATTCTTATCTTCATAATTGTAGATGCCGCTGACAAGATCCAGGATGATATGCGCCTGGTCGCTGGCCGGAAAAGTATACTGATGAACGCCTACGCGGGTCGTCGTCGTCAGTTCCGCCCAGATATTGTAATCCTCCAGTTTGACCTTGTAATAATCGGCCTGGGCCGTTTCAGTCGTATGATTATAGGCCGAACGGAATCCGCTTCGCGGCTGCGAAGCCACGCCCGGATTCAGGCGAAGCTCACCCACGGTCGGCATGATCAGGAAATCACCCAGATCGGAATGCCCCGTTCCGCTGAAATGCGTGTGGCTGAAGCCGACAATGGTCTTGTCGTCATACTGGTAACCTGCACAATACTTATAGACGTCGGGATTATATTTTCCATCCTGCTCGTAGGGGATGGTATCGGTGTCGGGACTCAATTGTACCGCTCCAAAGGGGGAAGTGGCGCCGGGATAGGTGTGACCCATGCGCTGGGTGCCGATGATAGGCTTTACGTAAGGCAACGGGTCATCGGTGACAGGATTTTGTGACCGGGCGGATAGAGCCAGAAGAGAAAGAAAACAAAAAGAGAGCTTACGCATGTGTAGTGGCGGCATTTTGTGCCGGCGGCAAAAATAGCGCAAACTGGTAGAACGCCCTAATCAGTAAAACTACTCGGCTTCGTTCCAAAAACGGTTACCGAGCAGCATGAGATGTAGTTTAGTAGAAATGACGAGGTATAGGTAGATTGTATTAGTGACAAGATATCTTTTGAACAATCTTTTTGGCTCCTGCATCAGCCTGTATAGCCATTCCAGGCTATGACGCTGCATCCAAAGGGGCGCTCTTTTCAGATCGCCGATCAGCACCGGGAGCGCCCCGCCGACACCGATCATCACCGCCGGAATGCGGCCCTTCATTTCAGACATCCATTTTTCCTGTTTAGGACAGCCCAACACCACGAATACCAGGTGGGCGCCCGAGTTCGAAATATGTTCGGCTATCTCCTCCATCTCTCCTTCGGACAGAGGCCGGAAAGGCGGTGAATAAAGCCCGGCTATCTGAATATTTGGATACGTCTTCCTGATATACGACTCTGTCTTCTCCAGCATGGTCATATGACCACCATAAAAGAACACTTTCAATTGTTCCTCTTCGGCACGGGTAAGAAGGTCTGGAAGCAAATCCATACCAGCCACTCTTTCCTGGTCGATCCCATTGAGCAACTTGAGCGACTTGGTCAGGGGCATGCCATCCGGGGTGACGATATCCGCGCCGGTGACCATGGTTCTATACTCCTTGCTTCGCTGGGCCTCGACCAGCATGTGGACGTTGGCGACGCAAACATAACTTGACTCACGTGCAACGGCCAGGTCCAGAATGTTGTCAACGAATGTGTGATAAGGCCCGACGCTTATCTGCAAGCTGAAATGCTTGTACCGTGGAAGCTTTTGTGCCTGTAACATGCGACATTGTTTTAAGGTCAAAAAATAAAAAGAGGTTTTTGCTTCGCAAGGAAATTGGAACAATGCTTCTTTAATAGGTATGGCTCCGCCAAGAGGCGATGGATAAAATCACCAATAGGAAAGTTAGGGTTTGGGTTACGGCATTAAATAGCCCTTGCGCGAAGGATAAATCTTCGTCGTGGGGAAATTCTGATAAGTCAAGCAAATCGTGAAAAAATCACTGAGGGGTAACACAGTGGGGGGATTGGATTCAGGAGGATTCTAAGGTACGTAAAACTTAGAGTTTGTCAATAAATAGTTAAAGATTTTTTACACATTTTATAATAAGCGGCTACTCGTACTGGTTCATTACCGCATACCCATTATCCAACAGCATCTTTTGTTTTTCGAACAGGTTGAGATCCGCCTGGACCATTTCGCTCACTAATGCCGGCAGATCATATTTTGGTTCCCAGCCCAATTTTGTCTTCGCCTTTGTCGCGTCCCCCAGCAGCAGATCCACTTCAGTCGGCCTGAAATAATTGGCATCCACGGCGACTATGACTTTACCCAATTCCAATTGGAAATCAGGGTTGTTGCAGGCGCTGACCACAGCGTACTCCTTCTCATCGTGTCCCTTGAATTCCAATTCGATGCCGAGTTCCCCAAAGGCCATCCTCACAAAATCCCTGACGGTGGTTGTTATCCCGGTAGCTATCACAAAATCCTCGGCCTCATCCTGTTGTAAGATCCGCCACATGGCCTCCACATAGTCCTTGGCGTGACCCCAGTCGCGTTTGGCGTCCAGGTTACCCAGATATAGCTTATCCTGCAGGCCGAGGGCGATCTTGGCTACGCCGCGGGTGATCTTCCGGGTTACAAAGGTCTCGCCCCGCAGTGGCGATTCGTGATTGAACAGGATGCCGTTGGCTGCAAACATGCCGTAAGCCTCCCTATAATTGACGGTGATCCAATAGGCGTATAATTTCGCGACGGCATAGGGCGAGCGCGGATAGAAAGGGGTCGTTTCCGACTGCGGCACGGCCTGTACCAGGCCGTACAACTCGGAGGTGGAGGCCTGGTAGACCCTGGTCTTCTTAGTCAGCCCAAGCAGGCGGACGGCTTCCAGGATGCGCAGCGTACCGATGCCGTCGGCGTTGGCCGTATACTCGGGGGTCTCGAAGCTCACCTGGACGTGGCTCATCGCCGCCAGATTGTAGATCTCGTCGGGCTGCACTTCCTGGATGATCCGGATGAGATTGGTGCTGTCGGTCAGATCGCCGAAGTGCAGTTTGAAATGAACGTTCTTTTCATGCGGGTCCTGGTAAAGGTGGTCGATCCTGTCCGTGTTGAACAAGGAACTTCTTCTTTTGATACCATGCACCTGGTATCCCTTTTCCAGTAGCAATTCACTCAGGTAGGCGCCATCCTGGCCCGTAACCCCTGTGATCAAGGCGATTTTTGACATAGAGTTGTTGTTGAATATTTAGATGGATGAAACTCAGTAGGCATTGTTGTCACCCTTAAAGGTCTTGAAAATGGTCATCCACATGATCTTGATATCCAGCCATGAACTCCAATTCTCCATATACCAAATATCATGCTCGATCCTTTTCCTCAATTGTTCTTCTTCTTTTATCTCACCCCGATAGCCATGGACCTGCGCCCAGCCTGTTACCCCGGGTTTTACAAAATGGCGGACCATATACTCCTCCAGGATCTTCGAAAAAGTCTCGGTATGCAGGAGCATATGCGGCCTGGGGCCTACTACCGACATGTCCCCCTTTAGTACATTGAAGAACTGGGGAAATTCATCCAGATTGGTTTTGCGTAAAAATTTCCCCAGTGGGGTGATCCGGCTGTCGTTTTTGGTAACCTGCTTTAAGTGGGCGTCCGCATTGACGGAAAGGGTCCTGAATTTATAGCATTTGAACTTCTTGTTGTCTTTTCCAGAACGCCATTGGACAAAGAACACCGGACCCTTCGAGTTCAGTTTGATGAGAATGGCCAGGATCGGCACCAGCCAGGACAGCAGCAGGACGATCACAAAAAAGCTGAAAGCCATGTCGAAAAGCCTTTTCTTGATACTGTTGGTGACATCTTCGAGGGGCTCCGGGCGCAAGGATAGGATTGGGAATTGATCAATATATTCCATATGCGTCACGCGGTTCACATACAACTTGAAATCCGGGACGAACTTGAAGCGGATAAGCGATTTTTCTGCTGTATGTGCCATCTCATAGATAAAAGCGTTGCGCTCCGGCGAGATCGTCGAATAGATCTCGCTGATATTGTTGTTGACGGCATAAGGTAGACATTCGGCGATGCTACCGATGATCGGAAGCAGGGACAACTCCCCAACCATTTCCGGGTCCTCAAAATACCCCTCGACGCTGGAAATGTTCTTTTGCTCGGAAAAACGCTGCGCCAGTTTCACCGCCACCTCATTGTACCCGATAATGACGACTCTTTTCCCTGAACGCCCGTTTTTGTTCGCATATAAGGAAACCGCCGTCATAAAAAGCCTCATGGCAAGCAAGGCTATGCTGAATCCAGCAAAACTGGACAGGATGAACAGCCGCGAGAACTGATAATGATAAAGAAAGATGAACAGCACCATCGTCAGGAAAAAAATGATCAGGCATTTTATCGTCTTCTTGGTAAAACGATTGTAGTTGGGACTTCCTTGCTCGATGTACAGGCTTGTCACATAGGCGGAAAACAGCCACAGGATATTTGCCACGAAAAAAAGCAGGAAATATTCAGGACCCCCATTCAAAGGGACACGCTTGAGCACATTCAGCAATATCAATTGAACAAGGTTAAGCATGATCAGGTCCATGCAGGCGAAGGAGAACCTGAATAGGCTGGTATAACGGCTGTTCATAGTAATAAAGTTTGGGATGTAAGGTGCTTGTAGATCGAATGTAGAGGAAAAAATTGCGGATTTTCACCTGCGTAGGCAGGCTCCGCCCAATCCACTCACAGGTGGCCATACTTAAAACGCATTAATTGCTTCATACGGCTGGCAAGGAAAGACCAAAGTTCAGGGAGGGTTTTCGTTGAGAGGTTGGCAGACAACAAGGAGGACGATGTAAGTTAGTAATTTTCAGTTGAAAAACGCAAGGCTCTGGCCGATTTTTTTTAAATTGCATCGACGACTTTAATCGGCCGATTTAAAATAATTAGCATGTTATTTTTACAAACTTTGCTGGCGATATCTATTTCTTTTTGTTCTTCCCGGCCGGAGCGCGGCCCTGGCGCCTCGCTTTATGTACCCAGCGAGCCGATCAAATTTCAAAACAAGAGTAATTTTACCATCAATGGTGACTCAATCAGTGGAGGGACATCGCCGTGTATACTCTTGATTAGTTGCACAAACGTCCATATTACCCATTGTAAATTGGTTAATTCAACCAATATCGCCATCAGGTTAGAAAGGTGTTCCGGCATCTTGATAGACAGCAATTACATTGTGAATGTAAAACACGGGGTATTTGCCATTATGTGCCCTCAGGGAGGGATCAGGGTGTTGCACAACCAGATGAAAAATATGCAGGGGCCTTTTCCCCAGGCCGGCTTTATTCAATATGACAGGGTTTCGGGCGGCAATAACCAAATATGCTATAATAAATTAGAGAATGTTCGGGGCGAATCTAATTCAGAAGATGCTATTAATTTATACAAGTCAGATGGGCTGCCTGGTGATCCTATACTCGTAACACACAATTGGATAAGAGGTGGGGGGCCGGGTATAACGGGTGCTGGGATAACGGCAGGGGACGGAGGCGGAAGCTATCAAAAAATAGACAGTAACATAGTAGTGAACAGCGGCTCCGGCGGGATCCAGGTCGCCGGAGGAACCAATATTCAAATCACAAATAACATTATTTACAGCAAATCATTGCCATGGTCGGGCTTTGGCTTGGCATCCTCGAATTATTCAGGGCAGCCATCTGACAGTAACACTGTAGCCTACAATAAAGTGAATTGGATCGCAGGACGTTTGAAGGGCATCAGGCGGGATACGGTTTATAAACCGGGGTCGGGCGCCAACATCAATGCCATGCCGGCCGGGTGGATCACCAATACTGTTAACGCGCCGATCGATGAAAGCATATTGCCTGATTCGTTATTGAATCCTAAATAAACCGTTTCCCGTCATAAACAGCCTGCAGGACTTCTGCATACGCATCAGGGTCATGATTTGTTTTAATCCTTTCCAAACATTTAGCAGCCTTTTTCCTGATTGCGTTCCTGTCTTCAAATATCGATTTCAGCGCCGTCAAAAGACCTTCGGTGATCTTTCTGTCGAAAAGGCTAAATGTATCAGGATTGGGATAGACCGGATATTTCAAATGATTGACGGGTACTGATATTAACCAACCGACTTCATCATTATTAATTTCTGTCAGCGCACGAAGATCGGTGGTAATGACCGGGCAGCCACTGGCCTGACATTCCAATACTGAATAACCGTAAGTATCCATCCAGGTAGGGAGAAGCGCAACATGTGATTTCTTTATTAAATTCAATACCTCCTGGTTGGGTAAGGATGGGTAGTAACTTATCCAATCCTTATTGGCGTTTATGTAGTTTAAACAATTTGCCCGGTCCTCTTCAGTAAAAAACGCGAATGTGTCTTTTCCCGGACTCAGATCACTGATCAAGATCAATTCGAACCGATACTGCTGTTTGTATTGTTCAAAGGCATCCAATACCTGTTTGCCGCCTTTTCTAAAAAAATCCCTTCCGATAAAAATAAAGCGGAGCGGCTGTTTTCCATCATAGCTGACGCCTTTCTCCTCTACTGTTTTAACGATCAGCTCCTGTGGCGGATGAAGCGTGATCAATTTTTTCTCCAGCCTTTCCTTATATTCCGGAAAACAGTCGATCACCGCTTGCTGTATTTGCCGGGTACATTCGGAAAATGCCAGCATACCCCTGCAATTATCAAGGGAAAGGTGGTAAAGCACTTTTTTCACCTGCGGATCGTTTCGAATGACCGAAAGGTCCGGGTGTTCGCTTTCAAGGCAATTAATAATCTCCCGGGTATACGGCAGGCAGGTTTCGATCGTCAATACCCAGGGCGCCCGTTTTGAAAAGTTTACGGTATTAAAAAAATGAAGTACCTGGAAATTAAAAAAAGACGGGAAAATTAGTTTGTATTTCAAAAATAAGCGAAGCAACATATCCTCTTCGCTTAGTTTTAATAGTTTAAATTTTCTTGCTATTAACAGGTGAAGATTGCGCCACAAATACTGGTTGAAAAATCTGATATCAACATAGTGATACCCTGCTATCTTGTTTATGATAAACCTTTGTGTGGAATATCCTTTGGATGCTATGCCGATTTTTCGCGTTTGTTTTCGCATTTTTTCGATACTTTTTGCCCCGAGACCGATATAGTTTATTAAAAATCTATTATTTTAACCGGCAAAACGTTTTCACCAAGCTGCGTGTCAACAGTGTTAGTGCGCCACCCGGTCGGCATGGCATTGACGTTAGCACCTGTACCTGGTTTATAAACAGTATCCCGTCTAATTCCGCCCAAACGTCCTGCGATCCAATTCACTTTATTGTAAGATACCGTGTTATTGTCAGACGGCTTCCCTGAATAGTTTGAGGATGCTAAGCCAAAGCTCGACCATGCTAATGATTTGCTGTAAATAATGTTATTTGTGATTTGAATATTGGTCCCTCCGGCAACTTGTATTCCACCAGAACCACTGTTTACCACTATATTATTTTCTATATGCTGATAACTTCCGCCTCCGTCACCCGCCGTGATACCGGCACCCGTAATACTTGGCCCCCCACCTCTTATCCGATTGTATGCCACGAGTATAGGATCACCAGGCAACCCATCCGACATATATAAATTAATAGCATCTTCTGCTTTAGACCCACCCAGGACATTCTCCAATCTATTGCTGCTTATTTGATTATTGGCGCCTGAAACCCTATCAAATTGAACAAAGTCAGCTTGAGGTGAGGGCCCTATCATATTTTTCATCTGGTTGTTCAGGACCCTGATTCCTCCCAAGGGACACATTATTGCAAATACCCCGGCTTTGACATTGCCAATCTCATTGTTTTCTATTATAATGCGAGAACAACCTTGCAGCCGAATGCCGATATCTTTTGAATTAACCAACTTACAATTAGTAATAGTGATGTGACTGCAATTAATCAGCAGTATACACGGTAATGCCCCTCCAATAATTGAGTCACCTTCGATAGTAATATTACTCTGGTTTTGAAGTTTGATTGGCTTGCTGAGCTTATAAACAGACGAGACGCCTGTCGTTTCCAGAGAACCAAGCCTCGGACCAATACTACTGTGCGTTTGACAGCAAGTAGATGAAAAAAGTGTTGCTAGTAAAGTTTGTAAAAAAAACATGGTAATTATTTTTAGCGATCAGTCAATTTACTCTTTTCGTACAATCATTTTATTATAGACATCAAGATATTTAGCGGCCATAACATTTATATTGAACTCTTTAAAAACCAGTTCAAACCCTTTTTTTGCGATTTTTTTGGCGAGTTCATGGTTGCTTAGTAATAATTCTATTTTTTCAGTTAGTTGATCCTCAGCCCCGGTGTCGATTAAAAACCCATTTTCATTGTCAGTAATAAGCTCGTCAGTTCCACCGCCTCTTGTTGCTATCACTGGTTTTTGTAAGGCCATATACTCGATGATCGAATTCGAAATGCCTTCACCATGAACATCAGAATTTGTCAGCATCACCCCTATGTCAAAAAGCTGAACAATTGATTCAACGTCAGACCGTTTGCCGAGAAAACATATCTTATTTTTTAATTCTGCAGGAACTGTCTGCATCACGTCAAGCATGCTGCCTGCACCAACCAGTACGAACCTGAGCTGCTGATTTTTTTGCAGCAGTTTGATAGCCGATTTAACCAGTGTTTTATGATCTTTTCTTGCATCAAAGTTTGCTACCATGCCGACGACGAAAAGATCCGGTGTGGTTTCATTGAAAATCTCCGCCTTGAGCATGGCGGGGTCCTTTAAATTTTTAAACCGGTTGAAATCCATTCCATTATAAATGCACAATGATTTTGATTCCGGGGCGCGGTACGACTTTATGCCTGCCTTCGAGTTTGAGATGATGAGACTGGAAAAGGGATAAGTCATCTTTCCGCGTACGTAATGTTTATTAAAAACACTCAACTTTTTTGGTGCGTCTGCAATAGATCCGTTTATAAACCTTTTTCTGCGGCGAATTGCGGATGGAATAAGATACAATCCCGCTAATGAGCCCCATGAATGAATAATATCAGGTTTGTATTTTTTTATGATTTGGCTGATGACAGTAAAAGGTTTAAAGGCCAGCTTACCCTCTCGTTTGATCGTGATAAACTCTATCGGGAGGCTTTTTATATAATCATACCCAACGTCTTCCGACAGCGACAGCAAAATGATCTTATGGTCGGCAGCCAATAACTTTATTAGTTCTAAAAGCCTGCGTTCCTTGCCGCCGGCACCCATAGTGTCATTTAAAAATAGGATTGTCATATTAAAGGAAGGTCACTTTGTTTTATAATTCGCGCCGGATTTCCGACTACTGTACAATTTGGCTCGACCGTTTTAACCACTACACTACCGGCGCCAATACTCACATTATCCCCGATTTTTATATTACCTATTATGCATACATTAGCACCTATATCAACATTATTGCCAATGACGGGCGCACCGCTGTTGCTTTTAGTCCCGATAGTGGTGTTTTGCCTTATCGTGCAGTTGTTTCCAATAAATGTGTCAGGGTGTACCACAGTACCCTGACCATGATACAATTTAAAATTGGCCCCGATCCTGACATTCCAGGTGATCTCGATACCCAATACCCACTCAACAAAAAAGCGGTAAAAACCAAGATAAAGGAAGAAAAAGACCAGCAGAAGTTTTGTCCGTTTGATGACAACGGCCAACCGGAAAAGTACCATAACCAGGCGCCCCTTTGTGTTGTTTTTATTTGCACTCCAGTCTTGAAAAATTCCCATATAGCTGTTAATCTTTAACTTTTAACTTGAGCAAATCAAACAGAGGCGTTTCATAGTTCTTGTAATGAAAATGTTCGAACCCTATCCGGTAACCATTTGATCCTATTTCGTTCAATAAATCATCATCAGCGATAACTGTCCTAAGCTTGTTGCAGTAGGCATCCAAATTGAAATTATCAGCCAGTAGTGCCGATTGCATGTCATCCAGGTAGTATGCTACCTCACCGATATTTGTAGATACAACGGGCCGTTTAGCTGCGGTATATTCACCGATCTTGTGCGGGAACCTGGCTATGTCCTGAAGAGTTTTTCTCAATGGAATGAACAACATTTTGGCGTTCCGGTATAAGTTGATTAGGTCACTATATTCTATATTGCTTTTTATCTGCACATACTGCCGGAGACCCTTCGCTACAATCATAGTTTTCAACGCACTCATTTTTTCCTCATTGCCACCTGAAACAACCAATATCAAATATCCGGAGAATAAGGCTTCTTGCTTGAGCCTGCCGAACAGATCGACAATAAATTCAACTACCTGGTAATATTCGATCGTTCCGCAATACATCAAATAAGGGCCTTCGGTATTTGCTGCCGTCGGAATGGATGCGAATTCGTCAAAATCGCATAGTGCCGGAACTTTGATTATTGGTAAATCGGGGTTTTTTTCAGCCAGATGATTTTTTAAATATTCACTGATGGCGATCGCCCCGTCGCAGAACTTATGGCAATAACAGTCAAACATCCTGTTGTTCCACTTAAAAAGAAAGTTCCTATCGTTCGATATAGCTGATCGCAATTCCACATATTGAATTATCAATTTGAAGCCGAACACCTTTGAAAGTGTCCTATAATAAAGGAGTTCTCCGAAGCTGGATCCGTAAAAAATAGCCGATTGTATTTTATTTTTATGAAGTAAAAGAAAAAAAAATTCGGCGAAGTTTCCGCTAATTTTATTGAGATTCCTCGATAAAAAATTCGGGGGCCTGTAAGGTAAATAAGAGGCATTGAGATAAGATAAGCCGTCAGATCGGCAAAGACGTTGCTTTGTTTTGACGCCGTTGTCGTGAATGGAGTGCTTGTTGATGATAAGCGGGAATAACCCTGCGTTTTTAAGGGCTTTAAAAGTTAGCTTTATACGTTGTATCGGGGCGTTGCCCCTTGGAAAACCTGAAAGACCCAAATGCAAAACAAACATAGAAAGCAATTATTTTTTTACCGATGAAATATCTGGGGCAGTAATTCAGCGTTACCTAATATTGAGCGCCTGCTTAATTTCCTTTTCCCTTTGTTTGCCATTAACTCGCGTTTTAATGTAAATGGCTTCTTTTAGCGCCTTCTCTTCATACTCATCTAATGATTTTAAAACCCTGGCAGGAACACCGCCAATTACCGTATTGTCGGGTACATTCTTCGTCACAAGGCTCCCCGCACCCACAATAACCGAGTTACCAATGTTTACGCCCGCCAAAATAGTCGTGTGAGCACCAATAAATACATTGTTGCCAATGTTTATTGGTTTTATAAGATCTATGCCCGGGTATTTGTGCCGTATTAATATTACACCGCCATCATGATTAAGAAATGTCACCCCTTGTGTTATAGTCACATTATCGCCGATAGATATCAAATAAGGTTCGCTTCCGAAGGAAGGTATACCGGTAATACGCACATTTTTACCAAAATTGACGCCAAATTGCTTCTGATATAATGCGGCCCGGTCAAATTCGCCGGCTAATAATATCCTAATCTTGAAAATCGAATTTTTTAGTCTTTTTATCATTTTGTGCTTTGGAATTAGTTAGTGCAAATGGCTTTAACTTAATATTAATTACACTTATAATAGAATCGCTCGGTGAATTGATCATGAGAATTGGCAATATTCGAATTTATTTAATATGTTCTGTTCATAATTAATGGCTCAGGCGCTATTCGGCCTTGCTCGACTAACGTGATAGTGATAAACTTTTTATTTAGAGTGATAAGGCCTATCATCAACGTAATAAAATAATAAAACAAGTTAGAAGATATGGTTACATAAATCGCAAAGCCCGCGCATGCTAATACCCAGAAGAAAATAAGTAATTTGGCATTGGTGATAGTTGGGTCGTTGCTGATATTCTTTTTAAAAAGACCCTTCAGTACAAAACCTAAATACAGCAGAGTGGTCTGTATTCCAAACCACCACGTTACCAAAAAAAATTGGTTATCAAGCCATTCATATTTACCGCTCCTATCTCCCGACCAGTTCCATGTGCCCTTTATCCCTACCCCTTTGAATAAGGTATCAATATCATATTGATTAAAAAACTCCTTCAATTGACTGCTGCGGCTATCATCATCTATTCTTCCTGAGAATATAGTAAGCAGATCATTCAGCGATTTGAAGTTTTGAATGTTTAGCACCAAATAACATCCGCCTAAGCACAGCGCTACAGCCATGACCGTTATTACGGCGGTGTTTTCTTTGTGCCGTATATCTCTTATTACCTTAACAAGAATATAAAGTGTCATGATCATTGTGTAGCTCCTGGAAGAAATAGCGAATGCAAAAAATACCACAAAGATCATCAATAGATAGTTTACAATATTGGAAAGCCGGGTTTCGCCAGCGCTATTGAGGAAAAAGAAAGGGTATACCCAAAATAAAAAGACGCTTGTGTCCCGGATGGCGCGTTCGGCCTGCTCACGATTGGCGATAGCCCCGAATTGAACTATTTTTATCAGATTAAACAAAATAAAGCCATAGCATAACCCTTTAAATAATTTAAAAAGTTTGACGCTATAGTGGTCGTCGGCCATAAAATACAGCAGCCCAAAATTGATCCACGACCCCAAACCTTTTGACATATAGAAGAGGGAGGGAGTTTTAAAAAACTGCTCGAAGTCAAAGGCGGATATCACTGCAATTATCAGTAAAAGTGTTAGATAGCAGAAAGTCAAAAAAGCCGGGAATCTACGAAAAAACATTGCAAACGAGCAGATGCTTGCCGCTGTCAGGAGCAAATTGCCGATAAAGCCTATTTGGCTGTACCAAGTGGAAACGGGGTTACTCATCGCTTGCTGAGATGAGTCCATATTGATCTGCGAAAAAAGAAGAAATACGCCGTTTAATACTAAGCCGATCACTATAAAATTAAAGATCCACCGGGTATTAATCGACATCTGATTTCAGTTTAATTGTTGGCCCCAGAATTTCCGACGCTTGCCTGATCTGTTCTGCCTTTGCCTTCCTGTAATAATAAAGCATACAAAGTAAATAACAGATTCCCCCAAGTAACCGGGTAATCGCGGCCCCGTAAGCGCCGTAAAAAGGTATCAACGATAGATTGAAAATTAGTATTACTGACCCCACGATGAAAGAGGTGTTGCGCAATAATTTACCGTAACCATGGGCACCTAAGAATCGATTATAATAATCAGCCATGCCAAAACAAGCCATACCTATACTTACGATGAAAGTCAAATAGATTACCGGCTCGAATTTGCTGCTATAGAAAAAATTGATAAAGAAAGGAATTATAGCCCATAGGATTAGCAAAGATAAGCTCGTAAAGAGTATTGTGATTCTCGTTAATTTCTTTGGAATACTTGTTGCCATCGAAAACTCCTTGAAATTTGTAGTAGCAATGGTATTAGGAATCAGTTGCAGCGGCCCGCCCAATGATACGGCCAATGAGTAAAAGCCAACGCCGCTGTTGGTTTTACCAAAATAGCTAATTAGCACACCCGTCAGCATAGCGACCCCTGTTGAGAAGACCGATCCTGTATAGACATGAAAACCATAGGTTTTATTGTAAGCCCATATTTTCTCAACGTTCGATTTCAGATTTTTAAATGACATGCCAATCCTGGCAAAAACGAAAATAGCCGCCAATACCTGTGCCAGAATATATAGGCCCCAGGCTATCTGAAGTTTGTTGTGTGAGTTGCTTGTAAAGAAACAATATATGACTACGGCTGAAATTAAAAAACCTAATTTAGGAGCCAGTCGGCCTACAGCGAGGAGTTTGATCCGGTTATCAGCCTGGAAGAGTGTTTCGAAGTAATTGGTGGCAAGATAAACCCAGCCAAACGGAATGGACACCAGCATTAAATAATCAAGATGTTTTTGTTTCAAATTGGAATCGAGCAGCACGTAAATACCCAATGCAATCGACATGATAAAGAACAACATGATCAGGACGACCAGGGTGGCGCCAAAGTATTCGCCGGCGCTCTTTTTATCATGATTTAAAACGAGCATTCGGTTGGCAGCATAGAAAAATCCCAGCGTAAAGATTATAGTTGCCAGGTTGAATAGGTTATCAAGAAAATTATAGTCGCCGTACAGGTTAGGGCCAAGGAAACGGGACAGCACCACGCTGGTAACAATCCCAATAGGCATGGAAGCGAGGCTAACCGAAAAAAGCATGGCAACTTGCCGTACTTTTTGGTTTTTCCACTGATTTGATCCCCAGGCTCTGATATACGCTATATCCATTTTTTGAAATGCTTATTTCTTATAAAACATTTTATACCACTCAATAAAGTTTTTGAGGCCGATCTCGATAGAAACCTTTGGTTTATAATTAAAATCTCTCATTAAGTCGTCGACATTCGCCCAGGTCGCGGTAACGTCGCCGGCCTGCATTTCCTTAAAATTGATCACCGCCTTGGTGTCCAGGTTTTTTTCAATTTCAGAAATAAAACTCATCAGTTCGACTGGTTTGTTATTGCCAATGTTATACAAGCGAAACGGTGCGGTGGAACTGGATGGATCTGGCTTTTCAGCAGTCCAATTATCATTTGGTTTTGCAGGTTCCCGCAGCACACTAATAATTCCGTCTACAATATCATCGATATACGTAAAATCTCTTTTCATTTTACCATGATTGAATATCTGGATCGGTTTCCCTTCTGATATAGCCTCTGCAAAAAGGAAATAGGCCATATCCGGTCTGCCCCATGGGCCGTACACAGTAAAAAATCGCAGGCCGGTTGTTGGTATCCTATATAAATGACTATAGGTATGCGCCATTAATTCATTGGCTTTTTTGCTTGCGGCATATAAAGAGACAGGATGGTCGACGTTATCGTGAACAGAAAAAGGCATAGTCGTGTTTAGGCCGTATACGCTTGACGAGCTTGCATATACCAGGTGCTTTACTGAAGTATGCCTGCTCACTTCAAGGATATTTAAAAAGCTTACTAAGTTTGATTGGGCGTAAGCATCGGGGTTTAATATCGAATAGCGAACACCTGCCTGCGCAGCCAAATGGACAATGATATCAAATTTTTCTCTCCAGCAAAGGGACATCAATTCGCCTTTGTTTTCGATATTCATACGTACAAAGCGATAATTTAAATGTTTATTACTCCGGGTCTCGCAATGCCAGTTCACGTTTTCCTTTTCGATACCGCATTCCGACAAACGGGCAAATTTTAATTCTGGATCATAATAATCGTTTATATTGTCTATTCCGACGATGTCATAGCCAATCTTTATTAATTTCTCGGTTAAATGAAACCCGATAAAGCCTGCCGTGCCAGTTATTAATATTTTCATAATGATATTGCCGTTTAAAACCGGCGAAAGAATCCTTTCAGTCTGCTACCAAGACTGCGACGTTCCTTTTTGATATTATAGGACTTATAACTGTTTGATAAACCATAGCCATAGCCATACTTGTCTACCTTGATGCCGTTAAAGACAATATTTAGCTGGGGGAGTTTATTTTGCGCATGTAATTCATTTATAAATTCCAAATCATTTTTGGACGTGAAGCCCTGCCTGACGACGTATAAAGTAGCGTCTGCAAACCGCGAGATCACCAAAGCGTCCGTGAGCAAATGTACGGGAGGAGAATCGATGATGATGTGATCATAGCTCTTTTTTAGCTCGATGAATAGCTCGTCCAGTTTTGGTTTCAACAGCAGCTCCGATGAGTTTGAAGCCGTGTCGCCGCTGCTCAAAATATCCAGCCCGGCGATATGCGACCCCCGGATCAATGCATTGATGTCAACAGTTTCCCCGTTGAGGTAATTACTGAGACCCGGATGAGGTGTGTCCAGTTCGAAATCGTCCGCGATCTTTGGTTTGCGAAGATCCATATCCAGTATGATGGTCTTCTTGTCAGCATAGGCTAGTGTTATGGCAAGATTTGAACTGACAAAACTTTTGCCCTCGCCTGAAATGCCGGACGTCAACAAGGTCACACGGCTCGTCGCGTTTGGTTCATATAAGCGGTACAAATTCGTACGGAGCATTCTGAATTGCTGACTTACGGCGAAGTGGTTCCTTTCGTCCGAAACTACAAGCGGCTTTTTTGAATTGATATAAGAAAGTTCGCCGATGATCGGCGTTCCCGTTTCATTTTCAATTTGCCTGCGATTTGTTACCGGGTCGGCTAAGCTGATCCGGGCGTAAATTAAAGCAGCGGGCGCCGCCAGGCCCAATAATAGCGCCAACCCATAGACCATAAAACCAATCGGCCATTTCACTTTTCCGGCATGCGCGTCGTCCACGATCTCGGAATCTGAAACGGCGGGGCCATACATAAAGGAGACTTTTTCCTTGAGGCTCAAAAGATCGGTAAAAAGTTTCTCCTCAGTGGCCTGGTTCCTGCCCATTTTTATACTCTCTTTGTCCTGGAGCGGGATCTTTTCCAGGGTTTTTTGAACACCTGCGTTATAAGACTGCAATTGATACTTTGTGGCGAGCAAGGACGCTTTAATGGCAACGATCTTTTCTTTGAAATTATTCTGAACCGTCGCGATTTGTTTGTCCAAAGAGATGAACATCGGGTTTTTTGCCGGCAGGGTTGTCGACAGCTGATCGCGCCTCAGGAGCAAATCGTTCAACTGGCTGTAGAGACTCGTAAGATCCGGATCAGAAATGTTACTAGGGATCGAAGGCGGTTTTTGAGTTTTTGATGAGTTTTCCAATTCCCGCTCGATAGTCTCAATTGATTTAAGCTTTATATCGACCTCCTGAATATCCTTGATAGTCTGCTGCTTGGCGTCCTGGCCGGTATTGCCCTGGGTAGTGATATTCGTCAAACCCTGGCTGCTTTTGTAGTTGGCGATATGCTTGTCGATCCTCTCAAGTTCAATCCCGATAGAGTCGACGCGTAAGTCGATAAATCCAAGCGTCTTCTGTGCTTCCCTGTCTTTTTCTTCCAACGCCAGGTTTTGGTATAAGAACAACAATGAATTAAGTATGTCTTTCCCACGTGCAGGTACGGCATCGGAAATTGAAAGATTGACAAATGGGACATCCTTATCATCGAGTTCCGCCTTAATTTTCTTAGTATAATCAAAGGCGACCGCATCGGGGTCCTGAATACTGATCGTGATGGTCGAATCAATAAAGTTTTCAATTTTCCCGGTGGGAGTCAATTGCCAGGTGCCAAAACCGCTTTTCACCGGTTCGGAAAACTTAATATTATGTGCAGCTCCATCCTCAATAAGTGTAAAGGTCTGGGCGTCTTTTATCAGAATTTTTAATTTGCTTCCCTGAGGCGGTATTGTTCCTGTGTCTTTTACTATTTCAAATTTGACGGGCGTTGACCCATACAGGTCCTTGTCGGGACTGAAAAAGCCCCCCTTAAGGGTATAATGAACCCATAACTGGAGACTGTCTACAACTTTAGAAATTAGTTTGTTAGACCGGATGACCTCGATCTCGTTTTCAACGATGATCGGCTTGCTTACCGGATCGAGCAGTTGTTGATTGGGATTTGGGTTATCACGCGCTCCTGCAGATGCTGTCGGAACTTTGAATTTCAGGCTGGCGGTAATGCCATAAACCGGCTTTGTTACCTGTAAGTAATAACGCCCGAGGCAAATTGATAAGATCAGTGCGACTACAAATAGCGGCCAGTGAAAAAAGCATCTTTTCAAAAAACTATTCTCAGGGCCGGATTTATCAATCGCTTCGGGTAAAGTAATGGTTGCTACGTGGGTGGGCTGTTTGCTCATAAAAAATGAATCCTCATTTTCTTATTAGAAATGCGATCAGGGACAGAACTGCTACTGCCAAACTTGCCTTTTGAAAAAGGTTATCGGAGTTCGAAATCTTTGCCCTGTTGGGTCGCACATAAATTTGATCATTATTTTTCAGATAATAACAAGGAGAATTAAAAACGTATTTGGATGTAAGGTCTAAATGGTAGTATTGGCGAACGCCCGCGTCTTCCCGTATGACCAGTACGTCGGTGCGGATACCGGTAATATTAAGATCCCCGGCCAGGCTCAAAGCCTCCGTCACGCTGATCTTTTCATTTTGGACGTGGAAAACGCCGGGGTTCTTTACATCCCCCAACACGGAGACTTTGAAGTTTTGGATGCGAACATTGATGATCGGATTGGTAAAAAAGTCCTTTAGTTTCTTTTCGATCTGTTCGGTAATTTCTTTTGTAGTTAATCCCGATACTTTCATTTGCCCGATATAAGGAAGGTTGACCATACCTTCGGGATCGACCAAATAGCCAATCGCCGTATTGTCAGTAGGAAGATCCGAAGAGCTGACTGCGGTTGAGGTCTTATCAAGGGTATATTCCGTATTTGCATTGAAAATAGCGTCAGCCTGGGGGTTCATGCTCGAGACATGGATGGAGATGATGTCGCCGCTTTCTATTGCAAGCGGTTTGTAGTTCGTGATTTTTTCAATGGAGGCAGTATTGTCAAGATCGGTAAAATAAGGAACATGTTTGTACGTGGTGCAGGAAAAGTTCAAAAGTAGAGCAATAAAAAAAATTATTCTAGGGAATTTTAAGTTCATATTGCTTGTTCAAGGGGTTATTTGAATGTAATTGCTAATACCTTTTGGTAAATATATTAAAAAATGCGATAATTCTTGAGATGACCATTTAAGAAGTCTTTAGTCGCTTCAAAAGCCTGAAGTGAGTGAGGCTCTTCAGGCATCAAAAGCTACTAAATTACCTTTAGAAGATTGTGAAGTTTATTGGGGGTCGACACACACCAATTCTTCCGTGCTGATGCGGCTATATTCATATAGACCATTCAGGTTATGAAGATAATCGGATATGCCAAAATTAGAAGTGATTGTATCAATGGCATTTGCTGATATTACGCTCAAAAGTGATTTATCTTTTATGACCATTTCCATTTTGTCAACTAAATCAGGTACGCTGTTTTTCTTTACTAAGAAGCCATTGTTGGAATCTTCGATAATGTATTTCATCGAGCCGTCTGTCGAGACGATCGGCACCAACCCACATGCCATTGCTTCTAACAAGGCCATAGGCATTCCTTCGCCATACAGAGAGGGTAATAAAAAAACATCGCATTCATTCATTATGTCAATCTTTGCTTTTCCCAGTATGGTTCCTCCATAATTAATGTCAACATTTTCCTCGGCTTTACGCTGCACAAGGTCTTTTAGTGGGCCATTACCACAAATTAATAGTTCTATTTTATATCCCTTTTTTACTAATGTTTCGAATGCCTTTATTATTATTTCAACGCCTTTGGATTCATGCAACCGGCCCATAAAAAGGAATTTCAATTTATCGAAATTCTTGTGGGTATTTGTCAATCGATATACATTCGTGTCCACTGCATTGGGCAATACTTTTACGTTGGTTATATTGTATAGATTTTCAATTGTCGTTTTTTCAAACAGACTCAATGCTACTACCTTATTGGCGTTAGTTAATATATTCCTTATTATATTGAAAGTAAAGAATTTTGGCTTCTCTTGAAGGTATCGACCGCCATGCAGATGCACAATTATATTTCTGTTGAAAAGCCTGCAAAGCCTGAAGGTGACATAATCTCTATAAATAGATTTAGCGTTTAGTGCTAAATTGAGATGTAATAAATCAAAACTATTTTTTGTCAATAGCTTTATGAGTTTTCTATAAGATTGTATGATAGAATAAAATCTTTTGTAAGAGCTTTTTTCATTGTCCGTTTTTCCGGCTATTAAATGAATATAAGTTACGCTTTTATTATAATCAATAATTGTTTTCACAATTGAAGATATACCACTCACATTATTATCAACATTTAAACTCGGAGACGTAATTGCAACTGTCATATAATCTAATCAGAACCGAAATTAATGAATTTAAAATGTTTAGAATTCTACATCTCAACAGCCCTCTCCGCCACGGGCGCCAGAGGTTCAGTTTTACTATGTGCCACGATCACCTGGACATGTTGCTTTTCCAGTTCCGCTACCAGCGCAAATCCAAGAGAAGGAAGCAAGACCTTGACGGTTCGACTCTTTATGCCCACCACTTTTCCCTCCTTCTCCATAAAGGGACCATTGATGATCTTCACCCGGTCATCCAGGTTCACCCTGGTCTTTTCCACCAGGACACGCTGGTGGTCTCGCAGAAACTCCCGGATAGCCTCGATCTCCTCGGCACGGATAAGCGCCGGTTTACTCAGCCAATACACAAAATTGATGCAACCGTCGAGTTTTCTAACAGGAGCCGTATCCCATTCATTTATCCGGACAAAGACGTACCCGCTAAACAACGGCTCGAATATGATCTTCCTTCTGTCACTCCATTGCCGCTCTACTTTGACCAGCGGACAATAATGCTCAATTCCCTTCTCCTCCAGTTGCCGCACCACCTTCTTTTCCCATCGCGTCCTGGTGTAAATGGCGTACCAATTGGGCTTTGTTAATTCCATGAGGTTGTTTTAAGTGATCAATAAGGTTAGGGCAAACAATTTTAAGGTCTGAGGGGCACGATTTCTACTGAATGGGCAGAGGTAAGACATGGCAATAGAGCACCGCGGTCCGACACCATGGTGCCAAGCCGGCGCAAGCAATGCCGATTTGAGTTGAACGTTCAGGTTAACTTGTGATCAATACAAGGGGTTCCGAGGCCTGCTTAAAGCAGCGTCCTGATCATATGGCTTAAAATCAATCGGGGAGTGTCAAGAAACCTGAATGGAGGTGGATTTGATAGGATTGAATTCGACTACACGCAACTTAAGGCAAAAAAGCTACATTGCAAAATTTTGCCTCCAATTTTTAATTCACCTATGTTGGTAACTATAACGATGGCAGCATCATTTTGGTTGCCATTCGGCCGCGAGCATCGGCATAAAATACCCCCCTACAACACTTCGGGCCTGAAACCCAACCTGCTTTCCATCCGCTGTCTCATGCCAGTCACTCAATGGTACGCGGCTCGGCGTCTCCGTTAAGTAACGATAGAGCGGATCGAGAAGCGCCGCAAGATCATCTTCCTTGCCCGCCAAAGCTGCCGTCCAGCAGACCCAATCCGATTTCGTATACCCCTTGCGACTGTCCAGCGGCAATCCAAAAGGCTGTTGATGGTGTACATAATACGCAATCTCTTTATTGTAGACCTCCGGTGGAAAGAGTCCCAGTTCCAACACTTTATCCCACACCAGATTATATTTCTGGCTCCAGCTATCCTTCCGGTCAAAGGTCAATGCATAGTGATCGCCGGCATCGTCCAGCAACATCCATTTCCGTGCCAACTCTTTTGCCAACTCCCCATATCGGGCCGCCGTCGTATCCATCCCCAACGCCCCCGCCATCCGGCCGTAGGCACCCAGGGCAACGATCGCCTTTATAGAGAGATTGGCATTCCGTGCCAGATGCCCCGCAAAGTCATCCGTGCACAGCTGGTTCACCGGATCGAACCCATTGGCCTCCAGATAATGGGCCCACAGCGTCAGCGTGGCCCAATGCCGCCGGGCATAGTTCGGATTTCCCTCTGCTCGCATGATCGCCGCCGTTAGCAAGATCATGTTCCCGCATTCCTCCACGGGCATGTCCTCTCCATAGGTCTGGCCATTGGCCTGCGGATAAGTGCCCAGGTCATGGGCGGCAAATGGTTTTTTCCACCTGCCGCTCTCACTGTAGTAAAAGATGCCGTTCAACATACCCTTCAACAATTCGGGATTGTAGATCAGGTACAATGGCGCGGAAGGATAGGTGACATCTACCGTATTGATGGAACCATTGGAGAAATTTTCCTTCGACAGGAATAACAGTTCACCCTTCGGGCTCCTTACCAGCGCATGCGCGGCTATGCTCTGCCTGTAGGCCGCCACGCAGAGATCGGCATAGTGCTGGCCGCCCGTGGTCAGCGCTCTCGAATACATCGACTTATTAAAAGTATCACAGCGAGACAACACCTTGTCATAACCGGTGAACGCCGTCTGCAGCATCCCTTCCATCGCCGTTCTCTTTTTTCCATAACCGCCCTCGCTCCGCCACCAGGGCAACAGCTTGTGTCCAAAGAATTCCACGGAATACCGCTCGTCATACCCGATGAGCACCAGCTTTTCGACAGGGTCCTCCCCTACCGCCACCGACGGAAAAGCCGTTTCCATCCAGTGGCCCTTATCCGTTTGCACAAGCCCCTTTTCCTTCGGAGCGGCAACATATACATATCCCCAGTCAATGCGCACGTCGTCCCCCTTCTTTTGCAGCACCGGCTGCGCTTCAGTCCCCGATCTCAAAAAGACAAGGCTGCCTGCCGCCCCACTTTCCGTTTTTAGCGGCTCATCCGGCGTATTCCTGGCAAGATCACCCGAGACGGCAAGATCGAGTTCCACAGGGTGCGTGGCCCCGTCATTGCTCCGGAACCGAAAAGAAACATAAGAGACCGGTCTTGAAAGCAGTTCCAGATCGCTCAGCAACAGCGGCGAAGTAAAGGTCAGCGTCAGGTCGACACCACCGCAGCTAAACTGGTAAATGGTCTGCGTGGCATTGACACTTACCCATTGCTGCATCGCAGGGATGGCCGAAGCCGCCGTCGTGTCATTTGGGCCGCCTTTGCCCAGGAAACGGTAAAGCTTTCCATCTACCCGCATTTGCCCGACCAGCGATTGGGGCTTGCCCGTCCAGTGCCGGGTCTCCTGGCTGTTGAGCGTATCCGAAAAGGACCACACGGAAAAATAAGTGGAATGCGTAAGGAGCGGATAGGCAGGCATCTGACGCAGCTGACCAAAAGCAGTATGGGCGAATAGTGAAAGGAACAATAATAATTTCTTCATATGTTGCTTTTACGGAGAGAAGCGCAAATATAGTCCAGTTCCACCGAGATTTCCCCCTCCTCCACCGCCCTTTTGCCCAGGCTTCCGGAATGCCCGGCGGCGGCCTTCCTTATTTTCCTATTTTTACAGGGTTATGAGCCAAAACAAACAAGGACAACCGGCCAAGCCCAAGGGGCCTGGTCTGTTTTCGGTACTAAAGCCTTATCGCGGTCTCGTCATCCTGCTGGTTTCACTCACCATCGGCAGCAATGCGATCAACCTCACGGTACCCAAGATCATCGCCCACGGCATCGACTCTTTCATCGGTCGCAAATTAGACACCAGCATCATCGTCCGCGAATTCCTCGCGGCCAGCATCGGCATCTTCCTGCTCACCTACGCGATCAGCTTTGCTCAGACCTATCTCGCGGAGCGGGTGGGACGTAACTTGCGCACCGAACTCGCCGACCGCATCTCCCGCCAGGATTATAGCTTCCTGCAAAAGACCAGCTCCGCCCAGTTGCTCACCAACCTCACCGCGGACGTGGATTCCATCAAGATCTTTATCTCCCAGGCGATCCCTACCATCTTCTCGTCCGTATTCGTTATTCTCGGCGCAAGCGTCCTGCTGCTCACCATCCAATGGCAGCTGGCCCTTTGCGTGATAGCCATCATCCCCATCATCGGCGTCACCTTCTACGTGGTCCTCAAGAAAGTCCGGGCCCTGTTCAAGACAAGCCGCGAGATCATCGATTGGCTGAACAAGGTCATCAACGAGTCTATACTGGGCGCGGCCCTCATCCGCGTCATCCACTCCCAACAGCTGGAACACGTTAAATTTCTGGAGGCCAACGCGAAAGCCCTGGGCCTCGGACAACGCATCCTGAAACTCTTCGCGTCCCTGATACCCGTGATCATCTTCACGGCCAATATGGCCGCCCTGACCATCCTGGCCCTCGGTGGTCATTATGTCATCAATGGCCACATGTCCCTGGGAAGTTTCGCAGCCTTCAACAGTTACCTCAGCATGCTCATCTTCCCCATCCTGACCATCGGATTCATGAGCAACCTCATTGCCCAGGCCCAGGCTTCCTACGGCCGCATCAGCGCCGTCCTCCGCGCCCCCGACCCCATAGAGAAAGGAACACTTGTAAAAGAACTGGACGGAGATATCGCACTCCGGGACGTCACCGTCAGCTTTAGCGGCAAATACGCCTTAAAAGAGGTGAGCTTCCAGGTGAAGGCCGGCTCGAAAACGGCTGTCATCGGACCGACGGCAGCCGGTAAGACCCAGCTGCTTTATTTGCTCACCAACCTGAACCGCCCCGACAGCGGCAGCATCACCTTCGACGGACAACCTGTCGAAGACTATAAAAAAGCAGATTTCCACCGGCAGGTCGGCTTCGTCTTCCAGGACAGCATCATTTTCAACCTCAGCATTCGCGAGAACATCGCCTTTAGCGATACGGTCACCGATGCGTCCCTTGAAAAAGCCATCGCTACCGCTGAACTCCGGGATTTTATCGATTCCCTTCCCGATAAACTCGATACCATTGCCTCGGAAAGAGGCACCAGCCTTTCCGGCGGACAAAAACAACGGATCATGCTGGCCCGCGCCCTGGCCATCGAACCCCGCATCCTCCTGCTCGACGACTTCACCGCCCGCGTGGACACCCAGACCGAACAGAAGATCCTGGCCAATGTCCGCAAAAACTATCCGGGTATCACCCTGCTGTCGGTGACCCAGAAGATCGCCGCCATCGAAGACTATGACCAGATCATCCTCCTGATGGAAGGCGAACTGGTCGCCAGCGGGACCCACACCGAATTGATGCAGACTTGCCCGGAATACGTACAGATCTATCACTCACAAAGAAGCACCAGCCATTATGAGCAGCCAGAACTACAATCTTAACGCCGTCACCGACGAAAAAGCCAAAAGCAGGACCTGGCCCGCCCTCCTTAAACTGGTGAACCTGCTGCCGGAACAGCGGGGCAAGCTTATCCTGGCCCTCCTCACCATGGTCTTCTATGCCCTCATGAGCATGCTCGCGCCATGGATGATCGGCCGCACCATCGATCAATACATTTACCATAAAGGGCACCAGGATTTTCACGGCGTGCTCGTCAATTGCGGCTGGCTCCTGCTTATCTACATGGTGAACCTCGGCTCGGTTTATCTGCGTACTATCCTCATGGGTAACTTCGGCCAGAGCCTGCTCTTCGCTCTCCGCAACGCCATCTTCAATAAACTCCAGGAACTCCCTGTTGCTTTCTTTGCTCAGAATAAAGCCGGGGATCTTATCTCCCGCATCAATAACGATACCGATAAGCTCAACCAGTTCTTTAGCCAGAGCCTGATGCAGTTCGTGTCCAGCATCTTTATCATCGCCGGCGCCGCCTGCTTCCTCGTCGCGCAGAACTGGCGGCTGGGCCTCGCTACGCTCTCCCCCGCCATATTGATGTGGATCTTCACCAAATTCCTATCCCCCTGGGTAAGACGAAAGAACGCCATCTATCTCAAAAGCGTCGGCGCTATGAGCGGTGAGATCCAGGAGTCCCTGGGTAACTTTAAGGTCGTAGTCGCCTTTAACCGCCGGGACTACTTCCGCCAACGCTTCGACCAGGCCAACCGGCACAATTATTCGACAGCCATCAAGGCCACTATCGCCAACAGCACCTACACGCCTGTATATGGTTTCCTGGCCGCCATGGGACAACTCATCGTCCTCTTATATGGTATCTACCTGATCACGGTAGGACATTTCACCCCCGGCCTGCTGATCAGCTATTTCATCTACGTGAATAGCTTCTACGAACCCCTGCGCCAGCTGGCCGCACTCTGGGCCGGCTTCCAGACGGCCATCGCGGGTTGGGATCGCATCTCCCGCATCCTTTATATGGAGTCCGATCTGGTGACCCAACCGGCCGAACCCCCCGCCACCAACGGCAACGGGGCCGCCCACGCCCTGCTCGAATTCCGCAATGTATCCTTTAGCTATCCCGGCGGCAAGGACGTCCTGCGTCACAACAGCTTCCGTATGGAGAAAGGAAAGACCTACGCCCTCGTAGGTCCCACCGGCGGGGGAAAAACGACCACGGCTTCCCTCATCGCCCGGCTCTACGACCCGACGGCCGGGACCATCCTGCTGAATGGCCGCGATATCCGCACGTTTACCCCGGCAGAACGGGCGCAAAAGGTCGGCTTTATCCTGCAGGAGCCGATCCTGTTCTCCGGCACCGTACGCGACAACGTCCTCTACGGCAACGAACAATACAAGGACTATTCCAACGAGCAGCTGGCCGCTGCGCTCCACGCGTCGGGCCTCGACGCCCTCCTTACCCGTTTCGACGAAGGTCTCGATACAAAGCTGGCCTCCACCGGCGACGGCATCAGCCTCGGCCAGAAACAGCTGATAGCCTTCATCAGGGCCGTCCTCCGGAACCCCGAATTGCTGATCCTCGATGAGGCCACCGCCAATATCGACACCGTAACCGAAAAAATGCTGGAGGATATCCTTCGCCGACTGCCCGAGACCACCACCCGCGTGATCATCGCTCACCGGCTCAATACCATCGAGAACGCCGACGAGATCTTCTTCGTGAACGGTGGCGAGATCACCCGCGCCGGCAACCTGCAACAGGCCGTCAACATGTTGCTGGAAGGAAAACGCGTCAGCTGAATCTACAGCATCTCGCCAGAATTCCCGTCTAGCTTGCCGCAAAACTGTCATATGAAAGTATTGCTCTCCGCCTTCGTCCTCAGCCTCGGTACCCTATGCGCCCTCGCACAGACCGGTAGCGGCTTTGCCCTCACGCAAACATTCAAAATAGGCAGCCCCGGCGGCTGGGACTATATCGCGGTAGGTCCCGATAGCCGGGTATACGTGTCCCATGGCACACAGGTCAATATCCTCGACCAGAAAACAGGCGACTCCCTCGGTGTCATCCCCAATACTACCGGCGTCCATGGCATCGCATTCGATGCCTCGACCGGAAAAGGCTATACCAGCAACGGCCGCCTCAACAACGTCACCGTTTTCGACCTGAAGACCACCAATATCCTCGGACAGATCGCCACGGGCCAGAACCCCGACGCCATTATGTATGAACCCTTCTCCAGATCCATCATCACCTGCAACGGCAGAAGCCATGACCTCTCCGTTATCGATGCCACTACCGGTCAAATAACGGCCACTATCGCACTCGACGGTAAACCGGAGACGGCCGTATCCGACGAGAACGGCATGATCTATGTGAACATAGAGGATAAGAACAAAATAACGGCCGTGGATATGCGCACGAAGTCCGTTGTCGCCAGCTGGCCTCTCGGCGCGGAAGGGCCCACCGGTCTGGCCATCGATACAAAGACAAAAAGGTTGTTCGCCGGCTGCGACAAACAGCTCGTGGTCATGGACGCAGCCAACGGCAATGTCGTTACCAAACTCCCCATCGGCGACGGCTGCGACGGAGTGGCCTTCGATATCGGCCTCGGCCTGGTCTTCGCCTCCTGCGGGGAAGGAAAGCTCTCCGTTATAAAAGAAGCTTCGGCCACCGCCTTTTCCGTGATCGACAATGTGCCCACCAAGCGCAGCGCCCGTACCTGCACCGTCGACCCGAACACCCATACCGTATTCCTGCCCGCGGCCGACACTGAACCTGCCGCAGCCGGCGAGCGGCCGAAGATAATACCCGGAACATTCGGGGTATTGGTCGTCAGCCGGAAGTAAAGTCCTCCCTCGTCCTGGCGGTTATCTGCATTTTTTGGGTTAAATTGTATTTCTGAAAAAAATACAATGAATCCATCCCCATCCGCGACGCTGGACATGGACGCCAAATACGGACGTCTGAAAAACTATATCAACGGCAGCTTTGCCGAAAGCGGCTCCGGCCGGTCCCTATCCGTGCATTCCCCGCTGGACGGCAGCCTGCTGGCCGAAATGCCCTGCTCCGGTTCCGC